>Ga0315538_1001269_pt1 | contig 15221 bp, 11 predicted proteins | sample SalMarSW160230MG_2_FD_203834 | JGI IMG/M metagenome (GOLD analysis project Ga0315538, IMG submission 203834) | Salt marsh sediment microbial communities from the Plum Island Ecosystem LTER, Massachusetts, United States - Salt Marsh Sediment SW1601-230 ...
TCATTAGAGGGTGAGATTAAACGAAACCGAAGGGAAAGGGCAGTCGCGTACACCCAACGATCGCTCTCTGACCTGGAGCAATTCTTGCAGTTGCTTCAAATGAGTGAAGGATAGTAACAATATTACTTTATTGCGTATAGCCAATAACCACCATGTCACCAATCCACAAAATCAAACCATTAACCAAAAACATCGCCATAATCACCATTGTCACTCTTACTATTTTCATCACAACAACAATCATTGCACAGCCAGCAATAACCAAAAGTAAAAATAGGCTTTCCAAAACCCCCTTTAATGGCTCACAGGCATATCAAGATGTTATTTACCAAACAGAACTTGGACCAAGGACACCAGGAAGTAGTGCCCACCAAGCCACTATCAACTACATCGTATCGGAACTGGAAAAAAACGAGTGGCAGACAGAAATCCAAAGCCTTGAGATCATGGGACATGCCATTCACAACGTGATTGCCAAGCGCGGTAGAGGAGAGCCATGGATTATTTTAGGAACTCACTATGACTCACGGATCTACGCCGATCAAGATCCAAATCAAGGAAATAGAACGAAGGCTGTTCCAGGCGCCAACGATGGCGCCTCAGGAGTAGCTGTACTTATCGAACTTGGCCGTGTTCTTCCAAATGAGGTAAATAAACAAATTTGGCTGGTCTTTTTTGATGCAGAAGATAATGGAAATATCGCCGGATGGGATTGGATTCTAGGTTCTCAGGCATTTGTAGATGCATTAAGCGAACGACCCGATGCTGCCGTTATTGTCGACATGGTCGGGGATAAAGATCTCAACATTTATAAAGAATTAAATTCAGACCCCATCCTTAGCGATAATATTTGGAATGAGGCTTCAGCATTGGGTTATTCTCAACAATTTATCAAATTTCCTAAGTACCGCATGTTAGATGACCATATCGCATTCTTACAAGCGGATATCCCTGCGGTTGATATCATCGATTTTGATTACCCTTTCTGGCACACAACCGAAGATACCGTTGATAAAGTCTCGCCTCAAAGTCTAAAAATAGTCGGCGATACCCTTCTTTCTTGGTTAACAAAGGCATATTAGACATTACAAAGGCAAATTTGATAGGGTCACTTTTATCAGTTTCCAAGCTTTTCTTTAAGAGCTGCTATGGAAGCCAGATAATGGTAACATAGGTTTAATATCTACATGCTGTCTGAATCTTTGAAAGGAAAAAAGATTACAATTAATCGTCAAACTGGATAAGATTTCATGTCAACCAAAACTCCCGAACCAACATCCCCCCCGAGGGAACGAGCATTCTTAATTGGTATGGATCTTCATCAAGAGGCTGATTTGCTGTCAATTGATGATTCTATAAATGAACTTGCCCTTTTAGCTGATACCGCTGGATTGAACGTTGTCGGGCAAGCTACTCAGAAGCTTAGCGCCCCTAATCCAAGGACGTTTATCGGTTCAGGTAAAGTTGAGGAGGTTAAGGCACTCGTTGAAGAAGACCAAGCTGATGTCATTCTATTTGATGAAGAGCTTTCCCCACGTCACTTACGAGAACTGGAGAAAATCTTTGGAGAAAAGGTACGCATCTTGGACAGAACTGCACTGATCTTGGATATCTTCGCACAACATGCCCACACCAGTGAAGGTGCCCTTCAGGTTGAACTTGCACAATACGAATATCGGTTACCCAGGTTAACCCGGGCTTGGACACACTTAGCGAGACAGGCAGGAGGGGGTGGAGGCCGAGCTGGAGGTGTAGGCGGAGTTGGCCTGCGAGGTCCAGGTGAAACCCAGCTCGAAGTCGATCGCCGGGATATACGTCGTAGGATCGGCAATCTCAAGAATCAGTTAGAAAAAGTGCGTACCCATCGCCAACAATACAGGTCACGTCGCAAGCGTTCAAGAATCCCGGTTGTCGCATTGGTTGGATACACCAACGCAGGCAAATCCACTTTACTCAACCGTCTTTCGAATGCTAATGTGTATGTCGCTGACCAGCTCTTCGCCACCTTGGATCCCACCACCCGAAGAGTTGAACTACCAAATGGACACTTAGCGCTTTTCACGGACACGGTTGGATTTATCCAAAAGTTGCCAACCACCTTGGTCGCGGCCTTTAGGGCAACCTTGGAAGAAATCGCCGAGGCAGATCTGCTCCTACACATAGTAGATATCACTCATCTTAACGCGATTGCTCAGGCTCAAGCGGTCCATGAGACATTGCGCGATATCGGCGCGGATCATGTACCAGTGGTAGTTGCCTTGAATAAAATCGACCGGTTGAAAAGCCCGGAACGAGCTAGCCAATCCTTATCTAACTTTCCAAAAGCTGTCGCAATTTCAGCTCTAAAAGGGAATGGAATCGACGAACTGTTGAAATTAATAAGCGAACAACTCTATGAAAATTACGTAGAAATAACAGTCCGATTACCTTATGATGAGGGGGCCTTGATTGCTCTGTTTCATGAGCAAGGACAGGTTGAACGAGTAGAGCATGATCGTAAAGGTGTTCTCATTCAAGGTCGCCTACCCGGACGTATGCTCGCGCGATTCAATCAATTTCAACTGTCTCAATTGGAAAAACAAGCTGATGATGAGCAAATTGGCGATTATGATCATGGGCAATCCGGATTCACCGGATAGTATGAAGATCTCGCACATCTACCTTTGGCCCAGCATTTCGTATTTCCGCTGGCGTATTCGCTTCAAATTTCTTAAAGACATCGATAAAGCGAGCTGCTAACTCTCGATACTTCTGGATATAGGCTTCTTCGTTAGGCCACGCCGAAGCTGGATTCAAGACCTCCTCGGGCACTTCAGGACAGGATTTGGGGACTTCAAAGCCAAATATCGGGTCTATGAAGTAATCAACATCGCACAATTCACCATTCAAAGCCGCATTTAGCATGGCGCGGGTATAGCGGATGCTTATGCGCTTGCCAATTCCATACTGACCGCCCACCCAGCCGGTATTAAGCAGCCAGCAATTCACCCCGTAGCGAATGATCTTTTGTTTCAATAGATCAGCATAAAAACTTGGATGGTGAACCATAAAAGGTGCCCCAAAGCATGTGCTGAAAGTAATCTCTGGCTCTTCTCCCAAACCAATCTCTGTGCCTCCTACCTTCGAGGTATAGCCCGATATAAAGTGATAAAGCGCCTGATCTGGGGTAAGTTTGGCGATGGGGGGCATTACCCCAGAGGCATCACAGGTTAGCAGGATTATATTCTTCGGATGTCCTCCCATCTTCTCCGGCACCGCATTAGGGATATATCTCAATGGATAGGATGCCCGCGTGTTTTCGGTCAAGCTATCATCATCTAAATCAATCTTACGGCTGACAGGGTCATAGATGACGTTTTCGAGGATGGTGCCAAATTTTTGAGTACAAGCGTAAATTTCAGGCTCAGCGGTCATTGAAAGCTGAATCACCTTGGCATAACAGCCATCTTCGAAGTTGAAAATGCCCTCATCACTCCAGCCATGTTCATCATCTCCAATTAATTTTCGTTGGGGATCCGCTGAAAGGGTGGTTTTACCTGTGCCAGACAGTCCAAAAAAGAGCGCAGTATCCCCATCCAGACCGACATTGGCAGAGCAATGCATGGTCATAACTCCCTGGAGTGGTAACAGATAATTCAACACCGTAAAGATCGATTTTTTTATTTCTCCTCCATAGGCTGAGTTGCCTATGATGCAAAGCTTTTCCTCGAAATTAATCACGATGAAGGTTTGTGAGGCGGTTGCATCAATGGACGGGAATGCTTTAAAAGAAGGTACACACAGCACTGTAAATTCAGGAACATGACGGCGGTATTCCTCCAAGGTCTTGGGAACCACAAACATGTTTCGGGCAAAGAGTGAATGCCAGGCATATTCCGCGATGATCCGAATTGGTAATTGATATTGGGGGTTAGCACCACCATAGCCATCCTGTACAAAGACATCCCTGCCTTGTAGATAGCCTTGCAGGCGCGCAAAAAGTTCATCAAACTTCTCTGCACTGAAAGGCCGGTTATATTCCCCCCACCAGATATGCTCTTCAGTGCTAGCTTCACGAACGATAAATTTGTCATTCGCAGCCCGAGCTGTGTGTTTTCCGGTGTTGACCACAATCGGTCCCTGGTAGGTGATTTTGCCTTCGTTCCGAAAAACAATCTCCTCATAGAGCGATTCTGCGGGAAGATTCCAATAAACCGCCCGTAAATTGTTCAATCCAATGTTTTCAAGACTGAAATCACATTTTAACGATTTCGCTTGACTCTCAGCAGGTGTCCTGATATTCAAAAGGTTGTTCATAACCAATCTCTAATGATCTTTCTATCGCCAATATATATTTCTCTTGGTGAGGTTAGATCTAAAGCCCATTTCATCCTAGCTACGCCTTCGGTGATATCCTTGACTGAGCCCGCGTAACTGAGCCTCAGATAACCCTCCATCCCAAACTCTTTGCCTGGGACCGTCACAACCAGCGCGGTTTTTAAGAGGAATCTAGATAGTTCTACCGAGTCGTTGCTATATGCTCTAAAATCTGGTAAACAATAGAAAGTGCCCTGTGGTCGGGTAACGCGGACCTCGTTAAAGGATTTAAGTTCCTGCATAATGACGTTCCGATTATTCTCGATCGTCAAGCGCAGGCTCTCAACGATGCTTTGGATGCCGGTTAGTGCCCCTTCCGCGGCAGCCTGGAGCACTGCTGCTGGGCAAGAGGTCGTTTGAGCCTGTACATTTGTCATAACTTCAACCAGCCTTCGGTTTGCGATCACCCAGCCGATCCGAAAGCCGGTCATGCCATAGAGTTTGGATACGCCATTTACGACCAGCACTTTGGTGTTTTCGATATCTCTATTGGTAAAGTGATACCCTGGAACGGCTATATTTCCGTCAAATACAAGTTTATGATATATATCATCCATAATTAGATAGATATCCCGATCTTCGCAAAACTCGACGATTTCAGCGATAAATTCTGGGGGATATACCACTCCGGATGGATTATTCGGGGTGTTCACAATAATTGCTTTTGTATAGGAGCTGATAGTCTCCCTAATGTCTTCCATTCTCGGATAGAAACTTCCATCTTCGGGCGTGACGATTACAGGAATCCCATAAACCATCTTGACCATTTCAGGGTAGCTAACCCAATAAGGTGCCAGGATTATGACCTCATCTTGTGGGTTGATGATGCTGAACAACACGTTATAGATTGATTGCTTGGCGCCAGATGTCACAATAATATTCTCTGGAGCAACCACGCGATTATAGTTTTCCTCTGTGTACTTGATGATGGCTTTCTTTAGAGACGGAAGACCGTCCGTTGGAGTATATTTAACATCGCCTGAACTCAATTTTGCTGCAGAACTTAGAATCGCGGTTATGGGTGTTTTGTTCTTAGGCTCACCGATTCCCAAGTGGATAACGGGCTGGCCTTTTTCTCGTAAAAGCCGGGCTTCTTCGTTGAGCCTTAAAGTCGGCGAATCGACGACCGACCGGGCAAGTTGGCTGATACTCATATAATCGTTTCTCCGCAAGCACTCATTTGAAGAAAGTTTATCTCCATTTTATTAAGACGTCAATGAGACTGTCATCTAGATATTAAAACTTTCATATAGAGATATTATAATGCGGGTAGTTGTTTCGTTAGCAACTCAAGCAGTACAAATAGCAGGCAAATCCAATACATAAGATGAAGAAATCGACTTACGCGCTGGCTGATTTATCTAATGAGCTCCAGAAGAATATCAAGGGTGAAGTATGTTTTGATGAAACCACCCGTCTGTTATATAGCACGGATGCTTCCATTTACCAGATCGAACCGATCGGTGTGGTTTTTCCACGCTCCCTGGATGAATTATCAGCCGTTGTAGAGATTGCCGTCAAATACCAGGTGCCGATCCTGCCACGTGGATCTGGCTCTAGCCTGGCCGGTCAGGCAATCGGGGATGCCCTGGTTATCGATTGCTCTCGATATTTAAATAAGCAAATTGAAATCAACCCAGAGGAGAGAACAGCTACCGTAGAGCCGGGTGTGATAATGGCTGAAGTAAACCAGCAGGCTGGAAGACATGGACTGCAATTTGGTCCTGATCCCGCCTCAGCTGAACGCGCCACCATGGGGGGCAGTATCGCCAGCAACGCCAGTGGCGCACATTCTATCCTTTATGGTATGACAGCAGATCACCTACTTGCCTCCGAAGTGCTCCTGGCAGATGGTTCTCTTGCATACTTCGAAACGATTTCCTTGCAGGAAGCTCAAAGACGAGCAGGTATGTGGCATGGGTCAATTGGCAAACCAGCAGAAACGGAAATGATATCTAATGCCGGATCTATTGAATCAGCCCTTTATGCCACCGCAATCCACATACGCCAGCGCTTTTATACATCAATCCAAGAAAAATGGCCTCGCACCTGGCGGCGAGCCTCGGGGTATAACCTAAATTATCTGCTGCCCTGGGCGGCCTCCCAACCTCCGCAATGGTCCGAGGTAGATGGACAAAGCCACCTGCCATACCCTCCCGTACCGCATGGCTATCTAAATCTGGCTCCGCTGGTAGCTGGCTCTGAAGGCACCTTGGCGATCATCCGCCGTGCAAAGGTTCGCCTTGTTCCCCGACCTCACAATACTGTTCTAGGGATATTAGCCTTCGACACCCTGGAAACCGCTTGCGAAGCAGTCAGTGGCTTGTTGGATCATCATCCTTCTGCAATTGAACTTATCCCAAAGAACTTAATAGAATTGGCACGTTCAGTGCCGGCTTACGCTCACAATCTTTCCTTTATCGATGAACTACAGCTGAAATTATCCGCGGTCTCAAATGGAGACTACATTCCGGAAGCTATCCTCGTAGTTGAATTCGCCGGTGAGGAACAATCCAAACTGCTGGAAAAAGCTCTCAATTTAGCCCCTAACGTGCTGGTGGCCCAATCTCGTGAAGAACAAGATAGAATTTGGTCCGTCCGCAAAGTAGGCTTGGGTATTCTACTATCACGCCCTGGGGATATCAAACCAGCCGCTTTCATCGAGGATTTATCCGTTCCAGTTGCGAAGTTGGCAACCTTTGTGCGTGGCTTAGAAGAGATTATGAAATCTCATAATACCCAGGGGGATTTCTATGCTCATGCTTCTGCTGGCTGCCTCCATATTCGCCCATTGGTAAATTTAAAGACCGGCCAGGGGGTTAAGGAAATGCGGCAGATTGCCGAACAAGCTGTTGATCTTACCTTGCAGTTAGGGGGAGCGGTTAGTGGAGAGCACGGCAATGGATTAGCGCGCTCTGAATGGATGGAGCGTGCTTATGGCTCAGAGGTGCTGGCTGCTTTTAGAATGCTTAAGAACACAGCTGATCCTGGTGGAATATTAAATCCAGGAAAAATATTGGATTCTCCCGCAATGGATACCCATCTACGCTATGGTGCAGATTATCATCCTATCGATTTATCGACCAAGATGGATTTCTCGCGTCAAGCCGGCTTTTTAGGAGCTGTGGAATTGTGTAATGGAGCGGGGGTTTGCCGGAAAGCTGATGGTTTGATGTGTCCTTCCTATCAAGCTACCTTTGAAGAAATGCACAGCACTCGAGGACGGGCTAATCTTCTCAGGGGGATGCTTTCTGGAAATTTTTCTTCAAATCAGCTCGCAGAGCAGAAGGTATTTGAAGCTCTGGATCTCTGCCTGGCTTGTAAGGGATGCAAAGCCGAATGTCCCTCTGCGGTTGACATGGCTAAACTCAAATATGAGTTTCTTAATCATTATTACAAGTTTTCTGAAAAAGAAGCACATCGTCGACCCTGGCGTGATTATCTGTTCGCCTATATCAGTTTATTCGCCAGAATCACGCATCGTGGTGCTCCATTTATCAATAAACTCTTGCGTAATGAAACTATCAAGAAAATAGGAGAGAAATGGTTTTCAATTTCTGCAAATCGAAACTTACCCACCTTGGCATCTCGCTCACTCACCCAATATCTATCAAACAATACCCTCAATCATTCAAAACAGTGGGATTGCCTCTTTCTATCTGATCCATTCACTGAATACTTCCATCCTGAAGTTGGTCTGGCAGCCATTAAGGTATTGCAGGCGGTTGGATGTCAGGTAAAGATAATCCCCATCATCGACTCCGGTAGGACCCTGATTTCGAAGGGCTTCTTAGAGCCCGCCCGACGAAAGGCCGCAGCTGTTGTAAAAGCCATCCAGAGACTTGACCCAGATGGAAGCCTGCCGATCATTGGCGTAGAGCCCTCAGAAATTTATTCCCTGAGAGATGAATATCTTGATTTATTGCCAGACAACCAATATGTCACCGGGTTAAAGGATAGGGTATTTATGATCGATGAATATTTGATTCGACCAGGCGCTGATGGGAAAAAACCAATTTTGCGCATAGTTAACGGAAATGCAAATAGAGAGGTGCTTCTTCACGGTCATTGCTATCAAAAAACCCAGCCACCTGCACAAGATGGATTTGCCACCGGAATAGCTGCAACTGCTGAGATACTCAGAGCTGTAGGGTATCAGGTAACCCTGGTCGATAGCGGTTGTTGTGGAATGGCCGGGGCGTTTGGCTACGAAAGCGAGCATTACCACCTTTCCATGAAAATCGGAGAGCTCAAGTTATTTCCAGCTATTCGTCAAGCTTCCGCAATGGGTGGCAAGGTAATTGTCGCCGCCTCAGGTGTCTCTTGCCGGTCCCAGATCCAAGACGGCACTGGAGAGACAGCAGTTCATCCAGTAATGCTTCTGGATCGTAATTCTACAAGCCTGCCAGGTTAAAGATCCAACTCGCATGCTGCTATGTCAGCTTATGGAGCTTGGATTTTCTCATTATCAGTCGTGCCAAAAAACCATCACTAAAAATAGAGAGGCTGCCGAGGTACTTTTCCTATTACAAAAAGTGAGTATACTCAATCTCATGGACAGGCAAGACAAATATTCAACTTGGTTAGAAATCGATTTAAATGCCATCGGCCACAACATCCGTCTCCTCCGAAGACGAAGCGGCGTTCAAGTGATGGCGATCGTTAAGGGTAACGCTTACGGGCATGGTGCGGTTCCGGTTGCCCGGGCGGCACTCAGGGCAGGAGCAACATGGTTAGGAGTCGCCCGGATTGGTGAAGCGCTAGAATTGCGTAATCATGGATTAGATTGCCCAATCTTGTCCCTTGGCTTTACCCCCTATGGACGAATTTCGGATGCAATTGCTCACCAGATCTCTATGACAGTTTGGAGTGAGGACCAAATCCAAAGCATATCGGATACCGCTCAACAAATAGGAACATCTGCCAGAGTTCATCTAAAGGTTGATACAGGCATGAGTCGGTTAGGCATTCAACCAACCTGGGCAATCGACCTGGCACAGGCGATTCTTGAGGCGCCTAGCGTCACTTTTGAGGGATTAATGACCCATTTTGCCCGGGCAGATGAAAGGGATCAAAGCCCCACCAAGGTACAAGAAGAAATTTTTGGCAAAGTCCTACATGATCTGGAATCAGCCGGGATCAGACTTCCCTTGATTCATGCTGCTAACTCTGCCGCCAGTTTAATGAGTCCCACTACATGTTTCGATATGGTCCGAACAGGGATTTCGATTTATGGATTGCACCCCTCAAAAGAATGCCAATTGCCTGATGGATTTCGACCAGCGCTATCATGGAAAACGGTTCTTAGTCAGGTGAAATTGTTATCCCCTGGCCAAGGGGTGAGCTATGGTCATGCGTACATCACCAAATCGCATGAGCTGATTGGGACCATTCCGGTAGGCTATGCCGATGGTTTCCGGCGTGTGGCAGGAAATCAAGTCCTGGTTCAGGGGCAGAGAGTGCCGGTGATCGGTCAGGTATGCATGGATCAGATCATGGTACAGCTAGATTCTGTTCCCAATGCCAGGGCTGGTGACGAAGTGGTTTTGATCGGATTTCAAGGGGATAAGCAGGTCACGGCCGACGAAGTCGCTGATCGGTGGCAAACAATTAATTATGAGGTAGTCTGCGGAATCAGTTCGAGGGTTCCAAGAACATATCTCAACCACCCAGATAGGCTTTGTTTACCTCGGGATTAGCGAGCAGCTCCTCTGAACTTCCCTCAAGTACCAGGTTCCCGGTCTCCAAAACATACCCGCGCTGCGCAAATTTCAGCGCCATGCGAGCATTCTGTTCCACCAACAGAATGGTTGTCCCTTCTTCATTGATCTCTTTTAAAGCATCGAACATGGTCATCATCAGGAGCGGAGCCAGCCCCATGGAGGGTTCGTCCAGGAGCATCATCTTTCTGGCGCTCATGAGTGCTCGCCCAACAGCCAGCATTTGCTGTTCGCCGCCGCTCAGCGTCATAGCCTTCTGTTTTTTACGCTCTTCCAGGCGGGGAAACAGGACAAATATCCGCTCAAAATCCCGTTCAACGGCTTCGCTATCTTTGCGGGAAAAGGCGGCCAGGATCAGATTTTCCATGACGGTGAGGTTTCCAAATAAGCGCCTCCCTTCCGGAACCTGGGAGATACCCAATACGCTGACTACTTTATCGGGCGGATACTTGAGCAAATCCTCACCCATGAAGGTCAATTGGCTCTCCGGTTCAGCGTTGACTAAACGGGAAATGGCTTGCAAGGTGGTGCTTTTACCGGCACCATTAGCACCGATGATACACACGATCTCGCCCTCGTCGACCTGGAAATTTATACCTTGAAGGGCTTTGATCGCTCCATAGGATACTCGCAGGTTTTCTACGGATAGCAGCATCAGATCTCCGCCTCCTTGCCTAAATAGGCATCGATCACTCTGGGATTAGATCGAATCTCTTCGGGAATGCCTTCAGCGATTACTTCTCCGAAATCCAGGGTCTGGATCCTCTCACATAGGTCCATAACAACCCTCATTCTATGTTCAATGAGAAAGATCGCCAGGTCAAACTCCTTCTTTATTTGCCGGATTACCTTGACCATATCGCCAAGTTCTTCCAGGTTCATCCCAGCCGTAGGCTCGTCCAGGAGCAGGAGTTTGGGTTCCGTCGCCATTGCTCTTGCCATCTCTACCCTTCTCTGAATGCCATACGGCAGCCCGGTTACAACTTGGTCAGCGTATCGGCTGATTCCAAACAATTCCATGAGTTCAACTGCTCTTTTTTCGGCATCATCTTCTTCTTTATGGCGCAGTGACGTTCCAAAGAAAGCTCCCACTAAGCCGTAATCGAGCTTAGAATAACGCGCCATCTTGATATGCTCGAGAACGGTCATATGCCTCCACAGGCGCATGTTTTGGAAGGTCCTGCCAATACCCATGGCAGCGATCTCATTCGGGCGAAGTCCTACAATATCCTTCCCCTCTAAGGTGATCTCACCATTGGTAGGCTTGTGGATGCCGGTGATCAGGTTGAAGATTGTGGTTTTTCCGGCGCCGTTAGGTCCGATCAGGCCTCTAACCTGACCCAGTTCGATGTTGAAATGAAAGTCGTGAACGGCTCTCAAACCACCAAAGAAGACGGTGAGGTTCTCAATCTGTAGCAGCGGCATGTTCCACCTCTTTTACCGTTTCAACCTTGGGGTTGAGAATATCTTCAACCTTGAATTCCCTGAACGCGACCAATCCGGTTGGCCGGAAGATCATCACCAGGATAAGCAAAACAGGGATCACAATCCACTTGTATATTTCGAAAGATCGTAAAGCTTCCATGAGGAAGTTGAGACCGACCGCCCCTATCAAGGAACCTACAACGGAGTTCAGGCCCCCTAGGTAGACCATGGCCAGGACCTCGCTTAGCTTCAAGATTCCGAAAGAACCCGGATTCACATAACTGATCACGTGCGCCAGAAGCCCTCCTGCCACGCCAGCCCAGAAGGCTGAGAAGAGGAAGGCCACCATTTTAGTGCGCCTGGTGTTGATCGTCATGGCAGTAGCGGCCGTCTCATCATCGCGGACTGCATTTAACGCCTTTCCTAATGTGGAGCGTACGAAGTTATTAATGATCAGCAACCCCAGCACAGTCCACACAAATACCACAGGCAGCGAGGCCCAACTCGGCATGCCCATAAAACCACGTGCTCCGCCGAAAATCTCCAGGTTCTCGATCAGGCTTTTGACGATGAACATGAAGGCCAGGGAGATAATTGCCAGATAATCTCCTCGGGTTTGAAAAGAAGGGATAGCAACAAACAGAGCTCCAAAAGAAGCCAGCAACCCTCCAAAGATTATGGCCAAAGGGAACAGGAAGGGACCCAATGCAGCCGGTAAGAGAGTTACACCAAAGACGTTGTTTGGGACAAAGCATACGACGGTGAAGATTGAGGCTCCATATGCGCCTAGAGCCATAAAACCAGGATGGGAGCACGAGAACTCTCCCATGTATCCGTTGACCACATTTAGACTGAGGGTGACCAGGATTGCGATCAGGATTATCCTGGCGATATATATCCTATAGTCGTTTATAGTTGCCCATATATGTAGATCAGCATAAAGTAAAGCCAGATGAAGTAGTCCGGAGACAAAAATTGGGTAAGATATTAGCTTGGCAGCAAACCTGTTCATCAGGGGCGCGCTAAGCAGGGCTAATCCGCCAATTGGCAGGACGTACACCAGCAACACAAATACGATGACGTTGGGGATCAACGCAGGCCGTGAGAAAATGATGGTGACACCCAACAGGGGGGGAACGTTAGATAGTCCCAAACCGATGGCGAAAGAATATCCCACAAAGTGCTCAATTAATACCGCTAATAAAATACCAAGCAGCCAGCTTAACATCGGAACTTGAGCAAAAGCATGTCTCAGCCGAGTCATGATTGAAGCCATACCTGCGGCCTTTGTGGTTACAGTACTATCTTCCAGTGACATATTTGTACCTCATTCTATGATTATCAATCCTGATGAACAGATTCCCCTCTCACAGTCTGAGTTGGGCGCTATAAGGTTCCCCAAAGAAACCGTGAGGTCTGAAAGTCAGGATGATCAGGATGATAGAGTAGGCTACGAAATCGCGCATGGCAGAAGGGAGAAAATACCCCACAAAAATCTCAATGAAGCCCAATAGAAAGCCAGCCAGTGCGGCCCCAATGATTGATCCGCGTCCACCCAGGATTGCAGCGACAAAAGCCTTCCAGCCGATGATGATACCCATGTAAGGGTCTAATACGGGGTAAGCGATGCCGTAGAAGATCCCGGCGGCGGCCGCCAACGCTGATCCGATCGCAAAAGTCATTACCGCGATAGTGTTGCTGGATACCCCCATTAATGGGACGACGACATAGTCGTAAGCCATGGCTCGCATAGCCATACCCCATTTGGTACGGCGAACGAACAGATGCAACCCCAGCATGAGCAGGATAGATAGGCCGACAATCATAATACGGGTATTGGTTATTGTTACCCCCTGCATGACTTGATAGGTTTTCGTTTCAATAAAGGTGGGAAAATTTTTCCGTTCTGCCCCTAATAGCGCCAGGTTGCCAGTTTCCAGGATAATCCCGATCATTAATCCTGTGATGGCCGCTGATGCTCTGGGGGCATTACGCAGCGGCCGATAACCAACCCGTTCAACGATTATACCCACCAGGGAAGTAGCAATCATTGCGAAGACAACGGTGAGCGCCAGAAGCAACCAGTTAGGTAAGGGGAAGATGCCTAATGCAGCTAAGGATACCAGCCCGGTGGAGATGAAGAACCCGATATAAGCTCCCGTCATGAAGATATCACCGTGAGCAAAGTTGAATAACATCAGGATGCCGTAAACCATCGAGTAGCCCAAGGCGATTAATGCATAGAAACTGCCCGATTGAAGGGCATTGAATATCATTTGAACAAGTAACGCCATCAAATCACTCCTCAAGAGGGCAGGCTAAGAGCATAGATACCCTCAGCCCGCCCCTAATGGTTTAGAATGGTTTGTGTTTGAGACTCACCTAATTGTGTTCATCTCAGGTGAGAATCAGATATTCTTTCTTCACGGGCAAACCTGTTTGAAGAATGTAAACTCACCCGTGTCACTGATCTTGACAATGACAGCACACTTCTGTGGGTCGCCGCTGCCCGGGGTGAAGGTCATGTTGCCAGTGATTCCCTGGTAGTCCTTAATTTGAGCTAATGCATCCCGTACACATTGGCGATCAGTTTTCAAATCGCCAGTGATCGTACCGCAGTTTTGAATCGAAGTTTGAAGGAGCCCAAAGGCATCCCAGGTTAGAGCTGCCACGTCATCTGGTACATAACCGTACTTCGCGTTATAGCGATCGATGAACTCCTTGGTCTTACCTGTTGCACCTGCCGCCGCATAGTGGGTGCTAAAGTAAAGGCCGTAACAGTCTGAGCCACACAATGACATCAGCTCTGCTGAGCCCCAACTATCACTGCCAACGATGGGGTTGGTGAATCCCAATTGGTGAGCCTGCTTGACGATCAGAGGCACCTCATCATAGTACTGCGGTGTGAAGAGAAACTCAGCCCCTGAGTCCTTGATCTTGGATAATTGGGCGCTGAAATCCTTGTCCTTGGTGGTAAAGCTCTCGAAAGCTACTACAGAACCAGCCCCGTGTAGGTCTTCCCAGGCTTTCTTGAAGTATTCAGCCAGACCTTTAGGGTAGTCGCTTGCGATGTCGTATAGAACTGCAGCTTTAGTGTAACCAAACTGGTCGGTAACGAAATTGGCGATTACTGGTCCTTGGAAGGGATCGAGGAAACAGGCACGGAAAACCCATGGACGGTTTAGAGTGGTGTTGGGATTGGTAGACCATGGACTGATCATGGGTGTCTCGTCTTTGTTGGCGACTTCACCAGCAGGAACCGCCTGTTTAGAGGATTGTGGCCCGACGATGGCCAGCACGCCATCCTGGGTGATCATCTTGGTATTAGCAGCAACTGCTGATTCAGCCTTGGATTCGTTGTCCTGGATATCCAATTCGACCGGGTACTTTGTCCCGCCTACATCTAGTCCACCTGCCGCAGTGATGTCCTCAAGCCACATTTGGGCGGCATACTTAGTGCCTTCACCAACTTTGGGGATATCGCCGGTCAGTGGGGCATTGACGCCGATTTTGATGGATGTTGGAGCAGCCTGGGCGCAGGCTCCTACTAATAACGCCCCGGCTAGCATCAGAAAAAGCATCGTAAAAAGATTGATCTTCCTCATTTCTTCCTCCTCTATTTATTATTGAAGCGTGGGAGAAAATCCAGCGTCGCTAAATTGCCATGTGGGGAGCCAGCCCAAGATACTTTCGACGCCGAATGAACTAGGAGCGTATTGC
>Ga0315538_1001272_pt1 | contig 15207 bp, 16 predicted proteins | sample SalMarSW160230MG_2_FD_203834 | JGI IMG/M metagenome (GOLD analysis project Ga0315538, IMG submission 203834) | Salt marsh sediment microbial communities from the Plum Island Ecosystem LTER, Massachusetts, United States - Salt Marsh Sediment SW1601-230 ...
GCCCAGCGGCGTCATCGAGATGGTAAAGGTGTATGCTGCGACCAAGAGGACGTTGTCGATAGGGGACAAGATGGCGGGTCGGCACGGCAACAAGGGCGTTATCGCAAAGATAATGCCTGAGGAGGACATGCCGTTTTTGGAGGACGGCACGCCGTTGGATATTCTGTTGAATCCGCTGGGGGTACCGAGTCGAATGAATATCGGCCAGATACTTGAGACTCATCTCGGCTGGGTTGCCAAGGTGCTGGGCTTTACGGCGATTACTCCGGTTTTCGATGGAGCGACGGAGGATGACATACATCAGTTGACCGAAGAGGCCAACGAAGTTATGAAACACAGGGCCGAGCAGCTCGAGGCGAACGACGAGCCGCCGGGAGAGGGTGAGTTTTTTATAAATGTACCGAAGACTCTGAAGACGCAGCTTTACGACGGCAGGACGGGCGAGCCGTTCGACCAGCAGGCGACGATTGGGTATATCTATATGCTGAAGCTGCACCACCTTGTCGATGACAAGATTCACGCTCGTTCGACGGGTCCTTACAGTTTGATTACTCAGCAGCCGTTGGGCGGCAAGGCAAGGACTGGGGGGCAGAGGTTCGGCGAGATGGAGGTGTGGGCGTTGGAGGGTTACGGTGCGTCTTATACGCTTCAGGAGATGCTGACGGTCAAAAGCGACGACGTTGAGGGTCGCACGAAGATATACGAATCAATGGTGAAGGGACAGAATACGCTTGAGGCGGGGACGCCTTTGTCGTTCGATGTTCTCTGCAATGAGCTTAGAGGGCTGGGACTTAATGTGCAGCTTGAGAAGAAGCGGCTTGGCGGCGGCTTATGAGTTTTGTTGTGCAGTAATTTTACAGACTTGGGTCATTAAGGAGTCAGGTTAGATGCTTGGTAATATTTACGACAGGATAAACGATTACGGTTCGGTGAAGATTTCGGTGGCCGGTCCCAACGACATTCGGAGCTGGTCGTTCGGTGAGGTTCGCAAGCCGGAGACGATAAACTACCGCACCTATCGACCGGAGAAAGACGGTTTGTTCTGCGAGCGTATTTTCGGGCCGGAGCGTGACTGGGAGTGTGCGTGCGGCAAGTATAAAGGGACCAAGTTCAAGGGGATAATCTGTGACCGGTGCGGTGTGAAGGTTACTCACAGCAGGGTGCGGCGCAAGCGAATGGGTCACATTAATCTTGCGGCCCCGTGCGTTCATATATGGTTTTTCAAGGCGATACCGAACCATTTAGGTACTTTGCTCGGGATGAAGAGTTCGGAGCTGGAGAAGATAATTTACTTCCAGGATTACGTGGTTACGGATTCGGGACAAAGCCCGCTGAAGGCGGGGCAGCTGCTTAGCGAGGATGAATTTCGTGAGGCGAGCAACAAGTACGGGTCGAGTTTCAGGGCGTTGATGGGTGGCGAGGCGATAAGGGCGCTTCTATCCGGTCTTGATTTGAGTTCTTTGAGCTTGGGGCTTCGGGAGGCCATATCGAAGACGAACAGTGTTCAGAAGCTCAAGGACCTGACGAAACGGCTCAAGACGGTCGATGCGGTTAAGAACAGCGGCAATAAGCCCGAGTGGATGGTTATGGAGGTTATCCCTGTTATTCCGCCTGATTTACGTCCTCTGGTTCTGCTTGAGAGCGGCAACTTTGCGACGAGCGATTTGAACGATTTGTACAGGCGAATAATCAACCGGAATAACCGTTTGAAGAAACTGATAGACCTCAACGCACCTGAGGTGATTATACGCAACGAGAAGCGAATGCTTCAGCAGGCGGTCGATTCGCTTATGGATAACGGCAGGTGTCGCAGGCCGGTTTTGGGCAGCAACAACAGGCCGTTGAAGAGCTTGAGCGATATGATAAAGGGCAAACAGGGCCGGTTCCGCGAGAACCTGCTTGGCAAGCGGGTCGATTATTCGGCGCGTTCGGTGATAGTGATAGGGCCTAATCTCAAGCTTCACCAGTGCGGTCTGCCGAAGCGGATAGCGCTTGAGCTTTATCAGCCGTTTATCATTCGCAAACTTAAAATTAACGGGCTTGCCGACACCATTAAAAGTGCCAAGAGGATGATTGAGCGGCGAAGCGAGCAGATATGGGACATTCTCGAGGACGTTATTCATCAGCACCCGGTTCTTTTGAATCGTGCTCCGACTCTTCACAGGATGGGTGTCCAGGCCTTTGAGCCGACGCTTGTGGAGGGCAATGCGATTATGCTGCATCCGCTGGCGTGCAAGGGATTCAATGCGGACTTTGACGGGGACCAGATGGCGGTGCATTTGCCTCTGAGCATTGAAGCGCAGGCGGAAGCTCACAGCTTGATGATGACAACGGGCAACATTTTTTCGCCAGCCAACGGGCTTCCGATGGTGGGCCCGTCGCAGGATATGGTGATGGGTAACTACTATCTGACCGCAATGCTTCCGGGCGAGAAGGGCGAGGGGATGGTGTTTAAGGATACGTTCGAGGCGATGCTGGCCTATGATATGGGCAAGGTATTACTTCACGCAAAGATAGGTGTGAGAATTGATAAGGCGGTTATCAACGGAGACGAGAAGACACCCGAAGGCCGGAAAGTTATCGAGACGACTGCGGGCAGGTGCATATTCAACGATATGCTGCCGGTGCAGATGCCGTTTTACAATCACTTAATGAGCCAGAAGCAATTAAGCCGGGTGATTAGCGATTGCTATGAGATAGTGGGCAGCACCGAGACGGTTGATTTGCTCGATAACATAAAGGAGCTCGGTTTCAGGCATGCTACGATTGCAGGGCTGAGCTTTGGCTTAACAGATTTGAAGATACCTGAGAAAAAGCAGCAGATTATCGACGAGACCGAGAGAAAGGTTAAAAAAATTCGCAAGAACTACGATGCAGGAGTTCTGACAGAGGGGGAGCGTTACAATCAGGTTATAGACGCATGGACGAATGCTCGTGTGGCGGTGACCAATGAGATGATGCGCGGCTTGAAAGAAGACAAGAAAGAGGACGGCTCGCCTTATCTTAACCCGATATATCTGATGAGCTCTTCAGGGGCCCGCGGCAGTGTTGACCAGATACAGCAGCTTGCGGGGATGCGTGCGTTGATGGCCAAGCCGAGCGGTGAGATTATCGAGACGCCGATTAAATCGAACTTTCGGGAGGGGCTTACGGTACTGGAATACTTCAGTTCGACACACGGCGCCCGCAAGGGGTTAGCGGATACGGCCTTAAAGACCGCCAACAGCGGTTATCTTACGCGTAAGCTGATTGATGTGGCGCAGAACGTGATTATCACCGAGCGGGACTGCGGGACGCTGCAGGGAATCACCAAGAGCAGCGTTACCAGAGGCGAGCAGGTTGATGTACCGCTGTCGCAACTGATTATCGGCAGGACATCGAGGGACAACGTACGGAACCCGATTACCGACGAAATGATTGTCCACGAGAACGAGGTCATTACGCCGGAGGCGGCTTTGAAGATAGAAGCCCTTGGTATCGGCACCATCCGGGTCAGGAGCCCGCACACGTGCGACAGCCCGTTCGGTATTTGTGCGAAGTGTTACGGGTGGGATATGAGTACGGGCGAACTTGTTGAAGAGGGTTTGCCGGTGGGTATTATAGCCGCTCAGTCGATAGGCGAGCCGGGCACGCAGCTTACGCTGCGGACGTTCCATACCGGCGGTGTTGCTGAGCGAGCTATTTTGGAGCGTGAGCAGAGGGCAACGTACGCGGGGAAGATTGAATACCGCGACATAAACGCCGTTTCTATCAAGCTTGAAGAGGGCGGCAAGCAAATAGTGGCGCTGAAGCGCAACGGTGAAATGGCCATTCTTGATGCCAAGGAGAGGGAGCTTGACAAACTCAAAGTGCCTTACGGGGCCGTCGTGAGGGTGGCCGACGGTGCAAAGGTGAAAGCCGGCGTCATTCTGTTCTCGTGGGACCCTCACAGGACACCGATTTTGGCGGAAGTGGCGGGTATGATTCGGTTCGTCGATATTGTCGAAGGCGAGACGATACGTTTCGAGGAGGAGCGAAGAGGTCAAACCGGAAGGCCTATTGTGATAGAGCACAAGGGCGACAAGCACCCGCAGATTATGGTAGAGGATTCTAACGGCAAGATACTGGACGTTCATTACCTACCGGCCGGTGCGAGAATTGAGGTTACCGAGGGCCAGAAGGTTCAGGCCGGGCAGCTTCTTGCACATCAGCCGCGAGCTACCGGCGGTACGCAGGATATTACCGGCGGTCTTCCCAGAGTTACGGAGGTTTTCGAGGCGAGAAAGCCGAAAGCCCCTGCTGCAATGGCGGAAATCAGCGGTCGTGTCGAGTTGAAAAGTGATAAGCGCAAGGGCAAGATGACAATTACAATCCGCAGTGAAGGCGGTATGGAGAAGGAACACCACGTTCCGCGAGACAGGCATCTTAACGTCCACACGGGTGATATTGCCGAGGCGGGCGATGCCCTGACGGACGGGCCTTTAGTTCCGCACGATATACTGAGAATCAAGGGTGAAGAGGCGCTGCAGAAGTATTTGATTGGAGAGATACAGAACGTTTACCGTTCACAAAATGTCAGTATCAACGACAAGCACATGGAGATTATCTGTGCTCAGATGATGCGCAAGGTTGAGATTGAATCGGTTGGGGACAGTTCGTTTTTGCCCAGCGAGGTTGTGGACAAGTTCGTATTCCGCAGGGAAAATGAACGTTTGGCCAGCAGTGTGAAGATTAGCAGCGTTGGGGATGCCACCGACATTCAGGAGGGCCAGGTAGTTGATAAAGCGAAGCTTGCGAGTGTTAATGAGAAGCTGGAGTTGATAGGCGGTGCGCTTGCTAAAGGGCGCAAGCCGCATCCAGCGATGGCTAAGACACTTTTGTTAGGGATAACCAAGGCGTCGCTCCGGTCTGAGAGTTTCATTGCCGCAGCGAGCTTCCAGCAGACAACAAAGGTCTTGACTGAAGCGTCCCTGGCTGGTAGTATAGACAAGTTGTGCGGTTTGAAGGAAAATGTAATTCTCGGTCACCTGATACCGGCGGGCACGACTTTTAAGCCGTATCTTGAGATGAAAGTCAAGCATCTTGCCGAGGCGCCGCTGCCCAAGGAATTCGCAGGGGCCGTGGAAGTTGAGGCAGCCAAGGAGGCCGAGGCCAGGAAAGAAGCTGCCATCAGGGAAGCACTGGGTATTGGTTAGGAAATTTTTGCTTATTGTCAAAACAGTGGAGTGTATAAGAAGTTATGCCGACAATCAGTCAGTTAGTCAGGCGCCCGAGGGCGAAATCGAAAGGCCATAAACGAGTATCTGAGATCAGCGGCTCACCACAGAAAAGGGGGGTGTGTCTGATTGTCAGGACCCAGACGCCGAAGAAGCCGAACTCTGCGTTGCGCAAGATAGCCCGTGTTCGGCTGACCAACGGCAAGGAGGTTACCGCGTACATACCGGGAATCGACCATAACCTCCAGGAGCACAGCACCGTGATTGTGCGCGGCGGTCGGGTCAGGGATTTGCCGGGTGTCCGCTACCATATCATTCGCGGCGTTCTGGATTGTGCCGGTGTGTCTGCCCGCAGGCAGGGCAGGAGCAAATACGGTGCGAAGAAGGGTAAATAGTATTTGCGATGTTCGAGTGTTGCCGTGTGTTCGATTGAGGTGCACGGGGCGATAAAGACGATAATGTAAAGGTAAAGATAATGGCGAAAAAGTTTACCGCTTCGGGCAAGCAGTTAAAGCCCGACCCTAAATACGACAGTAAGTTAGTGTCGAAGTTCATAAACTGTTTGATGCATGGCGGCAAGAAAAGCGTGGCGGAAAGGGTGTTCTACGATGCTATGGAGGTCATAGCCAAGCGTGGGAAGGATGCCGAGCCGTTCGAGGTTTTCGAGACGGCTGTGAACAAGGTAAAGCCCCAGCTCGAGGTACGCAGCAAGCGAATAGGCGGAGCGAGCTACCAGGTTCCTATGCAGGTAAATGCCAAGCGTCAGCAGTCACTGGCATTTCGCTGGATATTGCAGTCGGCACGGTCGGTTAAGGGCAAGCCCATGTCCGAACGGCTTGCGTCCGAATTGTTGGATGCCTACGAGGGTCGCGGCGGAGCGATGACAATGCGCGAGAACGTGCACCGGATGGCCGAGGCGAACAAGGCGTTCGCTCACTTTGCCTGGTAATTTTATGAAAGTTTACTGCCACGGTGAATCTATTGAGAAAGCCGTGGCTGTTTTTTTATACCAGTCCAAACGGACCTGTGTCCGGTTTGGGAGTGTAAGAATAAAAGCTAAAAATGCAAAAGCTGGAAAGAACACGTAATATTGGGATAATAGCCCATATCGACGCCGGCAAGACCACGGTAACCGAGCGGGTTCTTTACTATACGGGCAAGACGTACAAAATGGGCGAGGTACATAACGGCACAGCCGTGATGGATTATATGGAGCAGGAGCAAAAACGCGGCATCACCATCACGTCTGCGTCGACAAAATGTCCCTGGAGGGGCTTTGAAATCAATCTCATTGACACACCGGGACACATAGATTTCACTGCCGAGGTGGAGCGGTCGCTGCGGGTTCTTGACGGGGCGGTGACGGTTTTTGACGGCAGCGAAGGCGTGCAGGCGCAGAGCGAGACCGTCTGGCGACAGGGACAAAAGTATAATTTGCCCTGCCTTTGCTTCATCAACAAGATGGACAAGGTCGGCGCCGACTTTGAGATGAGTGTACAAAGCATTCACGACAAGCTTCTGGCGAGTCCTGTGGTTTTGCAGCTTCCTATCGGCGCCGGAGACTCGTTTGTCGGAATAATAGATTTGCTAAAGATGCGGGCGGTTTTCTACAAGGCGGAGAAACTGGGGGCAACGTTTGAAGAGGTCGAGATTCCACACGAGCTGTATGGACAGGCCGAGAGCGCGCGTCACGAGTTGATTGAGCTTGCCGCCGAGCACGATGAGGAGCTGATGGACCTGTACGTTCACGACAGGCCCATCGAAAAGGCGCTGATTGAGCGAGCGGTGAGAAAAGGAGCGCTCGGCAACAAGCTGCATCCGGTGCTCTGCGGGTCTGCTTTGAAGTACATCGGCGTTCAGAGGTTGCTCGATGCCGTGGTTTCGTATTTTCCTTCGCCGTTGGATAAGCCCGCCATAGAGGGGCACAAGCCCTCTGATGAAAATCAAAAGGTGGTGGTCAGGTGCGATGCGGATGCGGGTTTGGTTGCGTTGGCGTTCAAGATTACCAGCGATTCGCACGGGGATTTGAATTTTTTGAGGATTTATCAGGGGCGGCTGAAGTCGGGCAGCAGGGTACTGAATGTGAACCGTGACAAGCGGGAAAATATCACGCGGATATTCGAGATGCACGCGAACGAGCGGAGGATACTCGATATGGCGAGTGCCGGCGACATAGTTGCGGTGGTAGGCCCGAAACATACTGTTACCGGCGATACTTTGTGCGATACGAAAAGGCCCGTATGTCTGCCCAGTATCACATTTCCGCAGACGGTTATCAGTATGTCCATAGAGCCGAGGTCGTCGGCAGACAAGAACAAGCTCGCCGATGCCCTTGCGGCCCTGAGGCGTGAGGACCCGACTTTTGAAACGAGGACAGACTCGGAGACGGGCCAAATGGTGATTAGCGGTATGGGCGAGCTGCACTTAGAGGTGCTTCAGCATAAGCTGGTGAAAGAAAAAGGTCTCAATATACGCGTTGGCAAACCCAGGGTGGCCTACAAGGAAGCCATAACTCATCAGGCCCAGGCGGAGGGTAAATTTATCAGGCAGACAGGTGGTCGTGGACAGTACGGCCGGGTCGTTCTGGAAATCGAGCCGCTGCTGACGGCAGACGGACACTGGAGCAAAGAGATAGCTTTTGAGAACAAGGCAGGAGGAGATAAGGTTCCGAGAGAGTATGTCAGCGCAGTTGAAAAGGGCGGTCGGGACGGGCTGGCAAGCGGCACATTGGCCGGCTATCCCGTTATGGGAGCTAAGGTTACGTTAATTGACGGGTCGTATCATTCTGTTGACTCGTCCGATATTGCATTTGAACAGGCGGCGGCAGTGGCGATAAGGGATGTTCTTGAGAAGGCCGGCCCGGTGCTTCTTGAGCCGGTGATGCGAGTTCAGGTGGTGGTTCCCGAGGCGTATTTTGGCGTAGCCCAGAGCAGTTTGTTGGGTAAAAGGGGGGTTATTACGGACACTAAGGTTCACGGTGGAGTTCGGATAATTGACGCAAATGTGCCTCTGTTTGAGATATTCGGCTACTCCAGCGAGCTTCGCAGCGCCACGTCCGGTCGTGGGACCTTTACGATGGAGCCGCATAGCTATGAAAAGGCGCCCGAGCAAATCGCAAGGGAAATCATCCTTTGAGAAATTTAAAATTTTTTTGTTTTTAGTGTAAATTTTTTTTGATTTTATTGACACCTATACAAATATGTGCTAAACTCAGTGTTTTTCAGCCGTAGCGAGCAGGGCCAGGGACGGCTTTGCGTTAGACGAGTTGGGCTGTAACACGTCTTTAACTGGTTGTGTCAGGGACGGTTTTGCAGAAACTCCGGGAATTGAGGGGTGTACCAGGGCTTGAGAGAAGCCTTGGAAGGGTTGTAGAGCGGCGCTTGTTGAGGCGGTTTTTAGGTGTCGTTCTGAATAACCCGTACCTGTTTTCGTTAAGGAAGGCGATTATGTATTCGTGCGTCGGGGCGGTTTTCGGCGAGCGATGACAGGTCAATGCCTTTCCTGCCATGACAGAACAAGGTTGGTTTTTGTTAAGATAGGGAAAGTATATACAGGTGAGGCGTTTTTATTTTAGCCCACGGGGTAAGATATGGCAGCCGAGACAGAAAGAATAAAGATAAGAATGGAGGCCTACGACCACAGGGCACTTGATGCCTCGGCCAAAGAGATTGTCGAGCATGCCCGCAGGACGAATGCCCGAGTCAGCGGCCCGATACCGCTTCCGACTCGCATCGAAAGGTACACTGTGCTGCGAAGTCCGCACATAGACAAGAAGTCGCGAGAGCAGTTTGAGCTTCGGACTCACAAGCGTTTGATAGACATTCGCGAGGCCAATGCGAGGACGGTTGAGGTTCTGAACCGCTTAGTGGTGCCTGCGGGGATTTTCGTCAAGATTAAGGCGTAGGTTGGTACTGATTATCCGGTCCGGTCCGAAGCCGGGCGGGGTTGCATAGGATATAAAATGGCGATGTTGTTAGGTAAAAAAATTGGAATGACTCAGGTGTACGATGAGGGGGGTAAACTGCTGCCTGTTACGGTCATACAGGCCGGGCCCTGCATCGTAACGCAGGTCAAGACGGTCGAAACGGACGGTTACAATGCCGTTCAGCTGGGCTATGACGACGTCAAGGCCTCCCGCCGGAAGAAGCCGCAGGTTGGCCATACCGCCAGGGCCAAGACAGAGCCGAAAAGATTTATCAGAGAGATGCGGCTGGCTGACGATGTGCCGGTTGAGTACAACCCGGGTGATTCGATAACCGTCTCGTCCTTTGCGGACGTTAAATTAGTGGATGTATCCGGTACGAGCAAGGGCAAGGGCTTTGCGGGAGTGATGAAGCGGTATGGGTTTGGCGGATTCCCGGCATCGCACGGCACGGAGCGCAAGCACAGGGCACCAGGCTCTCAGGCGTCTTACGGAACGGACCTGGGCCACGGCGGCAATATCAAGAAAGGCAAGAAGATGGCCGGGCGTATGGGCGGTCGTCGTGTGACGACAAAGAGGCACGGGCTGGTTTCAATTGACGAAGAGAAGAATTTGCTGGTTGTCAATGGTGCGGTGCCCGGGGCTTGCGGCGGCTACGTAATCGTATTGGGTGAATGAGTGAACGGGTGAATGGGTAAAGACACTGAGATGATAAATTTGCCGGTGTACAACAGAGACGGACAAGAGGTTGAGAGCTTAAAGGTGGACGAGTCGGCCTTCGGAGGGCACGTGAGGTTGCCGCTGCTGAAGCAGGCGCTTGTTATGTACCATGCGAACAAGCGGGTTGGTACGGCTGCGACCAAGAGCAGGGGTATGGTGGCCGGGTCAACCAAGAAGCTGTTCAGGCAAAAGGGGACGGGTTCCGCCCGTGCGGGAACGCGAAGGACGGGCAAGCGTGTGGGCGGCGGTGTGACATTTGCCAAGGTGGCGCGCGATTTTAGTAAGCGAATGCCGAAAAAGCAAAAGCGGTTAGCGAGGGATTCGGCGTTATTGTCCAAACTTCTCGACAGCAGTGTTGTGATTGTGGACGAGCTTTCTTTTGACAGGCCTCATACAAAGGATTTTTCCGATGTGCTCGGCAAGCTTAATATCGAGCGCAGCTGTCTTGTGGTTATCAACGATTACGACGAGAATATCTACAAGTCGGCAAGAAACATACGGAAAGTGGCCGTGATGCCGGTAGCCGAGTCGAACGCAGCGGACATTTACAACCATGTCAAGGTGCTGTTCACCAAGGAGGCGTTTCTGTCGCTGCTGAACAAAGATAAGGCAAGTGACAACTGACGATTACAGATATGGATGATTACAGCGTAATAATCAGGCCTTTGATTACCGAGCAGGGGATGCACTTTGCCAACGTAAAGGGTGCGTATTCGTTCGAGGTGAACAAGCGGGCGAATAAACAGCAGATTAAAAGCGCTGTTGAGAAAATATACAGTGTGAAGGTGAGTAAGGTAAGGACTGCGAACCGCCAGGGTAAGTTCCGACGTCGAGGAAGGGCGACGGGCAGGACTTCGACGTGGAAAAAGGCGGTGGTTCACCTTAAGCCGGATTATCATATAGATTTGTTCTAACGATAAAGTGAGCGTTAAAAGCTATGGGAGTCAGAGTATATAAACCGACGAGTCCGGGTCGCAGGCATGGTTCAGTGAACGACTATGCGGAGCTGACCACGACCAAGCCGACCAAATCGTTGTGCAAACGGATAAAGAAGACCGGGGGCAGGAACCACAGCGGGGTTACGACAGCCCGATTCAGGGGCGGCGGGGCGCGAAAGATATACCGTCTCATCGACTTCAAGCGTAACAAGGACGGCGTACCGGCGAAGGTGGCGACGGTCGAATACGACCCAAACAGAAACTGCTTTATATCTCTGCTGCATTATGCGGACGGGGAAAAGCGTTACATCCTCGCTCCGTTAGGTGTCAAGACCGGGGACATAGTTGAGAGCGGCGTTTCGTGTGAGCCGCGTTTAGGCAATGCGATGTCTTTGGAGGCGATACCGAGCGGGCTTGAGATACATAATATAGAAATGATTGCGGGCCAGGGCGGCAAGCTTGTTCGCGGTGCGGGCAACGCCGCGAGGATTGTCGCCAAGGAAGGCAACTGGGTCACAATCGTTCTTCCCAGCGGTGAGATGCGGATGGTTCGTAAGGAATGCAGGGCGACAATCGGTCGGCTGAGCAATCCGGACTATCAGAATATCAAGCTCGGCAAGGCCGGTCGAAAGCGTCACATGGGCCGTCGTCCTCACGTCAGGGGCAAGGCGATGAACCCGGTTGCTCACCCGATGGGCGGCGGCGAAGGCAGAGCCAATGGCGGTCGGGACCCGTGCTCACCGACCGGTGTGCTCGCAAAAGGCGGCAAAACGAGAAATCCCCGTAATCCCAGCAATAAAAGGATTATTCGAAGGCGCAAGAACAAGAGACAGGGGCAGTTGGTTCTCTAAGGGTGTTAATATACTCAAACTGACTGGTAGCCAGTTTGAGAGTGCAAAAATCAAAATTAAAAATGCAAAATTGAGGTCCGTAAGGACTTCATAGGAGAATCCGCCTGCGGCGGATAGTTGTTTTTTTAGTATTTTTCGTGATGCATAACATATTAGCGAATAAAAGGTTGCGTTAATTTTCGGCTGAAAACCGGTTAGTTTGAGTAATATAGGAAACTTGAGGAAATCAGATGGGTAGGTCACTTAAGAAAGGCCCATACGTTGACGTGAAGCTTTTTGCAAAGGTTATCAAGCAGACGGAACTGGGGACGCGCGATCCGATTAAGACGTGGGCGAGAAGATGTACGGTTGTCCCGGAGTTTGTCAGCTTTACGTTTATGGTGCACAACGGCAAGCTTTTCCACAAGGTGTTTGTGACAGAGGATATGGTTGGTCACAAGCTGGGCGAATTTTCACCTACCCGGATGTTCAAGGGACATTCGAGCAAGAGAATAAAGTAGTATTTACAGGTTTAGATGTGGTAAGCGAATATCAATGCTAAGCGCTCGTAAGTTAAAAGAGATTTGTGACAGGCAGAATGCAGGCGTAGGGCAGTTGGCGGGCCAGCTTGTCCGTGGCGGTCTCGATAAGAAGGCCGCGGCGGCTGCGGTACGGAACTGGCAAAAGGGCCTGTTCAAGCCGATACCGCGGCGTGAAGATATGGAACAGCTTGCGGCTGCGCTTGGTGTTGACGTGAACGACCTTTCGGACTGGCGTTCGTCATATAAGTATGCCCCGCTTTCGGCCCGGAAGGCCCGGTTGGTAACCGAATTGATAGCCGGCCGGCGCGTTCAGGATGCGATGGACACACTGAAGTTCACGAGGAAGCGGGCCGCCGCAATGATTGACAAGGCGTTGAAGGCGGCGGTTGCGAACGCGGATGAGCAGCAGGCGGACGTCGAGAATTTGTATATCAGTGAGGCGCGTGTCGATGATGCGGGCGTTCGGATTGGCACAAAAAGATGGATAGCAAGGGGCAGAGGCAGAACCGATACGATTCGTAAGAAGGCCTGTCATATATATGTGGCCGTTACGCAGGTCTGAATCAGCGTGCATTTGTAAGATAAACGAAAGCTAATTATGGGTCAGAAGGTATCGCCAATAGGTTTCAGGACGGGAATAACCAGGCCCTGGCAGAGTACCTGGTATGCTTCGAAGGCGGACTACGGCACTTTTCTTGTCGAGGACCAGAAGATACGCGAGTACGCCGACAAAAGGTACAACCGCCAGATGCCGAAGGGGGCGGTTTCAAGAGTAGAGATAATCCGAACCCGCAATGAGGTGAAGGTAACGCTGCGAAGCGCCCGGCCCGGCGTTGTGATTGGTCCGCGTGGCGGCGAGGTCGATAAGTTCCGCGAAGAGCTGGAGCTGCTGACCGGTCGAAAGATGAACGTCAATGTAATTGAAATAAAAGAGCCCGACCTGGATGCGACCCTGGTTGCCGCGTCGATTGCCGAGCAGCTTTGCAAGCGGGCTTCATTTCGGCGTACGATGAAGCAGTACTGTGAATCGGCTATGAATGCCCGCGCCAAAGGGGTCAAGATTATATGCTCCGGGCGATTAGCCGGCTCAGAAATGGCCCGGCGTGAGACCCAGAAGCTCGGGAGTATCCCGTTGCATACGCTGGATGCCGACGTTGACTACGGGGTTGCGACGGCGAGGACGACATACGGGGCGGTGGGCGTCAAGGTTTGGATTTACAAGGGTAAGTTCGGCGAAGAGGATGAAACGAGACATCAGCACAGGCGTCGAGCGCCTCGGCGTTCGGTGGGCCAGCCGCGTTCGTCGAAACGGACGGCGGCCCGGCGGCCGGGCCCGGCACCAAGACGTAAGGCCGCACAGACACAAGCGCCGGACAGCAAGCCGGTGACTAAAAGCGAGGCGCCGGCGGCACAGAGGCAGGAAGCGGCGCCGACAGAGCCGCAAAGCCCCGAACAGAGTTAAGATTTACCGACAAGAGCCGGGTGTTTATAGACCTGGTATTCAGAAGGGTTTAAGCAAATGGCAATGATGCCGAAAAGAGTTAGGTACCGTAAGAGCCAGCGTGGCACGATGAAGGGTAAGGCCTGCCGGGGTAATTACGTTGCGTTTGGCGAGTACGGTTTGCAGGCATTGGAAATGAGCTGGATAACGGCCAAGAATATCGAGGCCGGTCGTGTTGCGGCGACGCACTTTCTTCACCGTGGAGGCAAGGTATATCTTCGCGTGTTTCCGCACAAGCCGGTCAGTTCGAAGCCGCTGGAGACGCGAATGGGCAAGGGCAAGGGCGAGCCGGAGTTCTGGGTTGCCAGGGTCAGGCCGGGGACGGTTATGTTTGAGATAGGCGGCGTTGACGAGGATGTGGCCAAGCAGGCGTTAGTGCGGGTCGCTCACAAAATGCCAATAAGGTGCAGGTTTGTCAAGCGAAGACATTCGTTGTAGTAAGGAACGGTTTTGATGAAAGCAGGGCAGTATCGAGAGATGAGTCCGGACGAATTGGAGAACGAGCTTGAAGAGCTTCAGAGGCACCTGTTTGATTTGCGGGCCCAGGCCGTTACCGAGAAACTGGAAAATTCGAATGCCGTCAAGAACGTCAGGCGTGATATTGCGAGGATTAAGACGATAATCCGGGAAGGACAGCTCGCAGCCGGTTGAGGTGTGACGCCGACGGGCAGCGGTAGTAGTTTGCCGCAGGTAATCGGCAGGTAAGGAAGTTATAAATGCAGCAGGGCAAAGTGAAAACGATAAATGCAGTTGTCGTCAGCACGGGCGGCGACAAGAGTATTAGTGTCTCGATAGATTACAAGGTCAGGCATCCGAGATATGGAAAATACGTGCGGCGCAGGACGAAGCTGCGAGTGCATGACGAGCGCAATGAGGCGGGCATAGGTGACGTTATTGAAGTATCCAAATGCAGGCCTTACAGCAAAGCGAAAAGTTTTCGCCTGGTTCGAGTCGTACAAAAGGCGGTTGAGCAATAAGCTGGTGCAGGATTAGAGAGCGGCAATGATACAGCAGGAAACGATGTTGACGATAGCGGACAACTCCGGCGTTAAGTCGGCGTTGTGCATCAAGGTTTTGGGCAAGGGCGGCTCGCGCGGCAAGCTTCGTCGTCCGGTTGCGTCGGTTGGTGACGTTGTGTGTGTTGCCGTCAAAAAATCGCTTCCGAGCTGTCAGTTGGACGACAAAAAGGTTCACAAGTGTGTTATTATTCGTACCAGAAGCCCGGTCAAGCGCAGCGACGGCAGTTACGTCAGATTTGACAGTAATGCGGCGGTTATGATTGACGGTGACGGCAATCCGATAGGGACCCGCATCTTCGGAGCGGTTGCTCGTGAGCTGCGGGAAAAAAACTATATGAAGATTATATCGCTGGCCAGCGAAGTTGTGTGACCCGGGCGGACGGCGAATCGACAATGATATAAGGTTTTAGCTGAAATGGCTCTGCACGTAAAAAAAGGTGATATTGTTCAGATTATAACCGGCGACAACAAGGGAGCTACGGGCAAGGTTTTGCGTGTGATTCCTGAAAAGGACAGGGTGGTTGTCCAGGGGCACAATCT
>Ga0315538_1001277_pt1 | contig 15180 bp, 10 predicted proteins | sample SalMarSW160230MG_2_FD_203834 | JGI IMG/M metagenome (GOLD analysis project Ga0315538, IMG submission 203834) | Salt marsh sediment microbial communities from the Plum Island Ecosystem LTER, Massachusetts, United States - Salt Marsh Sediment SW1601-230 ...
AGCCCTGGTACAATTATACTATGAATGCTTTCTTGGGTGACAGGCGCGGTGTTGTTAGAAATTACAGAGTGATGTTACTTTCCGAAGTCAAACATCCGGCAGATACTTTTGCGTTTACGGAGGAAAGCGCCCTTGTCGACACTCAATATAACTACTCTGGGCTAAATGATACTTTTATGGTACCTGGCGATGACAGCATGATAGATGGTTGGCTCAATAGCGTTGGCGGTAATCCCCAACTGATCGAACCAGGTCCTGAAGGTGTGGGTCTGTTCTATGATGTCATAGCTGGTTTTCATCATGCCCCCACCGGAGACAAATTGCGTGGAAGGGGTAATTGTGCCTTCCTTGATGGGCACGTCTCAGCTCATCCACGCTCAGAGACGTTTCCTTTAGCTTGGCCGCACTGATTCCACCTGACAAGGCGGCGAGTTATGTTTTTGCTAAAACTGATTTGAAGTTTTATTTCTGTTTTCGTTATTTGCTTTTTTACAACTTGTTCACTAAATGAGTTCAAAGAGTGACAGGATTCAGTCTTCGAGAGTGTCGCGGAAAAGGCGGACACCTGCGTAGCACAATAGGTGTTCAGCAAATAGGGCCTGAAAACAAAGCCAATCATATCCATACATAGCCTGCCTGCCATGTGTTTTTATTTTAATTTTTTGCCTCCAATTTCTGCATAAAGGTCAATAAGGTATAGAACGAGAATGGTCTAATGGGATCGCCACCTGCCGTTAAATGCGTTGAGTTTGGGTGTTAAATGAAGCAATCCAAAAGAACACGACAGTTTTTTTGCCTCTTTATGAAACACCAAAACCGAATCTTTGCTTACATTCTCACACTGGTTCCCAATGGTGCTGATGCTGAAGATATCATGCAGGAAACGGCCAGCGTGGCTTGGGAGAAATTCGGAACCTTTAAGGAAGGCACAGATTTTGCCGCGTGGCTCAAGAAAATCGCCTTTCATAAGGTCATGGACCATCGTAAACGCGGCGGGCACCATCGTGTCATATTTAGTGATGACTTGATCAGGGTGCTGGCTCCTCGGGCAGAGAAAACCTTTGAGCTAACCGATACCCGTATTGCGGCCCTGAAATCCTGTTTGAAACGCCTTAGCTCACCTGACCGTCGACTCTTAAAACGGCGTTATGAGGACGGCCTCACTATCAAGGCCATTGCTGAGGAGGCTAATAGACCGGTTCAAGGCTTGTATAAAGTCATGATCAGAATTCATGATCAGCTCAGACGATGTGTTCATTATTTGCTTTTATCTGGGCAATTCCAAGAGGAGGCCTTTGAATGACACGGTCCACTTCAGAAAAAGAATTGAGTGCTATGATCTTCAACTGCCTGGAAGGTATGGCCACTCAGGAGCAACTCGATGAGTTAGAATCAAGGCTTAAAAAAGATCCCCAGGCACAGGATATCTATCAGGAATTTCTCGTCATCTACGCCATCTTGCATAGATCCGGCTCCCACCTGCTGGCGGCCTGTGACGGTCCGGACGAGGCTCCAGCCCCTTTGTCCTCAAGTGAGCGCGTCCGGGAGATCGAACGTTATGCGCGTCAACAACTTGAGGCCTTCCTAGAACAAGAGCATCCTAAGTCTGCACCCCAGTCGGTTCATGCACTTCAACTGGATCTTGCCGATATGGTTCAGGACCTCTTACAAACAGTGCATCGTTGGGTCAGCATTGCCATCCGAACCATCAAGATTGGATTCGTCTGTGGGATACTGATTTTGATGGGACTCATCGTTGCTGACATTATTAAGGACCGTATTATCGTTGCCGTGCTGCAGGGAACCGTCAGTGCTCAGTGGGAAACTGCACCGGATAAATTAGAATTGTGCCGCGGATGGATGGCTTTGGAACAAGGCTGTGCGGAAATTGCGTTTAAACAAGGGGCTCAGGTGGTCATACAGGCGCCCAGTCGATTCCGCTTGGTATCCCAAGGTCGAATGTATCTGAAAACCGGTACCGTCACAGCTCATGTTCCACCTGAAGCTATTGGTTTTATTATTGAAACACCCAGCTCTATCTTTGAGGATTTTGGTACGGAATTCGGTGTCATTGTGGATGCCTCCAGCCAATCAGAAGTCCACGTCTTTGATGGTGAGGTAGCAGTGGCCTCGTCTATTCGGGAGAAACCTCTGTCTCAAAATCGTCTGAAGCAAGGACAATGTGCCATCACAGACATGACGGGTGCAGTTTACATCGGCCAATCTCGCTATGGAGCGCAACAATTCCTGCGTGAGCTACCGGATACCAATGGAATCTGCATCCCCGGTAAGCGTTTAAGCTTGGCGGATTTAGTCGGTGGAGGCAATGGCTTTGGTACCGGCATCCTGGGAGGTTCGTGGCTGTCAGCCGACGGTTCAATCAATCCTATCACCGGCCGTCCCAATGATTCATATCGGCCGGCAACACCGTATCATGATGAAAAACCAACTGATGATCGTTTTGATTATCACCATTACCTGTGTTCTAACGACTATATTCGCGTTCCTAAACTGACTTATATTGACGGTGTTTTTGTTCCAGACGGCGGTCAGGGGCCCTCTGTGGTGAGTTCCTCGGGGCACATTTTTCGCGAATGCCCTGATACCGATGGTTTGGTCAAATGGAATGTCATAAACGGCTGGCGTTATCGCGAGTTTTCCATTTCCTCCTCAATAAACAACGAGGAACTTGCCCAATCAACTGGGCTGTCCCTATCGGCCAATACCGGCGTTACCTTTGATCTCAACGCCATCCGTCAAACCATGCCAGGCAGCATGATTACGGCCTTTAACTCCTTAGCTGGGATTCCCATCACCTCCGAATACGATGTAGGAGAAATCGATCTATGGGTGTTGGTTGATGGTGAAGTTCGATATGTAAAACAAGATGTACGGCGTCCCCCTCTGAATCGAATTCACGTTCCCTTGAATTCCCAGGATCACTTTTTGACCTTAGTAGTTACAGACAGTCAGACACCTCCACCCGCTGAATTTTATAGCAATATGGACAGATGTTTTTGGAAAGATCCCATACTGGAATTGGCACCCTCTCATTCCGTCCAATCCAGATAAAACTGATGAATAAGCGATATCTAAATAAAAAATTATGAAAAATCGTTAATTTGGCCCTCCAATTTTTAGGAGGGCGTCAATTGTACTTTATAGAAACTTGTGGGTCTAATGTAAGTTAATAACATTAAAACGCGAATCAATGTTCCCCAATCTGGGACTTCCTTTTTAGGAAGATGATTGTCTAAACACAGGTTCAATACCTTTTATTAATTCAATGTAATAGGCATTAAAGGCAGGAGTGGCATCCGAGTTCATGTATGGACTGACGTGTATGTGTGTATAGATTTAATATAAAATATTAGGAGGAAACAAAGAATGTTTGGTGTATTTAGAGATATACAAAACCTCAAGATTAGGTGGGCATTGATGTTGATGCCCCTGGCAGTATTATGCTGCAGTCTTTGTGTCAATGCACAAGACAACCAAGTAACATATCCTGTCCTTAAGCTGGATATCGGCCGTGGACACGACCCCGCCGAGATTCAGGAAGGCTTCACTGCGTTTACAGTTGGCGACAGCGGCACGGTCGTCGACGGCATTAAGGTCGAGATCGAAACCATGGAATCCGGAGAGGCTATCCAGCCACGATGGCGCGGCGGCCCGACCGGCATACCCTACGAGCAGCTCTATCGCGACTTTATCTTCACCGTGAATGGAGGACTAAAGATCACGTTATCAGGACTGAATCCCAACGAAACGTACGAAATCACTATGTATAGCTGGGATCAAGGCAGTGCGGAGGATCATCTCGCGGACTGGTCAGCCAATGGGGACTTTTGTCTTACCACCAACTTCTCCGGTGGAACTACTGTCGACGCTGAAGATTCCTTTGCTTTCTCAGGATATGCGACCGCCGATGATACCGGCAAGATCGTCCTGGAAGCTACACCTAATCCATCGACCAGCTACCCAGATCCTCCAGGTGAGTACTTCTGCTTTCTGAACGCCTTGGAGGTCTCTTCGCTGACGCCAATAACAAAAGCTCGGAATCCCGTGCCAGGCGATGGTGATATGTATCCTACTACAGTGGTGGACCTTAGTTGGACACCGGGAGCTACTGCTATCTCGCACAATGTGTACTTCGGTGACAATTTTATCGCAGTAGAAGAAGCCACGACGGAGGATACTGACATATTCCTTGGCTCCGCTACTGACAGTTCCTTCCATGTCGCGGGTTTAACTCCGGGAGTGACGTATTACTGGCGGATTGATGAGGTCGAGCCAGGCGGTACGGTACATACTGGTGATGTTTGGCGCTTTACGGTTCCCACAAAAACCGCCTTCAATCCCATTCCGGTCAATGGTTCCTTGTTTATCGACCCCAATATCACGTTGAGGTGGTTTCCTGGTGCAAATTCAGCCGAGCATTATGTATATTTCGGTGACAATCTCGAAGATGTGCAAAACGGTACCGGTGGTACAAACAAAGGAGCTTTTCAAGAACCCAACTTCTATCCTGGCCTGCTCGAAAGTGAAAAAACTTATTATTGGCGGGTCGACGAATCTGATTACATGGATGTATTTCCAGGCGATGTCTGGAGCTTCACCACAACACTTGAAGACTGTGGTACAGTAGTCATTGATATGTGGGAGGATGTTGCTGGCTCCACTTTGAACAACCTCTTGGATGCTCCAGCCTACCCGGATAATCCAACCTGGAGCGATGTGTTAACCGAGTTCTCCACCGCAGACAGCATTGGCGACAACTACGGTGCCCGAATTCATGGTTGGCTCTATGTGCCACTGACCGGCGATTATACGTTCTGGCTCTCAAGTGCCGACGAAGGCGAATTGTGGCTGAGTACCGATGACGAACCCGAAAACGTACAATTGCTCGCTGCTGAACGTGTCTGGGGTTGGTATGACGCCTTTTCTATCAAGTCCGATCCTATCCCGCTTATCGGCGGCAATAGATACTACATCATGGCGATATGGAAGGAAGGTGCCGATTGGGATCATTGCCAGGCAGCCTGGCAAGGCCCCGGCATCCCCGAGCAAGAGATCATTCAAGGTAGTTTCTTGTCGCCATACGAGCCTGTAATTGCCTTTGGTGAGGTACCACATGATGGTGACACAGAAGTGAAGCAGACACCTACTCTCAGCTGGAAATCCGGAAAGTTCGCTGATTCGCACAATGTGTACTTTGGCTCGGATCCGAACGCTCTGAATCAAATTGCAACAAGACCATTAGGAAGTGAATATTATAAAATCACAACACATCTTCAGAATAACCAGACATACTACTGGCGGATCGATGAGGTCAATAACCTAAACACAGAAAGTCCCTGGGTAGGCGAAGTCTGGAGCTTTACTGTAGCCAACTATACCATTCTTGACGACTTTGAGGACTACAATGATTATTCGCCTGACAGGATATTTGATACGTGGATAGATGGCTGGGGCGTTGCTACAAACGGCTCGCAAGTTGGTTATGGCACGGCACCTTTTGCAGAGCGCACTATCGTTAACAGCGGACTCCAATCTATGCCGTTCTTCTACAACAACACCGGCAGTGCAGCATATTCTGAAGCTGTCCGCTCTTTTGATGCTCCGCTGAATGACTGGACAAGACAAGGCGTACAGACACTAACAATATTCTTCAGAGGTTACCCTGCAGAATTCGTGGAGGACCCGGCTGGTACGTATGCGATGAGTGCCGGCGGTGAGGACATCTGGGATGTGGCCGATGAGTTCCGTTATGCCTATAAGATGCTCTCAGGTAACGGCTCTATCACAGCTCGTGTGGTAAGTATAGAGGACACCGACGAATGGGCCAAAGCTGGAGTGATGATTCGCGATACACTTGATGACTACAGTGTGAATGCATTTATGTGTACCACACCATCGAATCGCAGGTCATTCCAGAACCGTCAGATTATTGCTGAAGCTTCTTTCCAGGCAAATAGCGATGCCAATGCCATTACTCTGCTGTGGGTAAGGGTTGTACGTCAGGGCAACAACTTCACCGGCTATTACTCTGAAAATGGTATCAACTGGATCCAGCAGCCGGATGATGAGAACACTGGCGATGATGCGTCTCCCAACCCGCAGACTATTGTGATGTCGCAAAACATCTATATCGGCCTGGCATATACCAGTCACAATGTCAATGCAATGGGTACTGCTGTGTTCTCCGATGTAACAACTACCGGCACGGTCACAGGAGACGATTGGCAGGTTGAAGCTATTGGCGCAGATATGCCTGTCAATGAGGCTCAGTCGTTGTATGTGGTTGTGCGAGGTGGCGGCGTCGAAAAGATCGTTGAGCATCCGGACAATCCCAATGCAGTGCTGCAGTACACCTGGCAGCAGTGGGATATTCCGCTCAGCGTACTTAGAGATGCTGGTGTGACTCTTTCTTCGATCCAGAATATGACTATTGGCGTTGGAGGTAGTGGACAAGACGGAACAGGTACGCTTTACTTTGATGACTTCAGGTTGTATCCGTAAGGAGAGTAGCACGAGCAGTAGCTGCGTGTTTGACCATAGCCATAGCTGCAAAGCATTTTAGGCTTGGTTAGCTCACGTGATTGTATCAATCAGGGGCTCATGCTGATTTAAAGCATGGGCCCTTGCTCATTTCTTGCTTGGTTTTGCGCGTAGAAGAATTATTCAGCCTCTCGACGGGGAAGTTCACAGTGTCTCCAAATTCTCTAAGTTTTTTGTAAGCTTTGCTGCATTGTCTGGTCTAATATAATGGAAATGGCCAGGAAGACAGATGAGCTGCTCGTTGAGCATTTCAATCGGGGCGATGATTCTGCTTTCGAGAGAATCGTCGAAGAATATTCAGCCGATATCGCGGTGCTGGCTAATCGACTACTTGGCTGGCCCGGTGAGGTAGAAGACATTGTACAGGATGTATTTCTTGCTGCTTTCGCTTGCCTGAAGAAATTCCGATGTGAATGCAGTCTGAAGACATGGCTCTTTACTATCACGATTAACAAGTGCCACAACCGACTATGCAGGCGTGCGATCCGGATGCGAAGGTTTTCCAAGGAGGCCGAAAAATATCTTGCGTTTTATGCCGAAGGAGCTTGTAAGCACACAATGGATAGAGAGACCTTTGAGTGTGTCCGTTCGGCGGTGAGAGCTTTGCCGGCGAAGTATCGTGAGCCGGTTGTGCTGCGGTATTTACAGGAGCTTTCGATGAGCCAGACAAGTTCAATTCTTGGCATAACTGAAAATGCCTTGCAGGTGCGGCTCAGCCGTGCCAGGAGCCTGCTCAAACAAAGGCTTTCGAGACTAATCGAGGAGACCTTATGACAGAGGATAGAATCAAAGTCCTGCTTCAAGAGGCTGATAGAATGGCCGGTGTCCCTGAGCAAGCTTCTATTGATACAGGTATAATACGTCGTCGTGCTCATAAGAGATATTTGGTGCGTACGATAGTCCCCCTTACAGCAGCAGCCGCTGCGATAATTCTTACTATCTCTGTATGGACCCTTTCGGTCAGAACAACTAAACCGGTTGGGGGCAACGACAAGGTTGCTCGGCTGCAAGCACAGGTCAAAGAACTCCAAGCAAGAACGGACGCCACACTGAAGCTTGTCCAAGAGATGCTCCAGAAGGAGCAAAAACAGCGCGAGCTGGAAGCGCTACAAGTTCAGCTCGAGAGCATCGGCGATCCTCGCGAAGAAATACGCCAGCAGGTGGAGCGAACGGCCCTTATCCTTGTTTTTCAGGCTGATAAAATGTATCGAGAGCTCGGTCAAAAGAGTTCGGTGATGCAAGCGTACAGCCGAGTTATTGAACTTTTCCCGCAAAGTCGATGGGCCAAAGTGGCCCGGCAACGGTTGGTAGATATTCAGAATGCAGAAAATGTGACAAATTTGAAAGGAGATTCTATATGAGATCTGCAAAACATGTGGTTTTTGTGTCTATCCTTGTATTTTTTATTGTGGGTGCAGCGAGAGCGAGCGGTAAACCAGAGCAAGGCAAATTAAACAAGACACCAGCGGATTCAAATACACGTTTTGCCAGTTGCGTAGTCAAGGTAACGGTGGACCCAGCCGTTTTTCCTGTTAACTTCAAGATGGTCGAGTGGCTGATGCGCAGCTCAGGTGTTGCCGGCAAGGCATCGCGCGAGGTGCTGGAACTGTCACCACACGAGGGCCAGGAGTTCTTTCACATCGAGCAGTTGGTTGGGGCTTTTGGATACTCAACTGCTATATCTTATCCCAGGCCAGGACCAGAGCCCGACCCGAGTCATATGGACATGGATGCTGACGGAATGGGCCCGATGATAATGGAACGAGAACGGGCTAGAGTTGAGGCGGGGAGGTTAGCTGCGGAAGAAGAACGTGATCGACGGCGACGCTCCCGTGGATCGCAACGCGATGCAGATCCCGATGTAGTTCGTGGACCCGTAATAAATGCGCCGTCCGGACATCTTTTCCCCGAAGGTGTTGTTATCTTTCGGCTTAAGGTTGAATTGCCGGAGGATTACTTTAAGCAAGTGGCGGAGGAGTTTATGTACGCCCTTGTGGAAAACTTGCGCGAGACAATATCAGAAGCTTGCGTCGATGTCAGACGCAGATTTGGTGCGCAGCTCAACCATGCTAACGAAGAAGTCGAACGCGCAGAGGGCCGGTTAGCTGCCTTGCAATATGAGCTCAACGAAATCTCGGGTACCTGTGTTATCTGGCGAGACATCATTCAGCAGGAACTTGACGATCTGCGTGATGAAATAGAAACGGCAGAGTTGAGGCAGGCGGAGGATCGGTTAGCTAAAGAGGCCATAGTTGAGAAAATTTCGCGGACTCAGGCCTTAGTAGAAAAGCGGCTGGATGACGATCCTATCACCAAAGAGCTGCAGGCAACTGTTGAAGCGAATGCCAAACAACTTGCAGAAATGGAGGCTTCGGGAAAATTTAGTTTTCAAGACCTCCAAGAATTCAGAGAAGACCTTATCAGGGCTAGAATGGAGCTTGCAGAACGGCGAGAACAGATAAGCAACGATGCAGGTGCCAGACGTGTGGAATCTCTCAATGAAGAACTGCAGGAACTTTTATTGAGAGAGCGAAAGACCGAACACTATCTTGTACAATTGCAGCAGAAACGAAATAAATTGACCGAGCTAATGCCAAAGGCTGATAGGTATGAGCTTTTGGAAATGAAAATTGATATTGCCAGAGATAGCCTCGAAGATGCGATTCGGTGGCGTGACGAGCTTCAGCGCAGGTTCCGCATGATACAGGAGCCCGCCGTGACTATTATAGGGGGACACTAACAGAAGCCATATAAGATCACACAATCGGCGCCCGCAAAAATGTTAAAGCGGGCGCCGAACTATTTAACAACTAAACCCTGCCTTTTACACAATATACACGATGCATGAGGTGCGCGACGTATCAATGCTTAAAGTGCCTTTTACCGGTGAAGACCATCGTGATGCCGTGCTTGTTGGCGGCTGCGATTACTTCGTCATCCTTTTTCGAACCACCCGGCTGGACTATAGCAGCAATACCTGCATTGGCGGCATTTTCAATATTATCTGGGAATGGGAAGAACGCATCTGATGCCATTGCGCAACCTTTTGCTGCATCGCCTGCGTGCTTAAAGGCAATCAGGCCAGACTCGACGCGATTCATCTGGCCGGCCCCTACGCCTATGACTTTCTTGTTCTTGGTCAATACGATTGTATTGCTCTTGGTATGTTTGGCTGCGAGCCAGGCAATCCTTAAGTCTTCGAGCTGTTCAGCAGTAGGTCTTGTCTTGGTCGGATAGGTCAGTGTATCGGGTTCCCAGCCGACCATATCTCTTTTTTGTAGTAGTAGGCCACCTACAACACAGCGGACGTCGGGCTCGCTCTGGTCGATTTTAGTTTTGTCTATCGGGCCGGTTTCAATCAAGCGGACTCTGCTACCCCAGGTTTTCAGGGTCCTTATTATCTCGATGGCTTCGGTGTCAAATTTCGGAGCGATGATGACCTCAGCAAAAAAACCGCTGGCACCGAGTGCCTTGCCGAATAGACTGTATGAGCCCATGATTGTCTTGGCTAATTCGACATCAACATTTCGGTTCAAAGCGACAATGCTACCAAAGGCACTAACTACATCACCTTCGTAGGCCTTGCGGTACGCCACATATATATCTTCATCAACGGCGCAGCCGCATGGATTGAGGTGCTTGACGACGACGGCTGCAGGTTCATTGAATTCTTTAACCAGCTCGAAAGCCGCGTTAGTGTCAAGAAGATTATTGAAGCTGATATCAGTGCCGCCTTCCAATAAGGTGCCACTGCTGATGGAAGTTTCGCCGGTGGGCGGCAGTTTGTAAAAAGCTGCACTTTGATGAGGATTTTCACCATACCGCAGGTCTGATTCTTTGGTTAGGGCAATGGAAGCCTTTTCCGGGTATTCGACACCTGCTCGCTTATTGAGGTATTTTGATATGGCGGCGTCGTATGAAGCCGTTAATCCAAAGGCTAAACGGGCGAAATCGCTGCGCAACTGCTGACTGACGGCGCCACCATTCTTCTGCATTACTTCGATGACCTTATCGTACTGGTCTGGTCGTGTGACAACCGTTACGAACTTATGATTCTTCGCGGCGGAGCGGAGCATGCTGGGTCCACCAATATCAATATTTTCGATCGCCTCTTCGAGCGTGCAGTCCGGCTTAGCAATAGTTTGCTCGAATGGGTAAAGGTTCACGCAAACCAGGTCGATTGGTTCGATGTTGTGCTCTTTCATCGCTGTTGTGTGCTCGGCCTTGTCACGCAAACCCAGCAGTGCTCCGTGTATCTTCGGATGAAGTGTTTTTACTCGGCCATTCATCATTTCGGGAAAGCCTGTCACTGACTCGATACCGATTACATCGATGCCAGCGCCAGAAAGTTTTTTGGCTGTGCCACCGGTGCTGATTATCTTAACGCCCATCTGGCTTAGCTTCCTGGCAAATTCAATCACACCAGTTTTGTCAGAAACACTTATAAGAGCTGTTTTGACCTTTACATCCATCGTACTTTTTCTCCTTCTTCTTAAAAGCTACAAATTAATAGTCCGTTATTGTTTAACAGGTTCTAAACATGCTATCCGGCCGTGTTCATCGGCGATGTATATTTTTGAATCGGCGGTATTGGTTGCGTGCCTTGAAACGTCGGCGAGATTGACCGAATAGAACCTACGTGCTTTGGTGTTGTTCATCACTACGAGTGTGTTGACATTTGTAATGACATAAGCTCTGTTTGCGGATTCTGCCAATAGGTCAACACCTTCTTTCAGAGACCAGATGCGTTCGCCGGTTTGCCTGTCTATTGCGGTCAGTCCTTTACCGGGGCCATACTGGTAGACTACATCTTGTGTGACACGTGGCGATCGGTCGAGAATAGCTTCGGTTTGATATTTCCAAACGAGCTTTACATTTTGGGGATCAATTATGTTGAGCCTATAGACGCTTGTGTCCTTGCTGGCAAAGAATAGCGAGGTACGGTCCCTAATAACTGGCCCTGCGATGGCTTCAGGGACCTTGAACTGCCAGAGGCGGAAGGGCCTATCCGGGGTGATGCTGATGACATTGCCTGTGTTTGTTGAGAAGATGACAGAGGTGTCATCAGCTATAATGGAGGTGACCATTGAATCATCATCGGCTGCTACTTCAAACACTTGCACGCGATCATCTACACGCAGCGCATGCAGACGTCTGTCTGTTCCGCTCAGATAGAAGTAGGAACTGTTGCGGACAACAGGACAGATTAGACCAAGTTTGAAGTTCATGGACCTGCGTTCTGCGCCCGATTGGCTGTCGATCTCCACAAGCTTGTTGCCGATTACGGATAGGAGCGTTTCGTCATAGGGCTCCAGTCCGAGCACTGGAATCCCAGGTGCTGATATGGGTCTGCTGAATATGACCTTGCCTGTTTGCCTATCAAGTGAGAACATATAGTTTTGACTTGATCGCACATACATACGATTGCCTATGATGGAAATGTGCTCCAGTGTCTCGTCATATTTTATGGGCAGTTCACTCTGCCATAACATTTTCAGCTTTGCATGCTCGAGCAGCTCCGGCGAAACGAGCCCACGTGGATTGGCCGGTACAGCAAGGCTAATTGTCGCAGCGCTAAGAACTAACAAGCCCCCAACCCAAATCAATCTGAGTCTAAATGCTCTCGGCATTTTCACGCCCTCACGAAAGAGATTATTTGTTACTTCGCGTGCAGCGCTCTGTCGTTGCTTGGAAACTGTCCTCAACTCCGAGCAAATGGTCACAATGTCATTATCCAATCTTGGTCTTTACTTGAGATCGACGTAGTCAGCTAAATCAAAATCGTGCTCAGCTTCAAATTTTCGCATCTCTTCGATGCGAGCAATGTCTTCTTCTATACGATTTGCGAGCTTGAATATATAGGGCTTCCCCACCAAGCGGTTCTTCAAGTCATCCAGCATGGGCTCCCATGAGCCACCGTATAACTGCGACTTGAGAACGACCAGCATTCGGTGCTCGTTGCTCAACCGGTTGACAAAGTCATTGACAGTTTTGCTGGCATGATTAGCGCCTTTTTGGCTATTTGCGCTTGTCTCAGCCATTTTTGGTAGCCTCGTCCGGCAGTAAATTGTAAATCGAACTCGTGTCAGCCGAATAGTAACGACCTGGCCGGTAGATTGCAACTAATTTTCGCAAATTCGTTCTAAGCTTTGTTCGTTGCCCCCTGCTTTCATTGTGCAGGGGCAAAATAGCCAGTTTTTTCGGCCCCCTTATTTATTAGTCGCCTGTGAGTTTCATCATATGCAGATAGCCGGTCACCCCAGAGCAATTTTTATAGATAACTTACGTAATATCCAGAATTTTGTGCATCTGGGGCATAGAGAGTGGTATTTTTTGCCGATGTAAACAGAAACAGCTTAATAGAAACTGATAAGCCACTAAACCGCTCATTCAGAAGCGCTTGACAAGATTTAAGCATTGTGCTATTATGGTTACCAATATGGGTTTGTTATAACGTACCTCATCGGAGGAGGAGAATATACTAGAGTATGAAAACAAGAAGTTCTCTATCGTTATCGGTACTCCTGCTTGTTATTGCATCTGCTACTTGCGTGGGACAAGTAATATATGTTGACCGCAACGCCAGCGGTGCGAATGACGGCTCAAGCTGGATAGACGCGTTTGTTTACCTTCAAGATGCCCTAACAGTTGCCTCGAATGGAGACGAGATTCGAGTTGCACAAGGAGTCTACAAGCCGGACCGGGGTACAGGTTATTGGCACCAGCAGGACGCGAGTTTCCAACTTATCAACGGTGTCGTCATACGGGGTGGTTACGCCGGTCTCGGCCAAGCCGACCCCAATGCCCGCGATATTGTAGCATATGAGACGGTACTCAGCGGAGACCTCAACGATAACGACCAACATGTAAGTGACCCTTTGCAGTTGCTCACGGAAACAAGACGAGCAGAAAATAGTTACCATGTAGTCACAGGTAGTGGCACAGACGCTACGGCTGTACTGGATGGATTCACAATTACTGCTGGCAACGCTTCAGACGAACAAACAGACGATTGCGGGGGAGGCATCTACAATGACGGTGGCAGTCCGACTATTATCAATTGCACGTTTATCGCAAACTCATCTGACAACGCTGGCGGCGGAATGTACAACGTCAACGACAGTAGTCCCACTCTAACCAATTGTGCCTTCATTGGCAATGCGGCAGATTTACAAGGCGCTGGGATCGCAAACAGGTACAACAGCAGCCCTACGCTGGCAAATTGCACATTCACCAATGGTGCCGCTGACTACGGTGGAGGGATGGATAACCATCATGGAAGCAGTCCGACATTGACTGACTGTACGTTCAGTGGAAATCTGGCAAGGTTGTACGGTGGCGGCATGTATAACTATACATCAAGTAGTCCTACTCTGACGGATTGTTCATTCATCGGAAATCACGTGGATGTTTGGGGTAGTGGTGGACTGCACAACCATCTCGACTGTGACGCAGTTCTGACGAACTGCGTCTTCAGTGGCAATTATGTTTGGGCTTGGGCAGGTGCCATAGGAAACTATGCGAGCAACGCGGTAATCACCAACTGTACATTTACCGATAACGAATCTGGACATGGTGGTGGCGCTTTGGGCAACAGCCATGGAGGAAATACGATACTTACGTACTGTAGTTTCCTCAGGAACTCGGGATATCGCGGAGGTGCAGTGCGCGACGATGAGGGTAGCGTTACACTGGAGAACTGTCTCTTTGCCTATAACACTGCTGGCCACGGCGGTGCAATGCAGTGTGAAAATAATGCTGATTTCACTGTAATCAATTGTACGTTTGCAGGGAACTCGGCAAACGATGGGAACGCTCTGGGTTGTTATTCGCCGCGAGAGAGTAATCCAAGCAACGTTGTCGTAACCAATTGTATTCTATGGGATGGCGGCGATGAAATATGGAACAACGATGGTTCAGCGATTTCCATAACATATAGCGATATCGAAGACGGCTGGCTGGGAACCGGTAACATCGACATAAATCCGCTTTTCGCAAATCCGAGCATGGACGACTATCATTTATTACCTTCTTCACTGTGCATTGATGCCGGTGATCCGACCTCGGACTACAGCCTCGAACCCCAACCTAACGGTGGAAGAATAAACATGGGACGGTACGGCAATACACCGGAGGCAACTTCAAGAGGCGAGGTTGAAATGGTTACCGTACCTAATGTGGTTGGCTTTTCTCAAGCAGATGCTGAATTCGAAATTACCGCAGCTGGCTTGGGTGTAGGGAATATCACAGTCACAGTCAGTGACATCGTTCCAGCTGGACACGTAATCGCTCAGGACCCTGCTCCGGGTACATCGGTCGCTATGGGTTTTTTCGTCAATCTTGTCGTTTCTTCCGGATATTTGACCGATTTTTTCACTGAGCAGTTTCCTCACGGCACAACCTCGTTTGACTTATCTTACAAGTCCCTGCTATTTACACCTATAGATAGTTCATATAGCTGTTGTATAAGTGATATATCTGCGTTACCGACCGATCCATCCGGCGGTACATCTGTTTCGCTTGGGGATGATGATTACGAGCATGTATACTTGTCCGGCCAGGACAATGTATGGATATACGGCAGCAGCTATTCAAGCTTCTACATCGGCAGCAACGGTT
>Ga0315538_1001278_pt1 | contig 15175 bp, 15 predicted proteins | sample SalMarSW160230MG_2_FD_203834 | JGI IMG/M metagenome (GOLD analysis project Ga0315538, IMG submission 203834) | Salt marsh sediment microbial communities from the Plum Island Ecosystem LTER, Massachusetts, United States - Salt Marsh Sediment SW1601-230 ...
CCTCGAATCAATGCAGGACATCAGGGCAAATCAGCCGGAAGAGGAACGGCAACTTATGGCTTGTGAGGGCTAAGGGGATGGCAGAGATCAGCGATGGCAATTTACACCACTTGACAGGACACTACCTTCGTGGGGCTACTGAATCCGACATTATCGCAATATTTTCAAGGGTAAACTCATTCAGTCTACCACTGAATCCCCAAGAGAAACGAAACGCCATATACGCTGGCGAATTCAAGACTACTGTATATGACATCGCGTCTAAATACTACACTTTTTGGCGTAGTTTTAATATTCTCAGTGATGCGGATATCGCGCGCATGAAAGACGCTGAATTAGTATCTGAACTTTTTTCAGTAATAATGAATGGGCTATCAGGTGTTAGACAAAACATTTTGGATAAGCTTTACGAAAATTATGATGACCAGTTTCCAAACAGGGTTCAATACGAGAACATATTCAAACAAATTATTTCATTCTTCGGCATACTATTTGATAATAATAATGATATAAAGTCACATTTCCGAAAAATATCTTGGTTCTTCCCGCTCTTCCTTGTTTTCTATATAAAAAGTTACGGCCAATTAGGTTCCAACAATTTATCGATACAAACTCAACCAAACTTGGATAATATAGATAGCAGATTGACATCTTTTATCGATAATTATAAGAGTGGTTCACTAACTGATGATATACGATTACTTTTCCAACAAGGTAGCAGAGCTCCATCTAAAATTGAACAACGATTGGAATATCTCTCAAACTTACTTGACGGGAGTCAGTAATGGCCCGATATGGGTTAGGGCGTTTATATCAGAATTTTCATGACACAATTGCCGAGCTTACTAACATAGCTACGACTCTTGCTTCTCGTCAGCAAAGTCTTGAACGAGACGTACATATAGAAGGTTGCTTTCTAAGAGCTGTAGTAACTTGGGAAAACTTCATCGAAGACTATTTCCTACGTTGTATGTGCTCGGCTAAAACACGTAACGGTGCCATATTAAAACCAAAAACTCCTTGTTCTACTAATGTTGATGAAGCTTTTAAACGAGTAAAAGCTACAACTAGATACCGTGAACAAAATTACGCTAACTGGCTTGCAATAGATATCATAAAGCAACTCGCATTAGAGTATTTTCATCATCGTAGCCGGTTGCATCGTATATATGAAGCGCCGGAACGTTTGTCTGCATTGGTTACTATAAGAAATGCGATAGCACACCGATCAAAATCAGCCATTTCTAAATTCGAGACTTATGTAATCGACAAACATGGCTACCTTTCCAATACTAATCCTTCAATGGCAGAACTTCTCATTACTAAACAACGAGTAAATTCTAAGCTTATATTTGTTGATCTTACAGACTATTTCGTTGGATTAGCTGAAATTTTAATAAAATAGACCAGTATTCGTTTTTCAATTTCTGCTAACATTTCTGCCACCAAAACCCCCCCTATTCCCAGCAAGTGCTAGAAGCGCAGCTTATTTGGGCGGGAGGGTATGGGAAAATAAACGTACTCTAAGTGGTATAATTGATTATCGGCATGCCCCAAACTCCATGCGGGAGGGAGAACTATGACAGACCAAGAAGAACAATCACTAAAAGAGACCGAGCGAAAGAAAAAGCGCCTTGAAGAGGAAACCGAGGGACTAGCCAAGGAGCAGGGGAGAAAGAAGGTCTATTTACTTAGAGAAGAGGCGACTGAAAAGGCTTTGACAGCAAAGAAAACCAAGCGAACGGAGAAGCAAGCTACTAAGGATATTGAGCAATTAGCTAGAGACCAAACGAGAAAGAAAGCCTACCTTGCTAAGGAGCAGGCGACGGCCGAGGCTCAGGAGGCGAGAAAGCTCAAGGCCAAGAAGCAATCACGAGGGTAAGTTCTTTCTTAAGGGCGAAGCCTATGAGGGCGGGCGGGTATGGGAAGAAAAACGTACTCTAAGAAATACCCAACGCCTTTGCAGCCTTGCCGACATTGTGCTGCTTAACCCAGATAACGGCCCCATAACGCCAGTCTCCGGTGTCTATAGCCTGCATGGCGGTGACGTTGACCCCGGCCTGTTCCAGCTTGCTGAGTATGTCGGCGACACCGCCCAGGTGCTCCCACTCCGATACCAGGAAAGCAACCTTTGGTCCCACCAGCTTAATACCCGCTTTTTGCGCCGCCGCAACCAGGGCATCCCCGCTTGACGGCAAGAGGTCGAGCTGACTACTCTTCGCGCTCAATGGAAAACCATTGAAAGCAAGCAGATTAACACCCTTTGCCTTAAGCGCCTTGAAAATCTTAGCACCCGCTCCAACCTTATTGGGAACCACAGTGTAGTAGTAATCAATACGCTCAATACGCTGCACGAAACTGCTTTCCATGACATGCACCTCCTGTAAAGAAATTCCGCTATTTGCCGGTTGTAAGCCGCACTATTGCCATACCCAGAAAACCGGCGCCCAACCCAACGAGAAGACCCTGCACAAGGTAGCCCAGCGCCCAACCAACCCCCATACCAATAAACAAACCCGCCGGAATAAGCACTCCACCGACTGCCCACCGATTCTTGGAATCTTCAGTATCGTTGCTCAACTCCCTCACCTCCTTTGGCCCTTACCAGTAATAGTATATAGGTGATATGTTATTGTCAATCTCCACTTTTTATAAATTCAGGGGGTTTAAGGGGGACGAAGTCCCCCTCTTAAATCTAATTCCCCCTCTCAAAGAGTGGAGAGGGGGATAAAGGGGGTGAGGTTGATAAAGTATGGGGCGGGTATGGCAGGGTAAATAAAAGTGCTAAAATGGAGTAAGGCAAAAAGGGCTTAAAGCCCTACCTTAAAGGGCGGCGGGCGGGAATAGATAAAATTGGGGGGCGGGGAGTTACTTAAGAGGAGGAGAGAAATGCAGGGAAAGAGAATTAAAGACAGCAGTGTCATCATGGTACAGCCGATGTCACCCCAGGACGCAAATCACTCCGGAAATGTACAGGGCGGCGTCATAATGAAGCTGATAGACATGGCCGGCGCCATAGTAGCGCAACGCCACACTCGAACGAACGGAGTGACGGCTTCCGTCGACCGTATAAATTTTCTCCACCCCGTCTATGTTGGTGATGTTCTCTCCCTTAAAGCCAGCCTGAACCTGGTCGGCAGGACTTCAATGGAGGTCGGCGTGCGGGTGGAGGCAGAGAACCCGCTGACCGGGGAAATCAGACACACGGCTTCCGCCTATCTTACCTATGTTGCCCTGGACAAAAGCGGAAAGCCCACCGGGGTGCCGCCCTTAATACTGGAGACCGACGACGAGAAACGCCGCAACGATGACGCCAAAGCCCGCAGGGAATCCAGACTCCGGGGGAGAAAAAGGGGCTAATAGCTCTCCTTATGAAATTCAAAAAAAGAACCTATAAGAACCCGAAGGAACTATTCAGCGACCTGTGGTTTCCAATCAGGAACAGGAAGCGACTGAAGGAAGTAACCAATAAGAGATTGATATCACCCGCTTTCCAGGAAAGGCTCATGCTGGCTGTTACTGCAGTAGACGGCTGCCGCTACTGTTCCTACTTCCATACCAAGCAGGCTTTAAAAAGCGGGCTTACTCCAGAAGAGATTAGCCAGCTACTATCAGGAGATGTTGATAACTGCCCGGAAGAGGAGGCTGTAGCCGTAATCTATGCGCAGCACTGGGCCGAATCCGATGCCCATCCCGACCCCGAAGCTGTCCGAAAGCTCCAGCAGACATACGGCGTTGAAAAGTCAGAAGCCATTCACCTGATGCTCCGGATGATTCAGATGGGCAACCTGATGGGCAACTCCTGGGACTGCTTACTGTACCGCATATCCTTCGGCAGGTGGCGAGGATAGGTCCGGGGGGTGAGGATGAACCGACTTTTAGAGGTTGTTTTGTTTCCCACCCTCCCACCCTACAAAAGTTACACTTCTATCAGTTTCTTTTTTGGGGAGGATAATCTCTCTCCCGTGGGGGTAAGGGAAGAGAGTCTAAAGAGGCGGAGCCTTTTTGGGCGGGGGGATAAGGATGGGTAATTTCTCCCTCTCTGGGGGTGGGGCAAAAAGAGCGCCAGCCCGTTTCCATAAAAGGGCGGCGGGCGGGAATAGATAAAATTGGGGGGTGGGGAAAACAGGGCTTAAAAACCCCCTAAATTCGAAAACTTGCACCCACCCAAAAAACCTGCTATAATATTTAGTTAGGAGCTTAAAAAATAATAGCCTTTAAGCCGGTCCGGAGAGGCTGGTAAGGAAACAACAGAACCAGAGTAGCAAGACCCCTTGCCAGCTAAAGCAAGGGGTTAATTTTATGCCCGAAAAAACCATAATGACCCAGGAGGATATCCGCCGCACCCTTGCCCGCATCGCCCACGAGATTATCGAGCGCAACAAGGTCATCGAGCAGGTAATGCTCATAGGGATGCACACCCGGGGGGTGCCCCTGGCCAAAAGATTAGCCGCCAGCATCGAGAGCTTTGCCGGGGTAAAGGTACTGGTAGGCGCCCTGGACATCAGCCCCTACCGTGACGACCTGTCTTCACTCAACCCGCAGCCGGTGGTCAAGAAGACCGATATCCCTAAAGATATTGACAGCAAAGCCGTGGTACTGGTTGACGATGTCCTCTTTACCGGGCGCAGCGCCAGGGCAGCTATGGATGCTCTCATAGACCGGGGCCGTCCCAGACTAATCCAGCTGGCGGTGCTTATAGACCGGGGCCACCGCGAGATGCCAATTCGTGCCGACTATGTGGGCAAGAACATACCCAGCTCCCGGCACGAGGATATACAGGTCAGGCTGAAAGAGACCGACGGCGTGGACAAGGTAGCCATCACCGCCGACAGCAATATCACAAAAGAGGGTGCGCCATGACTCTAGCCAATAGAAATCTGGTAACCATAGACGATTTATCCAAGGGCGAGATAGAGGCCGTATTCTCCCTTGCCGACAAGATGGCCAGCTCCAGGGAAAAGCAGCACGGGCTGTGCCAGGGCAAGATTATGGCCAGCCTCTTTTTTGAACCCAGTACCCGGACGCGGCTTTCGTTTGAATCAGCCATGCACCGGCTAGGGGGCAGCGTCATTACCGCCTCCGACGTGGGAGCCACCTCCCTATCCAAGGGGGAGAGCATCGCCGACATGGCAAGAGTTATCGGGGACTACGCCGATATCATCGTCATCAGGCACCCCTGGGAGGGCGCCGCCAGGGTGGTCGCCGACTACGCCGGGGTACCGGTAATCAATGCCGGGGACGGGGGGCATGAACACCCCACCCAGACCCTCTGCGACCTCTACACCATCAAGAAGGAAAGGCAGACCATCCGGGGACTGCGAATAGCCCTGTGGGGGGACCTGAAGTACGGGCGGACCGTGCCCTCGCTGGTCTACGCTTTGGCCCGATTCGGCGCCACCATTCTCTTCCGCCCGGGGCCGGGGCTGGAGCTACCCGAGCATGTCATGAACAAGCTGGGCAGCGAGTATACCGGACGGCTGGAAAGGTACGCCAACCTGAACAACAAGGTGAAACAGCGGCTTTTCCCGCTGGACGCTATCTACATAACACCGAGCAAGCCCCACCAGCTGGCCAACATCCCCAGCGTCAGCGCCCAGGTTGAGCTGGAGGAGGGGGTTGACGCCCTCTACGTTACCCGTCTGCAGCTGGAGAGGCTTGCCGCCGACGAGGAGGGTGAGGAATTAAAGAAGGAATACCCGGTGGTGGACAAGAAACTGCTTAAAGAACGGGAGTTTAAGAAGACGATGGTGCTCCATCCCCTGCCCCGGGTCAACGAGCTTGCCCGCGAGATAGACAGCGACCCCAGGAGCACCTATTTCAAGCAGGCGGGGTGGGGGGTACCGGTGAGGATGGCGCTGCTGGCGCTGCTGCTGGGCAGTAAAGAGGCTGCCATCGCCGAGGAGAAAGAGCCTTTTCTGCAGCCTAAAGAGTACCCGCTCTACCAACGGCGGTTCGGGGTAAAGTGCGCCAACCCGAGGTGTGTTTCGGTGCAGAAGACCGAAGCCAACTATATCAAGCCTGAATTTAAGATAGTAGGCCGCCGGCCGCTGGTGTTGCGGTGCGCCTACTGCGAGCACGAGGTCTACCCCCAGTATGTTGCCAGCTCCGACTGGCATGAGGGTAAATTGGATAGTAAAAAGTACCATAGCGCTGACAGCCACTGGTCAACTAAAATTAGAACAGAGAACCTGCTTATCTTCGACTCTGCCGGCGACGCCAGAGCCCAGGGCTTCAAGCCCAGCCACTACGCCGGGGCGGGCGGCAAGGAATAATATGAAGCCTTTGCTTATTCAAAACGGCCGGATAATCGACCCGGGCCAGAAGCGGGACGAGCCCGGCAGTCTGCTCATTGCCGGGGGCAAGATAGCCTGGGCAGGGTGGGGCAAAGAAAGCCCGCCCGAAACTGATTATGATGTTATCGACGCCGAAGGGCTGGTCGTCTGCCCCGGATTTATCGACCTGCACTGCCACCTGAGGCAGCCCGGTTTTGAGGGAAGAGAGACCATCGCCACCGGTACCAGAGCCGCCGCCAGAGGGGGCTTTACCACCGTCTGCTGCATGCCCAACACCGAGCCGCCCCTCGATAACAAAGCCACCGTTGAATTCGTTAAAGACACGGCGGCCGCCGAGGGTATAATCAGGGTGCTGACCATCGGCTGTGTATCCCGGGGGAGGATGGGGGAAGAGCTTGCCGAAATGGGCGCGCTTGCCGCCGCTGGGGTCATCGGCTTCAGCGACGACGGCGAGCCGGTGAAGAACTCCCCGTTGATGCGACGGGCGCTGGAATACAGCCGCTACTGCAAACTGCCCGTCATCGACCACTGCGAGGACACCGATTTAAGCCGGGGCGGGCAGATGAACGAAGGCGAGATATCAGCCGGGCTGGGGCTGCAGGGCACCCCCAACGCCGCCGAGGATATTATCGTCGCCCGCGACCTGCTCCTGTCCGAACTGACCGGGGGCTGGGTGCACATCGCCCACACCACCACCGAAGGGGCGGTTGAGCTTATCCGCCGGGCTAAAGCCAAGGGCATCCAAGTCACCGCCGAGGTCACCCCCCACCACCTGACCCTCACCGAAAAGATGGTCAAGAGCCACGGCACCAGCGCCAAGGTCAACCCCCCCTTGAGAACCGAACAGGATGTCAAAGCCCTGATTCAGGGGCTTAACGATAACACCATAGATATTATCGCCACCGACCACGCCCCCCATACCGAAGCCGAGAAGCGCCAGCCGTTTGAACTTGCCCCCTTCGGCATCAGCGGCTTCGAGACCGCTCTTGCCAGCCTGATGGGGCTGGTGCACCGGAAAGATATAAGCCTGGTCAATCTTATCAACAAGCTCACCGCCGCGCCGGCTAAGATTATTGATAAAAGCTGCGGCGGGCTGGGCACCCTGGCTACTGGTTCTACCGCCGATGTTACCATCTTAGACCCCAACCGGGAGTGGACGGTGGATACCGGCGAATTTGCTTCAAAGGGCAAAAATACCCCCCTCGACGGAGACAGGCTCAAGGGCAAAGTGATGGCGACCATATACGGGGGGAATATCGTTTATAAGGACGAGTCTATTAAATGAGTAATTTTAACGACATCGGGGGGATAAGGGATAGGGCTTGGACGGGCTTCCAGAGTGAGTTTTACTTCCCACCCTCCCACCCTACAGAGGTTAGACCTCTATTCAATCTCTTTATTGGGTGGGGGGAGAAGGGGAGTTAAAAAGGGGTGTCTAAGAGGGGGCGAAGCCCCCTCTTTTAGAAAGTTCTTCCCCCTTCCCCTTGACAAGGGGAAGGGGGATACAGGGGGATAGGGATACTAAAATGACTAAACGGGCAATATTAGTCCTAGCCGACGGCTCGACCTACGAAGGCAACTGCTTCGGCGCCGAGACAGATACCTACGGCGAGGTAGTCTTCAACACCAGCATGGTCGGCTACCAGGAAATGCTCACCGACCCGTCCTACGCCGGGCAGATTGTCGTGCCCACCTACCCCTTAATCGGCAACTACGGCATCAACGAGATAGACTTCGAATCTAAGAAAATCCAGGTGAGGGGCTTTGTGGTGCGGGAAGAGTGCCACCAGCCCAGCCACTACCTCTCCACTAAGACATTGCACCAGTTTCTAACCGAACACGGTATTCCGGGTATAAGCGGTGTCGACACCCGCGCCATCACCCGCAAGCTGCGCTCATTCGGCGTTATGATGGGCTATATCACCACCGAAAAGACCCCGCAGCAAGCGCTGGAAAAGCTCGGGAGCCTGCCCGACTACGGGACGACCGACTTCGTCCGGCAGGTAACCACCGACGCCCCCTACCAGTGGCAGCCGGAGGGGCCGCCTGCCACGCACCAGATCGTCGCCCTGGACTGCGGGCTGAAATACAACATCCTGCGAATTTTACGCCAGAACGGCTGCGCCGTCACCGCCGTCCCCTGCACCACATCGGCCGAGGATATATTAAGTCTAAAGCCCGACGGCATACTGCTATCGCCGGGACCGGGCGACCCCGACCTGCTGGACTACATCGTGGCTAATGTTAAAGAGCTGGTGGGCAAGAAGCCGATGATGGGCATCTGCCTGGGCAACCAGCTCATCGCCCGCGCCTTTGGCGGCAGCAACTTCAAGCTCAAGTTCGGCCACCGCGGCGGCAACCACCCGGTGCGCGATTTAGCCACCGGCAAGGTCTACATCACCGCCCAGAACCACGGCTACGCCGTCGACCCGGACACCCTCAAGGACGGGCTGGAGGTCACCCATATAAACCTCAACGACGGCACCGTGGAGGGGCTGCGCCACCGGGAGCTGCCCATCTTTTCCATACAATACCACTCCGAAGCCTCCCCCGGCCCCTGGGACAGCACCTACCTGCTCGAGCAGTTCGTGGGGATGGTGAAGAATGGGTAAATACTGGATAGGCATAACCAGCCAGAAAAACCTCGAGGCCAACCGCAAGATAAACTTCCCCGTTGCCGGCTTCAGCAACCACCTGCGCAAACGGGTCAGGCAGGTACAGCCCGGGGATAAGGTGCTGGCTTATGTCGAGGGGCTTTACCGCTTTGCCGCCATCTGCGAAGCCACCTCCAAATACTACTACGACGACAAGAACAAAGTATGGCCGGAAGACAGCGACACCTGGCCCTGCCGCTTTAAAACGCGCCCCCTGCTCGTCCTGGCCGACAGCGAGATGCTGGACGTCAAAAAGCTGGTGCCGCAGTTGACCTTTATCACCCCCCGGCAGAAAGCGACCAAGTGGGGGCTGGCTTTCCAGCAGGGGCTTATCGAGATACCCGAGGAGGACTTCGGGCTAGTTGAATCGGAGATGAGGAAGCTGTTGAAAGCGCCCCGGCCGCCCAATGTTTACCTCACCGAGGAGGAAGCCAAGCACGCCATCATGAAACTGCCCCTGGAGAAGAACAGCCTGCACGACCGCCTCGGTGAGATGCTGGAAACCATCGGCAGCCGTATGGGCTACAACGCCTATACCGGCCACAGAGTGACGCCGGAGCATGCCGTCGAGCTGGACGTTGCCTGGCTGCGGGGCAAAAACCCCGAGGTCGCTGTAGAAATCCAGATAGGGGGCAGCATCATCGAGGCTAAGGATAAGCTCGCCCAGGCGCGGAAGTTCAACTACCGCAAGGTCATTATGGTCATCGAGGAGGGACAGCTGCCCCGCCTTAACGCCATCGTCAAGTTCGACGAGCTGATTAACTGGATGGACGCCTGGTCGATACCGGCCGTCTACAAGCTGTACATCGCCGGCATGTCCTTTCTGTGCTACTACGAACGGCTCATCGAGAGCCAGTATAAGCGAAAAGCCAACGTGGAGTTTATAAGGGAATAAACTTGAAACCGTCTAAAGTATTAATCATCGGCTCGGGGCCAATAGTCATCGGGCAAGCCGCCGAGTTCGACTACGCCGGCACCCAGGCCTGCAAAGCCATGCGCGAGGAGGGGGTGACCTCGGTGCTGGTCAACTCCAACCCGGCCACTATAATGACCGATGAGGGCATCGCCGACACTATCTATATAGAACCCCTCACCGTGGAGATGGTGGGGCGCATTATCGAACGTGAGCGCCCTGACGGGCTTCTACCGACGCTGGGCGGGCAGACCGGGCTAAATTTAGCCGTAGACCTTGCCGACGCCGGCATCCTCGATAAATACAAGGTCAAGAGCCTGGGCACGCCCATCCAGACGATACGGGACGCCGAGGACCGCGAGCTGTTTAAGCGGCTGCTGGCTAAAATCGGGGAGCCGGTGCCCCAAAGCGCCACCGCCAAAAGCCTGGAGGACGCCCGCAAGGCGGCCAGAGAAATCGGGCTGCCGGTGGTCATCCGCCCCGCCTACACACTGGGGGGGACGGGGGGCGGCATGGCCTTTACCAAAAAGGAGTTGGACAACATAGCCGCCGCCGGATTAGCCGCCAGCCCCATTCACCAAGTGCTGGTGGAGAAGTCGGTGGTGGGGTGGAAAGAGATAGAGTACGAGGTGATGCGGGACGCCGCCGACAACTGCATCACCGTGTGTAATATGGAGAACTTTGACCCGATGGGGGTGCATACCGGCGACAGCATCGTCGTCGCCCCCAGCCAGACACTGACCAACAAAGAGTACCAGATGCTGCGCACCGCCAGCCTGAAGATTATCCGGGCACTGGGGATTGAGGGGGGCTGCAACATACAGTTTGCCCTCGACCCCAACAGCCAGAACTACTATGTCATCGAGGTCAACCCCCGCGTCAGCCGCAGCTCCGCCCTTGCCAGCAAAGCCACCGGCTACCCTATCGCCCGCGTTGCCGCCAAGATAGCCGTGGGCAAGCGGCTGGACGAAATCCGCAATCAGGTGACCGGCAAGACCCTTGCCGCCTTTGAGCCGGCGCTGGACTACCTGGTGGTCAAAATTCCCCGCTGGCCCTTTGACAAGTTCGCCTCCGGCGACCGCATCATCAGCACCCAGATGAAAGCCACCGGCGAGGTAATGGCCATCGACCGCAGCTTTGAAGCCGCCCTGCAGAAAGCGGTGCGCTCCCTGGAGTTCGGCAATAGGTCACTGCTCTGGGAAGACCCGGGCTGGGAGCTGGACAAAGATATCAATGCCTACCCCTTAAAACCCAACGACCTGAGGCTGTGGGCGCTGATGGCCGCCCTGAGGCGGGGGATAACGCCGGAAGCGCTGTCCGAGCGCACCAGTATTGACCTCTGGTTTACCGCCAAGCTCGGGAACATCGTCGACATGGAAAAGACGCTGCTGTCCCAGCCCCTGACCCCGGAGCTTATGCTGCAAGCCAAGCGGCTGGGCTTTGCCGACGGGCAGATAGGCACATTAGCCGACCGCCTGCCCGACCAGGTAAGGGAACAGCGCCACCAGTGGAATATCCGCCCGGTCTACAAGATAGTCGATACCTGCGCCGCCGAGTTCGACGCCAGCACCCCCTATTTCTACAGCACCTACGAGCAGGAGAACGAGGCTAAATCGATTGAGCAGAACAAGGCGATAGTCATCGGCAGCGGGCCCATCCGCATCGGGCAGGGGATTGAATTTGACTACTGCAGCGTCCACTCCGCCTGGGCGCTACAGGAATCGGGCTACAAAGCCATCATGGTCAACTCCAACCCGGAGACGGTATCCACCGACTTTGACACCAGCGACCGCCTCTACTTTGAAGCCCTGGACGAGGAGAGCCTGCGCGACATACTGGAAAACGAAAACAGCAACGGCGGGGCGCCACCATCAATAGTCCAGTTCGGCGGGCAGACCGCCATTAATTTAGCCGAGCCGCTGTCCCACAACGGCATGCCCCTGCTCGGCTCCAGCGCCGAAGCCATCGACCTTGCCGAGGACCGGCGCCGCTTTGAGGAGTTCTTAAGCGAGTTGGATATCCCCCAGCCGCCGGGAGTCGGGGTGACCTCGCGGGAGGAAGCCCTCAGCGTTGCCGAGCACATCGGCTACCCGGTGCTGGTGCGCCCCAGCTACGTGCTGGGCGGGCGGGCCATGGAGATAGTCCACGACACCAACGAGCTTGACCGCTACATCAGGCTTGCCCTGGAGCTGGACACCAAGCACCCCGTCCTCATCGACAAGTATATGGAAGGCAAGGAGGTCGAAGCCGACGCCATCGGCGACGGTGAGGATGTGCTTATCCCGGGCATCATGGAGCATATCGAGAGGGCTGGCGTCCACAGCGGCGATTCCATGGCCGTCTACCCCGGGGTGAACCTGACCGAAGCCGAGGTAGCCACCATCGTCAACTACACCGTCAAGGTAGGGCGAGGCTTAAGCATCAAGGGGCTGATGAACATCCAGTTCGTCATCATGCCCGACAGTGACAACCAGGGGTCTTCCGTATATATATTAGAGCTGAATCCGAGAGCCAGCCGCACCGTCCCCTTCCTCTCTAAAGTAACCGGCGTGCCCATGGTCAAGGTAGCCACTAAAGTTATGCTGGGCCAGAGCCTTAAACAGCAGGGCTACAGCACCGGGCTGTGGCCCCGGCAGGAGCTGGTTGCCGTTAAAGCCCCGGTCTTTTCCATGTCCAAGCTGGTTGGGGTCGATACCTACCTGGGGCCGGAGATGAAGTCCACCGGCGAGGTGATGGGCATCGACTACAGCTTCGACGCCGCCTTAGCCAAGGCGCTCCAGGCTGCCGGGCTGCTGCTGCCGCCCGACGGAGGAATATTATTCAGCATCGCCGACCGGGATAAGACGGAGGCGCTGCCCATGATAAAGAAATTCTCCGAAACAGGCTATAAGCTATACGCCACCGAGGGCACCGCCGCCATGATCGAAGAGACCGGGCTGCCGGTGACCATGATAACCAAGAAGCTGGGCGAGGGGCACCCCAATGTTCTCGACATCATCAACGACCGGACGGTAAGCGGTATCGTTAACACCATCACCGGCGGGCGCATCCCCTTGAGGGACGGCTTCCAAATACGCCGGTCAGCCACCGAGCTGCGTATCCCCTGCTTTACCTCGCTGGATACCGCCCAGGCCGCCCTGAAAGTACGGCTCATGGGGAGCCAGATTTACAGCGCCCGGCCGCTGCCGGAATACCGGAGAAAGGGAACCGCTTGAAGTCAGTCGAAGCCGCCGTTATCGCCAATGAGGAGATAATGCCCGGAGCCTGCCTTATCCGGCTGGACTGTCATGATATAGCCAGCACCGCCCGCCCGGGGCAGTTCGTTATGGTGCGCTGCGGGGAGGGGCCGGAATATCAGCTGCGCCGGCCCTTAAGCGTCCACAGAACCGATGAGAATGAGCTTGCCCTGCTGTTTAATGTGGTGGGAAAGGGCACCCGGTGGCTATCCGAATGCCCAACCGGTGAAAAAATAGACCTGATGGGGCCGCTGGGCAACGGCTATGAAATCTACCCCGACTCTAAAAAACTGCTTCTGGCGGCGGGGGGCATCGGCATTGCCCCGCTGGTTTTTCTCGCCGAGGAAGCTATCAAGCGGGGGAGGGAGGTAACGCTGCTGCTGGGGGCGGCCACCGCCGGGCAGCTTTACCCGAAAAGGCTATTGCCCGCCGGAGCCAGGCTGGTTACCGCCACCGAGGACGGCAGCGGGGGGGAAAGGGGCATGATAACCGACATGCTGCCCGATTTTACCGGCGGCATCGACCAGCTCTTTGCCTGCGGGCCGCTGCCGATGTATAAGACAATGGCGCCGATGGCGGAGCTGAAAGATAAGCCGGTACAGGTCTCACTGGAGGTGAGGATGGGCTGCGGGCTGGGCATCTGCTACGGCTGCACGGTAAAGACTATAAACGGCCTGAGGCAGGTCTGCAAGGACGGGCCTATATTTAGCTTAAACGAGGTGCTCTGGGACAAGCTGGCGGATATTTGATTTGGGGGAGGTGCTTTATGATAGTCACCAAAAATATAAGCCTGGAAAGCCAGGGAAACTGCGACATCATTGATATCACGCCCGAAGTGCAACAGCAACTATCCGAGACGAATCTAAAAGACGGCACGGTTACCCTGTTTATCTCCGGCTCCACCGCCGGTCTGACCACCATAGAGTTTGAGCCGGGGCTGATTGCCGATTTCAAAGAGATGTGGAAACGTAATGTACCCCAGGAATTAACCTATGAGCACAACCGCGCCTGGGGCGACGGCAACGGCCACTCCCATGTCCGCGCCTCGGTGCTGGGGGCATCACTGGTGGTTCCGTTCAGCAATAAGAAGCTTGCCCTGGGCACCTGGCAGCAGATAGTGGTGGTCGATTTCGACAACAGAGCCCGGTCAAGGCAGGTGGTGGTGCAGGTTATGGGGGAATAGCCCGCTTTGACAGGGGTTTGAGCCAGAGATTATAATAATTGTGTCATAGAAAGGTAGCTTGTTAAATGGCGAATCAGATAGGTAAGAAATACTGCTGCACCAAGTGCGGCGCCGAGTTCATCGTGACCCGAGCCGGCGACGGCACCGTCCACTGCTGCGGCAAACCCATGGAGCTGAAGAAATAGATGGCCAGCCAGCTGGGTAAAAGGTACCGCTGCCCGAAGTGCGGCACGGAGATACTGTGCACTAAAGCCGGTGAAGGCAAGATGACCTGCTGCGGCCAGGAAATGGAAGTCCAGAATCCCCGCCCCATCCCCTCTTCGGATTAAGCTACTTGCCCTGCAGCAGGGCGAAAAATTCCGCCCGGGGTTCCTTGCGGTGGCGTAGTACGCCCCTGAGAGCCGAGGTAACAATGGCGCTCCCCGGTTTTTTGATGCCCCGCATAATCATGCACAGGTGCTCCGCCTGGACAATCACCCCCACGCCGTCGGGCTGGAGGCCGTCAACGATGGCGTCGGCAATCTGGGTGGTCATCCTCTCCTGAATCTGGAGGCGCTTGGCAAAGATTTCCACCACCCGCGCCAGCTTGCTGGCGCCGACGACACGCCCGCTGGCATTGGGCAGATAACCAACGTGAACCACCCCGTAGAAGGGCAAAATATGATGCTCGCACATGGAGTGGAAGGGGATATCCCTTAAGATTACCATCTCGCGGTGGCCTTCTTCAAAGCCGACGGTCAGCGCTTCTCTGGGGTTCATGTCCTGCCCCACGAAAAGCTCAGCGTACATCTCGGCTACCCGCCGGGGGGTATCCTTTAAGCCCTCCCTATCCGGGTTTTCGCCGATAGCTTTTATGATTGAGGTTACTGCCGATTTAATCTCCGCCTGGTTAA
>Ga0315538_1001280_pt1 | contig 15159 bp, 10 predicted proteins | sample SalMarSW160230MG_2_FD_203834 | JGI IMG/M metagenome (GOLD analysis project Ga0315538, IMG submission 203834) | Salt marsh sediment microbial communities from the Plum Island Ecosystem LTER, Massachusetts, United States - Salt Marsh Sediment SW1601-230 ...
CACCTGCCACGCCCTGGAGAAGGACTTTGCCATAAAAAATCCACGGGTGGCTGTGGCCGCCCTGAATCCCCATGCCGGAGAGTCGGGCCTGTTCGGCAGGGAGGATATCGAGATCATCAAACCGGCGGTGGAGGAGGCGAGCAACAGCGGGCTCTCCGTTGAGGGGCCCTTTCCGGCTGATACGGTGTTTTACCATGCCCTGAAGGGAAGGTTCGACGCGGTGGTCGCCATGTACCACGATCAGGGCCTGATTCCCCTGAAGTTGCTCCATTTCTCAGATGCGGTGAACCTCACTCTGGGCCTTCCCATTGTCAGGACCTCGGTGGATCACGGCACGGCCTATGATATCGCGGGAAGGGGAATAGCAGATCCATCCAGCCTGGTCGCCGCGATAAAGATGGCGGCTGGAATAGCAGAGGCGAGGCAGAGGGCAAAAGGCTCAAGTTGAAATGAGCTATCTTCCGCTTCGCGTAGGCTCTTTGGATGTAACAGGCCGTGTGCGAAAGGATGAGGTCTTTGGCCTGGTAGGTGTTTGCGTAGCATGTTGAATTTACTGGATTCCGGCTTCCGCCGGAATGACGAAAAAAAACGGAGACATAACCTTTTGCCGGGTGGCAAAATCTCGGTTCACCCTCCCCTTTATCCCCTCCCATCAAGGGAGGGGAAGTTTGATAGTAGATGGCCTATTCAGCTTTCAGCGGGACTGCAGGCTGGTTTATTGCGGCGAAGCTTGCCCAAGGCAGACAAGCCGCGTTTTATAAAATTGCGAAGTAATTTTGATAAACTCGTAAAAAGTCTCCCAATCGTCATGCCGGACTTGATCCGGCATCCATAACTTATTGAATTTACTGGATTCCGGCTTTCGCCGGAATGACGAAAGAGGGAAATTTCAGACTTTTTACGAAACCGTCAATTTTATTACGAGCAACAAAGAGACATGTCATTAGATGAAATAATCATCAGGGGGGCGAGGGAGCATAATCTCAAGAATATCGATGTGGCTATCCCTAGAAACAAGCTCGTGGTCATTACCGGGCTTTCCGGCTCCGGGAAATCGACCCTTGCCTTTGACACCATCTATGCGGAGGGGCAGCGGCGGTATGTGGAGTCCCTGTCAACCTATGCCAGGCAGTTCCTGGAGCAGATGGATAAGCCCGACGTGGACTCCATTGAAGGGCTCTCCCCGGCCATCTCCATTCAACCCAGGTCTACCAGCAAGAATCCCAGGTCCACCGTTGGCACCGTGACGGAGATCTATGACTATTTGAGGCTTCTGTTTGCGAGGATCGGCCGTCCTTTTTGTCCCAACTGCCATATCCCTATTACCACGCAATCCGTTCAGCAGGTGGTGGACCAGGTCATGACCTTTGAGGAGGGGACCAGGATCCTCGTCTTATCCCCGGTGGTGAATAACAGGAAGGGGGAGCACGCTGCCCTGTTTGAGCGCCTCAGAAAGGAGGGCTTTGTGAGGGTGCAGGTGGATGGGGATATTATGCCCCTTGAATCCGATATCCGGCTGGATAAGAACAAGAAGCATTCCATCAGGGTGGTGGTGGACCGGTTAGTGGTTGGCAGGACCGTCAAGCGGAGGCTCACCGATTCCCTGGAGTTGGCCTTTTCCCTGTCGGAGGGCTCTGCTGTCGTGGATGTCGTTGAAGGGGAGGAGCATTTCTTCAGCCAAAAGGCATCATGCCCGGTGTGCGGCTTCAGCTTTCCGCCGCTCACCCCCCAGATGTTTTCATTCAACAGCCCCCTCGGGGCGTGCCAGGAGTGCGGCGGGCTTGGAACAAAGATGTACTTCGACCCGGACCTGATCGTCCCCAACCCCGATCTTTCGTTGAGGGATGGCGCAATCGTACCGTGGGCCGATCGGCATACCCTGTACTTCCAGCAGATGCTCGACTCCCTGGCCCAGCACTTTCAGATCGATATATACACGCCCTTCCGGGAGCTTCCCGAACGGGTCCAGCATGTCTTGCTCTATGGTTCCGGGGAGGAGAAGATCCAGTTCTACTTCGACCGTGATGACAGGCGCCAGTTCGATACACGTCCCTTCGAGGGGGTCATACCGAACCTGGAACGGAGATACCGGGACACGGACTCCTCGTACATCAGGGAAACGATCGAACGATTCATGAACATCCGGCCGTGCCCTCAATGCAATGGCGCCAGATTACGGCCCGAGAGCCTGGCGGTCAAGATCAACGGGCAGTCGATCGCAGGGGTGAGTTCCTTTTCCATTGAAAAGGCCTTGGCATATTTCGAAGGCCTGACCCTTGCAGACCAGGAGAAGCTGATCGGCCATCGAATACTCAAGGAGATCACCGAGCGGCTCGGGTTCCTGATGAACGTGGGGCTCCACTACCTCTCTCTGGAACGGGCCACCTCGACCCTGTCGGGCGGCGAGGAGATGAGGATACGGCTGGCGACCCAGATCGGCTCAGGGCTTTCCGGAGTGCTCTATGTCCTGGATGAGCCGAGCATCGGGCTCCACCACAGGGACAACGACAAGCTGCTGGCGACCCTCAAGCGTTTGAAGGAATTAGGCAATACCGTCCTCGTGGTCGAGCATGATCCCGAGACGATCCTCTCGGGCGATTATGTGGTTGATATGGGACCCGGTGCGGGGCAGATGGGGGGAGAGGTGGTATTTTCAGGAACGCCTGTTGAGCTCATGGCAGACGGGAACTCCTTAACAGGCGGCTATCTCTCGGGAAGGCTCTCCATCCCCGTTCCCAAGAAGAGGAGGGAGGGGATCGGCAAAGAGGTTATCATCGAGGGGGCAGCGGAAAACAATCTGAAGGATATCAATGTAGCGATCCCCTTGGGCACCTTTGTCTGTATTACCGGTGTCTCAGGATCCGGGAAGAGCAGCCTCATCAACCAGATCCTCTATCCAGCCCTTGCCCAGAGATTCTATCGCGCAAAGGGGAGGGTCGGCAAGGCGAGGAGAATACGGGGTATGGCGTATCTGGATAAGGTCATAGACATAGATCAGAGTCCTATCGGAAGGACCCCGCGGTCGAATCCGGCCACCTACACCGGGATATTCACCCACATCCGGGACCTGTTCTCAAGGCTGCCTGAGGCACGGGTCAGGGGTTACAGTGCCGGGAGATTCAGCTTTAATGTAGAAGGAGGCAGGTGCGAGGCGTGCAGGGGTGACGGGATCATCAAGATCGAGATGCACTTCCTGCCCGATGTCTATGTTACCTGTGATGTGTGCAAAGGGTTCCGGTATAACCGGGATACCCTTGAGATACGGTACAGGGGAAGGAATATCTCGGATGTGCTGGATATGACGGTTGAGGAGGCTATGGCCTTTTTCTCGTCCATTCCTCAGATACGGGAAAGACTGGAAACCCTGTTTCATGTCGGCCTCGGCTACCTAAAACTCGGACAGCCGGCGGTCACCCTTTCAGGCGGGGAAGCGCAAAGGGTGAAACTGGCAAAGGAGTTGGAGAAAAAGAGCACGGGTAGAACCCTGTATCTTCTGGATGAGCCCACCACAGGGCTTCACTTTGCAGACGTTCAGAAGTTGCTCGAGGTCTTGAATCACCTCGTGGATTCAGGAAACACGGTGGTGGTCATAGAACATAACATGGACGTTATTAAATCCGCGGACTATATCGTTGATTTGGGGCCGGAAGGAGGCGACAAAGGAGGTTCGATCATGGCTACGGGAACGCCGGAGGAGATTGCGGCCGCACCAGGGTCCTATACGGGCCAGTATTTGAGAAAGGTAATTTCAGAGGCTACAACACAAACATTGGTATAGTAATCAGTAGCTGCGAGACCTATTCAACGCAAAGCCGCAAAGAACGCAAAGATAGTTTTTCTCAGCGCCCTCAGCGTCTTGGCGGTGAAATAAATATGGGGTCAATCAGTTTGAGCTTGAGTGTATGAATGGCCAAATTTCAGACCCTTGCTTGACAGGAAAAAAAGAGGAGCATATACTCTCTCAGCGCATATCGAGGGGTTGATAGATAACATCCAGTAATTGTTATTATTTTCGTATTAGATGCCGTTGAGAAACCAATTAGCTCAGAGAAAGCACAACCGACGGAGTACTGTTTTTGCTCGCCGATTATTTGGAAATCCACGTATCACGTTTCTGCCGTTAGATAAAGAACTACGGACACTATTGGTTTAAAAAAGGGGGGACATAATGGCAGTGCCGAACACTATTCTTATTATTATCAATACAGGGACTGAAAGGCCATATAATCAGTATGCAGCCTACACCTTTGCCTGGCTTGCGCGAAAACTCCATAATATTAAGAAGGTCACGATACTGTATGGAACCTATGGGATAAAGATGACCGAGAAAGGCACCTTAGCGGGGCTTACTATAACGCCCGAGGTAAAGCAGGTTATCGCATCCGAGTTCGATAGAGAGGTGTTAAAGGCTGAAAAAATGCCGGATAATCTGGAACAGCTTGCACGATTTGAGAAAGATAAGATGGAGATCTCTATTGTTTCATTAGGCACCTTTAATGTCCTCGAAGGTATTGGAAAGGAGGTTGGGGATAGATCGAATATAGAGGATTTTATTGATCCCATTACCTTGCATGAGGCCTGCAGGCTCATGTTAGAGGCAGATCAGATCCTGTATTTCTGATTCGACGGAGAGGCATGATCAAAGATATCTTAACCTATTCGAACATTGCTATTGTGGGTGGAGGCAGGGTTTGCAAGGCTATCCTTGAGATTGTCCTGGGCGAGAACTTCAGCGGCAAGGGAATAAGGATCGTTGGTGTCGCTGATATCAATGAGAAGGCCGAGGGCTTCGTATATGCCAGGGAAAAGGGGCTGTACACCACCATGGAATACCGGGACCTCTATCACCTGGAAGGGCTCGACGTGATTATTGAGCTAACAGGGGATAACGAGGTCCTCGGGGAGCTCAAGGCGAGCAAACCGGAAAAGCTGCGTCTCATAGACCATTTGGAGGCCATGTCTGTTTGGGATTATCTTCAGATCGAGGACGAACGAACGAGGATTACCAGAGACCTTCAAAAGCATGGCGCAAAGCCGGAAAGGATTAAGCAGGAGTTTAACCTCTTCTCCAAGCATCTCGAAAAGATTGTGGATGAGAGGACGAGGCATCTTCAGAGCGTGGAGAGGGAGCTCGTGGAGAGGGAGAGGGCCCTGTCTCAGATCATCCAGGGTAATACCATACCCACCTTTGTGATCAACAGGGACCACATCGTGACCCACTGGAACAGGGCCTGCGAAAAACTAACGGGCTATAAGGCCGAGGAGATCGTGGGAACGAATAAGCAGTGGCTCCCCTTTCGGCCCGAAGAAAGGCCCATTATGGCCGATGTGATCGTAGACGACATGGAGGCGGAGGAGATAGAGAAGTACTATGGTCAAATCTGGCGCAAGTCCGCCCTCATCAAGGGAGCGTACGAGGCAGAGGAGTTCTTTCCCCATATAGGGGAGGCAGGCAAATGGCTCTTCTTTACCGCTGCACCTATCAGGGATGCAAACGGGAGGACGGTGGGCTCCATTGAGACCCTCTGGGATACTACCGAGCGCCGTGAGGCGAGGGAGGCGCAACAGAGGGTCTGCGATGAGCTGGAGGAGAAAACAGCGGAGCTTGAACAGGCAAACATCCAGCTCAAGAGATTTGATGAGCTCAAAACCTCATTTCTCGCAAATATGTCTCATGAGCTCAGGACGCCGCTGAATTCCATTCTCGGTTATACGGATCTTATCCTGGATCGGGTGGATGGAGAGATCACGGATGAACAGGAGAAGAGCCTCACAAAGGTTCAAAAGAATGCCAAACACCTGCTTACGCTCATCAATGATGTCTTGGATATCTCCAGGATTGAGTCCGGAAGGATGGAGCTGGACCTGAAGCCGGTGAATGTAAGGGATCTTATAGGGGAAACGGTTTCCGCTCTTGAGCCATTACTCGATAAAAAGGGTTTGGTGTTAGAAACGGCCTTTGAGGAAGGATTGCCCCTGGCCCACGCAGATCAGGATAGGGTCAGGCAGGTGGTGACGAATCTCGTTGACAATGCCATTAAGTTTACATCAGAGGGTTGTATCACCATTCGGGCCGGGGCCTCCGAGATGGGACTTGAAAAGGGCAAGCGCCCCAGATTCGCGGAGATCTGTATCTCGGATACCGGCAAAGGGATCAGGAAAAGGGACCTGAATAGGCTCTTCGATAAGTTTAGGACGCTCGATACCCTTGCCGCCAGTCAGTATAAGGGGGCAGGCTTAGGGCTCAGCATCTGCAAAGGGCTGGTTGAAATGCAGGGGGGAACTATCTGGGTAAAGAGCACATACAGACAGGGCAGTACCTTTTGCTTTACCTTGCCTGCAGAGGCAGAAGCTGCCCGCCTGGATTATGAAGAGGTGGGCACAGCAGAACGACTCAAGCCCTCTAGGGCGACAGCCGGGACAAGGGTGTTGGTGGTGGACGACGAACCGGATCAAGTTACCTTGATAAGCAAGATCTTACAGGAAGAGGGATACCGGATTGCAAAGGCCTACGACGGGCGGCAGGCCATTGAATCCGTGAAGCGCTCTCGACCGGACCTTATTATCCTGGATCTCATGATGCCGAACGTGAATGGCTTTGAGGTCATCGCGTACCTTAAAGGTGGCGAGGAAACCAGGCGGATCCCGATCATAGTGCTTACCGGCAAGGAATTGACGAGAAAGCAGGCACAGGACCTGAATGGCAAGGTAGAGAGGATCATGAAAAAGGGAGTGCTCGGCATGGAGGAGATCCTCGAGACGGTGAACAGAACCCTCGAAACCTTTCGAGCAGCTTAAACGAGGAGTCGTTATGAACGATAGAGGCGTCAAGCAAGGCTCAGCGAAAAAGGTACTCGTGGTGGAGGATGATCAGGATAACCGGGAAATGGTGATCAAGGTATTGAAGCATAACGGTTATCGGCCAATTGAGGCGGTTGACGGGCAGGAGGCGGTAGAAAGGGCAAAGGCTGAGCATCCGGATCTGATCCTCTTGGATCTCTACATCCCCAAGATGGACGGCTACGAGGTAACGAGGAGGCTAAAGGGCGATCAGGCCCTTCACCATATCCCGATAATTGCCCTCACGGCCCATGCCATGAAAGGGGATAGGGAGGAGGCCTTGGCAGCAGGTTTTGACGGCTATATCACCAAGCCCATTAATGTCAGGGAATTACCTCACCAGATCGAGCATTTCCTGAGGCAGAACCCATAATCCACATGTGAACGTATTATGACGTATACGGCCAAGATATTGGTGGTAGATGATGATGAGGATACTGTGGAATTGCTGACCAAGCGTTTGAGCGCCGAGGGGTATGACACGTTAGAGGCCTTTGATGGTGAGCAGGCCCTCCAAAAGGTAGATGAATATGGGCCCGATGTCATAATACTGGATATAAAGATGCCCAGGATAGACGGCTATGAGGTGTGCAGAAGGCTCAAGAGCTCCGAAGATACCCGGATGATCCCCATCATCATGCTCACGGTGAAGGCCAAGGTGCCCGATAAGGTGAAGGGGTTGGATATCGGGGCGGATGATTATATCCCCAAGCCCTTTGACTATAGAGAGCTCTCCCGGAGGGTCAGGTACTGGAGCACGGTAAAGAGGGAGGTGGAGGAAAGGGTTGGTGAGATAAGGAGGCTGGAGCAGGAGTTAATAAAGTCGGAAAGGCTCGCTGCGATCGGGCAAACCGTAGGCAGCATTGCCCATTATATCAAGAATGTCTTGTTCGGACTCAAGGGCGGTGTCTATCTGGTGAACGTGGCCTCAAAGGAACATGAGCCTGATTCCCTTCAGACCGGCTGGGAGATAATGGAAAGGAATATAGGCAGGATGTCTGATCTGGTGCTTGATCTGCTTGAGTACTCAAAAGACAGTGAGCCGGAATACGAGAGCTGCGTTCCCAATGAGATCGCCAAAAAAGTCTGTGAGGGCTTGAGCACGAAGGCAGGGGAGCATGACATCGAGATTATCATGGATCTCGATCCCTCCTTGCGGGAGGTTGTTCTTGATCCCAAGGGGATTCAGCAGTGTTTGCAGAACCTGGTTTCCAATGCAATCGATGCCTGCATCTTCGATCCCAGTGAAGGCAAGAAGTGGGCCGTGCACGTGCTGACCATGCGCGAAGATGATAGGGCGGTCGGATTCGAGGTCTCTGACAATGGCTGCGGTATGGATGAAGAGATCAAGGGACACCTATTCAGGAGTTTTTTCACCACCAAGGAGGGAAGGGGCACCGGTCTCGGGCTGCTGAATACCCAGAAGATCGTGAAGCAACACGGCGGGACTATTACCGTAGACTCGGAACCTCAAAAGGGATCGACCTTTATCATTCGGCTTCCCTTTAGGGATGTGACCACCCGGGGATCAATGGCATAGGAGGCGCAACAGGGTTCCCCAGGCAACAGACTAGGCGTCTCCTGTTAGATGTGGGTTTGAGGCGAAGCTTCGCTAGATAAGGAGGGATCATCATGAAGAAGGTTCTCGTTGTTGACGATGATGCTGATGTGACAAAGCTCGTATCAAAGCTCATAGAACGAGCCGGCTATGAGGCTATCGTGGCTAAGAACGGGGTGGAGGGCATGGGCAAGGTCAGGGAGGATAAGCCTGCTTTGATCATCCTGGATGTCGTGATGCCAAAGCAGAGCGGAATCAGGATGTACCGTGAATTGAAGACCGACGAGCTCTTCAAGGATATCCCGGTGATCATGCTCTCCGCCATCGCCCCAAAAAGCTTTTTCCGCTCCCAGCAAGTGCTGGATGAATTCAGAGGGCAATCCGTACCCCAACCGGAGGCATACATGGAGAAACCGGAGGAACCGGAAGAACTGGTGGAGTTGATGAAGAAACTATTGGGGTAATGTGCCGGCTGCGCAGCCCTCGTATACTGATTGTATAGCTGAATGAGTGAGACAAAAAGGGGTATAAGGCGTAAGGCATAAGGCTCAGGGTTCATACTTTTTCCCTTGCGCCTTGCGCCTTACGCCTTTTTGTTAGTCTACCTTCCGCACAAATTCTTTATTACGCCCTTGGTCGCACTCCTTAGCTCTGGAGCGCGGGGAGGTTTTCGTAGAAATCCAGGGATTGAGGATTCATCAGGGCATCCCTATTGAGCACCGGCCTGCCATGGATCAGGTTGGTGACCGCGCTTTCAACCTTCTTCATGTTCAGGGTATAGGGTATATCCGGGATCTCTATGATCTTTGCGGGCACATGTCGCGGCGAGGCCTTTTCCCGCAAGGTCTTCCTGATCTTGGCTGCCAGGTCATCGGTGAGCTGGTAGCCCTCTGCGAGCTTCACGAACAGGATAACCCGCTGATCGCCCTCCCAGTTTTGCCCGATCGCAAGGCTGTCCGCGACCTCCTCCAATTTCTCCACCTGATTATAGATCTCGGCAGTCCCTATTCGAACCCCGGATGGCTTCAGCACCGCATCGGAACGCCCAAAGAAGGTGATGCCGTTCGTCTGACTGTCGATCTTCACATAATCGCCATGCCGCCACACATTGGGATAGACGTCGAAGTATGCGTCGTGGTACCTCTTACCGTCAGGGTCGTTCCAGAAATAGAGCGGCATGGATGGGGCCGGCGCTTCGCACACGAGCTCACCCTCTTGATCGACCACAGGCTTTCCATTCTCGTCATAGGTGTTTATCTTCATGGCCAGGCCCGGGAACTGCAGCTGCCCGGCATAGACAGGGCTTGTGGGACTTCCCGTGCAGAAACAGCCGTTGATATCGGTTCCTCCTGCGCTCGAGTTAAACCACAGGTCTTCCTTGATCTCCTGGTACACGTACTCGAATCCCTCAGGGGACAGGGGCGAACCCGTCTGCCATATCTCCTTCAAAGACGATAGATCGTATTGCTTTCCAGGCTTGAACCCCATACTCTTAAGGACATTTATATAGCTCGCGCTGGTGCCGAACATGGTGACCTTCTCATCCTGAATGAGCTTCCATACGGCGCCTATATCGGGGTACGCGGGATTTCCGTCGTAGAGGATGAGGGTGTTTCCCACGGCGAGGGAGCTCATGATCCAATTCCACATCATCCAGGAGCATGTGGTGATAAAGAAGTGAACGTCATCCCTGGTGAGATCGGTGTGCAGTATGAGTTCCTTGAGGTGGTTGATGAGGATTCCTCCTGCGCCCTGCACGAGGCACTTGGGCTTGCCGGTGGTTCCCGAGGAGAACATGATATACAGGGGATGATCAAAGGGCAACTGCTCGAAGTTGATCTCGAGCCCGCCCTCCCCGGCGAGAAAATCATCCCAATGAACGGCATTCGGGATATTGGAAAGATCGGATTCTTCATCCGTATAGGATGCCACCACCACCTTCTCGATCGAGGGTATCCCCTTAACCACTTCCGCCGCATTACCTATGGTGTTAAATGCCTTTCCCTTGTAATAGTACCCGTTCACGGTGAACAGCACCTTGGGGTCGATTTGTCCGAATCGATCTATCACAGCACCAGAGCCGATATCGGTGGCGCAGGAGGACCACGTTGCGCCAATACTGGTGGCTGCGAGCATGGCGATCGCCGTCTCCATCATATTGGGCATGTAGGCAGCCACCCGATCTCCAGGGCCGACTCCTGCCTCCCTGAGCGACTGGGCCAGGCGCGCTACGGTGTCGTAGAGCTCCGCGTAGCTCATCCTGGCGGCCTTCTGGGTTTCACCCCTGAATATCAATGCCGTTTGTTCGTCACGGTATCTCAGGAGGTTTTCCGCGAAATTCAACCTCGCACCCTGGAACCATTTGGTTCCCGGCATCTTGGTAATATCATCGACGACGGTGTCGTACGGCCTTGAGTATCGTATGCCTGCATAGTCCCAAAAGGTAGCCCAAAACTCGGGGATATGCTCGACCGACCAGCGATAGAGGGGCATGTATTCCTGAAATCCGGTTCCGTACCTCTCATTGACGAACTGCATGAATTGGTACATGTTGGAATTCTTGATCCTCTCTTCCGATGGTTTCCATAGCATCTTCGCCATTTGTATACCTCCTTGAGAATAGTATCCTTTGTTACTGCCCTCTGGGGGCTGCCTTTTGTCACATGACGAGCTCGACTAGCTTAAGGTGTTGATATTGTAATCTTTTTCTTTTGCCTTGACTAACGTCTGCATTTAGACTAAACCTAAACCCCTATAAAATAAAACGGCGGATTAATCAAGAAAAGATTCTCTTATGCTATGGATGAGTCGAGCGGCCTTTTACAGGAGATAAAGAAAAAGATTCAAAGCCTGCGGGCACGGGGTATCAACCTGTATCCATCGGGATTCAGAAGGGATATCACCGTGGGAGAGGTGATCGGCCGGTTTGGGAACCTGAGCGATGCGGAGATAGAGAAGATAACGGATTCCTTTACCCTTGCAGGCAGGGTTATGTCCATTCGGGATTTCGGCAAGGCAAGCTTTATCCACATCAAGGATGGAACAGGCAAGCTTCAGGCCTATATACGGAGAGACAGGGTAGGAGAAGAGGGCTTCGGGATCTTCAAGCTCATAGATATCGGGGATCATGTGGGTATCACCGGAAGGCTCTTCAGGACGAAGACCGGTGAGCTGACCCTGCTCGCGGAGACCTTTGTGCTGCTGTCAAAGGCACAGAGAGCCCTGCCCGAGAAATATCACGGATTGATCGATGTGGAAACCAGGTACCGCCAGAGGTATCTCGATCTCATCGTCAATGACGAGGTGAGGAATACCTTTATTCTCAAGAGCAAGATGATTCGAACGATCCGGGAGTTCTTCGATGGCCGGGGCTTTATGGAAGTTGAAACCCCGATGATGCAGCAGATCCCGGGGGGTGCTACTGCGAGGCCGTTTAAGACCTTTCACCATGCCTTGGGCATGGATCTCTACTTGCGCGTGGCACCGGAGCTTTATCTGAAAAGGCTGGTGGTCGGGGGGTTTGAAAAGGTCTATGAGTTAAACAGAAACTTCAGGAATGAGGGTATCTCCACGGAACACAATCCGGAGTTTACCATGCTTGAATTCTATTGGGCCTATGCCACCTATGAAGACCTGATGGAGCTCACCGAGAATCTCTTGCTCGATATCCTCGAGAAGATTGTGGGTACGGCGAGCCTCGAATATCAGGGAAACCGGGTGGACTTTACCACCCCATGGCCTCGGATCACCCTCATGGATTCCCTGCGGGATATCGGCGGAATAGAAGAGGAGGTGCTCTCCGATGAACAAAAACTGCGCAATCTCGCGCGTGCCAAGGGCGTCGAGATAGAGGGGAGGGAAGGGCTCGGATATGTGCTCACCAAGCTGTTCGATCAACTCGTGGAGCCGAGGCTGATCCGGCCTACCTTTATTGTGGGCTACCCGGTAGAGGCAAGCCCTCTTTCAAGGAGAAATGAGGAGAATCCGGAAATCGCCGAGCGTTTTGAGCTTTTTATTGCGGGAAAGGAGATTGCAAACGGCTTCTCAGAGCTTAATGACCCGGATGACCAGCGGGGCAGGTTCCTTAAGCAGGTTGCCTTGCGTGATGCCGGCGATGAGGAGGCCCTGTTCATGGACGAGGATTATCTCAGGGCCTTGGAATACGGGCTGCCTCCCACGGCAGGAGAGGGGATCGGCGTGGACAGGCTGGCCATGGTGCTCACCGATTCTCCATCAATCAGGGATGTCATTCTTTTCCCTCATATGAGGAAGAAGTAGTTGAGTTTGTTAAGTTTATTGAGTTTGTTGCGTTTTTTGTGATGTTGCTTCAGTCTTGTAGGTTAATGAGATCACTATTTAGTTGGTTAGTTCTTACATGCTTTAGGCACTTTTAATTTTAGATCACTTTAGGCACTTCTATGTCCTTCGAAACCTTCTTTTCCCAACGATACCTCAAGGCAAAGAGAAAGCAGGGCTTCATCTCTATTATCACAGGCATCTCCATCCTGGGCATCATGATAGGGGTCATGGCCCTGATCGTGGTGCTGGCGGTCATGAACGGTTTCAGGGAGGATCTGATGAAGAAGATCCTGGGGGTAAACTCACACCTGCTCATCTTGAATCATAAAGGGGGCATAACGAACACAAAAGCCGTTATGGAGAAGGCCCTGGAGGTAGAGGGGGTGGTTGCCGCAACGCCGTTCATCTATAGCCAGGTCATGGTGAAGAATGCCGGCAATATCTCGGGGGCGGTTCTCAGGGGCCTGGATCCGAAAACGGCGGGCACGGTAATCCGCATAGAATCCATGATCAGGGATGCCTCCCTTGATGTCCTGAAGAGCTCAGCCGATGAACCTCGGGGGATCATCCTGGGTAGTGAGCTCTCCCGACAGATAGGAGCTCTGCCAGGGGACATGGTGACCGTGATCTCTCCCATAGGGAGATTAACGCCTCTGGGCAGGGTTGCCAATGAGGTCAGGTTCCAGGTAAGGGCCATCTTCGAATCAGGGATGTATGACTATGACAGCTCACTCGTGTACCTCTCCCTGTCGGACGCACAGGAGTTCCTCTCCCTCGAGGGTGAGGTTACCGGCATTGAATTACGGGTCAAGGACGTCGATGAGAGCGACACCATAGCCGTCTCAGTTCAGGAAAAACTCGGGTATCCTTACTGGACCAAGGACTGGAAGATGATGAACAAAAGCCTTTTCTCGGCCCTGAAGCTGGAGAAGGTGACCATGTTCATCATTTTGATCATGATCGTGCTCGTTGGCGCACTCAATATCATCAGCTCCCTGGTCATGCTGGTGATGGAGAAGACCCGCGATATCGCAATACTGAGGACCATGGGGGCATCGTCAAAGAGCATTATGCGGATTTTTATCTATCAGGGCCTGTTCGTAGGCCTCGTGGGCACCGGGTTGGGCATTGTGTTCGGATCCTTTCTGTGCTGCCTACTGGCGCGGTATCAATTTATTGAGCTTCCCCCGGACGTCTATTATCTCACCACCCTTCCGGTGAGGATGGAGTGGTTCGATATCGCGTTGATCGCAGCGGCAGCTGTGGTTATCTCTTTTCTAGCAACTATATTCCCGTCCCTCCAGGCCTCCAAGGTAAATCCGGTAGAGGCGTTGAGGTATGAGTGAAAGTGAACTAAAGTGCCTAAAATGTAAAGTGAGCTAAAATTATGCATGGGTTAATTACCTTAAGGATGTAAGGCATTCTCGATAGCAACTGTTCGATTGAAGGAAAATAAGTAACCAATGACGAATACGGATTGTCCGGTATGTGATTGATGTTGTATTCAATTTAAACTTTAGGCACTTTAGGCATTTAAAATTTTAGGCACTTTTTATGAACCCATTGCTTCACATCGATACTATCTACAAGGATTTTGAAAAAGACAGCCAGATCATTCATGCCCTGAGGGGAATAAGCCTTCAGATATCAAAAGGGGAGTCCCTGAGCATCACAGGGCCATCAGGGGCGGGGAAGTCAACCCTGCTCAATATCATGGGAACCCTCGAGCCGCCGTCTCAGGGTAGGGTTTTCTTTGAAGACAGGGATATATATGATATGGATGAGGTGGGCATGAACCAGATTCGAAACAGGGGGATAGGGTTCGTGTTTCAATTCCACCACCTCCTCTATGAGTTCAATGCCATCGAGAACGCCATGGTTCCGGCCCTCATATCGGGATACGGCAAGAGGGAGGCAGGGGAGATGGCCTCCGGCATACTCGCTCAGATGGGTTTGCGAGATCGGCTCTTCCACAGGGTCGGTGAGCTCTCCGGGGGCGAGCAGCAAAGGGTCGCTATTGCCCGGGCCCTGATTATGGGCCCGAAGATGCTCCTGGCGGATGAGCCCACGGGAAACCTGGATAAGACAACGGGAGAGGAGATCACCGATATTCTCCTAGAGCTTAATAAGAGCACAGGTTTGGCCCTGGTGATCGCGACGCACAATCTGGAACTGGCCCGCCAGATGTCCCAGCAATTGCACCTCGTTGATGGCAGGTTCGTCTAGCTGAAATTGTCTTGAGGCCGTCTTCCACGACAAAGCTGCCCATAAGCAATGTATTTATTCATCTCAGAAAACCACCTCCTGTGGTGGCAGTCAGAGACGACGGCTCTGTCGGTCATGGTTCTTTCCTTCGCATGGAGTGATGGCCCGCCCTGGTGCGACTTGTTGAAAATACACAAATGCAAAGCTTATATTCTATGGCAGCAACCTTTACTAAAATGGTCCCTTTATATAGGTCT
>Ga0315538_1001281_pt1 | contig 15159 bp, 10 predicted proteins | sample SalMarSW160230MG_2_FD_203834 | JGI IMG/M metagenome (GOLD analysis project Ga0315538, IMG submission 203834) | Salt marsh sediment microbial communities from the Plum Island Ecosystem LTER, Massachusetts, United States - Salt Marsh Sediment SW1601-230 ...
GATGCGTATTTTCCTCGTGTGCTGTCTCAAAGACTAATCCTCTGCCAAAGCCGCGTTCCGTTCTGACTATCGGGCCTTCTTTAATAAATTTGTCCACTACCGCAACTGCACTATCTAAGAGTCCGCCGGTATTGAATCGCAGGTCCAGAATCAATCCCTTTAATCCATCTGCCTCAAGCTCACCTAATATTTTTTCCAGGTCTGAAGAAGTTCTCTCAGTAAAGCTTGTGATGCGGACATACCCGATTTTGTTCCGGTCATCAATCGTGTACAGCCATTTGCCCTCTTCGGTCCTTTGCCAGCCCCGAATTGTCGTAACAGTTATTTTGGCCCTTGTTATTGTAATATCTTTGGTTTTTTCCTCACCGGGGCGTTTTATTGTCAATGTCACTTTGGTCCCCTTGGGGCCTGTAATTTTCTGGACCGCGCAGGTAAGAGACATATCCTTCGTTTCAATACCATCGACTTTTTCTATCACATCACCCGCATCAAGGCCGGAGTTGTATGCCGGTGTGTCGGTCAGCAGGCTTGCTACGGTCAACCACCCTTTTTGTTTTGTAATTTCTATGCCGATGCCTGTAAACTCATTAGTCATCGTCTTTTCAAAATTTTGCACCTGCTTTGGCCAGATCATAACCGTATAAGGGTCGAGCGTTGACAATGCTGCGTCCGCGAACTGTGCAACAAGCACAGACTCCGGCAGCTGGACAGTAGCAGAATTTAGAGCCAGCACCTTCTCAAAAATATCGATAAACTTGTCATTATCGAACTCTGTTGGCGATTGTTCGACTTCATCCCAAAGAATTGCTGCCAGAGCTGCTAACCAGGCCGAAAGTTTTTTACTGTCGGGTGGGGAAAAGGATTCCCTGAGAGTGTCGTCTGAAGATATACCAATAAAATCATTTGACAGCTGTGAAGATGATAATTTCAAAACCTCCCCGAGCAGCTGACAGCGCTTGACGGCCTTGATTGCTATTTGTCGATAGTCAATAATATCCACATAATTCACTTTCAGGTAATCAATCGCCCGGATAAACATATCTTTCTCGATGCCCCGGAAACGCTCAATGGAAGTCTCACAGGGGCTGTCCTGGAAAGATGCTACGATATTTGCCTTCTCAACAAGCTGGTCGGCATAATCCGAATATGCCTCATTGTCCGGTTCGATGGCCTGTAACCAGCTATAGCAGGTTATATATGCGTCAAGCCATTTGCCTTCAGATTCATATTTTGCTGCCCGGTCTATTGCTTTCTGAATAGTTTTCTTTACAAACGGATTCGACAGGAGCTCCTGCTTTTGCTGCTCATCTGCAAACTCGCATGCCTGGGCGATGGTTAAGAGCGCCTTTGGAATATCATTCGCGTCGCTCACAACGCTGATGTTATTTGCATCGTTTGCATCGCAGGATTCCAATTTGGTTTGTAACTTTTCCAGCTCGGCTAATTGCTCCTGATATGCAGCTTCACGGGCTGACTGTCTGCTTTTCTCTATCGCTTCATACTCGGAAATAATGTTTGTAAGCTGGGCGATAGCCGGGCTTTTGACCTGTCCGCTTTCTGCGAGAAATTCTCGGGCATTTGCGAACTTGCCTTTATATATTGCAGAGCAAATATTATCGATTTGTGCAACTGGTTCACCGGCAGCATCTATAGAAATGTCATTGGCTTCTACTGCTAGGGCTATCGGTGAAAAACCGAAAGCATAGAATAATAGAGCCAAACTTATAATGATATGAGTTTCGAATCTTGAAAAGCTTTTTTTCACTTGTCGCCTTAATCTTAATGCTTTATTGTGACTCCATTTTGAAATTTACTGGGAAACTCCTTATTTACAGGCACTCACCTGCCTTTCCGGCACACCCCAGGACGTGCAGCTTGTGCTTGACCATATCTTTGATAGCATCCCTGCCCGGGCCGAGATATTTGCGGGGGTCAAACTCGCTTGGTTTCTCGGCAAAGACCTGCCTGATTTTGGCCGTCAGTGCCAGCCGAAGGTCCGTATCGATATTAACCTTGCAGATTGCCATCTTTGACGCCTTGCTTACCGCTTCTTCCGGCACACCCATTGCGTTGGGCATATTGCCGCCGTATTTGTTAATAAGGTCAACGAATTCTTTTAGCACGCTGCTTGAGCCGTGCATAACCAGCGGAAATCCGGGCAGTTTATCTGCAATCTCTTGTATTACGTCGAAAGCCAGTGTCGGTTCGCTCTTGAATTTATAGGCACCGTGACTGGTTCCACAAGCCACAGCTAACGAGTCACAGCCGCTCTTTTCAACGAACTCTACCGCCTGGGCCGGATTGGTCAGATGTTTCCTGACATCATCGACCCCGACAACATCTTCTTCGATACCACCTAACTGGCCCAGTTCGGCTTCAACAACAACATCCCGCTGATGGGCATATTCGACTACCTTCCTGGTTACTGCGATATTCTCCTCAAACGGAAGATGTGAAGCGTCTATCATAACCGAAGTAAAGCCGTCGTCCACAAATTGCTTGCAGGTCTCGAAGCTATCGCCATGGTCTAAATTTGTTACTATCGGGATGTCCGGGTTTTCCTCAACGACCACATTGATAATCGCATTCAAATAGCTGATTTTCGCATATTTGCGTGCACCCCTGGACACCTGCAGAATAAGAGGTGCTTTTTCTTCCGCTGCGGCGTCTATAATGCCCTGTGTAATTTCCATATTGTTGACATTAAAAGCGCCAACCGCATAACCATTTTTATACGCCATTTCAAACATCTTTCTCGTATTAACCAATGCCATAATACTCTCCTTAAAGTTCTTAAGTTGGCTTTAGACCAAGAGCTTTTTTGCCGCCTGCGTCTGCATTGTTACTACAGTTAGGGACGAATTTTTTAAATGATAATCAATTGTTAATAGCCAGCCACACCGGCAAAGTTCGTATACCTTCTTGGTCCAAATGCCATTTCCGGCACGCCTTCGGGCCATATACTGAATATAATCGAACGGGTATCCAGCGACTCGTCGGCGCTATATGTTATGGACCAGAACATCCTGTGGTAGCGTCTTACGAGTGTTATATCGCTTCGTATATTTGCCCCGTAGTCGAAATCAAACTGCTGCGAGAAAATTAATGTGTATCTCGGGTCGAGCATATACGTAGCCGCAAAAGTAAACGCATTCGAGCCTTCTTCGTTCAAAATCTGGGTGCGTCTTAAGTATCTGCTGCCTATATAATAGCTTAAATTGGGCCAGCGCAGGTGCGAAAAACCGATATTGAATTGCTCCACCACACCGCTTTGCATGTCAAAATACATATCGGACAATACCGCAGTGGTATCGCTCATCCGCCAGATATAGTCTGCACCGAAATAATTGCGTCTTGGTCCGAACATCTCGAATCTTTGAAGCGATGGCGTAAGGTCGCCGTTAAAAATGCCGGGCGCCGAAAGCACACGCAGCGGCACAATTGGTCTATTCCAGATAAATCTGTCAGGACCGCTGGAACTGGCGCTTTCAGAGTCACCTACCCACGTAAATTCCGTGTCCAGCCGCATCCAGTCAACGGTCCGTGTTTTATCGCCCGTGCCTCTTTTGGTTTGCAGCCGCTGAGAAATACCTATGTTCAGTATATCACGCTGTTCAACTACAGAGTTGCTTTCTAAATAACCAACAGCCGTCAGGTAGGGCCTGATAACGTGCCGCAACTGGTTCAAATCCCAAAGTCGCGATTTGACGTCAGGGTAAACCTTCCAGTACGGTCGCGATGATAAACGCACCCCCGCTTCACCAATCCAGACACCATTCTCGCCGGGCCGGCCTGTGTAAGTACCGTCCACAAGCGACCTTCTGAAGCCGCTTCGGTCGTCATAGCCGAAAGTTCCTGCCAAAAACGGGACTACCTTAAAAGTATTCATCTGGAACGGCATATCAAGCTCGGTTCTATGTGATGCAAATGTGAACATACCCTCGTCTATCATTGTCGAATGTTTGCTGCCTATCCTTTGACGCAGTTGGCTGATTTGAGTATCGCTGTACAAAGTAAACCTGTCGTCGAAAAGGGACTGACCCGTCCAGTGAAATTCTGCGGTCGGTAGCTCTTCCAGCTTATCGGTAAAATCGTTGATTCTTGTCTTGCCGAGGAAAGAAAGTCCCCAGTTGTCCTCGATGCGCTTCAAATGAACAACTGCCTCCTGCCTTCTGCCTACGTTAAATTCACTGCGGTAATATTCTTCGACAAAATATTCATCGGATGCATAGTGAATCTCCGTGGTAAGCTGCCAGTTATAAGGTAGATAATGCCTGTGTAGCCATAGAAACCGGCCGCGAAGTTTTCGTGGGGGCTTGACGTTTCTTCTTGCATAATACCTGCCAAGGTCATCATCGCCGCTGTCATGTATTACATAACCTAAAATTCTGCCGAAATAATTTTCTCTTGTATAATCAATCTCAATACCGCCGCCTACACCGCGTTTGCCATAATAATCCAATGCCAGGGTGCTGTCAGTTCCTTCCGGCTCTCGTAACCCCAACAGCCGCGCCAGATACCATCTTGTCTCTATTGAGGCCCCCCAGGTACTGTCATAACCTGCATGTATGCTCTTTAGTGGTATATCGGGCCTTTGTAGGTTACTCCGCAAAAAGGGCCAGTAGAAAACCGTTTTATCATACATCTTTAAACGAACATCACGCATTTGTGCATCATAGCTTCTATCGGAGACCTTGCCTTGCTGCTCGTCAATGCTGGTCGTATCGGTAATAATTACCTCTGATGCGTTAAGTGAAATCTGTGGCAGATAAAATTCACTGCTTGTTAAAGTGATATTTTCTGCTGAAAATTTATTTTCAGCTATCTGTCGCAGCTTCTCGGCCCTGACGTAAATTGGTATTCCCCGCGATGCATCGAAGTTTCTCATCACTGCCTTTACAGCAATGGCCTTTTTCTCTTCGAAATCATAGTAAACCTCGTCTGCCCGAATCGTTCGTTGGCCTTCGGTCATTACGACGTTACCGGACATATAAATTGCTCTGACATTTGAGCTGGCCAGAATATCGTCTTGTCCGGCTGTAGCATTCTCCGCCCTAATGAGTGAATTTTGTGTGTTAGATGTCGTGCCGGATTCGTTTTCTGCTGCCGTTGGGGTTGCTGAGTCATCCGGTTTTATCTGCTTTTCTGTATCTTCCGTTGTTTCTGTTGTTAATCCTTTCGGCAGTGACGAGCTGGCGGCAGCGGGTGATGAGAATATAACGGCATTGTCGGCCTGTAGTTCCAGCAGACCGCCTTTCTCATCCTGCTTTTGCCACAGGTAGAACCTGCCTTGAACTGTCGCAACCCCTTTTTCCTCATCCATCTCCACATTCGGTGCAATTTCCTCTATAGGTGCTATATTAATTGGATACCTGAAGCGAGGTTCCTTTGCTTTCGGCTCAGCTGCGAGCTCGCCCGGCGTAATCGGCTTTTCTATGATTTTCTCTTCCGGTGGTTTGGGTGCCGGTATCTGGGCTTGAGCTACGAATCTCGAATCTATCCCGATGGCTCGGCAGGAGGCAATGGCATTCGCATAAAGCTCAAGTTCGCGAGGGTCGGATATTTCTCTTTTATCAGCGGTCGCAAAAACTTCGCCGCTGACCTCGAACTGGGAAATCATTGCCTGCCCGCCTTCAACCGTTGTCTGGCTTAAGTCGGTAGTCCCGGTTTCTTCAGTTTGTTTAACTGATACATTGCCCTGGAGATAGACGATAGCTTTATAGTCGATACTGACGCTGCCGCGAAATTCTGTTGTTACACTTTCCAGCCAGACTACTGCGCTGTCGCTGGAAAAATTGTTGACTCCTATCGACATTGAGAATCCATCTTTGAAAACGAGGGCATATTCACCGGTAGTTAGTTGATAGCTTATAAGCTCCCGCCCTGCCAGGTGCAAATCCTGCCCGACGAAGGCCTGGGCCTTCTGCTGGAGGGCGCTGTTCTCAACAGATGATGAAATTGCTGCCGGTACCATAATCGCTAATGAAAAAACACTTAAAATAGATAGCCGTTTTTTTCGCATCCTTACTTTCCGGCATTATGTACTTTATTGGTTTTTTACACGTTCCACGTTATTGGCTATAGGCGTAACCAGGTCATGCACGACACAATACTCGTTCTTGCGAAGACAGCCAGGCCGTAGCCAAGACGAGATTATAGCCCTTTGTTTTGGTAAAGCCAGTAAAAATTGTATTTAATCATTAGTATTTAATTGTCGGGCGGTTGTATCTGTTAAAGCAAGCCCAAAATTATTGTTTACTGAATAAATAAAATTTTGTCATCAGCCCATAAAAGGGCGGGAATATTACCGGAAATTGCCGTCAGGACCTGCTGTAAATTTCACTTTTGCTTTGCCCAACTTGTGCCGATATAATAACTAACGGTAAAAAAAATAAACAAGTAGCCCTGTTGGAGATGAGGTATCTGGAATTTGGCCTGTAGGTGGCGGATTTTCTGACGGGGTAAGTTGCATTTGTATCATAATCAAGCTCGTCCGGGTGCTCGTCACGGCAGAGTCGGCCGTGGCCGGATAGACCCGGATATAGTTCTGAGGGAGGCAAATATGACTGAAGAGTATCCTGCTTCGGCAAAAGTCTATTCGACCGCAGAGTTTGGAAAATTCAGCCTGATTGATATGTTGGCCTACTTTGAGGAGCACGGCGCAATGCGGGTTTCGGACCTGCATATAAAGGTCGGTGCGTCTCCTGCGTATCGCATCGATGGCAACCTGGTTAAGATTAAAGGCCTGGCCGTCACACCGGAGGTGGCAAAGCAGCTTATCTATCCGCTTTTGACCGAAGAAAATCGCCAAAAACTACAGACTCAATACAATGTTGACTGCTCTTACAGGTTCGGCTCACTGCAATTTAGAATAAATGTCTTTCAGGAAAACGATGGTATATGTGCGGCAATAAGAGCATTATCACTGGAGATTCCAAGAGTTGAGGAAATCGGATTTCCAAATAATGTCTGGGAAGATATTATTAATCTCAAGCACGGCCTTGTCCTGCTGACTGGTATCACCGGCGCCGGCAAGTCCACAACAATTGCCTCGCTAATCGACCGTATCAGCGAAAAATCCGCCTGTAGAATTATAACCGTTGAGGACCCTATTGAATATCTCTTCCAGCAGAAATACTCCGTTATTTCACAACGTGAGCTGGGAAGAGACGTCAAATCTTTTCTTCACGGTCTGCGGGCAATGCTGCGAGAGGACCCCGACGTGATATTTGTCGGCGAGATGCGAGACCCTGAGACGATAGCTATGACACTTATGGCTGCCGAGACCGGCCACTTGGTCTTCTCCACACTGCACACAAGAAATGTTGCCGGCACGGTAACACGTATAATGGACTATTTCCCATCAGGCAGGCAAAATGAAGTGCGAAATCAGCTCTCTCTCGGGCTCAGCTATATCGTCAGCCAGAAGCTTGTACCCAGGAAAGACGGCAAAGGGCGCGTTGTAGCAATGGAGATTCTTAACAACAACTACGCCTGCGCCAATCTGATACGAACCGGTAAAATAGAGCAATTGTATTCGCAGCTTCAAATCAAGACACAAAACAGGCCGGATGAAAAAATGATGACTCTGGAAAAGCACTTGGCAATACTGGTGAAACAGGACAAAATCGACCTGTTAGAAGCAAAAAAGTGGGTCAATAATATAAGAGTTTTTGTTGATGCTATGAAGCAGGATTAAAAAGGGGAAAAAACATTGCTCTTTGTATCCCGCTCCGGCGAGACGAGAGCTCAACCGGGCGAGAACCTCTCCTCTACTACCATCGGTATCGGTATCAAATTGTTAAACTTTATCTTTGCTTTGCAGCAATCGTGCTTATATAATTGTTGATATAAAAAGATCAAAATTAATAGCCAAATCACGCTTCTACAATAAGTGGAGGTAAATATGGCTGAAGGATATCGCACTTCAACAAAGGTTTATCCAACAGCGGAAGATACCAATTTCAGCATACTGGATATGTTGGCCTATTTCGAGAAACATGGTGCGATGCGCGTATCGGACCTGCATATCAAAATCGGTGAGTCGCCGGCATATCGTATTGATGGCAATTTGGTAAGACTTAAAGGTCCTGCTGTAATGCCTGAGGTAGCAAAGCAGCTTATCTATCCGCTTTTAAGCGATGAAAATCTGCAGAAATTCCGAGACAAGCACAGTGTTGATTTGTCTTATCGGTTTGGACAGTTGCAGTTTCGGATAAATGTATTTCAGGAAAACGACGGTATTTGTGCTGCAATTCGAGCGCTATCGCTAAAAATTCCAAAAGTAGAGGAAATTGGCTTTCCAAATGATATCTGGCAGGACATTGTCAATCTCAATCAGGGACTTGTCCTTTTAACAGGAATCACAGGTGCTGGCAAATCTACAACAATTGCCTCGCTAATCGACCGAATTAACGAAAAGCGTGCCTGCCGAATTATAACCCTTGAAGACCCTATAGAGTATATTTATGGCCATAAACAATCAATGATTTCGCAGCGTGAGGTTGGAAGAGATGTCAAGTCCTTCCAGGAAGGGCTAAGGGCAATGCTGCGAGAGGACCCGGACATAATATTCGTCGGAGAAATGCGTGATGCCGAGACGATATCAATGACACTTATGGCCGCTGAGACCGGCCATCTGGTTTTCTCCACATTGCACACCAGAGATACCACCGGCACAGTCACACGTATACTGGATTATTTCCCATCAGGCCGACAGCATGAAGTGCAAAATCAGCTTTCGCTCGGGCTGGCTTTTATCATCAGCCAGAAACTTATCCCAAGAAAGGATGGCAAAGGCAGGATTGTAGCAATGGAAATTCTTAATAATAACTATGCCTGCGCCAATCAGATACGCACCGGTAAAATAGAGCAGCTGTATTCTCAACTACAGACAAAAACCAAAAATAAGCCCGGTGAAAAAATGATAACCATGGAAAAGCACATGGCAAAGCTGGTAAAAGAAGACAAGGTCGACCTGCTTGAAGCCAAGAAATGGGCCAATAATCTTAACAGCTTCGTTGACGCTATGAAGCAATTTTAGCGGATTTATCCACCAGAGGCGGATTATAGTATGTCAATCCGGTTCAACTGCCCAAACTGCGATGAGCTGATTGCCTTTAACGATAAACACATCGGAAAACGTGCCCGGTGCTATACTTGTGGGCAGCTTTTTATCATTCCCTCCAGCAACAACGAAACACCACAAAAAATCGAGCTAAAAGTCGAAAAAGGTGAACCTCTGCCCGGCTTTTACCGTGCCGTATTTATTGAAAGCTGGAAGATATTCATTGATGCAGGAAACATAGTTCCACTGGCGTTTGTTATTGCAGCGGTGTGCTTTAAGTTTTTTCTCGCCAGAGGTATTTGCTGTGTGAACTATATCTCTTTTGTTATTGTTTGGGGGTGGCTGCTTGGATTTTATCTTAACATTATTTATGAGACGGCTTTTGAGATGGACAAACTGCCGGAAATTTACCTCGGAACGAGCATTACTTTTTTATGGTATGTTATCAAGCCATTTCTAATCTTTTTTGCCACTATGATAGTCGTTCAGTTCCCGTTCATAATTACGCTGATGCTGCTTCAGGATAAAGGTATAACATACGAGAATTTTTGGCAGCAGCACACCGGCTATTATCTGCTTCTGCAGGGACTTTTTATCTTCGGGCTGTTTTTGTTTCCAATGGCAATACTGACTACAGCGGTGGGCAGGGACATCACTTTATTAAGGCCGGATTATTTTGTAATCCCCATATTCAGGGAATTTTTGCCTTATATTGTTGTGGTATTTCTGCTGGCGACGTTTGCCATCCTTAAAATGTGCACCACCCAATACGCCGGCGTCGGTTTGGCTGCCACGGCAAAAGATTTAGCGCTAAATCTAATTGTCCAGGTTGTTGCCATAATCGCTATGCGTTCGATAGGCCTGTTTTACCGCCACTACAATTGCCATCTTCGCTGGTAAAAACAAGACCCCCAACATAAAGTTGGGGGCTAACCGACAGGCCGAAATTGGGTTTGATTGGGTTTGTTTTGCATATTGGTAATTGGTAACTGGTAATTTGGTCTGATGTTAAGTTCGATTGGGCGTTTTGGAAATTGGGTTTGTTTTGCATAAAAGACACGGAACAACACTGACTTTTCGGACACGGACTGACACGGAATGAAATAGCCACGAAGACATAAAGACACGAATTTTTATTAGACACAGATTGCACAGATTAACACGGATAGGGCTTTGCCGGAGCCATTTTGCAAATGGCTTTTTAGACAAAACATTCAACTATCCTCGAAGCGAGCTTCTGCGGTAAGTTTTTAGCTTTGTCTTTAGGCTGAGCAAATCAGCCTCGGCAAAGCCATAAGTTTCTAAATGCTTGTTATTAAACTCGGAATACATCATTAGCTAATCCTTAGTATACATTGACTTACGATTATATTTGACTTGGACGACTTGTCCTGAGACTTGCGGGGCTCCGTTAACTTGTCCCTCCGGGGACTAACAGTGCTGCCTAAGCACATTCGGAATTATACCAGAGAAGGCTGGTTTTTCAAGCAAAAAATGAGTTTTTTACAAATATTTTTGCCACGAATTTACACGAATACATCATTGGTTAGTCCTTAGTATAAAAGAACTTATGGTTCATTTGTTATTGGTAAATGGTTATTGGTTATTTTGGAACTGCCCTTCGACAAACTCAGGACATGCTGTTCCGTTGCGTGCGGGGGCTCCGCTATCGTGTGCTGCCATTGACGAGATTTTACCCGCCATTGGCGAGGCCTAACAGTGCTGTCAGAGCACATTGTTGGTATTATACCAAACCTGCCAGTATGTTCAATAAAAATTTAACAAAAATGATAAAAAAATTTTGCCACGAATTTTATTAGTATATCGTGAAGCGTATATGAGCAAATGTGTAGATGCTTGAATGTGCGGATAGCTAGCTTCGCGGGGACGTGAATCTTGACGGATTAAGCGATTTTGGGTATTTTGTCGGAGACAATATAAGAAATTAGCAGAGAGATATACGCAAAGCGTTAGGTAGTTTCACGGATGAAAGTAATCATAAGAGAAAACACTTTAAATAAATGGACGAATACAATACAATGTTTGGATTGTCGTGAGGGATTATCACAGTTACCAGACGGTTGTATTGATACAATTCTGACTGACCCTCCATATGGTCTGAACACGAAAGGGATGAAAAATGATCAAGACCTGTCTTTATTTTATTCTATTTTGCCAGAATGTTACAGGGTATTAAAAAAAGATGCTTTCTTCATCACCTTTTTTAGTACGAAATATCTTCCTGCTCTCTTTAAAAATAATCCATTTGAGTATTTTTGGCAGTTTATTCTTTATTGCCCTGAAGCAGCCGTCCGGTCACCTATAGGATTTACGAAATATATGTCCTGCTTCGTCTTCAAGAAGGGTAAACCAAAGCTCGTCAAATGGAAAACAGATATATTCAAGGATACTCCCGGCAAAATGGTCGAACCGGACGAGGGCTTCATAAATCATCCCACACCTAAGCCCAAGCACTTCATAAAAGAAATTCTGACAATGACAACATGCGAAAATGAAATTATATTAGATCCCTTCATGGGTAGCGGGAGCACCGCAATTGCATGTAAACAACTAAATAGAAGGTTTATCGGTTTTGAGGTCGAAGAAGAATACTGTTCAATGGCCAAGGAAAGATTGTCGAAAGCTTAAAATATGAAAACCGGAGTTATCTAAATAAACAAGAGCGATATAGAAAAATACTATGACGGCTTTTTGCGGAAAGCTGCAATTATATTCTGTGTAGATTTGAAAGGCTTGTTGTTGGCGAAAACTCCCTATTTTTTAGTTGTTTAACGGGGGACAGTACACACAATGTTAATCTTTGCATTATTTTACCAGACTAATTCTAAAAATCTCATTAGAATTGGGCCTATTTATACCCTGTAGAAGTTTTGGATTTTTCTTTTTCACCCATAGTATTGCTAATAAATACTGTAAATTTCGTAAAGAATCGGTAGCACAATGATTCTCCGGGCAATCTAAAGTAATCATCGCCCGAATTAATAATAAAAGTTGTTCTTGGTTTATCTCAATTTGTTCTGGTGGCCAAGTTCTTGTATTGTTTTCTATAAAGAGCGCTACGCTTTGATATAGACTTCTGGTATTCCCAGGCCCTAATCGTCTTACAATTTTTTTATCGCCGTTAAGGTTATATTCTTGTCTTATATCTGTGTTTACAAATTGCAATCTGTTTGGACCATTAAGCAAATTGGTTGTAATAATATCAGCATGCTCCCTACGTAGGGGGATTATTAAATCTCTAAAATCATTCATGGATAGCATCCAGTCTGTCCATACATCTGTTAATCGAAGATGCCTTGCCTGTCTTCCAGCAAAAGTGATTCTAATTGTATTATGCTCTGATAACTCGGTTGTAATATTGGCCATTTGTCCGGTCAAACCAACTTATTCAGCTTATTTCTAATTGCTTTTTCTACCTTATTAATATCACTACCGTTACGAATCTTGATGTTGTAAAAATTTGATATTTTCTCAGGAATAGAATTTCCGATTTCTTTAAAGATTCGATTAGTTTTCATTGCGTAAAATACATAAAGCTCTTTGTCTCGCTCTAATTCTTCTACGTCAACGAGTGGTGACAAATTACCATATACCCACTCATCTTTGGGCTTAAACAAAGTTTTTAGTGTATAGAGATAGGCATACTTGTAAAAATTTTCTAACGTTACAACAATTCCATTGTAGTGTTTTTTACCAAGGAATGAAGCATTCTTTCTTAAGGAGTTTAAATCGCGAAAAGTGTAATAATATAAACCTACAGGAGAAATTTGAATATCCTTTTTCCTCGGGGGATATTTATTGATATAGCCATCGGTTGTTGTATATCTCGACAAAGTAAAAGTTTTATTGCTATGCAGTATGCCAAATTGAAAATTCCTTATGTAATCGTATGTCATTCCCTTTTTATTTCTCACATAAAGTGAAACCGTAACAGGGAATTTGGAGGCACCTGTTCCGAAAAATAATTCGCTGGAAAATATTTCGCCTTTTATAAGTTTGTAATTATCCTTAAAATTGCGTAATCGCTTGAAATTAGTTTCCTTTATTAGATATGACAAAGGATGTAGAATGCAGACAACATCTGCATTTAATTTATTATATGATTTCAAGAATGATACTCCTAAGTCTCTGTCAAATAAGTCTTCATCGCATTCATTTTTTCCTTTTTTCCCATTTCTGAATTCTGAAGTTGTATCGTTATATGGTGGATTGCCAATAACGATTAAAAAAGCATCTGGAGGTATTCTGTATTTTTCTCTCCTTACATCAACTAATGAATTAGCGTAAAAAACTTTGTTTTCATTAAAATTCTTTTTTAGGAATTGAAATGCTTCAAAATCGCAATCTGCTATTCTATAATCGGTCTCTCCTATATTCATTAAAAATGCCCCACACCCTCCAGCACTGTCAAAAATAATTACATCCTTTCCTGGAGAAGACCGATATGGTTTGATAGAATCATAAATCCTATCTACCAACTTTTTAGGGGTGTAATAACCTCCCAGCTGAACTCTCTCACGTGTTGATAAATGATCTGCAATATCTACTTGCATATCAGTAACCAATTAAATCAACTAATATTAACATGATTTGTATAACATCATGACGATGTCGTTTTGATGCCATACCAAACACTTTCATCAAATTGGTAAGATTACTAATGTTTTCTTTATCAATAATATATTCGACTACATCTCCTTCAACAGAAGATTTTCCCAACAAAGCAGGGGCGTTATTGAAAGACCTAACCGGGATACAAAAATAGACCATAGGCTGAACTCCAGAAGCATATTGTTGTTTTTGTATCGAAACCTCTATCTGTGTATCATCCAAGGTTTCGATCATGAAAAGCGTCGGTAACTTAATGCTCATTTCTTCAAACTTTACTCCATTTAAGGTAATACTCTCATGATGTTCTACGCTAATAGCTTTTTCATCAATAAAGTTTTTGTATCCTTTTATTTCATCAATTAGGGATTTTATTTCCTCTTCAGAAACAAGCTTTATTTTCATGGCGGCATGTAATAACTCTGACAATTCATATGGATATTTAACTTTTTTATTGCTGCCAATAAAAGTGTGAGTGAGTAAGTTGGTTGTTTTTTTCCCTTTTTCGACATCTTTCACTGGAACATCATATCCGATTTGCCATTCTAAATATGTTTGGTTGTCGAAAACCTCTGTTCTGGTAGAGAAGGTTTTTCCAAAATCCAATCTATTTCCCCTTTTCTTAAATCTGTATTTCCCAGAATTATTTGCTGGTATTTTTATACGAATATCATCTGTATTGATAATGTATTCCACGAATTTATCCTCATCTATCTATTAGACTCGATTATATCTGATAACCTTTACACATTTTCTACCATTCTTATCTTTTTGTCAAAGATAACTTTTTATTGGTGGATAGTGCCCACACTGCCGCTAATAAACCCTCGGCGGTGCCGAAAAATAAACCCCCGGAGCCTGATTCGGGGCTAAATAAATGGATTTCTGATTCCGCAGGCACGACATTTTTAACAGATTCCTCGACTTTGCTTGCAATGACCGAACCAATTGATTATTGATTAATGATAATTGACTATTTGAGTTGAGATTCTTCGCTCCTTCGACTTCAGGCTTCAGTAAAACCTTCGCCCAGACAAGCCGCCGAGGCTGGCAGCAGGCGTTGCAGCAGTTCCATCGGCAGGCCCATCACGTTTGTCAAGCTGCCTTCAATCCTCTCAACAAATTCGTCGCCCGTTTCTTTTATGGCATAAGCGCCCGCCTTATCCCGCCAGGAGCCGCTTTTGATATGCTTAGCGATTTGCTCATCAGTCAGTTTCTTCGGGTAAACAGTCGTGCAGTCACTTTCGACAATCTTAGTATTGTCACTCAATCTGACAATTGCAACAGCGGTTATAACTTTGTGAGGCCTGCTGAAGAGCTTTCTCGTGATTTGCTCCGCCTCTTTGGCATCGGCGGGTTTACCGATTATTTGGCCGTTGAAATCCACAATGGTATCGGCACCAATGACAAGGCAATCGGGATGCTTTTCAGCGACATTTTTTGCCTTGGCCAAAGCCAGCCGT
>Ga0315538_1001284_pt1 | contig 15154 bp, 12 predicted proteins | sample SalMarSW160230MG_2_FD_203834 | JGI IMG/M metagenome (GOLD analysis project Ga0315538, IMG submission 203834) | Salt marsh sediment microbial communities from the Plum Island Ecosystem LTER, Massachusetts, United States - Salt Marsh Sediment SW1601-230 ...
ATCATAGGAGCCGATGAAGATCTGAGTACCCAATTCTTAAACCTTAACAACCTACTCCGTAGAAACCTCGAGGTATCTTAAATTGCCAATATCCAGGAAAAGATTTCTGAGACAGGGCACTAGCTGTTTTGTAAGGAGACTGGAGCGTCCTGTTGGTGAGCTTGCTCGCCATATGATAGTTAGAATCCTGCTGTAGCTTAATGCAGCCATGAAGCAAGAAGCTTGTGCGCTTATAAACGACAGCTAAAACAAGAAGGAGATAGGTAATGGGAGCGTTAAATAATGGAAGAGCAGTAGTAACGCTTTTACTAGTCTTATTCTTTGGCATCGGGCTTGTGGGGTGCGCAACTACGGCCCAGTTCAAGGCCCTTGAAGAAAAAACTCAGCAAGCCTTGGAGAAAGCGGAGGAGGCCTTAAAGGAGGCCCAAGGTGTCAAGGCCCTTGAAGAAAAAGCCAAGCAAGCCGAAGAAACGGCGGTAAAGGCTTCTCAGGAAGCCCAAGAGGCAAAGGGAGCCGTTGAGGATTCTTCCAGGTACAAGGACGAGGCAGCAGCCAGTGCTCGAAAGGCGGAAGATGCAGCGTCCAGAGCTGAAAATGCAGCTTCCAGGGCGGAGAATGCCGCTGCGCGTGCTGAGAAAGCTGCCGGTGTTGCAGAAGACGCCGCCAGGAGAGCCAGGGAGGCAGCACAAAAGTGCGAGGATATCTTTCAGCGGATCATGGCGAAGTAAGGATAAGGGTGATCGAGGGTGAATATCTGCCGTGCCATCCTGATCTCCTTCCTGTCTCCAGATTCGAGAGTACTACCGCAAAACCTGGACTCGTTTAAAGGAGTCAGATCAGCAAAAATTTACCGCTCAATCGTTTCTATAAGGGGTAACTTATTTAGATAAATGCTAGATTTCGTGACGCATCGATTAACTTTTGATATGACCTGCACCGGTACTTGACAGATTTACCGGTGCGGGCTTTTCATAGGATAGATTCGGATTAATAGTAAAGAGAAATAGGTGGGATATATGTCCTTAATGGAAGGAGAGGAAAAAAGATGTTGAAAAAATGCATAACTATTATTTCCCTGACGCTTTCATTGGCCATGCTGGGTGCATGCGCCCAGATGATAAAGCCTCATACGACGGTGATCGGTTCGCCTGTAATCGATCGCATTATGCAACAAGGCGTATTGGTCGTGGGTACGGCAGGCACTATGCCCCCGCTCAACATGACAACCAAGGAGAAAAAAATCATCGGTTTTGAAATCGATATTGCCGAGTACATGGCCGCAGCTATGGGCGTAGAACTCAGGATTGAAGCCATGCCCTTCTCCCAGCTGATGGAGGCACTTGAATCCGGGAGCGTTGACATGGTTCTATCAGGGATGACCATTACGGGAGAAAGAAACCTCCAGGTGGCGTTCGTGGGGCCTTACTTTATTTCCGGCAAGTCATTTCTGACTAAACAACAAACGATTGCCAATGCTCAGAAAGCCTCTGAGGTTAACAGCCCCGAGTGGACCCTGGCGGCCCTTAAAGGATCTACCAGCCAGGCATTTGTAGAGAAGGCCATTCCCAAAGCCAACCTGGTGGTAACGAGCAATTATGATGAGGCCGTGGCCATGGTTCTTAATGATAAGGCAGATGCCTTGGTAGCCGACCATCCGATCTGCATGGTGTCGGTAATGCGCTACCCTGGCAAAGGACTGATTGCTATCCTTACGCGATTAACGTATGAACCCATTGGGATTGCAATATCCGCTGGCGATCCCCTGCTAGTCAACTGGGTAGAGAACTTTCTCAACACGCTCGAAGGCGACGGTTTACTGGCCAAGCTGAAAAAGCGTTGGTTCAAATCCGACTGGTGGCTGGTGGAGCTGCCGTAGCCACAATGTTTACTGGAATATCCGGCGCCAGCCTGACCTCGAAATATCTGGGTGAAGAAAAGAAGTGTGCGGATTTACTTGAGCCCTTTTCTTGTTGAAGATAAACCTTAGGGTTTTTTCCAAGGAGGTTAGAAGATGCGAACTTCATGGCGTATCTTTAAGCTATTTGGTATTGAGATCAGAATCGATTCGAGCTGGATCTTCATTTTCGGCCTGATCACCTGGGCTCTTGCCGGGCATTACTTTCCGAACCAATATCCCCGTTGGCCCCCCTGGCAGTACTGGGGGGTGGGGATAGCCGCCAGCGTGCTGCTATTCGCTTCGGTCCTGGCACATGAGCTCACTCACTCTCTGGTAGCTCGCAGCAAGGGTGAGGAGGTCCGCAGTATTACCCTCTTCATGTTCGGGGGGGTGGCAGAAATAGCTGAGGAACCGGAAACAGCAGCCAAGGAATTCGGTATCGCTCTGGTAGGGCCTATCTCAAGTGTGATCATTGCCTTCATTTTCCTTGCGCTCTGGTTCGCAGTACGAAGGATAAGCGAACCCGTAGCCGCCCTCGCTCGATATCTCTATATAATCAATCTTATTCTGGCTGTCTTTAACATGATTCCCGGTTTTCCCCTTGATGGAGGCAGAGTGCTGCGAGCCATTGTCTGGAAGATAACGGGCAATCTCAGAAAAGTCACTCAGTTTGCCTCTATTACTGGGCAAGTCGTTGCCTTTCTCCTTATCTTTCTCGGCATCTCGCAAATTCTTATGGGATTCTTTTTCAACGGCCTCTGGATGTCCCTCATCGGATGGTTTATCCACAGCGCGGCCACCCGCGGGTATCGTGAAGTTCTCGTGAAGGAGATGCTCAAAGATGTGCGGGTAAAAGACCTGATGGACACCACATTTGAGACGGTAGAGGGCTCGATCTCGGTGCAGGAGCTCATGGAGGACTACATCCTCAAAAAGCGAGAGAAGGCCTTCCTGGTCACCGAGGCCGGGAACCTGGCGGGGATCGTCTGCCTCGATGATGTCAAGGCCATCCCCTCTGAGAAGAGGAGGGCTACACAGGTCAGGGACATTATGACCCCCAGTGATAGATTAGAGACCGTCTCTCGAGAAGATGATGGCAGCGAGGTTCTTGCGAGGCTCACGAGCGGCAAGATCAATCAAGTTCCGGTAATCGAGGCTGGAGAGATTAAAGGAATCGTTTGTCGTTCCAATATCCTGGATTTTCTCCACCTCAGAACGGAATTGGGGGTATAGATACAAATGAATATTTCACCGGATGCAGCGGAGAGGACTACGCTATGCACTTAGTAAATTCCATTGTTTTGGATTCCTTTAATGCAGAGGAGGTGAAATTCTACATCGAAAACCTCCAAGCGCATGATGAAGAAAAGAAGGGTGTCCAAGCGGCTGCCAGGGAAACACCAAAGCAGTTCACCTGGGACAAAGTGGTGAGAAGCCTCCTCAGGAAGCTTAAGTACCAGGCGCGGATTCAGGGTGTTGTTTAAGAAGTATGAGTTCAGAAGCAATGAAACCCGAGGCACAAGGTAACCAAGCAGGGAGACCGAAAGAGAAAGCTAGGAGGCTGAAAGCTTGAATCCTCATTGCGACTGCCCAATGCCAAAGAACTTGTTCTGGCAGGTAATATGAACGAGCGAGGTACTCCTACGAGCAACAGTAAAAAAGAGGCCATCTATAGCATATGCTAATCTGTAGATGAAAGGAGGAAGATATGGCAAAGACTGAAGACAAGGGTTGGAGCCCGTATCTGGCCGGGGCATTGAGCGGAGTAGTTTTAATACTATCGGTCTGGATTGCGGGTAAGTTTTTTGGCGCATCAACCACGTTTGTCCGCTCAGCCGGCATGATTGAGAAACTGTTTGGCGCTGAGCGGGTAGCTCAGATAGCGTATTTCGTGAAAGAGGTGCCCAAAATCGACTGGCAGTGGATGTTCGTGGTGGGGGTGTTCATTGGATCGCTGATCGCATCAACAAGCTCTCACACATTTCAATGGAAGCCCACCCCTGATATGTGGGAAAAGCGCTTTGGCCCGGGCAAGGTCAAACGGGGCATTGTCGCGTTTGTCGGTGGGATAATAGCCATGTTCGGGGCTCGCCTGGCAGATGGGTGACCGAGCGGGCATGGGCTGAGCGGTTCGCTTCAGCTGGCGGTGAGTGGTTATATTGCTTTAATCTGTTTTTTCATTGGCGGCATGCTCATAGCTCGCCTGTTATATGGAGGAGGTGAGGAGAAATGAAAATGCTCATCTATGGCCTTATCACCGGCATTCTCTTTGGCTTCTTGTTACAGAAAGCCCGCGTAATTCGATATGACAAGCAACTTGGTGCTCTCCGTTTGATGGATATGACCATCGTTAAGTTTATGCTTTCAACCATATTGGTTGCGATGGTGGGAACGTATCTACTCAAGGATCTGGGTCTGGTCAAACTATCAATAAAGCCGACTGTACTGGGAGGCACCATTCTGGGTGGTTTGATCTTTGGGATCGGCTGGGGGTTCTTGGGCTACTGCCCAGCGACCTCGGCCGGAGCATTCGGTGAGGGCCGCTGGGACGCAATGTGGGGAATTCTGGGAATGCTCGTTGGCGCAGCCCTGTACGCCGAGGCATACCCTGGACTGGAAAAGACTGTTTTAACGTGGGGCGATCTGGGTAAGATTACGCTGCCCCAGATACTCGGGGTAAACCACTGGTTCATCATTCCTCTATTCGTTATTGGAGGATTGGCACTCTTTCGCTGGTTTGAGCGGAAAGGGCTTTAGCTGGAGGGATGTAAAAATCAAAATCAGAAGAAATTGGCACTGACTCATTAAAGCAAAAGGAAATAGTATAGTCACCGATCTACAGCCTTATTGCATTCCTTGCTCAACGAAGTGAAGCTATCTTTCGTATTGGGTGTCGAAATCGGAATCGACTCGAGCTGGATAAAAATGCCAGAATGCCCTGCCCTGTAAGTGGGGAAATTCGCTGGCCAATCTCAAACACCAATTTTTTTGATAGAAGGAGGTCTTGACATAAAAAGATTACTCATTTTTCTTATTGTTCTAATTTCTGTGGCCATGTTTGCTTTATCTTACGCCACAGCAAGGTCTAAATGTGATTTACCGATACCTGAGCTCTTCAAGCGAGCTTCTCCATCCGTTGTGTTTATCTCAACTGTCACCATAGATCCCTTTAGGGTAACCAACCGGGTAGGTTCCTCTATTGGATTAGGTTTTATCATTAGCGAAGATGGCCTTGTCTTGACCAATTCACACGTGGTCTTTGGGAGTAGAGCAGTCAATGTAACCCTCGACAATGGCGACACTGCGCCAGCTCAGCTTCTGGGAGCGGATCCGATCCTGGATATTGCGGTTCTTCGTACTCCAAAGCTGCCCAAAGGGTATCCTATCGCAAAACTGGCTGACTCGGATGCGTTAAAGGTGGGTGAAGAGGTCGTGGCCATTGGCAATCCCCTCGGCTTAGAGCAGACCATAACTCGCGGGATTGTATCGGGCATCAACAGGATTCTCCCTTCCTCTCCCATGAGCCTGACGGTTCCCATAATCCAGACCGACACGGCTATTAATCCCGGCAACTCTGGCGGACCACTCCTGAACCTGTGTGGAGAGGTCATCGGGATTAACACTGCAACCCTTACGGGGGTTGAGAACATCGGCTTTGCCATACCCATTAATATTGCCAAGCAGGTAGTGCCTCAGCTCGTCAAACACGGCCGCGTGATCCGTCCCTGGCTTGGAACCGCAGGGAAACTCATCAGCAAAGAACTCGGCGCGGTCTTCAACCTGCATTTGGCCGATGGTTTTTTGGTGGAGACTGTTGAACCCGGGAGTCCAGCTGAGAAGGCGGGAATACAAGGGGGTGTGTTACTTATCAGGATTGCCGGAGAGGAGTTTCTGCTCGAGGGTGACATTATCACTACTGCCAACGGACAGCCCCTCAATGACCACGAAAAATATACAAAATTCGTTCAATCATTGAAGGTTGGCGATAAGGTCCGCCTGAATCTCTATCGTGAGGGAAAGCTACGAGTGGTGGTGTTTTACGTCGTGGAACGGCCTATTCTCCCAGGAGATCTTACTCCATGCGATCAACGACTTCTTTCGCCAATGGTGTATCATGGTATATTTACACGGTTGAAAAAATGAGATATCATGCGTTCAGGTTAAAGAAACCCTAACAAGCTCTTAACCTAACATCATTCAAGAGCGATGAGGAAAGGAGGACACAATATGTTTGAGAAAATATTATACCCAACGGATTTTTCGGATGTGTCAAAGAAGGCCCTGAACTACCTTGTGCAATTAAAGGACGCAGGGACAAAAGAGATCGTAGTTCTCCATGTCATCGATGCGAAGGGGATCGATGCCATTTACCGATATGGGGCTGGGAACGCCGAAACAGTGATAAGAGAAATAACAAAGGAGGCCAAGGAGGAAGGAGAGAAGATAGAGAAAAAATTGATGCAAAGCGGTCTTATCGTGAAGATCAGAATCGAGACCGGAGTCCCCCTGAAGGAAATAATAAAGGTTGAGGAAGAAGAGAAGGTCTCCGCTATTGTCATTGGCTCCCATGGGAAGACCAACCTTGAGGAAATGTTTTTAGGCTCTGTATCGGAGAAGGTCATACGGCTGTCCAAAAAGCCTATTCTGGTCATCAAGCGATAATAGCCTGGAGGAAGTTCAAAGCGGGAAATTGCCGTAAGACCTCACTTCTCGTGCATTCAAATAACATTAGACCGAATGAGAGGGGTGCGCCATGAAAAAAACGGTGATTGAAAAGCAGATGGATGAGCTTAAATCCCAGCTTGACGCATTGTCAAAGGCCTTGCCCGAGAACAAAATAGCGCTGATTGTATTCAGAGGAGATCTTGACATGGTACTGGCGGCCTTTATATGTGCCACAGGTGCCTCGGCTATGTTCATGGATGTGGTCATCTTCTTCACGTTTTGGGGAACACCCATCCTGCGAGACAAAAAGAAGCGCATGAGCGGTAAGGACTTCATGGGCAAGATGTTCGGCACCATGTTTCAAAAGGGGACAGACAGAGTGAAGTTGTCCAAGATAAATATGGGCGGCATGGGCACGGCCATGATGAAATCGCTCATGAAAAAGAAAAATGTGGCCTCCCATCTGCTTGGCCTGGAATTTGAAAGGGTGGATATACCTACCGGAGCCAAGTTTACAAAGGAATGAATGCGGGGCCACCTCGATCTATGGAACTTGAAAGCAAGACTCCCGCCCGGGGCCTATGCTCCTCCTCACAACATTGAACCTCACCTGGACTATTCGGACTCCCAGCTACCTCCATCCTACGACTACCTCTATGTAGATGAGAAGCATACGGAAGAGCCTTCTATCTAATTCTTTATTGGAGGCTGGGTTTAGGTGGATAGCTATCCCCTAAACCCGCCGGTTTGCCATTTTTGGGGTAATATATCCTCCAAGGATGTGTCTTTACCTCGTTGCTTCGACACATTACCGTCCTACGAATTCCACAAAAGGCCTTCAACCACATTATTATACAGGCATTTTGTGCTTGACACACAATGATAACTTTTCTATGCTTTTTTCCATAAAAAGCGAGTTCTTAGCCATCAATCACACTTCTTTGTAAAAAAGCGAGTTCTTCAATTCAAGCACCTTTCATTACCGGCATTATTTAAATTCTCATCTGATTTTTGCCTACACACTAGGACAGCCTTGAATAAGAAATAACACTAATGATTTAAGGGGGGATTGAAAATGAATCACAGAAAAAATCAGTTTTTCAGGTGTCTTTTCTTATTATTTTTTCTGTTTTCAATGTCAGCGGCAGTCATTGCTGCACAGGAACCTGGGAAAATACCTGCCGAGGAACTACAGCAAGTCGTCGATCTAATAGAGAACCCAGAGCGGCGGGGGACATTTATAAACAATTTAAAAAAGGTTATCCATGCGAAAGAAGTAACCGAAAAGGCTCGGCCCGAGAAAAGGGAGCGAAAGCTGCTTGTAGTCGAAAGCCTTTTCGGAGCATTTGAGAAACTGTCCAAAAGGATTATGGACTCTGGAGCCAGTACGATTACTTTGCTTGCCCAAATGCCAAGGGCCATACAAAATGCCAAGACATTCCTCGCCAAGTCCGAGAATCAAGCAAAGCTTCTTAGCCTTATCATTGCCATTGCTTTAGCTATCATCATCGCGCTGATTTTTAGGCGTTTACTGAAGAAATTGATGCCACAAGCAACTGAACGCACTAAAGGCCTTGCTTCGAGGCTGACTGTTGGTGTTATTCGGGCAATACTGAGTTTGCTGCCCTATGGGGCCCTGTTGATTGCTCTTTTTCCCCTGTTCAGAGTGCTCCCTTCATTCAGCGTCGGTTATTCCCTCGCTTTTCTTTCCTTCACCGTGTTGTTTTTCTATCGCATTGGTATTGAGTTTTTCCGGATTTTCCTCTCCCCAGACGAGGAGAGGACCCGGATACTACCCCTCAGTAACGAAAATGCACAGTACTTTTGGATTTGGATGCTTCGCTTCGTCAACTACACGGCATTTTATTTGCTGGTGATCAAAGCCCTATTTGTTGTGCAGGTCGCACCTGCTTCTTACAATTTTATTCGAGCACTTCTAATATTGGTATTTCCCATCATGACAACTATTTTTGTTCTTCAGATTGCCCGAGATATTCGGACGAAATATAAAAGCCCAAAAAGGAGCGATGAAACTTCTCTGAGCCTGGGGACACGAATTAGGGAACCGGTTATTCGATATTGGCCCTTCTTGGCCGTTGGGTATTCTTGGGCTATTTTTCTTTTTTTAGCTGTCAATTACGAAAAAGGATTCCATTACCTTTATGCGGCAACTCTAAAAACAGGCTTTGCGATTCTGGCTCTTTTCCTGGCATTACAGGTATTGGACAAGTTGTTCTCCAGACTTTTCGCCATCAATGAGCGCGTAAAAGAAAGATTTCCTGGCCTTGAGGAAAAAACGAATCGGTATATTCGGATAATTAGAAAGTCATTGGGCTGGATCACCGTGATTGTCGCCCTGGGTATCATTGCCCAGGCGTGGGGCATACCCGTGGCAGCATTTATTGCCTCTCAGACCGGTGCTTTGATCATCACCAGAACCATTGCTATCGTGATTACCATTGGAATGGTGATAGCCATTATAGGGACGACTCAGCTTATGAGTGATCATATTGTAAAAGAGAAGAAGGGCAAAAAAAAGAAAGAGGCGTCTCAAAAAATGAAGACCCTGGTGCCAATGATCAAAATGGCAATAAATATTACAGCCGGATTTGTCGGTGGGATTGTGATTCTGGATCGAATCGGCGTGAATACCACCCCGATTCTCGCTGGAGCTGGCATTATAGGCCTGGCGATTGGTTTTGGATCTCAAACTTTAGTGAAAGACCTTATAAATGGACTTTTCATCTTATTCGAAGATAGTATTCGTGTGGGAGACTATGTTGATGTGGGAAAAGATGATGGAACAGTCGAGGCGGTTGGCCTCCGTACCGTGAGATTGAGGGATCTTTCCGGAAATGTTCATGTGGTTCCCAACAGCTCCATTGCTGCTGTTATGAACTATAGCAAGGAGTTTTCCCGCACAGTCATTGACATAGGGGTGGCCTATAGAGAGGACGTGGACGAGGTAATGGATATTATAAGAGAGGTCGGAGAAGAAATGAGGAATGACCCTAAATATCGCAAGAATATCCTGGAGCCCATTGAAGTGTTTGGCCTACACAAATTCGACGATTCGGCAATCGTCATCAGAGCTCGACTGACCACCAAACCCCTAAAACAGTGGGGGTTGAAAAGAGAATTTAATCGACGAATCAAAAAGATTTTTGATCAGCGAGGGATTGAAATCCCCTTTCCCCACACGACTATTTACATTGGTCAGCCAAAAAAAGGGCTCGCACCGGCTTTGCAGGTAAAAGTAGAGGGCTCAGAGAGACTATGATGCCAAGTCATTGAGTGATTTAATTGTGTATATTCGTCATGAACAACCCTTCGCATTTGCCCGGGCGAACCAAAGAGCGAACAAATTTGAGCTGTGAAAGTTGAAAAGCAGTTTCTCTTACGACATACCTTTTGGAAAGGAGTCCAGGTTATGAACACTGAGTAACATTTGAGACGGCCCACTGATTATGATGTATTAGTATTGGCAAGTAATTCTAAAAGGAACCTCAAAACTCCCGCAGTGATTCATGAATTCCCTTGTGCACCTCGTACCAGTGGGCGAAAGCAGCCTCCTTTTTATCCCGCTCAAAATGCGCTATCCACTTTAACAGCTCAGGGTCTGCATCGCCCTCCACCGCCTGCCTTCGTTTCAGGAACGTGTATATGTAATCAAAGTTTCTCTCCGACTCCCAAAACACCGACGCGTTTCTGCTGTTTATGCGGCTCGCGGTCATGGAGATGTTCTGCAAAAACGTCTCCTTTAATCCATAGAGCGAATCGATGATTTCCGGAACCATCTCCTCTGCCCAATTCCGGTGGAACCGGCAGATACCCATGTTGTCCAGGATCAATTCCTTCTTGAAACGCTCGGCATTTCTCCTTCCAAGCTCGCGGGGAGGTAGAAAATCATCCCCATAATACATATAGTACTTGCCCATAATGGGCATTGGTGAGAGCACACCTGGTGTCCAGTACTGATTCGGCACCATCCATCCCCTGCGCCCGAATGCGGTGTAGACCAGCAGATCGAGGACTTCCTTACCCCTTTCACGTGCGAGATGTCGGGCCAGCCTTCGGGCACCGTCCTCCATATTAAGAAGACCCTGCTTTTTCACAATTGCATCTAAAATTCCAATGCCCAGCACAGCGTTGTGCATGGAATCGGACTCAATATGAAAATTCTTGTGCGAGAAAACAGGCTCGTGGTGCACTCCCAGTTCCTCCGCTTTAAGGAGATTGTGCGAGAGACACTCCATCAGCCAAGAGAGCACTCCCCCAACGGAGATAGCGTCAAATCCATACCTATCAGCGTGGTGCGTGAGCTTCTCAGCGGCACGCTGGTCGAAGATGCCGCACAGGGGGCCCATTGCCTGATAGGGTTCATAGTCTTTTTTAAATTCATTATGCATCTTCTTGCAGACTGCAACACAGGGCTCACCACAGGTGCGCTGCTGTTTGGCCTGAATCGTCTCCTCATTGAACTGTTTGAGGTAGTGATCGAGAATGAATTTCTTATGGATAGAGAGGCGATCCTCCTCATCCATGTAAATCGTCTTATAGTTAAAGGCGATGATTCGACCGCCAAGGGTTGAAAAGTTCACACCAAAGGTACCGCCTGTACCGAACTTGGGATCAAAGCGATATTTGGTGGTGGTCTCAAAGTCCTTGGCTGCGAGCTTCTTGTCGTACTTATCCTGAAACCACTTGTCAGCTACTTTTCGATTGCGGAAGTCCTCATCGATGAAGGTACCGCCATAAATAACGGATGCAATGCCATGCTCCTGCAGGAGCTTGCTCCCGAGACCACCCCTTCCAGCCCAGGTATCAACAAAAGTGAGCTTTCCATTGGTAATCGGCACAGAGCATATCGCGCCAAAATCGGTCGCCTGGGCTGCCGGACCGACGACCAGGATACGGGGATCATTTTCATAGTTTTCGCCAAAGCGCTCATACGTGTAATCCATCAATGAGTAGATCCCCTCGCGGCCCTCGCCCCAGATCCTGCTCAACTCTATGTGCTCGAGATGAACCTGGATCTCCTCTCCGTGCGTCCGGTTAAGATAAAGTATGGAAGGCATCGGTGATTTGCCCACAATCGATACCATGTTAACACCCAGGTTGTTGAAAACCAGTCCAGCGCCTCCCATAGAGGAAATATAAAACCCACCCCAGGATGGAGAGAAACCGCTGAAGATCAGCCGGTTGGAGCCGAGAAAGATCGATCCGGCAAGCAAACCTGTTCCTATGTTGGTACTGTTATATTTTCCAGCCAGGTGTAGTCCAAGGTCAACGGGGCCGAAGAAATCACCTACTCGATAACGGCGAACCCTATAGAACCCCGTCCCCGCATCGATGAAAAGAACCTTTAATTCAATATCCATGATTATCCTTTAGCTTAAATCATCGTTACACTTTTTCCGCTGATTTTGAGATCCCCTCATGAGCCTGAAAAATCCCGAAACGGAATGGGAGACAGAATGTTGCCTCCCATTTTCTTATAAGGGAAATCTCTTGAATACCTCCTCGACCCCATAGCGGGCCAGTTCATCGGCGGAGAGCCACCTTGCTCCTTTCTTGATGAGTTTCTTGGCGCCTCGAATATCCTCGGTCAGGGGCCGCTGAGTTTCGTCAAACTTCGCCTTCCACACCGCCCTTCCACTCGGAACCTCCATGAGATACATATCGAAGGCCACGGAGGCACCCCTCCCTGGTCCCATAGGTTCTTGAATTCTGTCCCTGTATCTCCAGACAGTCCCTGCTATCATAAGATCGGCCCCTAAGGCCTCTCCTGCTTTTTGAGCAAGACTTCGTGGAGTATCCTTTGTATCATCCCTAGAGATCTTTTGATATACCCTCGACACCTCATCGAAGGCGATTACCTTGTCTCTATACCTCCGCTCCAAGACCTCCTGCACGTAACTGGTTATTGCCCTATCGGCACCGTCTTTTATGTTCTCAGATTTAAACGAAAGCTCGCATATGGGGCAGATCAAGGTCTCGCCCGTATCAGCGCTCCGGCTGCCCTTGAAGAAGGACATAACACCGATCTTCTCCCATTGAATTTTGATCGGTTCAGCCCGAGATTGAGCAGCAGTCCTGTTCGTGAGAGACCCGTCAACCATAATCCCCGCAGTGCACCACACCGCGATCATCACACAAATGGCTACGCCTTTTGATTTCATTCCTACCCCCCTTTCTCACTCGATTAGGATGTATCTCCCGTAGTGGGTTATTGGTTTCCCTATCGCCATTATGAACATTTTAATTACTTTTTGACCTCGCGTTTATCCTTCCTCACCTTCCCCCGCTTTTTGATCTTCTTTTTTGGCACTTGCTCTGTCGACTCTGGTTTATTTGCTCCCTCGGGTTGCTTTATGAGCTCATCGGCCGCCTTGGTCTCCTCATCGGCATCCGCTCTGGCCTTCTCCGCCTCTCGAGCGGCTTTCTTCGCTACCTTCTCTGCCTCCCTGAAAGCGGCCTTCATTTCCGTAAGTTCATCCTTGCTGCGATCGGTTTCGGAAGCTTTTTTTACCTCGCCGAGCTTTTCCTCGGCGAATTCGGCGGTTTTTGTCGCTTCCTTTTCCTTCTCCTTTGAAAATCGATCTGCGTCGGCAGCTGCATCTAATGCGGCGGCGATTTCTCCCGGCCTTCCCTCCTCCGGCTCCGCCTCCAGATCGATGTCCTCGGCGGCAATCACGAGGGCACCGAGGGGAATCCGGGATAGAATCTCATCAAAAGAAACACCGAGGGGACTCACCAGCCGGTTTCCTCTCACATGGAGCGGTAGAAATGCGAATGCCGCATCGGCAGACTGCTTGGCTATTGTGTCGAGGTTGGGTTCCACGATGACTTGAGGTTCCGCACTAATTCGTACATCCTTGAGCGTCCGGCTGAGGCTCTCGAGATTCCTCTTCGCCCCCTTTCTTGCAGTTGGTGCCAGCACTCTAATCTGGGCCTCGCTCCACTCGTCTTTCCTGGTCATTAGATACGCGAAAAGAAGCATCAAGCGGCTTGTTGCATCATCCCACCACCACACATCTATGCGGCGATCTTGAGCGGGTAAGCCCTCAACGTGGCTCCACTCCTCTTCTTGGGCATTGAAGATCACCACGTTAGAGCCAAGGCGAAAGGCCTCGCTGAGATATCGGCCGTATTGCCGCCTCCCTTGGGGATCCTTGGCCTCCATGAGCTGTTCGGGTCCATTGACAAGGATTGTATTTGCATGGACCGGTCCAATGCCAAATGATTGGAACAGGGTCTGTGCCCCGATCCGAAAATCCGCTGCCACCACTACCTTGGCGAAGGCCTTCAGCCCGAGTTCCTCAATCTCCTCGCGGAACTCCGCTTCCGCCTCTGCCCTTTGTTGGTAAACCTTCTTATCCTGGCCCACCAATATCTTCACTGCTGTAGTGAGGCCACTGTCGCCCTCGATCCAGGAGGCGAATCGCAAGAGATTCCTGCGCCTGGGCGGATGATCGGAAAATACGAGCAGCTGAGGGCGCCAGTCGCGGGGGTGCTCCGGTTCGCCGGGAATCGCAAAGAGGTGCTCCCTCATCAGCTGAAAATGGTATGAGCGCTTGCTGTCAGCCCATCGCGCTGGCCCCGCCGTCCTCTGGAGATACTGATGTATGCCAAAGAGCACCGCAACCGCAATAGCGCTGCTCACCATATCAATTGCCAGCATCACGCCCAGACACCCCAGCGCGCCTACAAGCGACAAACGGTGGTTAAACCACCGAAAGGTCGGACGAAACGCAGGGCTTGCCCCTCGCGCCTCATAAAAGGTCGCGTAGTTGAGGAGCCCGTAGGATATCAAAAAGAACATGGAGACCACGGGGGCGATCACGTTCAGTTTTCCGAGACCCACCGTTGCCATGGCGATGCCTGCTGAGAGCATCACACCGCGCCTGGGATTCTGAACTGCTCCCACCCCCTTGGCAAAGGGGATAAGAAAGGGAAAGATCCTGTCCTGTGCCAAGGACTGGAGTATGCGGGGTGCTCCCAACAAGGAGGCCATGGCAGAAGAGAGGGTGCCGGCTATCACCCCCGCGCTAATGAGCCATCCAACGACTGCCACATGCCTCATCGCGTGATAATCTCCGCTCAGAACCTCTTTTGGCATCACCGCAGCAAACACCACCGCCACTGTCAGATAAACAACAATGGATATGCCTACCGCCGCAAAGGTACCTAAGGCAATACTTTTGCTCGGCTCTTTCAAGTCGCCCGACATGCTCACGCCCTGTGTGAAGCCCGTTACCGCGGGAAAGAAAATGGCAAAGAGGATCCAGAATGAGGGGCCTACAGCCGGAGCCGACCAGTTTCGTGCCAGAAGTCCTCCGTCGAAATGAGCGAATCCGCCGATATAGAAAGAAACCAACGATGCAGCAAGTATGCTCATCACCATATACTGGAGCCTGGTGGCCCATTCAGAACCCAACCAGGCGAAAATCGAGAGGAATAAAATGGCAAGAACGGCGATGATCTGTGGAAGTGCCTCCCCCGCGTTGGGTATCATGCTTGCTACGGCTTCACCCAGCCCTATGCAGTAGAAGGCGATCGATACGGACATGGCGAGGAAGAGCACGATCC
>Ga0315538_1001290_pt1 | contig 15110 bp, 15 predicted proteins | sample SalMarSW160230MG_2_FD_203834 | JGI IMG/M metagenome (GOLD analysis project Ga0315538, IMG submission 203834) | Salt marsh sediment microbial communities from the Plum Island Ecosystem LTER, Massachusetts, United States - Salt Marsh Sediment SW1601-230 ...
CAGGTAGGCAACTTTGAAGCAGCTGCTCAAGGAATGGCCACAACCACCCTGCGCGCCGTGATCGGCGGTATCCCGCTGGATGATGTGCTTTCCGAGCGAGAGCATATCAACAACATGCTGCGAACACGCCTGGATGAAGTCACCGAGCGCTGGGGGGTAAAGGTGACCAACGTGGAGATTCGCGAGATTGTACCTCCGCGCGAGGTGCAGGACGCCATGAACCGGCAGATGTCGGCCGAACGTATCCGGCGGGCACTGGTGACCGAGTCGACCGGGACCCGCGAAGCCGCCATCAACGTGGCGGAGGGCGAGAAACAATCCGCCATCCTGCGCGCGGAAGGGGATAAGCAATCTAACATCTTGCGAGCTGAAGGTGACAGACAATCTCAATTGCTGAGGGCTGAAGGCTTTTCGGCGGCTCTGAATAAGATCTTCGAGGTCGCCCAAACGATCGATCCCAAGACGATGACCTTGCAGTATTTTGACACGCTCAAGAATCTCGGGACCAGCGCCTCCACCAAGTTCATCTTCCCATTAGAATTCACCAATTTGTTGGAAAGCTTTATCAAGAGCAGGGAGGAGTAAAGCCTATCGCAATCCGCCCAGGTAACCAGTACAGGTGAGCAGGTAGCCGGATTGGCGAAGCGCACCATGACTTTCTGGATGGGGTAAATGTGGGCAAAATACGCCCCTTTTACCCCACCAATTCGGGCACTTTGGCAGATACCTTTTTATGGTGAGTATCGATAGGATGGTAGCAGCTGAGCCTTGTAGCCAGCTGGAAATCGAACCGGCCAATTGGCGGGATCTAAATGCGTTGAAGCATCTCGAGCGGGTGTGTTTCCCACAAGACGCCTGGCCGCTTTGGGATTTGATGGGGGTGCTGACATTTCCGAACGTGGTGCGCCTGAAAGCTGTCTGCGATGGCGAGATGATCGGTTTCATCGCCAGCGACCTGCGGCGTTCGGAAGGGCTGGCCTGGATCGCCACCATTGGGGTACTGCCGGACCATCGCGAACAGGGGGTCGGCTCGGCTTTATTGCATGCCTGCGAAGAACTGATACCGGTAGGGCGGGTGCGGCTGAGCGTGCGAGCCTCCAACCAGACGGCCATACGGCTCTATTTCCGGAGGGATTACCAGCGCGTGGGGGTTTGGCCCGGGTATTACACCGATGGAGAGGACGCTTTCATTTTAGAAAAGAATCTGTGAAAGTGGGGGATGATTCAAATCGGCTATAATAAGGCCTATCATGACCATTTTGGATTTACAAAAACCGACAGTGATCACCTCGCCTGGAGCGCTCCAGCGGCTGGCCGAGCAGCTCTTGAACGAAGCGATCGTGGCGGTCGACACCGAGTCGAACAGCCTGTACGCTTACCAGGAGCAGGTCTGTTTAATTCAATTTTCCACCCCTAAAGAAGATTTCCTGGTTGACCCGCTGGCGCTCGAGGATCTCTCGCCCCTGGCTGCTCTTTTCGCAGCTCCTGAAGTTGAAAAAGTGTTTCACGCGGCCGAGTACGATCTGATTGTTTTAACACGTGACTTTGGTTTTAATTTCGCCAACCTGTTCGACACGATGGTGGCTGCCCGGATCCTCGGTTGGGAGCGCTTAGGATTGGGCGCCATCCTAGGATCAGAGTTCGGCTTGAAAATAGACAAGCGGTACCAGCGGGCTAATTGGGGCAAGCGGCCACTGCCGCACGATATGTTAACCTACGCGCAGCTGGACACTCACTTCTTGATCTCTTTACGCTATCGATTGCTCTCCGAACTGAAGGCCGGAGAGCTATGGCCGCTGGCGAAAGAGGATTTCCGGCGCTTACGCCAGGTAAACGGCCGGGTTCATGAGGAGTTCTCAGGGGCATGCTGGCGGATCAGCGGGGCATACGATCTATCTCCACAGCGAGCAGCTGTGCTGCAAGCGCTGTGCGTATATCGCGACCAGGTGGCCAGATCGATCAACCGACCGCTGTTCAAGGTGTTGCACGACCGCACTATGCTGGCAATCGCCCAGGCCTTACCGGGGGATCTGGAGGCGCTAGGGCAGATACCAGGCATGAGCCCCAAACAATTACGCTGGCACGGAAAAGCCATTTTGCAAGCCATCCGGCGCGGACGGCGGGCGGAACCGGTATATCCGCCGGCCTCGCCACGCCCGGACGAACGGTATATTGCGCGGCTGGAAACGCTACGCCTCTGGCGCAAGTCCAGGGCGCGCAGAATGGGGGTGAAATCAGACGTGGTGCTGCCGCGCGATTTGCTCAACAGGATCGCGGCGCGCAACCCCCACAAAATCGAGGAGCTGACGCCCATCTTGCAACAGGTGCCCTGGCGGTTGGAACGCTTTGGGGGCGAAATCCTGACGGCACTGGCCAAGGGTTAGAATCAATCTCAAATATTGGGAATTAACCATGCATATCAGCTTTCACGGCGCGGCGCAAACGGTGACCGGTTCGCAGCACTTGTTGCAGGTTAACGGCCATACTTTATTATTAGAATGCGGGCTTTACCAGGGTCGCCGGCAGGAAGCAACCCAGCGCAACAGGAATTTCCCGTTCGACCTTTCCAAAGTGGAGGCGGTGATCCTTTCCCACGCCCACATGGATCACAGCGGCAATTTACCAAACCTGGTCAAGCAGGGCTACCGCGGCCCGATCTACACCACGCCTGCCACGGCCCATCTGGCCAACCTCATGCTGTTAGATTCGGGCCACATCCACGAAGCGGACGCGGCCTACCTCAATAAGAAACGGCGGCGCGGCGATCCGCCGGTCGAGCCGCTTTACACGATGGAAGAGGCCGGCTATGTGGCCCAACATTTCCAGCCAATCGATTACGGGAAAGCTTTCCAACCGATCCCGGGCGTGACCGCCCGATTGGTGGACGCCGGACACATCCTGGGGTCAGCGGCGGTGGTGCTGGATATCGAAGAAGGTAGGCGTAAGTACCGACTGTGGTTTTCGGGAGATATCGGACGGCGGGACCTGCCGCTCTTGCGGGATCCGGTGCTGCCGGAAGAGGCCGATTATTTGATCATGGAGTGCACCTACGGGGATAAACCGCACGAGGACCCGCAACAGGCCTACGATGAGTTACGCCAGGTGGTCACGAACACGATCGGCCGCGGCGGAAAAGTGATTATCCCATCCTTTGCAGTAGGGCGCACCCAGGAACTGGTATATGATTTTCACCTGATGATGGATCGAGGCCAGATCCCGCCGGTGCCGGTATACGTCGACAGCCCTCTGGCAGTCAACGCCTCCGACATCTTCAGGGCTCACCCGGAATGTTTCGACGAGCAAACCAGGGAATTCATCCGCAACGACCGCCACAAGGCAGCCCTGGGGTTCGATCACCTGACCTACACGCGATCGGTGGAGGAGTCGAAGGCCTTGAACTACCGCAAGGATCCCATGATCATCATTTCGGCGTCGGGGATGGCTGAAACCGGCCGCATTCTACACCATTTAAAGAACAATATCGAAGACCGGCGCAACACTATTTTGATCGTTTCGTGGCAGGCCCCTGACACGCTGGGGCGGCGGCTGGCCGAGCAGGCGCCAAAAGTAAAAATCTTCGGGGAGGTTTACAAGCGACGGGCTGAAGTCGCCACCATCGGCGGGTTATCGTCGCATGCCGGGCAGACTTTACTGCTGGAATACGCCCAGGCGACCCAATTGAAGGTTAAGCAGATCTTCCTGGTACACGGTGAGGCGAAACCGGCGGCAGCTTTGCAAGAGAAGTTGGAGGAAGCCGGCATCAATCAAGTGGCTTACCCAGCGCTGCACGAAACGGTGGAAATTTAAGAGCAGTTGGTCCAAACGGGGGGAGGTCAATAGCATCCTGAGGAAGGGGGTTGAATTGGTATAATGGAGGGCAGTCGAGCCGGAGAGGTGCCGGAGTGGACGAACGGGGCGGTCTCGAAAACCGCTGTGGTCCTTGTGGCCACCGTGGGTTCGAATCCCACCCTCTCCGCAGGTCGTAAACTTAACCAGCCCTTCTCAAAATGGAGAGGGCTTTTATTAATGATTACAGCTTTTGTTGTTTATAGCAATTATATTTCTTCATTTGACCAAAGTCGATGGGCATCTGTCCCGTGTTAATAGGGACAAATGTCCCGTACATTTATAGATTTTAGTCTTCTATCTTCATAGAACTGATTAAGATCATAAACACCAATGAGAGTGGAATGTCATTGACCAGGATATACTTTACCAGGCCTGCCTGATTACTTCCTGAATGGGCATTCGCCTCATAGATATTGAAGGGCCGCGGGTTCGAATCCGCCGGCAAGCGGCAGGTGACCCCGCCAGGTCCACTCCATCACCCCCAATGGGTGGGGTGATTTTGTTTTAACATGCCTCCATTTAGGGGATAGGAGGATGGTATTGGGCAAAACCGTCTAATTTGACGCTAATAAAGCCTTTTTTGCCTGTTTTAGACTAAAAATGCGCCTATATAGACGGTTTAGAAGCATTAGAACCGAGTTGTTATCTCTTACATAGAGGAGGTAGAAAGTTCGAGTCCTATTACGGCCACACAGGAACCCCGAAGGCTGGGGGTTTTTAATTGGGGGAGGAAGAATGGATACTAGAATCAGCGCCTCAGATATGTCCAGGCGGTGCCCTACAGGGTCATCGATACTAGGGGAATATATTCAATTGTCTATATACCCCCGTGTTCACTTATTGTCTTCTTGCCTCCTTATCATAGGTAGCTCTAAAACGAGATGAGATTAGTTGTTTGAAAACCTTTTCAGGTATACTAAACGACATAGTTGCAATATAGCTAGAGGCTGTAGAATCAATTGTTATGCCAAAGGAATCAAACATGGAAATACAAGAGCCAATAATATCACCTGCCCATGATGACTACCCCCTAATCGAGGTGAGTGAGCTAACCAAAAGATTCGGTGACGTAACTGCTGTTGATAACATCAGCTTCGCTGTATTACAAGGAGAGCTTTTCGGCTTTCTTGGTCCCAATGGTGCAGGCAAAACAACCACTATCAGCATACTCACAGGGCTTGCCAGACCAGATTCGGGAGCAATTAAAATCAGCGGTCTGGAATGTACTAAAAACCCCAAGGCAGCACAGAATCTACTTGGGGTTGTGCCCGATGATAGCAACCTTTATCCGGAATTATCTGGCTTTGACAATCTCTGTTTCTGCGCTTCGCTGTATGGTATGCCCAAGCATGAGCGCCAAACACGTGCAAATGAATTGCTGGAGACATTTGGCTTAACGGAAGCAGCAAACCGAAAATTCGCTGGCTATTCCAAGGGCATGAAACGTAAACTCACAATTGCGGCTGGCATAATACATAAACCTCCGATTCTTTTTATGGACGAACCGACAACTGGCATTGATGTGTCCAGTGCTCGGCAGATAAGACAGCTGATTGCCGAACTCCACCGCGCAGGAACGACCATCTTTCTTACCACGCATTACATTGAAGAAGCTGAAAGACTGTGCGAACGGATTGCATTTATCGTAAAAGGTCGGGTTGTAAAGATTGATACCGTTGCAAACCTTTTACAACCAATCCAGGAAAGGAAAGTGATGTTGATTTCCATCTCAAACTCCTCGGCAAATGACCTATATATCAAACTTGCCACGGCTTTTCCTCGTTATGAATTCCAGACTATATCCGCTGAGCAGTTTCGCGTGGAGTCAGTTGGGACAATCAGCATTGGCCCTCTCGTACGATTTTTAGAAAACCAGGGAGCTGAAGTTACAGAAGCCCGTCGGATAAGACCTTCTCTAGAAGAAGTCTTTGTTCAGGTTACTGGTATCGAAGTAGGTCTTTTGAGGAAAGAAAAGGAAAAAGGTGGAGGCGGCTAATGAAACGGTGGATTGCATTTTGGAATATTATGCTCAAAGATATGCGAGCTTATTATCTCAAACCACCCAACATCAGTTGGGGATTGATTTTTCCTATAGCCTGGACAGGGATGTTCTTTATTAGGACAGGTGGTAGTTTGGATAGCATTCTCACTCTGCTTCCAGGTGTGATTGCGATTTCAATTCTATTCGGCACTACATCCTTACTGGCAGTCACTATAACTTTTGAAAAGAAGAACCATTCCTTCGAGCGTTTGCTGCTTGCACCCATCCCATTAGAGCTTTTGATGTTGGCAAAGACGAGTGGGGCGATTTTATTTGGTGTGGTCAATGCCTTTGTCCCGATAATTTTGGCATCGTTTCTAACCGATATTTCTCAAGTTATATGGTCAATTATGTTACCCGCCATTGTCTTGGTAGCCTTTGTTTCGACCTTCTTAGGTCTTTTCATTGCGGTCTCGGTTAGTGAAGTTTTTGAAGCTCAAACATTTTCTAACTTTTTTCGCTTCCCGATGATTTTTCTTTGTGGGCTGTTTTTCCCAATCAGTGCTTTACCAGTGTTCTTGCGTCCATTATCTTACTTGCTTCCTCTTACCTATGGGGTCGATATTCTCCAAGGTGCGATTCTTGGACAAAGAATATTTCCTATTGGTCTGGATTTTTCAATCCTTGTGGGTTTTTGTATAGTTCTATTTTATGTCAGCCTAAGGAACATACATCGCAAGTGGATAATCTAAGTTATGGTTTATACGGTGATGACGCTACATTAAGGGACTGAATAGGCTCACACTCGAGGAGGATATGTGGTTTTTAGTTAGCTTGGTTGAGAAGTTTTATCACCGGCGAAGGGAATATTAGGGGACCATATCTTGCGATTCTCGTTTATTCGAAAATGCAGAATCAGACTTAGATGAGTGTTAAGGTATATATTTTCAATCGATGGTTAATATCTGTTGGCATTCGGCTTTATTCGCTGACTATAAAGCTATTATTATACGCCCATTCCTTTACTCGTCCCAAAATCATTGACAAAGGTTGGTCATGAGCCTATAATATATTCGAGAATCCGAATATGTCAAAAATACATTCTAACTCCAACCCAAAGGAAATCTCTAAACTATTCCGCGTTTTAGGTCAACCCTCGCATCTAGACATCTTACTGGCGATTGGAACAGGCGAAGCCTGTGTGTGCCACTTGGAAGCTGCCACAGGCTGGCGGCAGGCATATATTTCCCAGCATCTGATGGCTTTACGAAGTGATGGTTTGGTCACCTCTCGCCGCGATGGGCGAAATATCTATTATCGCCTCAAGGATCAGAGCATCCTGGATCTTGTCAACAAGGCTGCTGGTATAATCGGTGTTCCGGATGTTAATCTTGGTCAAGATAGATCGAATGAAGCGTTGCCCAATTGCCCCTGCCCCCATTGCAATACCCTACAAACAGATACCCACAAAGGAGGAATCCCCAACTTTGCTGTTGAGAATTCATCATAAAAATGCTCACCATCAAAATTCTTGGCACAGGCTGTGCCAACTGTAAAAATGTAGAAGCCATAACCAAACAAGTGGCCCAAAACTTGGCTCTCGAAGCCACGTTTGTTGAAGTAACGGATTACAATATCTTGTCAACCCTGGTATGGTGATCAATGAAAAGCTGGTGTGTGCAGGCTGTATACCCTCACCGACTGAAGTGACTACCTAGTTAACAAATGTCTTAGAAATGGTATGAGATAGGTCTGACGAACATTTCCCCGCATCAGCGGGGAAAAAAATAATCCAATATATTCCGTTTCTCGAATGTTTATTGTGATCTTACCAAAATATGGAACAAACAATGTCGAAAGCCCTTTCTACCCAACCTGTGCAGACCAATGCAAGACCGTGAAAAAGGATTCGAATCTACTCATATTGAGCATAGGTATTTAAGGATCAATGATTATGGATATTAATTCCACCCTGTTAGCTGCTGTTATTTTTGCCTTTCTGATCGCGTTCATATTTTCGATGTTCGGTCAAGGAGGAGGATCGGTGTATTCTCCGCTATTGATCCTTCTCGGATATTCGATTTTGCTTTCAACATCCACCTCCCTGGTATTGAACCTCATCACTTCATTATCTGCGGGCTATATTTTCTACCGCAAAAAGATGATCGATTACAAGACCTCCCTCATCTTTGCGCCGGGTATAAGCATCGGCGCTTTTACGGGAGGGGCTTTATCTAAGAAATTCGATACCACAATTATTTTGTGGTTGTTCGTGGCTGTCCTGCTGGTTTTGGGAGCGAGAATGGCCTACTCCTATTGGGAAAAGGGAAAGTCCGAAGAAAAGATGCCAGTACTTTCCCCTGCCATGTATGTGTTGATCGCACTTTTTGGCGTTGTGGTGGGTTTCCTTGCTGGCCTGCTGGGAATTGGTGGCGGTGTTTTCGTCGTACCTTTTATGGTCTATGTCTTGAAAAGCCCCACAAAAATAGCCGCAGGATCGTCGCATTTGATTATTTCATTTTCAGCGCTGGCCGGGATCATCGGTCATGCGACATCTCACAATTTCGATATCCCCTTGATCATCGTTACTGGGATTGCCGTGCTCATCGGTGGAAACCTTGGGGCTAGGGTCAGCGTGAAGATCAAAATTAAAATGATTAAGGCTGGGCTGGGCCTGATCATGTGGGTACTTGCAGCTCAGCTCCTGGTCAAGCTATTATAAAAAGATGGTCTCTTGTATGATCACCTCGGAACAAGTTTGATTTTGTTATGACTTACATTCTCAATCCCTCGTCCGCTAGGAGAGGGTAATAATAAAAGGAGATTATAAAATGACAACGCAATATATTCCTCCAGAATGGGCCTTTGAATTTCACGGACATGAATGCCCATTCATGCCGATCGGCTATCGCATGGGTAAACTAGCACTGGCATATCTTGGCGCGGAACACGAAGCTGACCACGGCCTTTTTGTCTTCCCAGAACTTGGCGAAGGGCACCCACAGACCTGTCTGATGGATGGACTACAAATTTCCACCGGTGCGACCTATGGCAAAGTTTTAATAGCCAAGGCCTTTTATGGCAAACTAGCTACAACCTTCTATTCCCCCAAAAAGGGCGCAGTGCGTTACTCGCTCCTGCCCGATTTCGTAGATGCAATGGGCAAGTTTGAGTTTTTCGTCTACCGTAAGAAAGGCATCGAGCCTTCCCAAATTCCACTGGAAGTACGATGTGCGGTGATCCAGTGGGTTTACGATCGACCGGATGGTTCTGTCTTCAAGGTGGAGCCAAAGCCTGATTTCAAGTACACGCCGGTTAAAGGCTCTTTTGGTAAAACCAAATGTACTGTATGCGGTGAGTACGTTTTTGACCGCTATGTCCGCATCAAAGACGGACAGCCGATATGCATCCCATGCTCCGGCTACGAAAAAACCGTTCTTATTGAGCGTTAACTACCATAATGCCAATCAGTCTCAAAAAGAATGATTGTAAACTAAAAGGAGATCTAGCTAATGAATCGTAACGATGAAGTTTATCAAATAGGTCTTGCCCTGCACGGGCATAAATGTCCCGCCATGCCGTTGGGCTTGCGCGCCGGTGAAGCTGCCATGCAGACTCTCGGTGTTCAGCACGCCCCGGATGGTCAATTGACCGCCCTGGTAGAGATCGACCATAATCATTGCTCCACCTGTTTTGCGGATGGCGTTCAGGTTGTCACCGGCTGCACCTTCGGTAAGGGCAACATCCGCAGCCTGGGCTATGGCAAGTTCGCCCTGACTCTGATCGACAACAAGACCGGGCGCAGTGTGCGCGTGGTCGCCACTCCCGAAGCCATGCGCCGCAGCCAGGAATCGGAGTTCATTAAGTTCCGTAAGCAGGGTATGCCTGCCTCGCAGGTGGACGTAAAATTGGTCGATCCGCTGATTGACCAGGTGCTGAGCGAAAAGGCGAATGTACTCTTCAAGGTCGAGCCGATCAAAGAGATGAAACTGCCGCCCATGCAGCCACATGCCTTTGATACCATTATTTGTGCTGAATGCGGTGAAGTGACCGTTGAGCGCTATGCACGTGTCAAGAACGGAAAAATCGTTTGCCAGCCTTGCGCTGAGAAAATCTAGAGGTGACTTATGAAAATCGCTGCTGTTTCTGAAGATGGCGTGACCATCAGCCAGCATTTTGGCCGTGCCCCGTTTTATGTAGTGGTGACCGTTGAAAATGGAAAAATCGTATCTCATGAGACCCGCAATAAGATCGGTCATGCCCAATTCGGTGGGGAGACTCACGATGAAGCCCATGGGGCAGACCCGCGCGGCCATGGCTTCGACCCGGCTGCGCAGAACCGCCACGCACAGATGGTGACTGCCATCATGGACTGCGAAGTGCTGCTGGCGCGCGGCATGGGTGCCGGGGCATATGAAAGCATGAAGCAGGCCAATATCCGCCCGGTGGTAACCGATGTAGCCAATATCGACGAGGCCGTGCGGGCTTACCTGTCGGGCAGCCTGAAAGATCACGTTGAGATGCTGCATTAGCAGCAGGCGGCTTGAAATGGCGAAAGATGAAATGTGGCACGGGATCCCCCGCAAGGATATCCCCTGGTTCCCGACCGTAGACGCAGAGACCTGCATCGGCTGTACCCTGTGCTACACCACCTGCGGGCGCGGTGTCTACGAAATGCAAGACAACAAAGCTGTACCGGTCAACGCCATGAGCTGCATGGTGGGTTGCAGCACGTGCGGAACGGTCTGCCCAGTGGAAGCCATCAGCTTTACTGACCGCGACCTGATCTGGAAGCTGGAGCGCGAGAATAAGATTTTCAAGATCGTACGCCAGGAAGCTAAAGAGAAGATGGCCAAGCAAGATGCACTTAAAGCACGGGCTGCTGCCGAAGACGCGGTGGCCAAGCTGACCACACGTGTGCGCTTTGAAGTGGCGGGTGAATTTGGTGAAAAACGCTTCCTGGTACAGATGGAAGAGTTGATCAAAGAGCAACCGGATGACTTCGTCAACCTGCGCCTGGAAGTTCCAACGGTGAAAGGTGCATTGGAGAAAACACCCTCATTCATGTCTTTCGAGCTCACTTCGACTGAACAGGAAGATATCCAGAACTTCCTGCCTGAAGTGCGCGACTTGATCCGCCGTAACGGATTGACACTGGTGAGTGAAAACAAACTGTAACGAGCTGTTATGTCTAGAATAATTCTCTTCAAGTAGTGTGATAAGGATAGAATTTGAATCCCACGCTTTTACTACTTCTCAAAGTTCTGGTGGCGAGCCTGATCGTAGGGTTCGTTACCGCCTCTATCAAATCCTGGGTGGACCGCTTTTTCCTGGTCATCCTGCTTACCAGCCTGGTGGGGCTGCCTATCCAGCGCTCAATCACCATCAACCTGGTGGTGGTGGCGTTGGCCTCCTTAATGCTAGTGCTACGTCAGAGTGAGGTGCTGAAATCAGTGCGCGAAGACTGGGCGATCCTCATCCTTTCGGCGGTCCTGGGTGGCATCCTGGGACGGCTGCTAGGCTTGCAAACGCCCGCGCCCAGTTTGATGGTCGTGTTGGGTGCGTATGCCATCCTGGCAGGCCTGCGCATGGTATTGATCAAACCTCTGCCGGAAAAGGACGACAAAGCGCATTCCGCCTGGCTGGCACCGGTTGCATTCCTGTTTGGCGGGCTGAATGGGCTGCTATCGGCAGGTGGCAAACCCTTCAGCGTGCCCATCTACAACTGGGCGATGGGTCACCACTCGCAGCGAGCCTATGCGATGGCCTCAGTAGGGGTCACCGCAGCAGCCTGGAGTGCGGTGGGCACGCAGGTGGCAACCGGTGTGCCCTTCTCGCCCGCTGATCTGGGGTTGGCTGCTTATGCATTCATCCTGATCACCCTGGTGGCGCTGCTGGTGAGCCGCTTCTGGTCACCGCGCCTGAACAAGGTGGTGACATGGATTATCGCGCCTTTGTTGGTTGCGATTGGGATACGCTTCATCGTGCTCGGATTGACTTGAGTGTGCGAAGGTTGATTATAATGACAGAAACACTATACATTGACAGGTTGGATAATTAAACTAACTAATCGATGAATCATGTTTTATGATCATATGTGTGAAATAAAGGAAAAACGTTTATTCCTCACCACAACCCTGATCGGCTTGATTTTACAGGTCAAGTTTATTGTCAGATTTTGGATGGGTAGCCTAGCACTCCTTTCGTCTTCAGCGTACGCCCTAAGGAACAATTTCGCCTTAGGACAGAGCTACTTGGCCATCCAGGTAGCTAAACTGCCTACCAACAACAAACATACCTGCGATTACCACCGAATACAAGTGCTGGCTTCCCTACCAACGGTGCAACGTTGTACTTGATTGTTGATGACCAACAGGAGCTCAATATGTTGATCGAAAAATATGACCTCGAAGTTTTCACCCCACCCTGCAATCCTGGATCTGAGCGATACGCAGCCCGCGCCAGGTTATTCGTAGATATTTCAGAAATTCTTCCTTATCTTAATGCCACACTGCGTGGTGCAGTTTATCTGCCGTCTGCGAATGCCCTGACCTGGAAGAAGGGCGGTCATAATATTGCTTTCCATTCTTATGAGATTGCAACAAGCAATGTCGAGGATCGGGATAGCGCAGAAAAAGAACTAAAAGGATTGATTAATCTTGTCAATGATACCTGGGAACGTCGCAGTGAGATCACTCCAGATATCACTATCCGCCAGCGACCTACATCAATGGCAGTATATAAACTGCTACCCCAAACAAACTGCAAGCAATGTGGTGAGCCAACCTGTTATACCTTTGCTTTGAAACTTATCGCCGCACAAAGGAATTTAACCGACTGTCCCCTGCTAGCAGAGCCAAAGTATGAAGAAAAACGTAGTGCCTTAGAAGAAATCATGATTGATGCACCAGCAATAGGTTAATGACAGATTTTGAAAATAAATAATATCAAGAACCTGGATTCAACACTGAAGTGCAATTAGGTCATTTAACACATCTCATTGGTTCATGTAATATTTTATTAGCGGTAATTTATATGAAATTGCCTAGATATGGACTGATCCAATTTACATATCAACGAATTCAGCAGTGATTTCTCCCCATTCGGACAGGCCAATGGATCGCCTTTCCTTGCTTTATACTGCGAGTAAAGATCGGGAACAATTCGGGTACAGATATACTGAAACAGCATGCAAGGAGAGTAGCGAGTTGTATGGTGATTTTGGCACATCTTAGACGTAATAGACGGCTTTTTCCCCTTTTCCCCTACCTGCTTATCTATCGCACAGAAGAGGATGCGGGTTCGAATCCCTCCAGGTCTACCAAACCACCCTAACAAATGGTCTCGCTTGGATCGATAGCCGCTCTGACTGAAGTATCGTTGCAGCTCCTAACTAATAGTAGATTTATGACTACCAATCACTTGGGTAGTCATTGTTTGGTAGTGACCTGTTTTCAACAATATATAAATTTGGTAACGTTATCTTCAGTAAGCAGCGTGTAGGGAAATTCGGGTGATTAAAATGCGAATATTCGGGACAAACGTCCCGCCCTCAATGGGACATCTGCCTATCGCCATTAAAGCTGTAATCTTGTATGATAACCATAGCCTGAGCAATGAAGCACGGTCTCTACCGAGCCCAGGCACTTTACTCAAGATCTGATTGGCGTAATCAAACGCCGCATACACGTTGGCCGGGATAGTCCTGCTGGAGAATTGTTCCGGCCAATTTATTTTTAATACCCAACAATGGAGGCTGCCATAATCAACGATGTCGTTCTCGAAGGGATTGTCGTCAGGACCTGGAAGATTGATTCAATCGGATGGCCTTAATAGCCAGGAATGGGTGTAGATATGACTGCTACATGCGTATTGTGGGTAAGGGCCTGCCTGAATTGTGAGCCGCTGTTTTCGTTCCTGGATGGTTTACGCGTTAGCATCAGGCATAGCTTTTGGATGAGTGAACAAAGTATAGAAGTGAATAATTATGACATGGGGGAAGATTTGGAACATACAGTGACAGAAGTCAAAATCGCTTTTCCGATGTCCCACAATTCCTTGACAATCGCCGAGGAGCATATACAATGGTAGGTAAGCTAGTAAGAAGTATGATTACTCAGCAGTTACTATGCGATCACGTGTGGAAGCTGCCACACAGGGTACAACCTAGTTCCTTGACATATGTAATTCAACAGGTCGAGAGCCAGAAGGCTCACAAGACTTTACGCTCCGCTGAGAGGGCACCCACCCTCTCCGCAGATGGTAAAGTCGACCAGCCCTTCTCAAAATGGAGAGGGCTTTTATTAATGATTACAGCTTTTATTGTATATAGCAATTATATTTCTTCATTTGACGAAAGTCGATGGGCATGTGTCCCGCGTAAAGAGGGACAAATGTCCCGTACATTTATAGATTTTAGTCTTCTATCTTCATAGAACTGATTAAGATCATAAACACCAATGAGAGTGGAATGTCATTGACCAGGATATACTTTACCAGGCCTGCCTGATTACTTCCTGAATGGGCATTCGCCTCATTGATATTGAAGAGGTCGGGGATTCGAATACTTACACGTCAACAAGGTTTTATGGATTTTCATCAAAGAAAAATCGGGGTATAGCTGGTTTAGTAGTGTTTAAGGGAACCTTTCTTTTCTCGAATTCGTCTGTGGTTCAGGAGAACAACTGATGCAGAAAACCCACCTTTTATCCCGTATCCTTACCCTGACCCTAACCACCCTGCTGGCCCTGACAGCTTGCGGCGCGCCGGCGACCCTGCCCGTTCAAAACACCCCTCAGCCCCCCACCCAGCCTTCGCATGCCAAACCGGCTGAGCCCCAGTTTATCCAATCCAAGCTGGCCCGTGACCCATCACCTTCGGTCTCACCCGATGACCAAAGCCAGCTGGCCTCTGATAACCTGGCGTTTGCCATGGACCTGTACCACCAGCTGGCCTCCCAGCCCGGTAACCTGTTCTACTCGCCTTACAGCATCTCCCAGGCGTTGGCCATGGTTTACGGTGGGGCGCGCGGGCAGACCGAGCAGCAGATGGCGAAAGGCATACACTTCAACCTGCCCCAGGAGCGGCTGCACCCGGCCTTCAACGCCCTGGATCAGGAGCTGGCCAAGCGCACCAACGCCGTCAAAGATCAAGGCCAGGGCTTCCAGCTTAACATCGCCAACGCCACCTGGGGCCAGAGCGGCTTCCACTTCCTGTCCTCCTACCTGGACCTGCTGGCCAGGAACTACGGTGCCGGCCTGCAGACCGTCGACTTCGCCAA
>Ga0315538_1001292_pt1 | contig 15092 bp, 13 predicted proteins | sample SalMarSW160230MG_2_FD_203834 | JGI IMG/M metagenome (GOLD analysis project Ga0315538, IMG submission 203834) | Salt marsh sediment microbial communities from the Plum Island Ecosystem LTER, Massachusetts, United States - Salt Marsh Sediment SW1601-230 ...
ACCTCCCCGCTGTCTGGGGCTGATGACACCTTTCTATTTAACACTTAGCCAGCACTTAGGGGCCTTAACCCCAGTCTGGGTTGTCCCCCTCTCGGACTAGGGGCTTACCCCCTAGAACCCGTCTCCCAAGGTCTACGGCGCCAATGGATTCGGAGTTTAGAAGGAAAGTGAGACCTTTCGGCCCCTTACTTCCCAATTAGTGCTCTACCCCATCGGCTACCTCGCTTGAGGGTGGGCTGCGACCCACTTCGGAGGGAACTAGCTATCACCGGACTAGATTGGTCTTTCGCCCCTAGCCTCAGGTCAGAGGAACGAATTGCACGTCAGAACCCCTTCGGGCCTCCACCAGGCTTTCGCCTGACTTCGCCCTGCCCAAGGCTAGATCGTCCGGTTTCTAGTGTCAAAGCCGTGACTCCGGGCCCTTTCAGACCCCGCACCTTACCAGCACATGGCTGGCTGCGCGCTTGTTGGTTTCCCTGCGCTTACAGGCTTGTCGGCCTTTAAGCTTGCCACAACTATGAACTCCCCGGCCCGTGTTTCTAGACGGAACTTGCAACCCTGGTCCCCCTCCGTCGTACTGCTGCGTCACCGCAGGTTCCTTATGGAGGGATCTTTCCTTCTGGGCTGCAAACGTCTGTAACCGTCTGGTTTCAGGCTCTTTTAACCCCCCTTTCGGGGTACTTTTCATCTTTCTGTCACCGTACTAGTACGCTATCGGTCTTGAGACGTATTTAGTCTTGGAGGTTGGTGGCCTCCAGATTTCCACACCGAATCCAGGGTATGGTACTCAGGGATTCCAGCTCAAGTCCTTCCAGTTTGCGCCTACTGGGCTTTCACCATCTCTGGCGGGCCGTTTCAGGCCACTTTGGCTTCACTGGTTAGGATGCAGCTGGACCCACAACACTACATCCCCCTCAGGTTTCCCAGAGGGGTTCGGTTTGGACTGTTCCCCTTTCGCTCACGTTACTTAGGGAATCCCGGTTGGTTTCTTTTCCTTCCCTTACTAAGATATTTCCGTTCAGGGAGTTCCCGTTCCTTTATGGAACGCAACGGAGTCCCGAAGGAGTCCGCTGCGAGAAGTCTCATTAGGGTATCCTCGGATCTATGCTTGCATGCAGCTACCCGAGGCATTTCGCTGCTTGCCGCGCCCATCTTCAGCGCTCAAGCCTAGTCATCCACCAGACGGCGTTGCATGTCGGGCTTACTCGGTTACACTCCAATGTCTGTTTAGCATCGGAAACACACGTATTTAGCTATATTTGGCCTGTGTTCGGTTATCATTGCGAGCAGACAAAAGCTCACTCCACCCTTTACTCCTAACCATGGTCAGGAGCTGCATCATTTTGTGGAGATCTATTCGATCATATTTTGATCGCCAACTACCTAGAACACAAATCGGAAAATATAAGCATTGCTATAATGGGTGTTTGGCTTTGGAAGAATCACAATTTTTATCTCCATGACCGTGAAATATTGTTTTTGTGGGTTGGTGAGCTGGCGGACGGCTTCGGGCTTTATTGCCTGAGGAAACTCCGCCCACCATGCTGAACTGTAGCGCCTGTAAGGGCGTGGGGCGAGAGCCTTGGCTCCGGAGCAGAAACGATACGTCCAACCGTGGGATGAGGATGATGCGTGTTAAGTCGCTGAGGATGCGGTTGGATGCGGTGAAACGGCTGACCTGCAGGGTGAAAGGGCGAATAGGCGTCTGTGATTTCTGCAGGAGACGCGGGTAGCCCGTATAGCTGAATGCCGTCAAAACAAAAGGCGGGTTACGACCAGCACACCAGCCCCCTACAACCGAATGCCGACTATTTCTGACAACACAGGAGAACTGAAGCATTGACCATGCCTGAGCAACTCCAAGCCTATCATGCACCACAAAAACGCACAACAAAAAATTATGCTTGGAATTGAGTGATGATTCGTAACCTATTTTCTTGGTCAACTTTTCTTGACCAGCCAAACGCCAGTTTGGTCAAGGTTTCTTTACAAAAACTCTTTTAATCGACGGTTCCAGAGAATAGTTTTGAGGGATGGTTGATACATCTTAAGAAGCTGTTTCTCGCAAGCATGTTACTTTCTGTTCTGATTAGTTTCACATTAATTAATTTGGTTGGAGCCTCTTCTGAGATGTGGAGCAAAACATACGGAAATGGAACGGGACATTCCTTGGTTGAAACATCTGACGGTGGATTTGCTATCGCTGGAACTACATATGGAGGCGCTGATTTTTGGTTAGTTAAAACGGATGCAAATGGAAACATGGAATGGAACCAAACATATGGCGGACCAGAGTCTGAAAGTGCTAAGGCTTTGATTAAGACTTCTGATGGCGGATTTGCCATAGCAGGGCATAAACAATACCCTTCTGGTGAATGTGATTTTTGGTTAGTTAAAACGGACAGTTATGGAAACATGGAATGGACCCAAACTTACGGAGGACCAGGTTACGATTACGCCAACTCGTTGATTGAAACCTCTGATGGGGGATACGCAATTGGAGGTTCCTTTGGTGTAGATTATGAAGATCCATTTGGTGATCGTGATTTTTGGTTAGTTAAAACGGATGCAAATGGAAACATGGAATGGAACCAAACTTACGGAGGATCAGGTTACGATTACGCCAACTCGTTGATTGAAACCTCTGATGGGGGATACTTGTTAGCTGGTAACACTGGTCTTTGGCTTGTTGAATCTAAAATATGGATAATAAAAACCGATGAACAGGGAAACATAGAATGGGACAAAAAATACGAAGGAAGAGAACAGTCAGGAGCTAATTCAGTGGTTAAAACATCCGATGGAGGCTACGCATTAGCGGGTTACCTTTCGGGAGATTGTTGGTTAATAAAAATTGACGTATCCGGAAACCTAGAGTGGAATCAAACATACTCTAAAGGAGAGGCTTACTCGCTGGTTGAGACTTCTGATGGAGGATATGCTATAGCAGGATACACACCAAGAGGTAATACTGGAGTGTCAGAGGGTTGGCTGGTTAAAACCGACACGAGTGGAAACGAAATTTGGAGGCAAACATATGGAGGAACAGAAAATCAATTCATTTATTCATTAGTTGAAACCTCTGATGAAGCATTCGCCTTAACAGGTTACAAAACTTCCACTTATCCTGATCCTCCTGATTTATGGTTAATAAAGACTGACAAATATGGCAATATCCCAGAGTTTCCCTCATGGACTATACTGCCTTTGTTTCTTGTGGCATCGTTGGTGGCTATAATCTACAGAAAGAGGCTGCACAGAAAACGAGCTGACCAGCATATTAGGAGACTAATAACAGTGGATTGTTGAAAACAGTCTTTTTTCAGAAATTCCAGCACAGCACAAGTTTGGTGCATGAAGTTCACACGCGCATGTCATAGATGAAGAAACTGAAGATGACAAAAGGTGGGTTACGACCAGCACACCTACCCACTATACTTTGATGCTGTTTATGTAAGAAAAAGAAAACAATATCAAAAATTATATATGCATTATAGTGGAATTGAGTTTTTCGGTGAAACTAATGTCATTTAATCCCGCTTTTGAGTTAGGCTTGTGGAACGCTTGGATTTTCATGGTTCCATCTCTATTACTTATGCTTCTTTGGCTTCTCGTTATGACAAAAAAACGTGCACCCTCTCCAACAAAAGTGCGTTTGTCTAAGACTAAAATGTCATTTAGCATTATTTCCAAGTTAATTTATTTTGTAGCCGTAATATACTCTGTTTTCCTGCCACTAAAATTAGGCACGATATGGTTCTACGTAGGTTTTCCAATTACGCTAATAGGATTAGTTGGGAGCATACTGGTTGTAGTAAATTGGGCTAACACTCCAGCGGGTGAACCAGTTACCAGAGGAATCTATCGTTATTCTAGACATCCCGGATACGTAACTGAAGTTTTGGTTCTTTTAGGTGTAAGCCTGATTTCGGCTTCATGGGTTTTCTTGTTGTTTCCCATCATAATTTGGGCTGGGGCAGTATATTTCATAAAGATAGAAGAAGCCTGCACCCTTGGACATTTCGCTGTCGCCTATCGTGAATACATGAACAGAACTCCAAGATGGATAGGAATACCGAAATCTAATGAGAAATAATCTTTACAACAGGATTCAAGTCTGATAATTTGTATTAGTAGAATCCAATAACAGGAGTACTAAAAAAAGAGGGGATTAGGAAACTAATCCAACGAATACCTTTTGATATTCGTCTGAGAAGTCATCAACGATCTTATAAAAAAATAATACAACATACTCATGCCCAAATGGAGTTAAGAAAAACGTCAAAGACTAAAACCAAGAACAAAAAAGACTCTAAGAGTAAGGCAATGAACAAAAGGCGGTTTACGACCAGCACACCAGCTCTACATTGAACAGTGAAATCTTTGCTGTGCTTTCGTTTTAGTCAGTCTTTTTCTTTTGTTCATGATTGTTCTATTCAAGTGCGGGTGTATGGGTTTATAAGCAACTTTGTGGTTGGTATTTATGAAGTAGTGTTTTATAGATACTAGTTCTTTAGGCGAATTGGAGGTGCGAAATGAATGTCTTATGGTGGACCAAGAGAGATGCACGATGCTGTCTGTGCTGAATGTGGACAAAAATGTCAAGTTCCATTCAAACCTGACCCAAGCAGACCCATCTACTGCCGCGAATGTTACGCTAAACGAAGACCCCCGAGAAGAGATAGATATTAAGCTAATCAGCCAGAATCTATTCTCAACACGTGATCTTTTTTTATCACAATATTTTTTTTCTATTTTTAGGGTACACATGCATACGGATGCAAAAAGAGAGCCGCCTAAACAAACCTCAAAACAGCTCAATCATATTAGGAGACTAATAATACTTCATTGTTGAAAACAAGCTTTTTTCAGAAAAACCAAACATCAACACATTTCGGTTTCTTCGAGTTGTTAGAGCACGAAAACTAGGTTTGTTAGGCTCTTTTTAGGCAGATTAATTCTTCTACTCCGCATTCTTTGCTGCAGGATTTTTCTTAAAGTTTAGCTTAAATATGAATACAGATAACCAATAGAAATTGGTCAGAAAGGGGAGCTCTTATGGACAAATGGGAAGCATTCAGCAGGTTACTGAAGACTGGGAAAGGTTTGTTGGATGTCCAAAATGTTTTCTTGACTGTTTGAGTGGGGAGAAAAAAGAAGATGGTAAATGATGAGGGTAAAGTAAGAGATTTGGCTGAGAAGAGGCTGAGGAATGAGATAACGGCTAGGGAAGCGTATGATGAGGTTTATCGGCGTGGACTTCAACACGGCAAAGATTCTTCTCCAATAACTGCTTTCGTTATGCTGGCGGGGGCAATACTGTGCTACATCACCCTTTTTGCAGGATCATTGAACTTACCCTTTCTTTCACCTTTATTTCAACTGCCAAGAATCATTTTCCCTGAAACTGTGAGATATATTGCCATTATTCTGCTTATCTTAACATTTGTTGGTTTGGTTCATACTACTTATCTGAGGGCGACGAAAGGTGGCTCTGGGTGGAAGGGGGAAAGTGAAACGGTGATTCTTGTTAGGGAAGGTCCCTATGCGATTGTAAGGCATGGCGCCGTTCTTAGCTTCAGCGGTTTTTTCACTCTTCTAACGGTTATTTTAAGCCCTCATGTTCCATTCAACATTCTATCAGTGATTGGAAACATCCTGTTTTTCTTGGCATGTTACTACTCAGCAGTGGAAGGAGAGCGGCTTAACATGGTAAAATGGGGCGATAAATATAGACAGTATATGAGAGAAGTTCCTAGGTACAATTTTGTTTTGGGTTTATGGAGATGGGCTAAACGGAGAAACAAGCAAGACAGTGAGATTTATTCCTCAAGCAGTTAAAGTTGAACTTAAATATTAAATGCTTAGAACAGATAGAATGGGTCAGAGAAGGAGTTTTTCGTATGGATCAGGAGGAAGCGCTCCAGAAGTTACAGAAGACCAGAAAAGAGAATGAGGAAGCATATTTGAAAGCTAAAGCTTTCTTGGATGGCTTTCGGGCAAGAGGGCAACTGAGCCAAAAGGACTCTGAATTCCTGTTTCTTATGGAGTTTGTAATTAAGGGCTTCAAAAACCATGGAAACGACATCATCACAGCATTCGAAAACCAAGTAAGATATACAGAAGCACTCAACACACTACACATCAAAGTTAATGATCTGGAAAAGGAAATACGCCAACTAAGAATAACCCTCGACAAAATGTACCAAGACCGATAATCCTCTTTTGTTACCTTCTTAAACCAAATCCCCAGAAACCACATTTCGCAGATTTGAGAACAGTTTTATCCTCTGAATCCTTCAGGTTACATGTTGGTGAATTCTGATGGATTTCGGGCTAACCGAGAAGCAGCTGAACCTAAAAACTTCTGTCAGAACGTTCTGCGAAAAAGAATTCAACCCAGACTATGCGTTGAAGCTGGACAGAAAAGAAGAGTTTCCCATGGAACTCTACAGGAAGGCTGCAAAGCAAGGATTCCAGAGCCTGTTCATTCCAGAAAAGTATGGAGGCGGGGGACAGGGTTACCTAGCGGCTTGCTTAGCCATGGAAGAAATGTGCCGAGCAGACTCATCCCTTGGATTAGCGTGCATGATCGGAACCTTCGGAAGCGACCTGATTCTCCTCCACGGAACAGAAGAACAAAAAAACCGTTACCTACCACCACTATGCCATGGAAAATTCATATCCGCCGCCGCCTTTACAGAGCCAGCCCGCGGAACCGACATAACAACAGTTGACACCAAGGCAGCTAAGCATGGAAACGAATGGAGGATAAACGGAACAAAAACGCTCATAACAAACGCCCCAATAGCCAACTTCATCATAGTTTTATGCCAGACAGGCAGCAGAGATAAACCACGCAAGAGCCAAACCCTCTTCATAGTAGACAAAGAGGCTCCGGGACTAACAGTTACAAAATTGTCTAACAAGATGGGAATCAGATGCGTAGCAACCGGGGAAGTTTCCCTAAGAAACGTGAAAGTAGGCGACAACAACATCCTAGGCGAACTGAATAATGGTTTCAGCCACTCCATGGAATTCTTCACAATAAGCAGAACCCTCATCGCTGCTCAGGCAGTAGGAACAGCACAGGGATCATTCGAAATTGCCCTAAAGTATGCCCAAAAAAGAGAATCTGCTGGACATCCTATAATACGGTTTCAGCAGATAGGAGCCAAACTAGCCCAAGTAGCATCCGAAATCGAAGCGGCAAGACTGTTGACTTACAAGGCGGCATGTAGCATCGACCAAAACAACGTGGACCCAATGTTAACGTCCATGGCTAAACTATACTCAAGCAGTGTGGCAGTTAGGGCAGCGGATGCAGCGATTCAAACTTTGGGCGGTTATGGGTACCTAGGCGAATACAGGGTTGAAAGATTCTACAGGGACGCAAGAGTAACTGAAATCTACGAGGGAACATCCGAGATTCAAAGATTAGCCATCCTCAAACAGCTAATCAAAAAAGTTTGAAATGTTAAATTCCGCCAACAACATCACCCCTTTGAGGTGCTGAACCCAGTGTCTAGACCCTACGAAACAATAAAAACCAAAAAAGAACAGACCACAACATGGATAACACTGAACCGACCAGACAAACTGAACGCCATAAACGCCACCATGCTACAGGAACTCTCAGAAGCACTGGACACCACAGAAAAAGACACCAACGTTAGATGCGTCATAATCACTGGAGAAGGCGAAAAAGCATTCAGCGCCGGAGCCGACATCACAGAACTCCAGAAACTCACACAAGAAACCGCTGCAGAATTCTCCAGAAAGGGACAACAAGTCTTCTCCCAGGTGGAAACGCTGTCCAAACCTGTTGTAGCAGCAATTAACGGATACACCCTAGGCGGTGGACTGGAACTTGCATTAGCCTGTGACTTCAGACTTGCCTCAGACCATGCAGAATTGGGATTCCCCGAGATGAAACTGGGGATAATTCCGGGATGGGGAGGAACTCAAAGACTCGCATGGACTGTTGGGGTGGCAGAGGCTAAACGGTTGATAATGTTGGGAGACAGAGTGAAAGCCGAGGAAGCATTGAATATGGGTTTGGTGGATAAGGTCGTTTCCATGGGGAAGCTGGAGGCTGAAGCGGAAGCACTGGCTAACAGATTATGTGAAGGCTCGCCAGCGGCACTGAAGTATGCGAAGCGTGCCATAAATTCTGTAACCAAAAGCCTCCTCGAGTCTGGATTAAAGAAAGAAACAGACTTTTTTGCTCAGCTCTTCTCGACAAAAGAGACCAAAGAACGGATAGAGGCTTTCGGGTCCAGAGAAACAAAAAAGAGGGAGACTGTTAAGTCAGAATAGCAGTGGTTTGGCAGGGATGAAACACGAATAAAGTAGCGATTATCGGGGTGGGTCACAGCAGATTTGGCGACAGATCAGACGTTAACCTTTCCGAGTTGACGTTTGAGGCTGTCCAGCCATCCCTTGAAGATTCAGGATTAACAGCCAAAGAGATTCCCTACGTGGCTGTCGGTTCGATGGGCGTTTGGTCAGAGGAGCCGTTACCAGCAGTTGTCATAGCGGAATACTGCGGACTAACCGGAGCAGGCTTGGTTAGATGCGAGGCAGCCTGTGCTTCAGGAAGCGCCGCCGCCTTCAACGCCTATTCTGCTATCGCAAGCGGTCAACTAGACACGGCTATGGTTGTTGGAGTCGAGAAGATGAGGCAGGTAGACACCCCAACTGCCTTGGAGATGATAGGCAGAGCAGGATACTACCTGTGGGAGTTCGAAAATTTCGGCATGACCTTCCCAGCATATTATGCCGTTCACGCAGTCCAGCACATGGCAAAGTATGATACCACAGAGGAAGACCTCGCCTTGGTTGCTGTCAAAAACCATCGGTATGGAGCCATGAATCCGTTGGCTCATCTTCAACACGAGATAACAGTTGAAAAAGTGCTTAATTCAAGTGTGATTGCTTGGCCATTGAAGCTTTATGATTGCTGTCCAATAACGGATGGCGCCGCAGCCGTCGTGTTGGCATCTGAAGACAAAGTGAAGGAGCTGGGAGTAGAAGCTCCGGTGTGGATAGAAGCCATAGGATTCTCTTCAGACACCGCTAACCTGTCCAAAAGAAAAAACTATGTGGGGTTAGAGGCTTCTGTGCAGGCTTCACGAATGGCTTATAAAATGGCTGGAATATCGCCGGAGGATGTGGATGTGGCAACGGTTCATGATTGCTTCACCATTGCAGAAATCATGGCGTATGAGGACTTGGGTTTTTGCGAAAAGGGTGAAGGAGCAAGAATGGTTAGAGAGGGGGAGACTGAGGTGGGCGGCAGAATCCCCGTTAATGTTGATGGAGGATTGAAAGCTAAGGGTCATCCTATTGGAACCACCGGAGTTTCCATGCTTGCGGAATTAACAAAGCAGTTAAGAGAGGAGATAAAACCGAGAGGGAGACAGGCTCCCATGAAAAATTACACCGCGTTAGCCCACAACACTGGAGGAACAGGTCACTACTGTTATGTGACGATATTAAGGAGATGAAAACGTGGATAAGCCTTTGACCTTGAAAAGCGCCAGAACATTGCATATAACATACAATCTGCCGATAAGCAGGACATCAAAGTTCTGGCAAGGTCTCAAAGAAGGAAAAATCTACGCGACAAAATGCCAGAAGTGTGGAAGGTTGCATTTTCCTCCAGTTGCTGATTGTGGGGACTGCGGCTCATCAAACGTGAAGTGGACGGAGTTGGATGGGGAGGGTGAAATTGAAACTTTCACGCAAGTAGTTGTGAAGCCAGCCAGCTTCTCGAACGAATCCAACTACATTGTTGCTATTGCTCGGCTCAAGGAGGGCGTCAGAGCGTTGGCTTGGCTGATTGGTGTGGAAAGAGAAGATGTACAAGTCGGCATGAAGGTTAGGCTCGTGGCGAGGGTTACCTCTGATGGAAGGGTCAGTTACGAGTTTATTCCAATCTAGAATGGGTGAAGGAGACGACGGGTAAAGAGATACAGCGTGTAGCTGTTATTGGTACTGGATTGATGGGGCATGGGATAGCTCAGGCTTTCGCCGTGAAAGGTTACGAAGTGAATCTTCTGAGCCGAAGCAAAGACAGTTTGAAGAAGGCGGTTCAGGAGATAGAGTGGAGCCTAAACAAGTTTGTGGAAAAAGGCAGAATCAGCAGAGATGAGGCGGAAGCGGCTTTGTCAAGAATCAGAACAACCACCTCGTATGGGGAGGCGGCAGCTGATGTTGATTTGGCTTTGGAGTCTGTCTCGGAAAACATGGAACTGAAGAGGAGGGTCTTCTCGAAAATTGATGCAAATGCTCCGTCTCACGCCATAATAGCAACTAACACTTCCACATTGAGTGTAACTGAGATGGGGAAGGCAACAGGAAGACCTGAAAAGACTGCTGGAATGCACTGGTTCATTCCCCCACAGTTGACTAGGCTGATTGAAGTGATTAAGGGGGACGACACCAGCAGCGAGACACTGAACGCAATAATGGATGTTAGCAGGAGACTTGGAAAAACGCCGATACTATGCAAGAAGGACGCCCGAGGATTTATTGTCAGCAGAATCCTTGTGGCAGTTTTTAACGAAGCCTTCTGGACATACATTCGCGGAGAAGCCTCTAAGGAGCAGATAGATGCCTCTGCAAAATACGGTGGCGGTTTTCCGATGGGCTGGTTCGAACTCGTTGATTATGTTGGAGTAGACATCGAATATGATGTCAGCAAGATATTGCATGAAGCCCACGGTGAAAGATTCCAGCCATGCCTAAAAGTTACTGAGCCTCTGGTGAAGGAGAAGAAGCTGGGTCGGAAGACGGGAATGGGATTCTATGACTGGACGAAAGGTAGACCACGTATACCCTCTGAGTTGGCTGGAGAATATGATGTGGAGCGGTCTTGGGCTGTTGCCGTGAACGAGGCGGCGTGGATGGTTCATGAGGATGTTGCAGAGCCGGAGAGCATAGACTTGGGGATGAAGCTGGGGACAGGATGGACTTCAGGTCCCTGCGAATACGCAGACAAAAAAGGATTAGATTGGATGTTGGATAAGCTGGAAGCAGCCTACAGCCAACACAAAACGGAATTGTATAAGCCCGCTCCTCTGCTCAAGAATTATGTGGAAAAAGGCTGGACTGGCAAAAAAGCGGGAAAAGGATTCTACACGTACACCTAGAAGCAACTGGTAGCTGTAGTTTCAGAAAAAAGCTTGTTTTCAACAATGAAGTATTATTAGTCTCCTAATATGAATGTTGAATTCACAGACGCTTCTAAAGACTAAGAAAAGCTATTCAGGCGTTGGGCTTTAACTTATAAAAGTCACTGAAGCAACTAATTGTTTACGAGTTAACGGGTTGGAGAGGAGAACGAGGACGTAATGAAGCCGTTCAGTTTTGTTCACGCTGCTGACTCGCATCTGGGTTATGCCCAGTATAATCTGGATGTGCGCCGCAGAGACTTCAATAATGTCTTTGGGGAGCTGGTGGACAAAACAATCCAGTTACAGCCTGACTTCATGATAATCGCGGGGGACATCTTTGAGCATGCCCGCCCATCAAACTCCACCCTCGAAGCGGCTATAACCAACTTTCGGAGACTCAAAGACGCTGGCATACCAGTCCTCGCCGTTGACGGCTCCCACGATTCAGCACCCAACGCGATAACAAGCACAATCCTCAACCCCCTAGACAGCGCAGGTTTGATCTGGTACTTGCCCCGCCATGAAGGCGCCTCATGGAGAAACGGAAGCTGCTACGTTTACGGCATCCCCAACTTTCGAACAGCCAGAAAAACCCAAGAAGAGTTGCCTGCCTTTCTGGAACAAAACAAGCCCACCCCTGACCCCTCCCTCTTCAACATCTTTGTTTTCCACATGGCTTTGAATATTCCCGCAATCAAGCCTCCCCAGATGGAAGCTGAAGCAAAACCAGAAAATCTTCCTGAAGGCTTCAACTATTACGCTGGTGGACATATTCACAAGCCGTACAAATCTAGTTTCAAAAATGGTCTCCTCGTGTACAGCGGAAGCACTGAAACGGCAAGTTATGATGAGGCGAAAATCGAGAAGGGCTTCTATCATGTTAAAGTCAGCAAGAATGGTAAACCAAAACTGGATAGAGTGAAGCTGGAGACTCCGCGTAAGTTCATTATTCTGGAGCAGACCTACACCGGTTTGACCCCCTCGAAGATAACTGCGGCAGTGGTGCAGCTGGTGAAAGAGAATGATGAACCGGAAGCGGTTTTGGTTCCTGTTATCCGCGGAGTATTGCCTGCTGAGGCTGGACGTGGAGAAATTGATCTTGCGAGAATAAGAAATGCTGGCGAAAAGTCTCTTCTTGTTCACCCAGTTCTTCGCCTCAGTGAAACCGAAATTTCGGAGGATATAATCCGCTCCATCTTCGGGGGAAACATGAAGGACCTGACAACAAAGGCTTTCGAGTACTTCTTCGAGATTTTCTCTGAAAGCTACAAACGGGAAGAGAGCGAAAAAATTGCGAGGCTCGCCTTTGATCTGATAAGCCCTTTGGTGGAGAAGCATGAAACGAAGGTGAAAGAGAAGCTGGAGGACTTTCTTTGAAACTGGAGTCTCTGCAGTTAGAGAATATTCGATCGCACGTCAAAACAGTCATCCCCTTTGTTAATGGATTCAACTGTCTGGTGGGCGGTCTGGGGCAAGGAAAGTCCACGGTTCTTTACGCCTTCGATTTTGTGCTCTTCGGAGACCCTTTAGGACGAAGTTACGATTACCTCCTCAGAGAGGGCGCTGAGGAAGGGAAAGTAACAGCGGTTTTTGTTCAGGATGGCAGAACTTACAGGCTTCACAGAGCACTTCACAGACGCGGAAAGGGCATCAGCCAAGACATTGATCAACTCAAGTTTTATCGAGACGGCAGGTTGGTTGCAGGCACCAAAAACGATGCAGTTGCCGAGGAACTGAAGGCTCTGACTGGACTAGACAAAAACCTTTTCCGAGAGGTTGTCTGGGTGCGCCAAGAACGCCTCAAAGAACTGTTAGACATCACGCCAAGGCAACGCCAGAAAAAACTGGATCAGCTATTCGGGCTCTCCGACTACGAAACGGCTTGGAGCGAGTTGCACCCGTTTGAGAAAAAATATGAAGGCGAGAAGAATGCTCTTGAACAGGACGCAGACGTAATCCGCATTAACAAACTTGAGGGCAACTACATCAGCGCAGTCGAAGAATTTTCGTCAGTTACAAGTCAACTAAAAGACGCGAAAGAAAAACTTGCCCAAGCAGAATCTATTCTTAAAGAGGCAACTGCCAATCTTGAGGGTCTTGAAGAACTGCGAAAAACAACAGAGGCGCTGCAGAGAAGGGAGATTCAGATTCAAACAAACATCGTCAACATCAAGAACAGGTCCAGAGAAATTGCTGACCAAGCTGAAACGAGTAAGAGGCGGCTTAACGAGTTAGAAGAGCAGTTAGAAAAGATGATGACACAAGAAAAGTCCCATCGAGATGCGCTCCAAGAGGTCGGGTTGGGAGCAGACAAGTCAATTGAAGACTTGAGAAACTATCTTTTTGCTGTTGAGGAACAGTTGAGGGACATAGGCGGTGAAGAGGAGGCTACGAAAAGAGAGATGAGCGCGTCTCAGAACAGGATTTCAAGCCTAATAACTGAAAACAAGTGTCCCACCTGTCTGCAGAACCTCACTGGAGACTACAAGAAAAGCCTCCTCGAAAACCTTCAGGAAGAAAACGCTGACCGAACAAAAAAGCTGGCGGAACTGCAGAAGAACCATAATAAACTGAAGAGTCTCCACAGCACAGTTAACCTTGCCTTTTCGAATCTGCAGCAGCTTATCCCGCGAATCGGAGACATAAAACGTCAGGTTACAGAAAAGCAGGAGTCATTGAGTAAGCTTTCTGGCGAAGTTGAGGGGGCACAGGAACAAGAGAAAAAGCTTCAGAAGCAACTTGATGAAACAAGAGCGGAGATAGCTAAATTCGATGTTACTGAATTGGAGTCTGCGCGAAAACTGCAAAAAAATGCTTTTACTGATCATCTTAATGCCAAGCACGAAATGGAGAGTTTGAAACAGAGAAAAGGTGATCTCGCGTTAAGGGTAGATGAACTGAAGGAAAGGTTAGACAACGCTCAAAAAAAGATTGAACGAAAAGAAAAGATCGAGAAGCTTCTTGGAATTCTCGACAGAATAAGAGGCGCTTACAGAAGCATCCAGCCTAAACTTAGAAGCGAGTTCGTCACATACCTCCAAAGGACTGTTCAGCAGGTACTAGACAGCTTGGTCGGAGATGTGGGACCCACATTGAATATTAAAATCGACGAGACTTATTCACCATTTGTAAGCAGCGAAGAGGGCTACGAAAGAGAAGTTACAAATCTTTCAGGCGGAGAACGAACACTACTTGCCTTCGCATACCGCATAGGTATGGGGCAGCTGATTATGCAGTCAAGAACTGGTCATGGACTTTACATGCTTCTCTTGGATGAGCCTACAGAGAGTCTGGGAAGAGAAGACGGCTCCGTAGAACGGTTAGCTGAGGCAGTCAGCCGCTTGAAGGCTATCGAACAGATAATCGCTGTAACCCACAACGAAGCCTTCGCAGAAAAAGCGGAACATGTAATACGCATCGAAAAAGAGGCTGGAGAAAGCCAAGTTTTCATAGAGAAGTAATGCCTCTATTAATTGTGAAGTCCATGTTAGAATATGAAAAGTAGAATTGTCTTATAATCATCAAGCAGCTTTCAATAAAGTGGGAGAAAGCGTGAAAAAGGTTTATTTTCTAAAGAACAGTTCGTAGTAAAGAGGTGTTTCTTATGATAGAGAATTTGAAACCAGAAGTTATTGAGGCAATGCTTGACGCTATGCCTATTGAAATATCGTTTGTCAATGAGAATGATGAAGTCAAATACTTCAACAAGAATGGTGACCGAATCTTTCCTCGACCCAGAAGCATAGTTGGCAAAAAGGTTCAGCAGTGTCATCCTCAAAAGAGCCTGCACAAAGTCCTCCAGATCTTGGAAGCCTTCAAAAATGGAAAGAAAGATGCAGCTGAATTCTGGATTAATCTAAAGGGCAGACAGATTTACATCAGATATTTCCCAGTTCAAGATAAAGATGGAAA
>Ga0315538_1001293_pt1 | contig 15083 bp, 13 predicted proteins | sample SalMarSW160230MG_2_FD_203834 | JGI IMG/M metagenome (GOLD analysis project Ga0315538, IMG submission 203834) | Salt marsh sediment microbial communities from the Plum Island Ecosystem LTER, Massachusetts, United States - Salt Marsh Sediment SW1601-230 ...
GTCTCCATATATGACTCCTCACTTCTTTAACGGCAGGATCGCATTCTCAGGGCAAACCTGCGCACATACCGCGCAGCCGATGCAGAGGCCCTCGTCTATCATGGTCCTGCCCTTGTCAAGATACATGGCCGGGCATGCCAAAAGATTGATGCAATCCATATGCTTCTTGCATTTATCCTGATCGACGTAGAAAGGTCTCGCCTTTCTGGCCTTCTTGACAGCCTTCGCGAAAAGCGGACAGAGCTCCTTTGATATGATGACCGAGAGGCCTTCATATTCCTTTGCAGCCCGTGCAGCGGCGATCGCCTTTTTTACCTGGAGGGGGTTCACCACCTCCACATGTTCAACGCCCAGACCTCGCACCACCGCTTCGATAGAGAGCATTTTCGTCTCTACACCCATGGGAGCAGTATCGACCCCGGGATGGGGCTGGTGACCGGTCATGGCGGTCGTTCCATTGTCGAGGATCACCAGGGTGAAATTGTGTTTGTTATGCACGGCGTTGATCAGGGCAGGAATGCCCGCGTGAAAGAAGGTTGAATCGCCGATAAAGGCAACGATCTTTTGATCTGTTGCCGCTGCTAATCCGCAGGCTGATCCAATGGAAGCGCCCATGCATAGGCCGATATCAGCCATAGAGAGGGGCGGCAGCACGCCCAAGGTGTAACAGCCGATATCTGTTGGATAAACGGCCTCAGTGCCATACACCTGTTTTACTGCATAATACATGGCCCTATGGGGGCAGCCGGCGCAGAGGTTGGGCGGCCTTCCTGGAAGCTCAGGAACATCGCTCGTATCCACCATCACGGGCGAGGTATCGGAGAGACCGAAATAGGAGGCAATGGTCTGCCGGACTATCCGCGGATCATACTCGTAGAGCCTTGAGAATAGGCCGTCCCCCTTGCCCTTGATGGGGATTCCTATCCCTTTCGACTGGGCAATCGACCTGATTTCGTTCTCCATCACCGGCTCAAGCTCCTCGACCACCAGCACCTTTTCCACGCTGCGTAAGAATTTCTCGATCATCCCCTCGGGCATGGGATAGGAAAAGCCGAGCCTCAGGATCGCTATCTTCTCCCCGATATCCAGATCCTTCATCGCATCCTGAACATAGTTCATGCTAACGCCATTGGTCACGATGCCCCACGCCCCGTTTCCTATAATCTGATTGTATTCGGAGTTCTCGGAGAGCTCCAGGGCCTGATCATATTTCACCACAAGCTCTTTGTGCAGGTTCCTTGAAACAGCAGGGATGGTCACGTAGTGAAAGGGATCTTTCTTGAAGAAGCCCTTGGGCTTCATCTCCCTTTTCGGCCCGAACTCCACCGCCCCCCTCAGGTGATTGAGCCGTGTGGTAGTCCTTATGATAACGGGCAGCTTCAATTGCTCTGAGATATCAAAGGCTGCTACGGTCATGTCCTTCATCTCTTGAGCATTCACGGGCTCAAGCATCGGGAGGCCCGATAACCGTGCGTAGTATCGGTTATCCTGTTCATTCTGGCTTGAGAACAAGGACGGATCATCGGCATTGATCACCACCATGCCCGCATTCACGCCCACATAGGCCAAGGTCATGAGTGCATCGGATGCGACATTCATCCCCACGTGCTTCATGGTAACCATGCTTCGGACACCCGAGACAGCGGCACCTGCCGCCACTTCAAAGGCAATCTTTTCATTGGTGGAATACTCAAAGTAGAATCCAGCCTCCTGATAAAGGCTAAAGAAGGTATCCGGAATCTCCGATGACGGCGTACCGGGATAGGAGCTCGCGAGGCCGATGCCAGCCTCGATCGCCCCCCTCACAATCGCCTCGTTTCCCAGGAGCAGCATCTCCTTGCCCGGCGAATCTTCAAGTAACGTGTGCATGTTCTCTCTCTCTTCTTAGATTAATGGATACAGCTACCATCTAGCAAATGACCTGTCACTACTGCCTTAGGGTTATCGGTGAAAAAATACGTATTATCCGATCTTAAAGCTCTCCTTCCCTCCTCCGTGAAGCTCCCTCAGCTTTGGCTTCTCGATCTTACCGGTGGGATTCCGGGGCACGTCTCCAAAGACGATTCTCCGGGGCCTCTTGTAGCGGGGGAGCTGTTCGCAGAATTGCTCCGCCTCTTCCACGGTCATTTCCTTTCCCGGCTTTACCTTGACGATGGCCAACACGATCTCCCCGAGCCTCTCATCAGGGATACCGATAACAGCGGCATCCTGGACCTTGTTGTTGCTCATGAGAAACTCCTCGATCTCCACCGGAAAGATATTCTCGCCTCCGGTTATGATCACATCCTTTTTCCTGTCAACCAGCCAGATAAAACCATCCTCGTCCGCCCTGGCCATATCCCCGGTTAAAAGCCATCCACGATCGAGGGTCTGAGCCGTTGCCTCGGGGTTCTTGTAATACTCCTTCATCACCCCAGGCCCCTTTACCATGAGCTCTCCGATCTCGCCTTGGGCAACAGGGTTCCTGTTTTCGTCCACAATCTGGGTCTCCCAGTCAAAGCCGGGCCTCCCTATAGCGCCCACCTTGTGCATATTCTCTATCCCGAGATGGACACATCCCGGCCCCGTGGACTCGCTCAATCCGTAGGTCGTGTCATAGTCATGATGCGGGAAGACCTTTTTCCAGTTCTTTATCAGGCTGGGGGGGACCGGCTGGGCGCCGATGTGCATCAGCCGCCATTGATCCAACCGATAATCCGAAAGCTGCACATCCCCGCTTTCTATCGCCATGAGAATATCTTGAGCCCATGGCACCAGCAGCCACACAATGGTCACTCCTTCCTCCGAGATCGCCTCCAGTATCCACCTGGGCTTCACACCCTTGAGAATGACAGCCTTTGAACCCACGATAAAACTTCCAAACCAGTGCATCTTCGCGCCGGTATGGTAGAGCGGCGGGATGCAGAGGAAGTTGTCTTCATGTGTCTGGTTATGAGCCCGATTTTCGACGATGCAGGCCGCCTCGAGATTTCTATGGGTTAAGAGGATCGGCTTCGGGGTGCCGGTCGTCCCGGAGGTGAAATAAAGGCCTGCCTCATCGGTAATTTCTATCCCGACCTCGGGTTCAACCGGTGAGCTGTTATCTAAAACCTCTGTATATGATTCGGCATAATCGGGCCTGACCCCCTCCGGACCTACAAAGAAATAATCCTTGACCGTGCTAAGTTCACTCCTTACGGCATTGATCCTGTCTATAAATTCCTCACCAAATATCATGGCCCTGCCCTCGGCAATGCCCGCACACAGCCGTATATCACCGGCCGAAAACCTGAAATTCAACGGCACCGCCCACGCGCCGGTCCTCAGGATTCCAAAGTATGCGGGAAGCCACTCGATGCAATTCATCATGAGATGCGCCACCTTGTCTCCCTTCCTGATGCCCCTGGAAATCAGGGCGTTGGCGAACCTATTGGCCTGCTCATCGAACTGCTTCCAGGTGAGCTCAAGGCGCCTGCCTTTTTCCGGCTCCCGCTCGATAAGGGCAACCTCGTTGCCATACATCCGTGCATTCCGTGCTAACATATCTCCTAAAAGCATCCTTTGCCCTCCTATGATAATTTTTTTCTTTTCTTCTTGACAAAACTATCTTATACAGATAAATAGAATCAAAATTTTTAGCTACTCAATAGCTATAATATAACTATAGGAAAGTCAAGTTATCTTACGTACCATCATCTATATGATACCATCATATACACGACCTATTGAAAATTTTTTTGCTCGGGTCCCTTCTTTCAGCAATTCTTTCATCTTTGATGAAAATTTACTAAAATTAGCATGTTCAACAAGAATGAGGTAATGCTATCACTATTGTTTTCCCGCGGCCAATGATGGTAACAGGAAGGCCTTGATGTTACCTTTCCGGGCTGCTCTTGGTTTAAAAGGCATTAACCAATAATCCTTTAACAAAGGGGGTGTAGTGATGCGTAAGGTATTTACTTTTTTATTAGTCGGTGGGTTTATTTGTTTTGGCTTAGGCACCTTTGCATGGGCAAAACCAATAAAGGCGGGTGCCATCATTAACCTCACAGGCCCTGCATCCAGTTGGGGCCAGTTCCATGCCAAAGGCCATCAGGACTACATCAGGTACATTAATGAGGTCCAGGGAGGGGTTGGAGGCAACAAGATAGATCTCACCGTTGTCGACCATGCCTATCAGGTTCCCGAGGCAATCAAATTCGTGAAGAAATTCTGCACCTCTGATAAGATGGACATCATCGCCACATGGGACGCGGGCTCAGGCATTATGTGCAAGCCGGTCATCCAGAAATACAAGACCCCTAATATCAATTATTCCACCTATCAGGGAATCCTCCAGCCTCCGGTAGATTATGCCTACCTGCCCTTTGGAAGCTACGTCATGGACAGTTATGCGGTCCTGGAGTATATCCGCACTATCCATACGGGAAAAGAGGCGCCAAAGGTAGGGCTCTTGACTTACAACAATGCCTATGGGAAGTCCATCCATGACCCGAGCCAGGAATACGCTCAAAAATACGGCATCAATATAGTCGCCATTGAGCAGTTCCCTCCGAAAAGCCTTGATCTCAACACCGAATGTCTCAGGCTCAAGCAGGCTGGAGCGGAATACGTCTTTATGCAATGCCTTCCCTCTGCCATCATCATGGCCCTTCAGGCCGCGGATAGGGTTAATCTTGACGTACCCTTCTTCGGGACCTGGACATCAACGGATCCTGATTTCTTCCCCAGAGGCAAAGGCCTCATTCGGGATCGGATGTATATGGAGTACCCGGGATGCCTCCCCGTTGATGGGAGTCCGGGCATTAAGCTCATGGAAACACTGTGGGATCGGTACAAGACAGTAGAGAAATTTGACGCCTCGTATTGGGAAGGCGTCGTTGTTGGCTCGCTCATGGTGAGGGCATTCCAGAGGGCCCATGAGAAATTCGGAGAGGTCAATAGCGAGACCATCAATCAAGCCCTTGAGACCTTCAGGGATGAGGATTTCGGTGGCCTTATGCCTAACATTACGTACACCAAAGACGACCACAGCGCCTCATTTACGGGGCGGATCGTTAAGGTTCATGAAGACTCCACCTATACACCGCTCACGAACTTTTTTGTGCCAGGGAAGGAACCAATCAAGCTGCTGAAGAGATAACCCATGAAGGCATTTCGCGGTCAGCCCAGTATCTTCACCTCCAGAAAGCCCGAGGAAAACAGGGCTGATCTGGAGGTGAAGAACCTCTCGTTATATTTTGGGGGCGTTGTCGCCATCGATGATGTCGACGTATCAGTGCAGACTGGTGAGCTGTTGGCAATCATCGGCCCAAACGGGGCCGGGAAGACCAGCCTTTTGAATTCCATCACAGGATACTATAAACCCCAAAAGGGCACCATGACCTTTAACGGTCAGGATATCTTTCATCTGTCAACCCACCACCTCACCTCGCTCGGCATCGGGAGAACGTTTCAAAATATCGAGCTTTTCCCCGGTATCAGTGTGCTTTCAAATATGCTGCTAGCCAGACACATCCACACAAACTATGGGGTTGCAAAGGCCTCTGTCTACTCTCCGTCGGTAAAAAGGGCGGAGATTCGCCACCGCGAGATCTTAGAAGAGCTGATCGATTTCCTTGAGATGCAAGCGATCAGAAAAAAGCCTGTCGGTTCCCTGCCCTATGGGTTGCGCAAAAGGGTCGAACTTGGAAGGGCCTTGGCATTGGAACCAAAGCTCCTGCTTCTGGATGAACCCTTCGCGGGCATGACCCTGGAGGAAAAAGAAGACATGGTTCGATTTCTCGTTGAGCTCAGCCAGGGATGGGGCCAGACTATGATCCTCGTAGAGCACGATATGTCGGTTGTGATGAGTATTTCTCAAAGGATTGTGGTACTCGACTTCGGCAAGAAGATCACAGATGGCCCACCGGAGATGGTGCAAAATCATCCCCAGGTAATCAAGGCTTACCTGGGAGACGCGGTGAAAATATAGGGTTTATGGGGTTTATTGTGTTTCTTGAGTTCATAGGGTTTTAGCACAACAAACTCAAGAGATTTCTGATAACTTCATGGGAGTTGGAGCTAAGGATTGGAAAAAATAGAACGCCTCGACGAGCATACCCTATCCACCTTCACCCAATTCACGCTGCCGCAGATGTTGGAAAAACAGGCGCAGGAATTCGGTTCAAAGAGGATTGCTGTCCGTGAAAAAAACTTCGGTATATGGCAGGCATATACCTGGGATGATTATCTCCGGTATACAAAAAAGGTGGCCTTGGGACTGGCTGCATTGGGGCTTAGAAGGGGTGAAAACATTGGTATTATTACCAATAATCACTCTGAATGGCTCTTTACCGAACTCGGGGCTCAGGCCGTTGGGGCAGTGACTCTCAATCTATTTACCGCAGCAGTAGCCAAGGAACTGGCCTTTGGTCTGGGCCGTGTGCAAGCCCTCTTCTTAATAGCCGAGGATCAGGAACAGGTTGACAAGCTGCTTGAGGTAAAAGACGAGCTCTCATTCGTCAAGAAGATCATCTATATTGACCCCACCGGCATGAGGTCTTACACCGATGATCCCTGGCTTATGAGCTTTCAAGAGCTTCTCGAGCTCGGTAGTGATTTCGATAGAAAAAATCCGAATTACTTCGACGATGAGCTGCACAAGGGAAAACCTGGTGAGACAGCCCTGATGATCATGACATCCGGCACCACCGGCCTTCCAAAACTCACCATGATTTCACATGAAAATTTCCTTGAGATGGCCAGAAAATGGCTTGAGACTGCCCCAATCGGTATTGGAGATAACTGGATCTCGATTACCCCGCCCGCATGGATAGTGGACCAGATGTGGGGTATGGGGATAACCCTGTCAGGCGGAATGGTCATGAACTTTCCCGAGACTCTGGAGACAATCGAGGAGGACTTCCGAGAGATAGGACCGACCGTTATCGTTACAGCCTCCAGGTTCTGGGAAAGCCTTGCCTCGAAGATCAGGGTGAAGATCAGCGACTCCGGCTTTATCAAGCGCTTTCTCTATCATGCCTGCGTGAAGATCGGTGGTGCAGTGGTTGATCGTGAATCAAAAAAGTTATCCGTGCCCCTGCACCTACGATTTCTCTATTGGATAGCAACTCACGTTATGTACCGGCCCCTTTTGGACAGGGTGGGCTGTCTCCAGTTCAGGGGAGCTTACACAGGAGGGCACCCGATAAGCCCTGATGTAATCCGATTCTTCAGGGCTGGCGGTCTAAACCTCAAGCAATGCTATGGCCTAACCGAGTCGGGCGGCATATTTCAGGTCCAGCCCGACGATGAGGTGAAGCTGGAGACCGTCGGGGTGCCGCTGCCGCGAACTGAGGTAAAGATTGCGGAAGACCAGGAAGTCCTGGTCAAAAGCAGGTCTAACTTCGTGGGATATTACCAGGATGAAGAGGCGACATCCAAGGCATTCACCGATAATGGCTGGCTCCGCACAGGGGATGCCGGCTACATAGACGAGGACGGACATCTGCTTATCATCGGCAGAAAAGAAGAGATCATGAGGACAAGGGATGGCGAGGCCTTCTCTCCTGACTTCATCGAGACCAGATTGAAGTTCAGCCCCTATATCAGTGAGGCGGTCATCTTCGGAGAAGGCCAGCCGTTTATCACCGCATTTATCAATATCGATTTCGGAAATGTGGGCAATTGGGCAGAGGAGAAAAAGATACCGTATACCACCTATACGGACCTTTCTCAGCACCCTGAGGTAGAGGATCTTATCAGAGGAGAGATCAAGGAGGTAAACAAGCAACTGCCGCAACCAATGCAGCTGGTTCACTTCATCCTTCTCTATAAGATGCTCGATGCAGATGATGAGGAGTTAACACGGACCGGGAAGGTGAGGAGGAAGTTTGTGTTTCAACAGTACAAAGATCTGATCAATGCCATGTATTCCGATCAAGAGGAATTCGCGGTCACCGGCCAGATAAAGTATCGGGATGGGCATATTGGCACCATAGAAACCACGGTCAGGATACTCGCCATAGAATAAGGAGCTCCTTCCATGGAATTTTTCTTGCAGTTAACGATAAACGGCCTGTCGCTCGGTTTTCTCTATGCCCTTGCCGCCTTGGGCTTTGTCATGATCTTTAAGTCAAGCAGCGTGCTCAATTTCGCCCATGGAGCGTTGATGGCAATAGGCGCCTTTCTGTTCCTCGTGCTCTCAACCTGGGCAAATCTGCCCATCTGGCTGGCCTTCCTGCTTACCTTGATCGGTTCCTTCTCCCTCGGCTTTATTATCGAGCGCTTTTTCCTCCGACCCTTGATCGGTGAGGCGCTCATCGAGGTCATTATGCTGACCCTCGGGCTCTTCATCATGATCAAAGGGTTGCTGCTCTTTATCTTCGGGGGAGATCTTTACTCCTACCGGAAATTCCTCCCCCCGGCGCTTACGTTCCATTGGGGAGGCATTGAGGTTGCGGGTGTGTACGTGGCTGCCTTTATCATTGGCCTCATCTTCCTGGCCCTGTTCGGGTTCTTCTTTAAATATTCCTCACAGGGTATCTACATGAGGTCCGTTGCCGATAATCAGCCCGCTGCAATGGCCCTGGGCGTTCACGTGAGGCGGGTATTTGCCCTCTCGTGGGCCATTGCCGCCCTGGTTGCTGCGATGAGCGGAATCGTGCTCGGCATTATCAATGGGATCAATGTGCACGAGGTGAGCGATATAGGCCTCAAGGTCTTTCCCGTCGTCATCCTCGGGGGCCTGGATAGCATAGGCGGTGCGATCCTTGGCGGGATTATCATCGGCCTGCTTGAGACATTCACCGGTGGGTACCTCTCATCCGGCCTCAGGGAGGTCATCCCCTACATTGCGCTGATCATCATATTGCTGGTTAAACCATACGGGCTCTTTGGCCTCGTGGAAATCGAGAGGGTGTGAGAGATGCGGAGGCTACGATTCCATCCCTGCGGGAACTATAGAGAGACCTACGAAGAGGAGCTTGCCATCTTTGAGACCGACTTCGGCAGGCTCGCCACGCTCGTTGGGCTCATCCTTCTGTTTGCCGTTGTCCCTTTCATTAGCGATGCCTACATCCTCTATATCATAAACACCATTGGGATCTTTGCCATCGCGGCCATCGGCTTGAACCTGCTTATCGGATACACAGGCCAGATCAGCCTTGGTCACGGGGCCTTTTTCGGTGTGGGGGCATACGCCGGCGCGATCCTCTCAACCAAAGCAGGGTTGCCTTTCATCATTGCTGTTCCCGCAGCCGGCTTCATCACGGCCATTGTCGGTGTGATCTTTGGCAGCCCATCGATCAGGCTAAAGCACCTCTACCTCTGCATTGCTACACTCGCGAGTCAATTTATCCTCGAATATATCTTCGTACAGTGGGAGAGCATGACCGGCGGAGCAATGGGCATCAGTATTCCCGCGGCCAGCCTGTTCGGGATCGATCTAGGGTCGGACAGAAATTTCTTCTACGTGATCTTCTTCTGCTTCTCGATCCTGACATGGATGGCCGTGAATATCACCAGGACACGGTACGGCAGGGCCTTTATCGCTATTCGGGATAATGACCAGGCAGCCGAGGGAATGGGAATCCCTATCTTTCTCTACAAGCTGCTTGCCTTTGCCATAAGCTCCTTCTACGCAGGATTTGCAGGAGCACTCTTTGCCTTTTACATGATAAGCATAACCCCGGAGCCCTTTGGCATCTGGCTTTCCATAGAATATATTGCGATGATCATCATCGGGGGCCTGGGCAGTATCCCCGGCTCCGTGTTTGGTACGTTGTTCATCATCACCTTGAGTGAGGTCTTGAGTCACACAACCCAATATCTCATGAACATCAGCGCATCGATTGGGGCCGCCACTACCATTGCCCCTCTTAGGGAGTTCATTTACGGATTGGCCATCATACTGTTTATCATCTTTGAGCCCAAGGGCCTGGCCGAGGTATGGAGAATCGTACGGTCGAGCTTCAGGCTCTGGCCGTTTTCGTATTAGCGTTTATTGAGTTTGTTGGGCTCGTTGAGTTTATAGAGTTAACACAATAAGCACGACAAACTCTATAAACGACTTTAGGGTAAAGGTAGCCATGGAAGATAATCTCCTGCTGCGGATTAACAATATCAGCGTCGTTTATTCAGACGTCATCCAGATCCTCAAGGCCGTTTCCCTGGACGTGAGAAAGGGGCAGATCGTCTCCTTGCTCGGGAGTAATGGAGCAGGCAAGACCACGACCTTAAAGGCGATCTCCGGGATTCTCAAGCCGGAGAACGGCAAGGTGACCGAGGGAACCATCACCTTTGAAAACCACAACATACAGAACTCGGCGCCGGAGATGGTCACCAGGCTTGGCATCATCCAGGTTATGGAGGGCAGGCAACCGTTTAAATACCTTACCGTTGAGGAAAACCTCAGGGTGGGTACTGCAACGCGGTGGGGCAAACCCTACAAGAAAGATCTCGAGATAGTCTACCACTACTTCGCTCCCCTCGTGGCTCGAAAACACAGCCTTGCAGGGTACTGTAGCGGCGGTGAGCTGCAGATGCTGGTCATCGGCAGGGCATTGATGGCTCAACCCAGGCTTCTGCTCTTGGATGAGCCTTCACTTGGTCTGGCTCCCTTGCTGGTAAAGGAGATCTTCGAGATCGTGAAACGGATAAACTCTGAGCGGGGAACCACCCTGATGCTCGTGGAACAGAACGCCAATATGGCCCTCCAGATTGCCCACTTCGGCTATGTGATGGAGAACGGAAAGATCGTACTCGAGGGCAATGCCGCGGATCTCAGGGAGAATCCCGATGTCAAGGAATTCTATCTGGGAGTCGCGGCTACGGGAACCATCAAGACTTATAAGGATGTGAAGTCTTACAAACGCAGGAAAAGGTGGCTCTAACAAGGTGCAATTGACGATTGTTAATTTTCAATCGTTCATGTTTGGCCTTCCTTACCAACAATCATGTATCCCCCTCATACCGTCCCACTCCCCTTGATTTATCACCACCGAGTCATTATCTTTACGCAAAACCATTGTCCTGTCCACCTATGGGGTCTTTTTCAAGGAGAGGTTTCCCGCTATGGGGTCACTATGAATAAGGAGCTAATGAGCGGATAGATTTTTTCCTTGCTAGTCAGAGAAAAAAAGGATACATAAAACACTCATTTACGGATTTTCGGTGCGGCTTTGAGATACGCAGGGCACCATCATCCCTGCGAACAATTGAACCATAAGGAGGATCTTGTGCATGGCTGAAATTAGCATGAAGCTTTTGCTGGAGGCTGGTGTCCATTTCGGACATCAAACCCGGAAATGGAATCCTCGGATGAAGCCTTACATCTTCGGAGCGAGAAACGGTATCTATATCATAGATTTGCAGAATACGGTCAAATTGCTGAAAGATGCGTACAGCTTCATCGTGCGGACGGTATCCGAAGGAGGAACAGTGCTCTTCGTGGGCACCAAAAGGCAGGCCCAGGACACCATCGGGGAGGAATCGGAGCGATGCGGCATGTATCACGTCAGCAATCGGTGGCTGGGAGGCACGCTCACCAACTTTGAGACCATCAAAAAGAGGATCATCCGGCTCAAGGAGCTTGAGGAGATGAAAAAAGATGGAACGATCAGCCGCTATACCAAAAAAGAGGCATTGAGGATGGAAAAAGAGCTGGCAAAGCTGGAGAAAAGCCTGGGCGGCATAAAGAATATGGATGAGCTCCCCTCTGCCATCTACATCGTCGATACCAAGAAGGAGAGAATTGCGGTGAATGAGGGCAAAAAGCTGCGGATACCAACCCTTGCCATTGTGGATACAAACGGAGATCCCGAGGACATCAATTACGTTATCCCCGGAAATGACGACGCCATACGATCCGTTAGGCTGATAACCTCTATTATTGCAGATGCCTGCATAAAGGGCCATGAACAGAGAGAGGAAAAGCTGAGGGCAGAGCAGGAGCTTGAGGCTGCCCAAGAGCCTGTCCCCCAAGAAATCAAGGAAGAGGAGATCGCGGTAAGCGAGGAGAAAAAGGGAGGGCCGGATATTATCGTGCTGCCCAAAAGACAGAAAGAGAGTAAACCACCTGAGGCCACGGCCTCAGAGGATATACAACCGGAAAGCTAGAGAGGAGACGGAAATTGGAAATATCAGCCGAACTCGTGAAAGAACTGCGGGAAAAAACCGGTGTGGGCATAATGGCGTGCAAGAGCGCGCTCAAGGATTCCGAGGGAAATATTGACAAGGCCGTTGACATACTGAGGAAAAAGGGGATTGCCAAGGCACAAAAAAGAGTGGGCAGGATTGCATCGGAGGGCCAGGTTCAGGCCTATGTCCATACGGGTGGGAAAATCGGCGTGCTCGTGGAGGTGAACTGCGAAACCGACTTTAGCGCCAACACGGACGACTTTACCTCTTTTTCAAAAAACCTGGCCATGCAGATAGCGGCAACAAACCCAATCGCTATCTCGGCCGACAAGCTGTCTTCCGAGGTAGTGGAGAGGGAAAAGGAGATATACCGGGAACAAGCCCTTCAGGAAGGCAAACCCGAGAAGGTGGTGGAAAAGATCGTCGAGGGTAAACTCATGAAATTTTACTCTGAAGTCTGCCTTCTGAACCAAGCCTATATACGGGATCCGAACCTGACCATCGAGGACCTGCTCAATGAGCTAAAGGCGAAAACCGGTGAAAATATCGTAGTAAGCAGGTTTGCGAGGTTTCAGCTCGGGGCGGCCGAGGGAGTATAGGCCGGTATTGATATCGTCGAGCTACATCAACGGGGAGCAATCTACCTTTAAAGGGGATTGAGGCCTTCAGAGTGCGGCTCCGAGCATGCAATGCCGGCTTCATATCCCTCATGGCCGGTATGCAGGGATCGCTTCATGATACAATCCAGATTCACTCGTATCCTGCTCAAAGTAAGCGGGGAATCGCTGAGGGGGAGTAACACCAGCGGTATCCATCCCCCTGCCCTCAATGCGATTGCCTCTGACATCAAATCAGCACACCAGCAGGGAGTTCAGATTGCCATTGTCATAGGAGGAGGCAATATCTTCAGGGGCACACAATCCCCCGGATTTCCTATCCACAGGGCTACTGCCGATTATATGGGGATGATGGCCACGATCATCAATGCACTTGCCCTGAACGACTCCCTCAAGTCATTGGGCTCTTCTACAATGGTTATGAGCGCGCTCGAGGTACGTAATGTGGTAGGGCCTTTCAACCGGGAGCGCGCGCTCGGACACCTGGAGGAAGGAGGGATTGTCATTTTTGCAGGCGGCACCGGAAACCCTTACGTTACCACTGATACCGCCGCCACCTTACGTGCTATAGAGATCGAGGCCCAGGCTATTCTCAAGGGAACCCAGGTCAATGGGGTGTATGATCGGGATCCGGCAAAGGAGAAAACTTCACGGCTCTTTGCCAGGATCAGTTACGAACAGGTGCTGAAAGAGAAACTGGGGGTAATGGACCTCACCTCCATTTCACTGGCAATGGAATACGATGTTCCTATCATTGTTTTCAACATCGGCAAAAGGGGAAATATAGCGCGGATATGTGCCGGAGAGAAGGTAGGAACCTTGATAGCAGGAGAAGGCGATGAAAGATGAAATCATATCGGAGATGCGGGAGAAGATGAAGAAAACCGCCGAGGCCCTCAACCAGGAATATAAGAAGATGAGAACAGGAAGGGCGTCTACCTCTCTCATCGAGGGAATCAAGGTTGAATGCTATGGAACGCACATGCGCCTGAATCAACTAGCCTCCCTGAGTATTCCCGAAAGCAGGCTTCTTATCGTCCAGCCTTGGGATCAAACCATCATTGGAAATATTGAGAAAAGTATACTGAAATCAGGCCTTGGGCTTACTCCTATGAATGACGGAAAGGTAATCAGGATATCCATACCGCCCCTCACCGAGGAAAGGAGAAAAGAGCTCGCCAAGATGGCCAGAAAGATGGCAGAGGATAGTAAGATAATCATACGGAACCACCGGCGCGAGGCGAACGAGATGTTGAAAGAATTGAAAAACGAGGGCGAGATATCAGAGGATGAAATGTACGGCTACCAAGAAAAGGTGCAAAAGAACACTGATGAATATATTGCCAAGATCGATGAAATCAGAACGGAAAAGGAAAGCGAAATCCTTGAATTTTAGCAATCTTTTCGTATCTGCCTCCCTGTGCTCTCTGCCCTCATGAATAGCTGGAAACCTCTGCACCATGATGCAATACTGCTGCCTATTCATGGACATGGTTCATGGAGGCCGGAGAAACCAACAGAAGCGAGTTTACCCTTTCGATGGAACGACTAAATCCAGATAAATTGCCCCGCCATGTCGCTATTATCATGGACGGGAATGGCCGATGGGCAAAAAAAAAGGGCCTGACGAGAATAGCCGGTCATCAAAAAGGCATTGATTCCGTTCGGGATGTGGTCAGGACCAGCAAGGAACTTGGCATACAATGGCTCACCCTCTATGCCTTTAGCGAGGAGAATTGGAGGAGGCCTAAACATGAGGTAAAGGCCTTGATGAACATCCTCAATCGGTTCCTTAAGAGCGAACGAAAGGAAATGCTCGGTAATGGAATTCGCCTGACCTGCATTGGTCAAACTGAAAAACTTCCACCTGAGGTGCAAAAAACCCTCTGGCAGACGATCGAGTTAACCTCCCACAATAACGATATGACCCTGACGCTCGCATTGAGCTACGGCGGAAGACAGGAAATCCTCGGTGCAGTGCGAAATATGCTGAATGATATTCAAGAGGGCACCCTTAGGGAAAAACAGATCACAGAAGACCGTTTCGGTACATACCTCTATACAGCTGATATGCCGGACCCGGACCTGCTCATACGGACAAGTGGTGAGTATAGGATAAGCAATTTTCTGCTCTGGCAGATAGCATACACGGAGATTTACATCACACCCATTTTCTGGCCTGATTTCCGCAAAGAGAGATACCTCGAAGCCCTTCTCGATTATCAGAAACGAGAAAGGCGTTTCGGCTCTACCGGTGAACAGCTACCAGGCCACACCCAAGGATGACGGACCGAATCAATGACTAATCATGCCAAGAGAATACTCACCGTTGTCATTGGTGTGCCCTTGCTCATTGCGGTCATCTGC
>Ga0315538_1001295_pt1 | contig 15077 bp, 18 predicted proteins | sample SalMarSW160230MG_2_FD_203834 | JGI IMG/M metagenome (GOLD analysis project Ga0315538, IMG submission 203834) | Salt marsh sediment microbial communities from the Plum Island Ecosystem LTER, Massachusetts, United States - Salt Marsh Sediment SW1601-230 ...
GCCCAAAACCAGGGTTTCAACGAGCACGATGATTCCTCTTATAAAAGGCATTTCTCTGAGGCGCCCTTTGTATATGCTGGCCAGGGGCTGCCGCACTGTGTTTAATTCTCCATTGGGCTGGCGTACAGATATAGCCACACCTTCCTTCCCCCGTATCATCACCCCCTCCATAACTGCCTGGCCACCATAATGAAAAGGTCTCGCCATTAGCGACTTAATCTCCTTGCCTGCCTGAAGTGAAGGCTACAACCCTGTCTCACCATGAAAAATCCCTAATAGTATTTATTATGTTAAAAACAACTGAAAAAATAAAGTTTATCCCCTGAAGTAGCGGCGATTAACGAATTTCTAGTTTCCCCAGATAAGCTTAAAGAAAACACTGCCCGCGGTCAAACAGCCGCTGTCAAAATAAGAGATAAAGGGTTCGTGGACATTCAACCTGTCATAAAGAGATAGAGAGTTGAATATATCCCATCATTTCATCTTATATCGTTTCTTAAAGCGTTCCACCCTCCCCATTGAGTCAACTATCCTTTGTTCACCCGTATAAAAGGGATGGCATTTACCGCATACTTCGACCCTGATTTCTGGCTTAGTTGAACCAATGGTGAAGGTATTACCGCAAAGGCAAGTTACTTTAGCATTATCATAATACTTAGGATGGATTTTTTCCTTCATTTGTAAACGCTCACCTTTTTTTTGTATCTGGTTGCCGGCTCATATTTAACATAGCCATCTATTAAGGCAAAGAGGGTATAATCTCTCCCCAGACCAACATTGTTTCCCGGCAGTATACGGGTCCCTCGTTGGCGAACCAAGATAGTTCCAGCGCGCACTTGTTCTCCCCCATACCTCTTCACTCCCAAGCGCTTAGCTTGACTATCCCGCCCATAAGCTGTGCTGCCACCGCCCTTTTTATGTGCCATGTCTATTTTCCTTTACCATTAACAATTTCGTTTACCAATATTTTAGTATAAGTCTGGCGGTGTCCCCTCTTGCTTCGGTAGCGAACTTTGGACTTGTATCTAAATACGATAACCTTTTCGCCCTTAGTTTCCCCTAAAGAAGTAGCCACAACCTTAGCCCCCTTAATAACAGGACTTCCCACAAGGGTTTTTTTATCTTCCCCAATAAATAATACTTTATCGAGCTCAACTTTGTCGCCTTCAGGGACATCTAAACGCTCAACTTCTAATGTTTGCTTTGGGGCTACCTTGTATTGCTTGCCACCTATTTCAATAATAGCGTAAATCTTCTCACCCCCATACAGAACATGGAATCTTAGCACTCCAAATTGCCAGGTGTCAAGCTAGAGATTTGACATGGAATCACCAAGTCATTCAAACTGGCAGTATATAGGTAATGACTCTCTCTAAATTTAAGGGCTTTCAGCTTTTTGGGTTAATTTCGCAATGCAACTGTCTCTTCGCTTTATATACTTTTTCCTCCCATCGGTGTACGAGGGAAGAACCCATTTCATTTCCTTCAGGTTTTGCGTTATAACCGGTATCCAATCCCAAGGGATAGATATCAGTATCCCTCCCTCCGGGAATCGTTGGAGTGCTTTCCCACAGAAGGTCATGCCGGTAGGCACGTAATTGATTTTGCCGCTTTGATATGGATAAACGAAAATCCAGGCACATCCCAATACCCCTGTTGTCTTGCTCTCCCATATCTCACCAGTCGAATAGGACATCGCCCTCAGCACGAATTCTGCCTGGTTGGGAGTAGCTACAAGAATTAAGAGGTCTGGCTCGAATGTCAGTTTGCCCAGCGAGGATACAGCGACATAGTTCACCGTACCCTCCGGAAATTTGGGAACGTATTGGTAAATTCTAGCATTAGCCCTCGGTTCCTGAAAGATTTCCAATGCAGCTCCAAATTCTCCGCCTTTGCCCCATGAGGACATCAGCTCCATCCCCAGTGATACTTTCCCGAAGCAATCTTCATTCTCCTTAGCGAAATAAAACGGGGATTCCCTTTGCTGTGCTTCTTTGATCATTTCGCAGAAAGCAAGCCTTTTGTCTATTTGCTTTATTCCTTCTGGTTTGAAGTACAGGAACTTGACGCCTACAGGTGGCTTCTCAAATTTAAATTTGTTGAATATGGACAAATCAGTTTGAAGCGGTCTCATATTAACCTCCTAAAAATATATTTTTCCACAGTAGAGGTCCCTGTGAAAGGCGCTGGTAATTGTTTAGCTCTTCTAAAATCCTAGCCTATACTATATCATCCCCCGCACTTTCAAGCATGTTTGGCGTGTGAGCCAAGCCATCCAGAATTTTACGGCGTCACTCAACCCACATCAACCCTAACCTACTAAAAAATTTACAGCAACGGGAGCTAAACCATGCTTGACAGACTAATTCAAATTATGATAAAACGCGTTCAGACTTGGGGGGAAATTAAACTGGTACCAGCGGGGAGGTGACGAACCTGTTAAACGTGAATGGTCGAGCTTTGTCTTTTGGATTTATCAGCAGACTGTAGAGTAAGGAGTTAGAATTATGGCAAAAATACCTGACAAAATTGAAACCTGGCAGATGGTAGAGCCGGGCAAGCTAGCTAGAACCAGCGTTGATGTCCCTGAGATACACCCTGGCGAGGTGCTGGTTGAAATTGCCGGCTGTGGCGTCTGTCATACCGACCTGGGATTTTTTTATGACGGCGTGCCTACAGTAAACAAACCACCGTTGACCCTGGGGCATGAAATCAGCGGCACGGTGATAGCCGGCGATGATAAGTGGCTGGGCAAGGAGGTAATTATACCGGCGGTGATGCCGTGCAATGACTGCCCTATTTGTGCTGCTGGAAGGGGCAACCGCTGCCTGAGTCAAAAGATGCCGGGGAATAGCATGGGGATTTACGGTGGTGATTCCAGCCACATCGTCGTCCCGGCTCATGATTTGTGCCCTATTGAGAATAAAGGTGATTTGCCTCTCGAGCATCTGTCTGTAGTGGCTGATGCTATAACCTCTCCGTACCAAGCTGGAACGAGAGCAGGACTTACAGCAGGTGATTTGACTATTGTGATTGGAGTTGGCGGTGGCCTCGGCTCTTATATGACCCAGATTTGCTCTGCTTTAGGGGCCAAGGAGGTGGTTGGAATTGACGTTGTTCCTGAAAAGCTGGAGAGAGCACTGAAATATGGGGCGACCCATGTCATTAACTCAAGGGGTAAGAGTGCTAGAGATATAAGGGATGAATTTCGGAGCTATTGTAAAGAAAAGGGTGTGCCATACAATTATGGGTGGAAGATTTTTGAATGGAGTGGAACAGCGGCTGGTCAAGAGATTGCCCTGGAACTACTGTCATTTATTTACATACTAGTCATATGTGGGTACGGTATGCAGAAGAACGAATATCAGTTGTCGAGGTTGATGGCATTTGACGCTGAGATTAAGGGCACCTGGGGTTGTTTGCCCAAGCACTATCCTGCAGTCCTTAAGATGGTCCTCGACGGCAGGATACAGATAGAGCCGTTCATTGAGACCAGGCCAATGAGCCAGATTCAGCAAGCGTTTGAAGATGCTCACAGTGGGAAATTATATAAGAGAATCGTATTGATCCCTGATTTTTAAAGCCAGTACGTCAAAGGGTTGATATTTCCCCGTGATTTTCCTAGAGAACTGCCACTTCTATATTATGCTATCAAAATTTGTAAATTATATTGTAGCGACAGGTTCCGGTCAATTGTGACGGCCAAGGGGACTACCCTACGTAACCTCCATCAACAGATAGCACCTGCCCGGTGATGTACCGCGCATCATCCGATGCCAGAAACACAAAGGCCGGCGCTACTTCGTCAGGTTCGCCAAACCGCCCCAACTGTATTCTCGAAAGGTATATTCCCTTTAGCTTTTCATCATCTCTTACTTTGTCCGTCATCTCCGTTGTAATAATTCCCATGGATATGGCATTAACATTTATCCCGTATCTCGCCAGTTCCCTGGACGCAGACTTGGTGAACCCAATAACTCCCGCTTTCGCCGAGGCATAGTTTATTTGCCCAACCGTCCCATACAATCCAGCGGTGGAGATGACATTGATGATCTTCCCGTATTTGTTTTCCTTCATATAGTTAGCTGCAGCCTGCGTACAATTGAAGGTGCCCTTTAGGTGAGTATCGACAACCCGGTCCCACGTCTCCTCATCCATCTTTAAAAGCAAAGCGGGCCTTGATACTCCAGCATTGTTAACCAGGATATCCAAGCCCCCTAATTCCCGCACTGCCTGGTCGATCATTGATTTAGCATCCTGGTAACTGCCGACATCTGCTTTCAAGGCCACAGCCTTGCGGCCGAGCATCCGTATCTTATCCACTACTTCGTTAGCAGCAGCATCATTGCTACGGTAGTTTATCACTACATCGGCGCCTTCCCCAGCAAAAGCCAGGGCTACAGCCCTGCCAATACCTCTCCCACCACCGGTAACAATCGCCCTCTTTTTCTGCAATTTCATAATATCCTCGCCAATCTAGTTACCTGTTTTTCCATTCAGGCTTGCGCTTATCCAAATATGACTGCAAACCCTCTTGGCCATCTTCAGTCTGCCAGCTCTTGATACCGAGCTCCACTCCTTTTTCCAGCGAATCCTCAAGAGAGGGTATTTCTGCACAATCGTACAGTGCACCTCTCACCAGCTTAACGCTCAGCGCGCTCTTTTCCAATAACCTGCGTGCGAACTCCTCTGCAGTCTGGTCCAGTTCTCCTTCAGGAACAACCTTATTGACAAGGCCAATTCGTTCCGCTTCCCGGGCACTGACATTTTCTCCCATCACCAGCAGTTCAAAAGCTCTCTTTTCCCCCATTATCCTAGGAAACAGAGGAGCAGCCGCCGGCGCCAGTCCACCAAGTTTTATCTCCGGCTGACCGAGTCGGGCGTTCTCGGATGCAATAGCCATATCACAGCCGGCAACAAGCTCGCATCCACCCCCCAGTGCTACCCCATTGACCACAGCAATACTCGGCTTGCCAAGACCTCTCAGGAGATGGAAGACACGGCCAAACTCCTTCATCATCTTGGGCATCTTCTCCCCGATATGGTCCTTTACCTCCACACCCGCACTGAAGGCCTTGTTCCCAGAGCCGCGGAGCAACAGCAACTTAACTTCACCATCTTTCGCCACTTGCTCCAGGGCAGTATTTAGCTCCGCTAACGTATCACAATCTATTACGTTAAGTGGTGGACGATTAAGTGTAAGAGTCGCTATTCCTTCTTTTTTATCCAAGATAATGTTCTGGAACTTCATATTCCCTCCCTTCAAGATATGTTGCACCCCTATTATACAGCGAGGCGCACCTTTCGCCAGAAAGCGAAAGCCCATGGTTTATTAATGGGCTTTCACATCTACACCATCTTTATCAGTTTACTGCTTCGGCTTCGGCATAACCTGCTCTGCCAGATCTTCATCGAAGCTATGCCCTTGGGCAATCAACTGACGGTATTTAATGAAGTCTATCCTACGCTGACCCGTCATAGCCTCCGTATTGAAGGTATTGAATCCAAGATAGGCTTCCATATTCATATTTGCCCCCAGCCAATACTTGGCGCTTATCTTATTGGCATCCCAGAAGAACTTCTTCTTCCATCTTATCGTTTCAATGCTCTTCATCAAGCACATAGGCATGAGATTGGTAAGTGTCCAGACAACCTCGTTTACCCTCCGGTCGAGGAGCGAGAAATCGGTCTCGGCTGTCTTTATAATCTCCTTTGCTTTCTTGGCCTCATCACCAATCTTAGGTTCTCCATAGACGATCCTTCCATCTTCTACATACCTGTCGGTAATCACAAGAGGGTTCCTAATCCACCCACCATTAAACTTCTTCACGGGCACTACATCAGTTATGAAGCCTAGCCTGTACATTTTGTAGGCACTCCACAGTTCGTTGGAGACACAATTCCATATGGCCAGCTCTGTAGTAGGTAGCTGCCAGGGGAGAAAATCAGTTGAGCCTCCATCCGGCGTCGAGCCAACCCCAGTACCAGCCTGCCCAAAATTAGCAAGGTCAGAGGCGATAGCCAGATCACAGGCCTGGCCAATCTCCTGTCCTCCCGCCACCCTCATCCCATTAACGCGACAAATGACCGGTGCTCCGGCATCAAGAATGGCATCCACCATCCCGGCAAATAGATTAATGTAGTCCCTGTATTCCCTTGGCCGTAGGGTGTAATATTCGGCATATTCCTTGGTATTACCACCAGTACAAAAAGCTCTATCGCCAACAGCGGTGAAGATGATGGCCACAACACTCCTGTCCGCCGAGGCTTTCTTCATCCCAGCTATAACACCCTTGACCATCTCGGTGGTGTAGGAATTATACTGGGCTGGATTATTGAGGGTAACCCAAGCCGTGTATAATCCATCCACCGTTTCCCCAGTCTGAGGGTTAATCAAAGGTTTCCTCTCATACATGGTGCACGGCGGCTCTGTTCCAAAGAACTCATCGCCGACAAGCTGGTGATCCTTCAGTTCATTGTCTCTTGGCAACCAATCCATCGCCATTTGCTCTACCTCCTATTCAAATTTCTGGTAGCAGGTCAAAAAGTTAACATAGCTCCGGGATTTTCCCTGACGTAATAGTTTAGTTTTCCCAAAATCTTAGTCTACAGTGTATCACCCCCCCACACTGTCAAACGTTTTCGATATTCTTCGAGATTTTCGTCAGATTGATAAAAAAGTCAGTGAATTTCAGTAAATTTGGTGATAGGAACTGACCACTGGATCTCATACCAACTCGTAATAACAGCAAACTCACAGGCTAGAAAATCCATCAGGGTTTTTAGGGAAACTTACCTCCTACTCCTTGAGAGGCAAGCACTTCGGGTTGTATAATAACTTGTCGTTGGAAGTTTGTCAATATTCGCATCAAATGTGCTTTAGTATCCCAATCTGGCTCTATTAAGCCGCACTTCCTCTTAAATGTATTCACTCTGCAGCAATCGGGGGAATTCAGATTTCTACGGAGTTCTAGTCAGTCCAAGTATAATGACACGTATAGTTCACGACATCCAACTGCTCTTACAGCGTGTACCTGCCCAATATGTGAGTCTGCCTGAACAGCGACTACAACATAGAAAGCCTGGACTCAGGGTATGTCTGGCTAACTTCTCCATAGATCCTGCGACCATTGCAGGAGATTCACCACGGGATCGACGAGCACCTCCCTGACAATTGCACGCAGGAAATCATTATTCGCTATGAAGTCAGCCACAGGTGGACTGAATCTATAATAAGTTTCTACAAATCGCGAACCAAGGGCATTTTCCAGTAACACCTGGTCCCGAAAATCACGCAATATGTCAAGCTGACTGGCTGTTTCTGTGCCATAGGCTGCGGTCGCAATAAAGCAGAAGCCCCCCGATGGTGGGTATAAACCAATTTCATCGAACCGCACTTCCCCTCCCTCGTCCCAGCCAGTTCCCAGGAGGCGGATTCTTACACTAGTCGCACCGAATGGCGCCACCATCGTGCTAGTCCTTTGCACATAGATGCCGTTAGTGTCGTTGGCAGAAAGCTCTGTTGTCGAACTAATTTGTGTCCCATTTACCCCCACCCACCAGTCAAGAGCAATGACACCAGTAACGTTGCCGGAAACATACATCCATCCCCAAACCTCAAATGTCACCGGCAGGGTGAAATTACCAAAACACAACCACTGGGTAATCGCGCCGCCATCTCCTGTTATTAGTGCGGTCCAATTACCTGCATAGATGGGGCCGGTATCTACACGCGTAGCGTTTCCAGTCAGGTTCCATGAATACGGGACTCCCCCCACCCCTTCCTCGAAGCTCTGGTTAAAGACATGTCCCCCGGCGCTTAAATAGCCGGAGGGCAAGAAGACCAAAACCCCGGCTACGATGAGCAAAGCCGTCAGCATGACTCTCATATACCTAACCATGTCCCACCTCCTTTTGCAACAGTTTAGTTTTCAAAAATTGTAGTTTGGTAGCCTACATTATAATACATTATATAATCACCCCTACACACCGTCAATCGCTTCACGGCTCCTTGTCAAATTTTATGGGAAGAGCTATGCAAGATAATGTAAACTTCGGTATTGGTTATCGCCTTCCGATGGAACAAATCGCTCTGGTTAATAACGACAGGAAGAGACATAACTCTCATCGTCGGGCCTTGAAATACTACTTTCTCTTGACCGCTGACTTAACCGATTCTTCAATGTCTCTGGCAGTCAATCCGTATCTTTGAAGCAACTCTTCAGCTTTGCCAGACATAGCGTACTTGTCACCAAGGTTGACGAATTCCATAGGCACTGGCTTCTCTTTAGCTACTGTCTGCGCGACTCGACTGCCCAGACCACCTTGAGCTAAGTGCTCTTCAGCGACGACAATTGCGCCCGTCTCCGAGGCTGCTTTGACTACAGCTGCCTCATCCAAAGGTTTGAGGGTATGCATATTGATTACCCGGCAATCTATACCTTGCCGTGCTAAGATATCTGCCGCCTCCAGAGCCTCAGCGACCATGATGCCCACGGCTATAATAGTTGCATCCGTGCCCTGTCTCATGGTTACTGCCTTGTCTAATGTGAATTGATAGCCTTCAGGATAAACAATCGGCGTCTTGGGGCGACTTAGTCTGATGTAGAAAGGTCCATGGTCAATTGCCGCCACTCTTACTGCCTCAGCAGCTTCTATAGCATCGGCAGGAACAACAACAGTGAAGCCAGGGAGAGCACAATACAATGCCAAGTCCTCAATGGCGTGATGGGAGGCGCCGTCCTCACCAACGGTGATGCCTCCGTGAGTGGCGACAATTTTGACATTTAGCTCTGGCTGGGAAAGGCAGAGCCTTAGCTGATCAAAACAACGGCATGAAGCGAAGATGGCGAAGCTGCTGACAAAAACTATTTTCCCCGAGGCAGCTAATCCAGCGGCTATGCCGATCATGTTTTGTTCTTCCAGGCCGCAGTCAAAAAAACGGTCGGGAAACTCCCGGGCAAAAAAACTGGTCATTGTTGAGGGCGATAAATCAGCGTCCAGGACAACAATGTCTTTGTTTTGCCTGCCCAGCTCTACCAGGGTTTTGCCATAGGTTTCCCGAGTAGATGCTTCGGCCATACTTACGCTAACTCCTTTAGTGCCCTTGCGGCTTCTTCCCGGGTAGGTGCCTTGCCGTGAAACGCCACATTGTTTTCCATGAAGCTAACGCCCTTGCCTTTGATGGTGCGGGCGACGATGACAGTGGGTTTACCTTTTTTCTTTTCAGCCTCTTGGCAAGCGGACAGAATTTGGTCAAAGTCATGTCCGTCTATATCAATAGTATGCCAGCCAAAGGCTTGCCATTTCTGGGTAAAAGGTTCAAGGTTCATGATATCTCGAGTCCACCCGCTGAGCTGAATACCATTGCAGTCAACTATAGCCGTTAGGTTATCTGGTTTGAAATGGGCCGCAGAAAGAGCTGCCTCCCAAGTTTGCCCCTCTTCACATTCCCCATCGCTCAGAAGAACGTAGGTCCGGTAAGTTTTGGAATCCAGCCTAGCGGCCAGGGCGACGCCAATAGCGAAGGACAAACCCATACCCAAAGAACCGGCTGACATTTCTACTCCGGGGGTGAACTTACTATCAGCATGTCCCTGGAGACGGCTATCCAGCTTTCTCAATGTTGCCAGTTCTGCCACAGGAAAGTAGCCAGCTTCAGCCAGGGCAGCGTATAAGATCGGGGCAGCATGTCCTTTGCTCAATATAAATCGGTCACGATCCGGCCACTGGGGACTTTCGGGGTTATAGCGCAAAACATTAAAATAAAGCGCAGCGATAATGTCAGCTGCTGATAGAGAGCCACCGGGATGTCCACTGCCCGCCGTAGCTATCATTTCGATTACATGACGGCGTAGCTTTTTAGCCATTTCCTTGAGTTCTGCCGTGGACAGGTTGAATTTGTTACTTGGAGAGGCTCTTTCAGGGGATACTTCGCTATGATTTGGCATTGGTCAAAGACTAAATTGTAACCCAGAATGGCTTACAATGTCTATAGTAAGTAGAATACCCTCAGACCAAAGGGGACATACTATATCAGCGGTGGGAGGAGGCGCTTTAATTGGGTCAAATCGCTAATAGATTCCTGGTGGTTTTTCTTCGACCTGTCAAGATAGAGAGCATTTATGCCAACCTGTCGGGCATTGAGGAAATCAAATTGCCAGTTATCACCTACATGAATGACCTGGCTCGGTTTGACACCCATCTCTTCACATACCCTTAGGTAAAAATCAGGGCTTTTTAATTGCCTATAATGCGAAACGGACGAAAAAATTCGAATGAAATGATGTTTGATATCTCGCAATAAGCAATGCAGCAGCCCCAATGGCGTGCCTGAGGCAACAACCAACTTATATTCACTGGATAAAGAAGAAAGGACCTCAGTTACCTCAGGATAATAGGCTACCTTACCCAGGCAACTTTGTACCGCTGGCTCAGAAGAACCCAAGCCAAGATAGTTAAACCAGTATTCGATATCATACCATTCAAGCCTCTGGTCGCCAATCTTGCCATACTCATCAGCAATATGCCTCTTTGCTTGAGCAAGGTCAAGTCCTTCTTTCTGAGCATAAAGTGTAGGGATAGTCTCATGCCATATAGCCTGGCTGAAATCAGGCGTTACCACTGTTCCCTCAGCATCAAAAGAGATTAGTTTAATCTGCCTCATTTGAAATGCTGATATTATCATGTAAGGAGGTGAAAGTCCATTTGTCTATTCCAGTTCAACGCGCTAAAATACACAGAATGCTAAGTTATTCAGTCCCAGAGAAGCTGAGCCAGACCTTTGAGCTAGGCCCTATAAGGCCTCCTAGTGAAGCCTTTTCCCTACTGATAAGGGCGACCAGGAATTGCCCCTGGAATAGATGCCAGTTCTGCCCTATATACAAAGGCAATAAGTTCGAACTGAGATCAGTGGAGGAGATTATAAAAGATATTGAGGCGGCTAAGGCCATCAGTGAGGGTATAAAGGAAATGGCATGGAAGACGGGTCATGGCAACAAACTGATAGAGGTAGCAGCAATGCTCTCCAATCAACTTCAATATGGACAATGTGTGCATAATGTTGCCCGCTGGCTTGCAACAGGAGGCAAGTCAGCATTCCTCCAGGATTCTAATACCTTAATCATGCGTACCCCTGAGCTAACACAGGCGATTACTTTCCTGAGAAAAACCTTCCCCAGCTTAAATAGAGTGACTACATATGGTCGGTCCCATACAGCAGCTAGAAAGTCGTTAGCGGAGTTAAAGGAAATCAAGGATGCCGGGTTAGATAGGATTCACATTGGACTGGAGACTGGCTATGATCCTTTGCTGACTTATATTGAAAAGGGGTGCACTGCTAAGAACCATATTGAGGGTGGGAAAAAGGTGAAAGAAGCAGGCATTTCTCTGTGTGAATATGTCATGCCTGGTCTGGGGGGCAAGAAAATGTCTCAAGAACATGCCCGGGAAACAGCCAAGGTGTTAAACGCGATTGACCCTGATTATATCAGGCTGCGTAGCCTCCACGTAACTCCAGCTATGCCATTGTGGACTAGGTTGCAAGACGGAGATTTTGAACTGCAAAAAGAAGACGAAGTAGCAAAAGAAATAGGTGTTTTCATAGAAAACCTGCAAGTTACCAGTCGTCTTAAGAGCGACCATACACTTAACTTATTGATGGAGATCGAAGGCAAAATGCCTGAGGATAAAGAAAAATGCCTCAATATCATAAATAAGTATTTATCTTTGCCAGATGAGGAAAGACTCAATTTCAACTTTGGCAGCCGGGCCGGTTTATACAATAGGCTAGCTGACCTCAGTGATAGCTATAAACACGATAAAATAGAACAAGCTATAAAAAACCTCAGAGCACAAGGTGGCAATGTTGAGGAGACGATATTCAAGCTGAAGGACAACTTCATTTAAGGGGAAATAGTGGCAAAAGGGTTTGTAAACCTAAATCGTTTCAAGCACGGCCGGGCAATAAAGCGCGACAGCAAACAAAAAGCCGATTTACAGGGCGGCAAGGGAATCAGAGGAGGAAGGGTTAAATTTCGTGGCTAAAATAGATGGACTTATCTTTGGCTCTATAGTAGTCGAAGGTAAGAAATACCGCCGGAGTGTTCTGATTTTTGCCGATGGCACAGTAAAGAGGCGAAAAGCTGGGCTAAGGTAAAGAATCTAATCTTACTGGTGCGGCTATCCTACGACGCCGTAGCAAGCTCAATGAGCCTGCCGAACAGAAAAAGCTTGCTGCCTTGATTCATATAACCTGCTAAGGCATAAATTTATCTCAGATTGATTTTTTTATAAAGGTAGCGCGCGGCTGTGTCTCCGGTATTTTCCTTTACATCCACAAATAATTTAAGAAGCTCCCTGGCCGCAAACAAGATTAGCCATGCCAGGAATGAGCCAATCATTACTATTACAATCAGTAACCCACCTTCAATTCCACCTGTAGTAATTCCCAAAACAAGCGAACTAATAAATCCAAGTACTAATACTATCCATGCTATGACCCTCAAAGCACTAGTCGCATATTTTATATAATAAAACTCCTGTATCTTGTTTGCCTTCCGCCCTCTCTGCACAACATCGTGCGCTCTCCTCCTAGGCATAAGTAGCCACAGTTTCTGAATGAGCTTACCGAACGCAGAAAATTTTACTGCCTTCATTCACACAACCACCTAGGGCATAAATTTAATCTAGGCCTGATTTCTCTGTAATGGTAATGCGCTCAGCCGTATTTCTGGTATTCTCTTCCACATCCATAAAAAGGTAAAGGAGTTCCCTGGCGGTAAGCAAGAATACCCAAGACAGGAAGGAGAAAATTACTCCCGCAACAGCTATTAAAAAACCTGCAAACCCCCCTGCAAGCCCAACTACACCTCCATTTGCAGCACCACCCGTTATAATTCCGAGAACGATCGAAGCAATAACGCCAACCACCAGTACTATCCATGCTACAACTCTCAAAACCTTGGCTGCAAAGGGTAGAAAACTATACTTTTTTTCCATCTCGCCTCCTTTCTGTCCTTAAAGTTTTTCAAACACGTTTTTGTATTTACCTGATTCATCAGGCACAATCACTTCATAATTTGCAGAACCTTGGACTTTACTCAAATTCGCCCTTCCCCAAGCTGACAAATATAATGGCGAGTATCCCGAGAATCACCCAGGGACCAAGGAGTGCACAGATAGACCCGGCAAGCGCCAGTCCCCAAACCCTTCTTTTCAAGGCGTAGCTACCACCCACTATAGCAATTATCCCTAATACAATTATGGGAACAGCAATGGCGCTAAACCATGGTATCCCAAAGAACCATCCGATGCCCCCGACTACAGCAACCACTATACCGGTTATAACACCAATGGCTCCTGCAATAATACAGAGTATGCCCGCAGTTGTCGGTTTCCAGGTCTTTTCCATATCTTGCCCGCTTTTCAATTTTTTACATAACGATATAGTTAGAAGCTCTCATTGTCAATACCTCAAAACCCCAATCACCACCACGGCAGCGGGTTTGCCTGCCATAATCCAGCCCGACGCTGCAACCACCACACCCTTGCCTTGTCGCAACATCAAATCGTCACAACACTCAAGGCAACCATTCAAAGAACTCATCAAGGTATGCACCAAGGCATAAAGTCACCCCAAGGTATGATTGTCACGCCCACCGCGACTAGAATTCCCGTGATTATCGCACCTATTCCCAGGCTAATGAGAAACACCCGCCACCACAATCCCCAAGCTAATTTCCAAGTTGGCTTTACCTCATTATCCATCTGCTCTTTCTCCTTTCTTTGTTTTTTCAGGTTCCAAGCTTCTCAATTTATGGAGTAGCTTATACGGCTCTTCGATTCATTATAATTATAGCTATTACATGATGTCAATACAGTTAAGGGGATAGTTTATCAAATCGCTCGTGGTGAGCTTATCAAATCATGAGCGGCACTAGAGAGCAGACCAACTTACCCTTCCACTTTGCTCAGGTGGAGATAGGTTGCTAAACAATATCTCTGAAGGCTTCCATTTAGCTTAACCAAGCTCCTTGACCATATAAGCGCCTTCCAGTCCATAACCAAGCAAGCGATAATACTCCCTGGCACCGACACCACTAAGCACCGATAATCTATCCGCCTTGAATTCCTCCCTGGCGATTCTCTCTGCCTCTCGAAGCAACCTTTCCCCGAGACCGTGATGTTGAGCGGCTCGCTCTAGTCTCCCCCCAAGTGGAACTTCAGGACCGAAAATGTGTAGCTCCCTGACTACCGCCTTTTCCCCATTTATTCTCAGCCTCAGCAAACCAAACAAAGTTTCATTCTCATCCTCATAGGAAATGAAGACCTCCCTTCCTCCCCAGGTTTCATAATCCATCCTGGTTAACCGGGGCTCGCCAATTATCCAGCCATCCCTCAGGCGATGTCCATATTCTCGACAACGAATACAGCTACAGCTAAGTCCTGTTTGCTCCATCTTCTTTCTAATAGTCCCTCTGAGCGCTAAGTCTCTGCTCCCGGCAATGATAAATTTGCTGGGAATATCCCGCATCAGCCTCGGGATCCTCACATATTTGGGAATTAGAGCTTTAATATCTATAAGCAAATCAATCATTTCTTCAGCACCATAAGGTCGGTAGCGATTATCCCGATACCAATTCTCTAGCTCACTCCCCCGGACTACCAGCGTGGGGTAAAGCTTGAGCCCGTCAGGTCGAAAACGCTCGTCCCCAAACAATTGCCGCGATAGCTCTAGGTCATGCTCAGGTGTTGACCCTGGTAAACCAGGCATCCAATGATAGTACACCTTAAAGCCATAATCCCGTAATAGCTTGGTCGCGGAGATAATTTCAGCTACCCCATGTCCCCTTTTCGTCAGGTAGTGAACCTCATCGTCCAAGGTCTGTACCCCAAGCTCCACCCTCGTGGTGCCAAAATCGAGCATGCTCCTTATCTCATCTTCCCCACAAAAGTCAGGCCTGGTCTCGATGCACAATCCCACACAGCGATGCTCAGCATTTTCATTCAATTTCCTGGCTTCCTCTAAACTGCTAGAGGTGATGCGGTTCAGAGCATCATAGCAATCCTTAATGAAC
>Ga0315538_1001296_pt1 | contig 15069 bp, 9 predicted proteins | sample SalMarSW160230MG_2_FD_203834 | JGI IMG/M metagenome (GOLD analysis project Ga0315538, IMG submission 203834) | Salt marsh sediment microbial communities from the Plum Island Ecosystem LTER, Massachusetts, United States - Salt Marsh Sediment SW1601-230 ...
GCCGCACCGCTTCAGCCAGGCCGCAGCGTCGGCGGCGCCGGCATCCGTCCCGTCGAAGCCCTCGATCACCTCCGGGTCTGCCACAGCTGCGGCCAGCGCGGCGGACAGATCGACCGGGCTCGCCCCCGCGACTTCGGCCCAAGGCCGCATCGGCGCCAGCGACGCCCGCCCCTGACCGCCCTCCCCTGACGCCAGGCCCGCCGTCTTGAAATCCATCGTCAGCTGGAGCCCTTCGGTTCCGCCGTCCGCGCTCGCCGCGGCACGCCCCGCCGTGGCGCGCCCGGCCCCGCCGCCGGACCCGCGCGTCCAGCTGCCGGCCCCGCCGGGCGTGGGCCCCCCGGCGACCCTGACCGCCGACGTCGTGCCCGCGACCTCGCGGAGCGCCTCGGCAGCCTCCACGGCCGTCTCGCCGGCCAGGGGCGGCAGCCTGTCGATCAGGGTGCGGAACTCGAACTCGCGGAAGAGGCGGATCACCTCGGCCCGGTCGTAGTCGGAAAGCCGGGCCTTGTCCAGATCCAGCGCCAGGGGCAGATCGCGGATGATGCGGGCCAGCTCGCGGCTGCGGAAGACCTGCTCGCGGGCCTCGGTCACCTTGTCGCGCAGCTTGTCGGGCTTGACCTCGGCCAGCCGGTCGTAGATCCCCTCGAGCGACCCGAACTGCCCCACCAGCTTCGATGCGGTCTTCTCCCCCACCCCCGGGATGCCGGGGATGTTGTCGGTGGCATCGCCCTTCAGCGCCTTGTAGTCGATCATCTGGTCCGGCCGAAGGTCGAACCGCTCGCGGATCTTCTCGGGCGTGTAGTAGATCGTCGCGTCCACGCCCTGGCGAGTGGTCATGAGGCGGGTGTGCTCGGTCACGATCTGGAGCATGTCCAGGTCGCCGGTCACGACCGTGGTCTCGATCCCCCGGGCGTCCATGTCGCGGGTGATCGTGCCGATGACGTCGTCCGCCTCGTAGCCTTCCATCTCGTAGACGGGGATGCGCAGCGCGGCCACGACCTCGCGGACCCTGGGAAACTGCGCCCGCAAATCGTCCGGCATGGGTTGGCGGGTGGCCTTGTACTCGGCGAACTGCTCGTGGCGGAATGTCGGCCCCGGCAGGTCGAAGCAGGCGGCGACGTAGTCCGGCTGCACGTCCTGGATGCCGCGTAGGAGGATGCTGCAGAAGCCGAAGACGGCGTTGACCAGCTCGCCCTTGCTCGTCGTCAGCGGTGGCAGGGCGTGGTAGCCGCGGTAGATGAGGCCGTTGCTGTCGAGCAGCATCAAGCGGGGCATGCTGGGCCTCTCGGTCGGAGCCGGCGAGGCGGGCAGGGGCCGGCCCGACAAGTGTAGCCGCCGTCGAAGCGTGCGCCCACCGCCACCCGGTTCGCTCGAGCGAGCCTGGCCGGGGCAGGTCAGCAGCTGAAGCCGCCGCCTCCGCCGCCGTCCCCGGAGCTCGACGGCGGGACATCGTCCAGCCCGTGAGCGACGATGTCGCGGACGATCATCCAGCGCGGGATCGTCAGGAAGCCCACCGGGTTGTCGGTGACCGACGGCACGAGCGGCAGGTTCTTGACATTGCCCGTGCCCACCTTCTGGGCCAGCCCGGCCAGGGCCGCCGCGTCTTCGATCGGCATGTCGGTCCAGAACGTGGATCCGAGGGCGTTGATCAGGTCCGTCACTCGCGGCAGCAGCTCACAGGGATTGAGCTGGGCCCGGAGCGCCATCAGCACCGCCTGCTGACGCCCCATCCGGCCGTAGTCCGAGTCCTGGTGACGGCTGCGGGCGTAGGCCAGGGCCGTATAGCCGTCCATGTGCTGCTGCCCGGCGGGGATGCTGATGGAAACCATCTTGCCGTCCTGAGGCCGCGGGTAGCGCGAGTCCTTGAGCGCCGTCGGAACGTTGATGTCGAGCCCGCCCAGGGCGTCGATCAGCGTCACGAAGCCCATCAGGTTGACGAGCACGGTGCCGTCGACGTGCAGGCCCAGGTACTGGCCGATCGCCCCCTCGAGAGCCTTGAACCCGCGGACGAAATCCGAGCCCGGGTAGGGGTAGGCGCTGGGACGGTTGACCGCGTCGCGCCACAGCCCGTTGAGCAGATTCGGGTACGGGAAGCAGTGGCACGGGAAGGCGTTCGCCGACTCAGGCGGCAGGGGCACGTTCTCGAGGTTGCGCGGGATCCCGTACATGGCCGCGCGGCCGCTGGAGATCTCGACCTGGAGCAGGATCATCGTGTCCGGCCTCAGGCTCCAGCGCCCTACTCCCGAGTCGGCGCCCACCAGCAGCAGGTTCAGGAAGCCGTCGTCTCTCCACTGTTCGGGGGGCGTGTTGGGGCCGCCGGCGTTTTCGATTGGGAAGATCGGGATGCCGTCGGCCGTCTCCGGGCCCGGCGTGATCTCGATACTCGGGATTGCCATCGAAGGATGGAACGTCTCGACGGCGACATAGGGCGGCAGCGTCTGGTCGGGCATCGGAGTGTCCTCGGTCACGACCGGCGGGGCCGTCTCTCCGGGCTCCAGGTTGCCGCTGCCGAACCAGCACGGCGCATCCTCGTTGAAGATGCAGGACAGGCTGTCGCGATACTGCACCCCGACCGTGGCCACCGCCAGATGAGTGCCCGCGGCCGCGACTATGGCGGCGGCCAGCACGGCCGCGTTGGCCCGATCCAGGGCCCGACCGGTCTTGCGTGGCGTGGCCGGAGGCCGGCGGTCCAGGTACGAGACGAAGGCCTCGCCCTCAGCCGGCGCCGTAGCCGCCGCGGCCTGGTACGAGTCCACGATCGCCCAGACGCGATACAGGATCAGCGCCAGGTTGAGCGCCACGAAGCCCAGCACCGCTCCCTCGGAGAAGACCGACTGCGAGATGGCCCGCCTGTTGAGCAGCAGCACGGCCAGGGCCAGCGCAGTGAGAACGATGGCCGGCAGCGCGACGAGCAGGGCGCGACGCGTCCGGCCGATGGGCACAAGGCCCAGACCCGGGAAGAGGAAGGAGAGAGCCGCGGCCCCAGCGGGCGTTCGTAGCCAGTCACGAGCTCGCATCGCGCTCAACTCCCCACAGCACGGCCATCGGCCGCCGGCCCGAGCCAGCTGCCTCCGCTATCACTATCACCCAGCGCGGCCGAACCTCGCAACAGCTAGCCTGTGCCACCGGCCGAGCGGCGGCGCCGCAGCGTCGGCACGACCACGAAAACCAGGCCGCCCGCGGCAAGGCAACCGAACCCCGCCAGCCACAGCGGGCCGGAGTCCGAACCCGCTGCCTGGCCGGCCGGGGGCGCCTCCCCGGTTCCCCCGCCCTCCGCGTACCCGGAACCGGTCGCGGCCCCGCTCGCTCCCGGCTGGGCCCCGTCGTCTGCTGCGGGCGCGCGAGGGGATCCCGACTCGCCAGGGTTCGGCTCGGGCGTCTGCGCCGCCAGAGTGTCGGCCGAGGCCCAGTCCGCAGCCTCGCCGGACGGGGCCGGCGTGCCGGCTCCGTTCTTGTCCTGAGGCGCGTTGGGGGCCTGGGCGGAAGTCGGCGACCCGATGGCCAGCTCCTGGCCGCCCGGCTCGGCCGCCTGGCGGTAGTCGATCGAACTGGTGGCGGTCTGGCCCGAGATCGAGATGGCGCCGAGGGCCAGGATGCCGGCGATGCCGGCGGCCGTCATGGATGTGCCCAGCGCGCGAACGGGCCCAAGTCGGGAGACGATCCCCCGCAGCCCCGGCTTCGGGGCTGGTCCGCGCTGCCGCAGGGCGCGGGCCTCGGCCGGGCCGATGGTGAAGTCGCGCGGCCGGGGCGGTATGCTCATTGCCACAGTGGCGGCAGCGATGGCCTCGAAGTCCGCCAGGACCGCGGCGCACTCCCGGCAGGAGATCACCATCTCCCGCGCGCGCTCCAACTCTCGGCCCTCCAGGTCACCGCCGTACAGGCGGGCCAAGAGCAGCTCGTCGTGAGCGGCGTGGGAGGGGGCGGGGTTGCGGTCCATCACGATCCTCAGACGATCCTAGCCACGCAGCAGTTCCCTCATCGGCTCCAGGGCGGTGCGCAAGGCCACCCGGCCGCGATGGATGCGCGATTTCACGGTCCCGACCGAGATGCCCATGAGGCGGGCGATCTCGCCGTAGTCGTAGCCCTCGACGTCAAACAGGACGATGCAGTTGCGCTGCTCGGCCGGCAGACGAGCCAGGGCAGCGACCAGGACGCGCGAGCGCTCGCCGGCCAAACTCAGGTCCTCGGGCTCCGTCGTCCCGTCGCCGGCAGGCTGCCAGCTCTCGTCTTCCAGCTCGGGGTAGGGCTGCGACGGGCGCCGTTTGCGGGCCCGCTGCAGGTCCATGGCCGCGTTGACCGCGATCCGGGCCAGCCAGCTGCGGACGCTGCCGCCACGAAACGTGGACAGGTTCCGATAGGCGCTGAAGAGCGCCTCCTGGACCGCATCGCCCGCCTGATCGCGATCGGGAACGAGGCGGTAGACGAGCGCGTAGAGGTGGTCCTGGTGCCTGACCACCAGCTGATTGAAGGCCTCCAGGCTGCCCTCCTGCGCCTGCTCCACGAGGGCAGCGTCGAGGGCCCGGCCGGGATCACGAGCCTCGCCGCGGCCGGCATCGCACTTGTCTGCCATAACCCTCTCTTCGCTCACAGCCGTCCCGGTGCGACGCAGGCGCAAGATATCACGCCCCCGGCCCCGCTCCTCCGGCCAGGCATCCAACGGTCGAGCCCGAGCGCCCCCTCCGCGACAGGCTGTACCATGCCGCCTGGCCGTGCCGACGTGGCGGAACTGGCATACGCGCTCGACTCAAAATCGAGTGGCCGTGAGGTCATGCGGGTTCGACTCCCGCCGTCGGCACCAGCCCCTAGCAGTGGAAGCCGCCGCCACCGCCGCCGTCGCCACCGCTGCCCGGGCTGGCCTCCGGCACGTTGTCCAGGCCGTGGGCCACCATGTCCTTGGCCAGAGCCCAGCCGTTGCCGTCGATCAGAGTGGAGCGCGAAGGGGACTTGAGGGTACGCGGGTCGAGCGAGAAACGAGCCACGTTCTTGCCCGAGATGTAGCTCGCGATGCCGGTCAGCTCAGACGCCGAATCGAGCGGCATGTCGGTCCAGAACGCCTGTCCGAGATCGGCCATCAGCGACGGCACGCTCGGCAGGAGCAGGCAGGGGTTGACCGAGTCGCGCAGCGCCTGCAACACCAGCTGCTGGCGCTTCATGCGGCCGTAGTCGGCCTCCGGGTCGAAGTGACGGCTCCTGGCATAGACCAGCGCCCAGTTGCCGGACATGTGCTGCTGGCCCGAGTGGATCACGAACGAGATGTGGCTGCCGTTGGTCCAGGTGACCTCTTGCTTGCCCGTAGCCGCACCGTCCTTCTTCATCTGGGCGATGACCGCAGGCGAGTTGTCGCCCATGCCGACGTCGTAGCCGCTCTCCATGTACTCCTTCCTGCAGTTCCCGTAGTCGTGCTGCCAGGTGCCCTCCGGGCCGCAGGGATGATCGACGAGCTTGGCCGGGACGTCGATGTCTATCCCGCCCAGGTCGTCCACCAGGCGGGCGAAGCCGCCCAGGTTGATGACGGCCGAGCCATCGACGTGGACGCCCGTGAGAGCGCCGATACCCTGCTCCAGTGCCATGATGCCCCGCATGTAGCGGCTGGCCGGGTCGTCGCCCTGGTAGAAGGGGAAGTAGCTGGGATGGCGGTAGGCGGCCTCGTACCAGAGGTTGCTGAGCATGTCGTAGGGGAAGGTGTAGGGCGGGCAGGCGAAGGTGTTGTCGGGCGTGCTCACGTTCGGGTAGTGCTCGGCGATGCCCTTGGGCATGGGGATGCAGTACAGGTTGCGGGCCAGGCTGAACATCGCCGCCTTGCCGGTGCTCAGCTCGACGTGCAGCAGGATCATCGAGTCCGTGCGCAAGCCGGCCGACCGGTTGCCGGAGCTGCTCTCGCCCTGGTCCACGCCGAGCAGCAACAGGTTGAGGTAGCCGTCGGCAGCCCAGTTGTCGGAGTCCTGAGTGGTCTGCGAGTCGGGCAGGAGGCCGTACGGCAGCGAGGCGGCGGGGCCCACCGAGAACGAGGCCTCGACGGTGCCGCCCGGATCATCCATGGGAATGCTGGGAGCGGTGGTCGAGGTGTCTATTGACGCCAGAGGGTCATCCTCGAAGAAGCAGGCAACGTCGCCCCCGATGCAAGCGTTGCTTTCGCGCCAGGTCATGTCCAGAGCGGCGATGCTGCCGTGGACCACGAACGTGGCACCGACCAGGGTCATGACGGCCGCCACGCTCATCCACTTCTTGGGGAACATCGTCCGAAACCGGTTCTGGCGAGCCGAGGAGTAGGCATCCCCGATGGCCCACAGGTGGTAGGCCATCGCCATCAGGTCGGCGATGAGGAGGCTGAAGAGCCACTCGTCGTTGAAAACGGCCTCGAACAGCGACCTGCGGGCGAACAGGAGAGCTACCAGCAGCGCCGCTATGACGGCCAGGGCCGGGATGGCGATAATGGCGCCGCGACTGGGCCGGCCGACGGCCGCCTGGCCGAGGCCGGGGAAGAGGAAGGAAAGCACAGCCGCTCCATCGGGCGTCTTGACGAAGCGCCGAAGCCGCTGGAGCAGTTTGTACATGGCGTTGCTTCTCCCTGGATCCTCGGGCCGAGCGATCGATGCCGGCTGCGAGGCACCGCCTACTATGCCCGATCGGCGGATTCTGGGCCCAGCCCGGCCTTCGCCGGCGGAATGATAGGCCTCAGGCGCTATTCGTGCCCGGGCATCATCTCCAGGCTCACCAGGCCCTCGCCCAGCCGGCGCCTGGCCTCGGCCATCAACTCGGCGTCGTAGGCCACGCCGCGGCGGACCTCCATGGGCGAGATCGACCCGTCCGCGCCGGGCAGTTCAACGACGACGCGGGTCTCGCCGGGACGCTCGCGGAACATGGCCCGCAGCTCCTCCATGGCTCCGACGATGCGGTCCATGTCGGCGGCGCTCGCGAAGCGGACGTGGAGCACGCCCCGGGCCGGAGCCTCCAGCGGGACGGTGGGCGCGGCTGTGGCCCGGGCGACCGCGGCTTGCGCCTCCTCGGGCAGCGCAGGCTCGTCCTCGTCCCAGGACAACCCCGCCAGGTCCTCCGGGGCGGGCTCGCCGGTCGGCGGCTGGGCCGGCATCTGGTCCGCGGCGCGGGCAGTGGCCGGCTGCGCGGCGGCGGCTACATTCGGCCGCGCGGGTGGGGCGGCGGCCCGGGAACCGGCCAGGCAAGGCTCCACTCCCCCGCCGCGCAGTGGCGAGACGCGCGTCCGCGGCTCGGCCGGCTCGACGGTCTCCGGGACAGGCGCCGGCCTGCCGTTGCCGTTCCCGCCGCCGGGGCGCCGCCCCCAGCGGCCCCTGCCGCGCCCCTTCTCCGCCGCGGCCAGCTCCTGGGCCACGGCCTGCGGCCCCCTGGACACCGCTTCGTCCAGGTTCCAGACCGTGTCCACGGCCAGCGACACCTCGTCGCCGCGATGGTTGACCCGGCCGGCCACGACCAGCGTCGCGCCTTCGGTGAAGCGCTCGCCGATCACCGTGTAGAGCCTGGGGAAGACGACCACCTCGAAGACCCCCTGCAGGTCTTCCATCGTGACGATGGCCATCGTCTCCCGGGCCCGGGTGACGGCCGTCCGGGACGAGCTCACGATCCCGGCCATCAGCACGTTCTGGCCCTCCAGGGCTTCGTCGCGCAGATCGCTGGAGCGGGTCGGGTTGAACTGCGAGATCTGGTCGGCCACCGCGTCCAGCGGGTGCTCGGACAGGTAGAGCCCCAGGAGCGTCTTCTCCCAGGCCAGACGTTCGGCCGGCAGGGCTTCGGCCACCTCGGGCAGCGGGCGATCCAGTGCCTCCGGCGTGTCGCCCAGATCGAACAGCGAGGCCTGGCCCGTGAGACGGTCGTGCTGGGCAGCCTGCCCCGCGGCCAGAGCGCCGTCCAGGGCCGCCAGCAGCTGGGCCGGATGGCCGAAGCAGCCCAATGCGCCGACCTTGATGAGCGACTCCAGAACGCGCTTGTTGCCCAGTCGCAGGTCGATCCGCGAGCAGAAGTCGGTCAGCGACCGGAAAGGCCCCTCCTCGCGAGCGGCGATGATCGACTGGATCGCCCCTTCGCCGACGTTCTTGACCGCCAGCAGGCCGAAGCGAATGGCATCTTCTTCGACGGTGAACTCGACGAAGGAACGGTGGACGTCAGGGGGCCGGACTTCGATCCCCAGGCGCCGGCATTCGGCGATCGCGGCGGCGACCTTCTCCTCGTTGTCCCGGAAGGCCGTCAGGACGCTGGTCATGTACTCGACGGTGTAGTTGGCCTTCAGGTAGGCGGTCTGGTAGGCGATCAGGCCGTAGCAGGTGGCGTGGGCCTTGTTGAAGCCGTAGCGCTCGAACGGCTGGAAGGCGGCGAAGACGGCGTCGATGACCTCCGGCCTGACGCCGCGCTCGGCCGCCTGACGCACGAATTTCTCGCGCATCTCGGCCATCAGGCTGGCCTTCTTCTTGCGGATGGCCCAGCCGAGCGTATCCGCCTCCGAGCCGCTGAAGCCAGCCAGGGCCGCGGAGGCCGACATGATGTCTTCCTGGTAGACAAAGACGCCGTAGGTTCGCTTGAGGTGCGGCTCGAGCAGCGGATGGAGGTAGGTCACCGGCTCGCGGCCGTGCTTGCGGGCAATGTAGCGCGGGATGTTGTCCATTGGGCCCGGGCGATACAGCGCCACCATGGCCGCCAGGTCGAAGACCGTGGTGGGCTGCAGCTCGCGGATGTAGCGTCGCATGCCCGCCGACTCGAGCTGGAAAACGCCGGTCGTCTCGCCTGAGGCGAGCAACTCGAACGTCTTGCGATCGTCGAGCGGGATCTTCTCCAGGTCGATCTCGATCCCCCGATTGGCCCGGATCAGGTCCACCGCCTGGCGCAGGATGGTCAGGTTGGAGAGACCCAGGAAGTCGAACTTCAGGAGACCCAGCGCCTCCACGCCGTGCATCTCGTACTGGGTCATCACCGCGTCGGAGTTGGTCGCCTTCTGCAGCGGCATCAGCTCGGTCAGCGGCTCGCGGCTGATCACCACGCCGGCGGCGTGAGTAGAGGCGTTGCGAGCCACTCCCTCCAGGTGCCGGGCGAAATCGATCACCCGGGCCACCGACGGCTCGGTGTCGTACATCGTCTTGAGCTGGGGGTTCATCTCCAGCGCCTCGTCCAGCTTGATGCCGAGCTGGTTCGGCACCGCCTTGGCGATGCGGTCGCCCTCGCCGTAGGTCATGTCCAGGACGCGGGCCACGTCCCGGATCGCGGCCCGGGCCAGCATCGTGCCGAAGGTGATGATCTGGGCCACGTGGTCGGCGCCGTACTTGCGGCTGACGTAGTTGATGACTTCCTCGCGCCGGCCGTCCTCGAAATCGACGTCGATGTCCGGCATCGTCACCCGGTCCGGGTTCAGAAACCGCTCGAACGGCAGCTGGTAGTGGATGGGATCCACCGGTGTGATGCCCAGGGTGTAGGTGACCAGGCTGCCCGGCGCGGAGCCGCGGACGGTGATGGCGATGCGCTGCTCGCGGGCGAAGCGGGTGAAGTCGGCCACGATCAGGAAGTAGCCCGCGTAGCCCATCGAGCAGATGATGTCCAGCTCGTAGTCGAGGCGCGCCTGCAGCTCAGGCGTGACGGTTCCGTAGCGACGCTCGAGGCCGGACTGGCATTCCTTGCGCAGCCAGGACTCGATCGTCTCGCCCTCGGGGACCGGGAAGCTCGGGATCCGAAGCTGGCCGAACGGCAGCTTCATCTCGACCGTCTCGGCGATGGCCCGGGTGCGGCGGATGGCGTCCAGGTTGTCCGGGAAAAGGGCGGCCATCTCGGCGGCCGACTTCAGGTAGAACTCGCTTGTCTCGAAGCGCAGGCGGTTGGCGTCCTTGACCTTGGCCCCGGTGCCGACGCAGAGCAGGACGTCGTGGGCCTCGTGCTGCTCTCGGCGGACGTAGTGCAGGTCGTTGGTGACGATCGGGTCCAGGCCGATCTCGCGGCCGAGCTGCAGGAGCTTGGGGTTGAGGGCCCGTTGCTCGGGCAAGCCCTGGTCCATCAGCTCCAGGAAGAAGCGCTCGCGGCCGAAGATCTCCTTGTAGAGGCCGGCCGTCTGGCGAGCCAGGTCCCAATCGTCCACCTCCAGGGCCTTGGCGATCTCGCCGCCCAGGCAGGCCGATCCGCCGATCAACCCCTTTGAGTAGCGGGCCAGGTGCTCGTGGTCGATGCGGGGCTTGTAGTAGTAGCCGTCGATGTGGGCGTCCGTGATCAGCCGGCACAGGTTCTGGTAGCCCTCCCAGGTCTGGGCCAGCAGCAGCAGGTGGAAGGGCTGGGCGTCCGCCTTGCCTTCCTTGTCGCGCATGCCTCGCCGGGCGACGTACGTCTCGACGCCGACGATCGGCTTGATCTCGCGCGCGGCGCAGGCCTGGACGAAAGCCACCGCCCCGTACAGCGAACCGTGGTCCGTCACAGCCATGGCGTCGAAGCCGAGCTGCGACCCCCTCTCGGCCAGCTCGTCGATCCGTCCCAGCCCGTCGAGCAGGCTGAACTCGGAGTGGAGATGCAGGTGGACGAAATCGTTCGGCGCGACGGTCACGAGGGCTAATGGTAGCCGCCCGGGCGGCCGGCGGCCGGACGATCCGTGGCCGAGACGCGCCTAGCCGGCTGTCTCAGTTGGGCGCGGCTCCCAGGTGGTGCCGTCCGGCGTGTCGTGCAGCTCGATGCCGGCCTCCAGCAGCCGGTCCCGGATGGCGTCGGCGGCAGCCCAATCGCTCGCCTCGCGCGCCTTGAGCCGCTGGGCAAGCAGCGCGTCGACGAATGGGGCGACCAGCTCGCGCGGGTCCCGCGTATCCTGGCCCGCCATCTCGCCCAGGCAGACGATCGCGCCGCGCAGCGCCGAGCGGGCAGTGGCCAGCGCATCCGACTGGTCGGTGTCCCCGGCCCAGGCCTGGATCGTCTCCTCCAGGGTCAGGATGGCGCGCACCGCAGCCTGGGCGTCGCACTCCTCCAGCGAGGCATTGAAGACGCGCTCCAACTCGGCCACTTCCTCGCGCAGCGGCTGCGGGCAGGCCTGCCCGTCAGAGGCCGGCGCCGCTTCCGCCGAGGCGGGCTCCACCGCAGGCTCGGCCGGCCGCGACGGAGCCGAACCGGTGGCGGCCGCCAGCAGCTCGTCGATCGACAGCTTCGATCCGGCGGGGAATGTCGCGCTGCGGCCGTCCTTGCGAACCGTCACCACTCCCAGCCCTTCGACGGAAGCCGTCCGCGCATCCAGGTCGAAGACAAGGGCCGTGTGCCCGTCGACCCCGAGGATGAACACCCCGGGCGGAAGCTCGGCTTCAAGGACTAGCAGGCGGCGCTCGCCCAGGTAGCAGAAGCGGGTGTCGTGGTTGCCGCCCTCGGCGTTGTCGTAGTGGGGAACGACTGCCACCGGCAGCCCCAGCGGGCCCAGAAGATCCAGGCCCTCCAGCCAGCGCGGCCTCTCGCCCACCTTGTAGATCTCGTACACGGGGATCGTGAAGCGGCCCAGGGTCAGGGCCGCGGCGCTGGCCATGGTGACCGCCCCGCCCTCGGCCAGCTTGGCCGCGAGTAGCTTCGGGATCTCCGACCCGGCCCACTGCCGCAGGGCATAGGAGGGGCTGCCCGGCCCTGTGAACACCAGCGCCGCGTCGCGAACGCGAACGGTGGCCGTTTCGCGGGCCAGCGGATCGGCATCTGCGGCGCGGAACGAAGCCACTCCCATCTCGTGGCCCACGGTGTCGCGGAAGTAGGCCACAGCCCGGGCCGAGATGTCGTCGGCGTTCTCCTGGAAGCCGTACGGCGTGTCCAGCAGGACCGCCGGGGCCTTCCTGCCGCCCAGCCGCTCGAAGGTGGCGCGATGAACCTTGGCCATGGTGGGCGTCGTCTCGCCCGAACCCATGATGGTCAGGATCCGCGGCAGGCGGTTCGCTTTCACTTCCCGGCCCTCACGAAGCGCTCCCTGCGAACAGCCCGTCTCGCTCGGCCTCGAGCAGGGCCTCCGCCAGCTCGGCCGGGCGCTGGGCGTGGATGTCGTGATCGCCCTCGAACCAGCGGACGCGGACGGGCACGCCCGCGGCTGTGAGGGCCTTCTCGGCCGTCTCCGCGCCCGCCCGCTTGGCCTCGGTCCGGATCTGGTCGTGGCCGTCGACGGGCAGGATGAGCACCGGTACGCGAACAGCGGCCCAGGATTCGCTCACCCGCTGGTCCCACATCGCGCGGACGATCTCCCGATGGTGGTCCAGGCTGAGCCACGGCGCGACGGTCCCGTCTTCCCGAATCTCGAAGTTGCCCAGGGAGTCCTGGATCGCCTCGGCCGGCCAATCCGGGTGCTGAACCGCAAACCAGGCTTCGACCTTCTCCCGGGGCAGGCCGGTCGATGGCGGCGGCGTGAGCCGGGCCCAGCACTCCTCCCAGCTGCCGAACGCATCCTGCAGATCGGTCAGGTTGCCGTCCACGAGCGCCACTCCACGGGCGATCTCCGGGTTTCGAACGGCGGTCTCCACCACGACTCCGGCGCCCCACGACTGGCCGACCAGGACGGGCCGGTCCAGGCCAAGCGCCGCCACAACGGCGCGCAGGTCCTCCGCCACCGTTGCGAAGTCGTAGCCGCCGTCCGGTTTGTCGGAACGGCCGTGGCCGCGGAGATCCACGGCAGCCACGGGATCCCCGGCCGCCGCGAGATAGCCGGCCACTCCCCGCCAGACGAGCGCGTTGGAGGCCAGGCCATGGACGAGCACGAACGGGACGCCGCGGGACGAGCCCGACGGCGGATCCGGTTCCCAGCGCAGCACCCGCAGGCCGACTCCAGTCGCAACGGGGATCCTCTCCTCCAGCATTGCGCCATCGTACCCCGCCGCCACTCCTCGGGATGCCCGGCTCCTCGGCGGGTCGCCCCGCGCGACCACCAGCTCGGAGGCCCAGGCTGTGGCGCAAAGGGCGCTTCCACGCTGCCGGGGCGCAACCCGGCTTCGTACAATCGGTCGAACGACAAGCTGGAGCCAGGCTTGAAGACTGCCCATGGGCCGCGTTTCGGCTTCCTGATATCGCTCGCCGCGGCGGCCTCTCTGGCATGGGGCTGCAACCCGACGACGCCCACTGCCGCCCCGGCGACCACTGCCGCGGCCACTCCCCTGTCCACGCCGACCCCGCCCCCCAATCCCGTGGCCACGATCGCTTTGGCGGGGGCCGTGGGCGAGAGCCAGCCGGGCAGTCGAAGCGCCCTGGCCTGGCAGGGTGCCCAGCAGGCCGCCGAGATCCTCGGCGCGGCGTCCAGCCATGTCTACCCCGTCACAGCCGCGGAGCTGTACGCGGCTGTGACGGCGGCCGCTTCCGCTGAGGCTCCGGTCGGCGTGACCGTGGTGGTGACCGCGGGGCCTGAGGGCGCCCAGGCAGCCCTGGCCGTCGCGCCCCAACGCCCCTCGACGCTCTTCCTGGTTCTGGACCAGGTCATACCCGACAGCGCCCCGGCCAACGTCCACGGCCTTGTCTTCGACGACGTCGAGGCCGGCTACCTGGCCGGCTACGTGGCCGCCGGCGTCAGTCCCACCGGCAACGTCGGCTTCGTCGCCGGGCTCGCGTCCGACCTCGCTGCCGCCGGCTACCTGGCCGGCCTGCAGAACGGCGCTCGGCAGCTCTCCTCGACCGCCACAGTCTCACCCGCCTACGCCGGCGCGGCCCAGGATCCCCAGAAGGGCCGGGCGGCGGTGGACGGCCTTGTCGCGGCCGGGGCGGGGGTCATCGTGGCCATGCCGGACCTGACCGGCTACGGCGCCATGCGGCAGGCCTGCGCCCACGAGGTCCCGGTGGTCGCCCTCGCGACCGAGGCGGCGCTGCTGCTCCCGGACGTTCGATCTTGCCTGGTGCTCAGCATCCTGCGTCGCTACGACCTGGCGGTGCGGGACGCGATCACCGGCTACGCGTCCGGAAGGCCTGTGCCACGCGTCGCCGTCGGCACGGTGGCCAGCGGCGGCATCCAGCCGGGCCCCTTCGCCAGGCACGCTTCACCGGAGCTGGCGAACGGCCTCCAGGACGTGCTGGCGGCGATGCGCGCCGGCCCACCCCGCCCTGCACCGACCCCGGCCGAGAGCCCTGCCTCGGCTGCCTCCAGCTCGACCTGACGGAGGCCAAGATGGCGGATGAAGCGGTTCCTCTCCTCGACGACTCCGGGATCCTCGAGCTGCTGCGAACGAGCCGCCGGATCGCGATGGTCGGCGCCTCTTCCAATCCCCTTCGGCCGTCGTGGGCGGTCTTCCGCTCGCTCGCAGCGGCCGGGTACGACTGTGTACCGGTAAACCCCAACGAAACGAGGGTCCACGGCGTGCCCGCCGTCGCGACCCTGGCCGAGGCTGCCGCAGCGGGCCCGATCGACATCGTCGACGTCTTTCGCCGTCCGGAGCTGACCGAAGAGATAGCCCGCGACGCGGTCGCCATCGGTGCCCGGGCGCTCTGGCTGCAGCTGGGCGTCGTCAACTGGGAGACAGCCCGCATCGCCGCCGCGGGCGGCCTGGCCGTGGTCATGGACCGCTGCTCGGCGATCGAGGCGCGGCGCCTGCCCAGGGAGTGGCGCCCGCCAGGCTGACCTGCGGCCAGTTCGCTGAGCCGCGCCCAGCATGCTGAGCTGCGCCCGGAATCGTGCAGCGCCGCCCCGGTGGACGGCGCCGCACGAGCTGCCTGGAACAGTTCCACGTCTCGCATCCGCCCGCTAACGGCCTCGTGGCCTCGAGCGAACACCGTCAGTCTGACCCCTCTGCTCTCATCTGGTACCTGACCCCAGAGGCACAACCCGGGGAGGCCTCTTAGGCCCAACCCCGGAAGGTACGAGCGCCGTAGTGCCTGGCCACGCCCCGCGAGCTGCCCCCTCGCCTCAGTTCACGAAGTAGCCGCTGACGTCGAAGATGGCGTGAGTGGTCTTGTAGCGGGTAGGGGCGTAGGTGATGGCCAGGATGCCGCCGGCGCCCAATGGCACCGTCACGCCCGTGGCCCGGTTGTCGCGCAGGAAGTTGAGGGTCGATGTGCTGGGGATGTCGGTCTTGACCGTCATCAGCGCCATGTAGCCCTCCAGCTGCTGGCGGGTCACGGTCAGGGTGCCGGTCACGGCAATGGCTT
>Ga0315538_1001297_pt1 | contig 15064 bp, 15 predicted proteins | sample SalMarSW160230MG_2_FD_203834 | JGI IMG/M metagenome (GOLD analysis project Ga0315538, IMG submission 203834) | Salt marsh sediment microbial communities from the Plum Island Ecosystem LTER, Massachusetts, United States - Salt Marsh Sediment SW1601-230 ...
CCGGCCTGTACTACCAGCCCGTAGGAATCTCCGAGGAGGATCTCACTCTTATGAAGCTGATTGACCGTCAATACCTGGCCACGCCGTTCTACGGAGCACGCAAGATAGCCGCCTGGCTGAAGAGTCAGGGCCAGAGGGTTAACCGGAAACGTGTCCGGCGGTTGATGCGCATAATGGGGCTCAAGGCCATATACCGGCGTCCCAGGACCAGCAAGCCGGCGCCGGGTCATAAAATCTACCCCTACCTGCTCAGTGGCATGAGAATAACACGGCCGGACCAGGTGTGGGCGGCGGACATCACCTATATTCCCATGGCGCGTGGATTCCTTTACCTTGTAGCCATTATCGACTGGTACAGCCGGTACGTGCTTTCCTGGAGGCTTTCCAACACACTGGACGCCGGCTTCTGCGTCAAGGCTCTGGAAGAGGCGCTCAGGAAGGGCAAACCCGAGATATTCAACACCGACCAGGGCGCCCAGTTTACCAGTGAAGCCTTCACCGGGCTCCTGGAGCAGCACGGAGTGAAAATCAGCATGGATGGGAAAGGAAGCTATAATGACAACCTGTTCATCGAGCGGCTGTGGCGGACAGTAAAATATGAGGAGGTGTATCTGAAAGCATATCAGGATGGCAGAGATGCCAGGATCGGTCTCGGTAACTACTTCCGTTTCTACAACACCGAGCGTCCCCACCAGACCCATGGTTACCGGACACCGGCCGAGGTATTCAGCTCAACCCCGGTAGAAGCTACCAGTGCAGCTATGGTAGAATCCTTAACACCAGACCCCTTGAGGATAGCGGGACCCGCTCTTAATATTGCCCCTATCCTGTCCTAATGATGGGGTCCACCTCACCCAAGACACCCCGGCGTTGCCCCAAGAAAAGATGCAACGAAATACTGCCGCCATCGGCCGCCTCTAACGGTGAGGGAAAGCCACCCCTTGGTCGCGACGTTGATGTAGTCTATAAGCACCATCATCACGAAGACGAAAAAAGTGATTATCAAGGCGTGTTTCAATACTTCGATTGCCACTATCATCTATCTAGGTACCTGCCATTCAAGTGCTCATACTTGACGGGACAATATCTGAGTGCCGTGTCTTGTATACGTACTCCAACAAACATATGATAGCATATAACAGGCTAGATGCTGAAGTGGGTACGAACATCCTATTCCTATCCCGCAGAGGAGGTAACCCGTGAAGATAGCGATATCGGCCGATGGTTCAAACTCTTCCTCGTAGTCAAGCTTCTCTTGACAAATGCCTAGGCTAGTAGAAAATAGACATAATAATAGTTCAAAAAGCGAAAACGTATTCTCTCAATAACTAAAGAAATGAGGGCAGAATGCTAATAGGAGATGGTATTAGAGAGGCTGATTTATATAGGAAGTTAGGAGAGGGAAGGGTTCAGTGCCAGAGTTGCGCCCATTATTGTGTGTTGAAACCAGGAGAAAGAGGGCGTTGTGGAGTTAAACAGAATATTAATGAGAAATTGTATACTTTGGTTTATGGGAAAGCTTGTGCTGCGAATATTGATCCGATTGAAAAAAAGCCGTTTTCCCATTTTTTACCGGGTACCAGTTCTTACTCCATAGCTACAGTAGGTTGCCAGTTTGAGTGCAGAAATTGCCAGAATTGGCAAATTTCTCAAGGACCAAAACTCACTGGGGAAATTAGAGGAGAGGATTTACCTCCAGAGGCAGTTGTAGAGCAAGCTAAAGCATACCATTGTGATTCGATTTCCTATACTTATACAGATCCAATTGTTTTTTCAGAATATGCCTTAGATACTATGAAAATAGCTAAGAAGGAAGGAATTAAGAATACCTGGGTTACTAGCGGATTTTGGTCAAGAGAGTTATTTGACCTAGTCTCTCCTTATGTGGATGCCGCTAATATTGATTTGAAGTATTTTTCTGACAAAGATTACAAAGAGTATTCTGGAGGAAGATTGGAGCCAGTTTTAGATACTTTAAAGAAAGTAAAGAAAAGGGGGATTTGGTTAGAGGTAACTACCTTGGTTATTCCGGCTATCAATGATTCTGAAGAGGTGTTGGAAAGTATAGCCAATTTTATCGAGAATGAACTTGGTTCAGAAACCCCTTGGCATGTCAGCCAATTCTCAGGAGCCATTTCTTGGCAGCTTAAGGATTTGCCTGATACTCCAGTTGAAATCTTAATCAAGGCCAGAGAGATAGGCTTGAATCAAGGCTTAAAATATGTCTATATTGGTAATGTTCCTGGAATTGAGGGAGAAAGTACTTTCTGTCCAAGTTGTAAGGCAAAAATGATTGAAAGAATTGGATATTTTATCAAGAGATATGATGAAAACGGTAAATGCTCAAAATGTGGCCAAGACCTGAATCTAATCTTAAGATAGGTGAATAATGGGGAATATGAGGGAAGGTAATGGCTAAAGACTACTACCATATTTTGGGAGTTCCGAGAAACGCTAATGGAGAGCGAATAAAGAAGGCTTATCGAAAGCTGGCAATGAAATACCACCCCGACCATAACCCGGGTAACGAGAAATGGGCCAACGAAAAATTCAAGGAACTAAATGAAGCCTTCAGCATTCTGGGCGACCCAGAAAAGAGGAGACAATATGACCAGTTCGGCACGGTGGGCGAGGTTGGCGATATTTTTGGCAGTCCCCACACACGAACCACATTTGAAGATTTGATGAAGGACTTTGGCGGGTCTGGGCTTGGCTTTGACTTCTTGGACAATATCTTTGGAGATTCCCTAAGGGGTAGAGGCTTCTCCTTTAAGACATTCGGCCGGGGTTTTGGTGGGCCTAGAGGAATGAGGTTTGAGACTCCAGGAGGAATTAATCTGGGAGAGATATTTAATAAGGCTCAGCAACCCCGGTCTCAGAATGCCCAATACGAAATAACCATCAGCAGAGAGGAATCAGAGCAGGGCGTAGAAAGAGACTTAGTGCGAAAAGGTAAAAAGCTAAGAGTCAAGATTCCTGCTGGTGTTAAAGCCGGCAGCACAATAAAATTAACTAGCGCTCTCCAGTTAACCGATAGTCAGTCTGGAGATATTCTAATTCAAATCAAAGTCAAAGGTGAGAGGATAGCAGCCAGAGTCACTGAAGTCAATGATGGTAATTTTGAGGATCAAGTCTTAAAATGCAAGATGCCCGTTGTAGTAGATTTTTGGGCACCATGGTGTGGTCCATGTCGAATGATTGCTCCAATAACTGAGAAGTTAGCAGAGGAATATCAAGGTCGAGTCAAATTCTGTAAGTTGAATGTAGATGAGAATCGTCTGGCGGCAGGGAAATACCAGGTCATGAGTATACCGCTGTTACTATTTTTCAAAAGCGGCAAGGTATTTGAACAAATTATTGGCGCAGTTTCCGAGTCAACGGTTCGATCAAAAATAGAAGCAGTAATTTGATATATACTAGCCACAGGCCAACTGCTGGAATTGCTCAGAGCAGAATCAGTCCCCTACCACAGTTTCTCGAGCTTTCATGACGTAATACGTCAGCTTCACATCTTTAAATAATACGGTAACCCGACTGACAATTGTACTCATTTCTATGCTATTTGTGGTAAATTATCAGTGAAACCAGCATTAGCCAGAGAGATGAACAACTTGGCTGAGTGCGTAACGGAGTTTACATATATCCGTTACTAGCGAACCATATCAATACCGACCCTTGTTCAAAGTTAAGGTTAAGATGGAAAGGAGGAACATGGAATATATTACCCCAGGGAAAATGCGGGAGATAGATAGACGGACCCAAGAGGAATTCGGTATTCCCGCTACCATTCTGATGGAGAACGCGGGAAGAGCTGTTTTTCAAAACGCAATGGAGATGCTAAGTGAAAAACAAGAGAAGAAGATAATTGTTGTCTGCGGGAGGGGCAATAACGGCGGAGACGGCTTTGTTGCCGCCAGACACTTGATGAATAACGGGATTGACGTGTCTATTTTTCTCGTGGCGGACGTCAAGGAATTAAGAGGAGAGGCTGAGGCTAACTATCATAGAGCCGAGAAGGTAGCCCAGACAATGGGTAAAGTAATTGAGGTCTTAAATGAAGAGAGTCTTAGTTCATTTGAGAATAAACTCGAAGGAACATCCTTAATCATCGATGGGATGTTTGGAACTGGACTGGCAAGGGAAGTTGGAGAACCTGAAAAAAGCATAATCCAGCTGATAAATGACTCTGAAAAGCCAATTCTGGCGGTAGATGTTCCTTCTGGTCTTGATGCTGCAAATGGGAACGTGCTTGGAGTTTGTATCAAAGCGTGTTTTAGTACTTCAATTACCAACATCTATCTCAGCACCTGCCATTAAACTAAACTACTCGCACTTAATACAGAAATTATCTCAGCGCTGTGTCTTGTATGCGTATTCTGACAAACATATAATAGCATAAGTAGTGCTAATCCTGGCCCGGGGGAATTTTCCCCTCATTAATCTTTAGAAAAGGGCAAACAATGTCCTCGATCTCGTGGGTAGACACTTCGTAATACCCCAGAATATGGCGGATACATTCTAGGCCGGCTTGAAAGGCAGGATCGATAATCTCGGAGACACCTAACCTTCGTAGCCGCTCGGCCGCTGGTCCCTCGGGTGATCTGGCGATGATATCAATATCAGGGTTGACTTGTCTGGCGTAGCTGGCGGCGGTTATCTGCGCCATCGGGTCAGGACAGGTGAGCGCCAGCACCCGTGCCTTTTCTATGTAAGCCACGCTCAGAATCTGGGTACTGCCGGCATCACCATAGATGCAAGTCACATTTTGCGCTCTGACCTCGCGGATAATATGCGGGTTGAGATCCACCACGATATAGGGGATATTGTAGCCTTTGAGAACGTTGCCTAGGTTACTGCCGCTGTGGCCATAACCACAGATGATTACATGGCCGGAAAACCGCTTTTTGACATCAATCAGTGGTTCGTCACTACCAAGTCGGGTCAGATGTGCTAGGCGTCTGGAGGTGCTAAGCCAGCCATAGCTTATCTCAGCTAGCTTGAGAGCGATAGGGGTGAACAATATGGTGATAAAGGCGCTCGATAGAACCAGGGAATAAAAGTTGGCTGATATTACTCCTGTTTCCAGTCCGGCCTGGCCAATAACGAAACTGAATTCACCGACCTGGATTAGACCGGCGCCGACAAAGAGGCTGGTTTTGAGGCTGAAACCAAAGATTCTGGGGATTAAGGAGCAGACAATGAATTTGCTGGCGATGATAATTAAAGCGACCAGTATGACCATACTCCAGTTGTCCACAATGAAGCTGGGGTTGACAAGCATGCCCAGTGAAATGAAAAAGAGGGCGGCGAAGATGTTGCGCAGGGGAATAATATCGGCCACTGCCTGATGGGCGAAGTGGGAACGGCTAACCAGCATGCCGGCAGCGAATGCACCAAAAGCCGCGGAGATACCGAAGTAAGAGGTGGCAAAGGCAGCCCCGAGGCAGATGGCTAAAATGGTAATCAGAAATAGTTCCCGGGAGCGTGCCCCGGCAACATGCCCGAGAAAAACAGGTATTATCCAGAAGCCAATTATGGTCATGGCAGCCAGGAATATCAAGGCTTTGGCTAGAGTTATCCCCAGAATGTAGATTAGATTAGCCGTCGGCTCGCCTAAAGCCGGTAGAATCACCATAAGTGGTAATACGGCCAGGTCCTGGATCAGAAGAATGGCAATCATAATTCTGCCATGCGGTGTGTTAGTTTCTCCACGTTCCACTAAAATTTTGAGCACGATGGCGGTGCTGCTAAGAGCGATAAGGGAGCCAAAGAAGATAGCATCCGGGATAGTCCAATTGAATAGGACTCTACTTACCCCAAAGCCCAGTAGCGCCATGGCCAGTATCTGGATGCTTCCACCTAGCGGCCCAATCTTACCCATCCGCTTCAAATCGCCTAGGGAAAATTCCATGCCCAGGGTGAACAGGAGTAGAACTACACCAATGCTGGCCAAGGTCTCAATCAAGTTTACGTTCTTGACTAGACCGAAGGAGTCGGGACCGATTAGCATCCCGGCAACCAGATAGCCGAGCAGCATCGGCAGCCTAAAACGGGAGGCAACCAGCCCACCAACGAGAGCGGCACCCATAATTATGGCGAGGTCAGCCATGGATAATGTCCTTAAGTTAGCTTTATAGGGCAATTTTAACACTTCTGTTTGGTTTGCGCATCTGGACTAAAATTGCAAACAAAAAGCCAGGTTTCCATCATACCGGAACATCCAGCCTTTACTTAGAATACCTTAACGTATGGAGCTTCTGGTATAGGATTTAACTCTTGCCAATTCATAATATCTGGGTACCATACGTTGGGCACGTTCCCTAGGTTACTGGCTTCCCATTATTCGTGGTGATGCTCTTGAGATCTTTTATTTCCCTTCGGCAGGTGGGGAAAATAGACTTCAACAAAGCAGCGTCCCTTATGACGGTGAATCTTTGAATCGGTGGCCCTGCAGGACTATAATTAGGATTAGGGGTGCCACCGTCTAGCCTACCGAGAGATAATTGCATACAAAGGAGGATTGCCGAAATGGTGCAGGCAGATAGATTGACAAACAATTTCTTAATTGTAGTAAACAGCGGAACTGATAAGGCATATAACCACTATGCAGCCTATGTGGTTGCCTTTATGGCCAAGCATGTGGCTAATATCAGCAATGTCACTGTGTATTACGGTCCCTACGGCATCGGGATGACCAAGAAAGGAGAACTGGCCAAACTTGCCATCCAGAATTCAGTTAAGGAACTAATCGCCAGTCAGATTGAGGGGCTTTCTGCCTCTGATTTGCCTGATAATCTGGAGCAGCTAGCCCGTTTCGAGAAGGATAAACTCGGAGTCAGCATTGTCTCCTGTGGAACTTTTCATGTCATCGATGGGGCTGGCAAAACAATAGATGATAATTCAGGTATTGAAGACTTCATTACCCTGGTTAAGCTGCCTCAAGCTGCACAAGCCATACTTGAAGCAGATAAGATATACTATCTCTAAGGGCATGCGGTGGTACCCCTCCTACCCCACATTTCGCTTGGTGAGAGGAAGCTATGAAAGTCATTGGGTTAATTGGAGGCATGAGCTGGAATTCCTCCCTGGAATATTACAGGCTGATTAATGAATCGGTCGCTGAGAAGCTAGGCGGCCTTCACTCAGCTCGCATAGTCCTTTATAGTCTGGACTTTGACGAGATTGAACAGGCTCAGCATCAGGGTCGATGGGATGATGCCGCTAACATACTTACTGAGGCCGGCAGAGCACTCAAGCAAGCTGGTGCCGACTTCCTCGTGATATGTACCAATACTATGCACAAGGTTGCCGGTGCTGTAGCAGATGGGGTTGGTTTGCCCCTTCTTCATATCGGCGATGTAACCGGGGATGCTATTGTGGAGCGCGGCCTGCATATTGTAGGCCTATTGGGAACGCGGTTTGTTATGGAGGAGCAGTTCTATCGGGAAAGACTGCGGGAGAAATCCTATACCCAGGTGCTGGTACCAGGAGAAGAAGAGCGAGCTATAGTCCATCGGATAATCTACGATGAACTGTGCCAAGGGAAAACAAAAGACTCTTCGCGCCGCGCCTGCATTGACATTATCAATGGGCTGATAGAGCAAGGGGCTGAGGGCATTGTTCTCGGTTGTACTGAACTTCCCCTGCTTATCCGTCCCGGTGACATAGATGTTCCTCTCTTTGATACCACCCGACTTCATGCTGAAGCGGCAGTCAAAATGGCACTGGCTGAATGAAAATTGCAAACATCTATAGCAAATACTAGCCAATTTAGACTTGCCTTAGAGAGTGAGGGCTATGGAGAATATATCACAGCCTCAGGATAAGTTTGTTACCGCCAACAGCCTAAAGCTGCACTATTTGGACTGGGGAAACCCAGATGCACCACCAATGCTGCTGCTCCATGGCCTCAGCGGCAATGCTCACTACTGGGATTTCTTTGCCCAGATGATGAAGAATGATTATCACATCCTGGCTCTTGACCAGCGTGGCCATGGCGATAGTAGCTGGGCTGCAAGCTACGGCCCCAAAGATTATGTCCTTGACCTTGAGGCGTTTGTCACCGCCTTGGAGCTGGATAATATTGTGCTTATTGGTCATTCAATGGGTGGTATCAATGCCATCATCTATGCAGCGCGCCATCCCGAGCAGATAAGCCAGTTAGCAATAATAGACATTGGCCCTAAAATCGCTGCTGCTGGAATGGAGCGAATGGAAAAGGAGCGTGCCAGTGAGCCTGAGGCATTCAACTCAGAGGAGGAAGCAATTAAGTATATGAAACAGCTGCAACCACGCTACTCAGAGGTATTTGTCCAGCACCAGGCACGTTATGCTTTCAAACGCGATGACAAAGGCAGGCTCACATTTAAGTATGATAGAACTCTTCGCAGCACCGAGCTACAGTCGCCGCAGTGGCTGTGGGGGTACCTAAAAGAAGTTATCTGTCCCACCCTTCTTCTTAATGGTATGGAGAGTGATATGCTATCTCGTGAAACGGCTCAAAAAGAGGCCAATACTCTGGTATTTGGCTCGGTAGTCGATATTGAACGTGCTGGTCATAGCATCCCCGGGGATAACCCACAGGCATTCGAGGTGGCGGTGCGCAATTTTTTGAGTAGCGACATTGAGCCGCTCAAAGTAGAGGAGTGATAAAAAGATGCCAATTGAACCAAAGATAGAGCACCGACGGGATATATTGTATGGAACACCTGGCACAGTCGTTTACAGAGATGGTAAACCTGTCCTCTGGATTCCTGATGATTTTGGCTCCCTGACTAAGAATCTTCCCCCCGAAGACCTTAAAGCTCTATGGAAAGAGCTTACAAAGTACCTCGGGTCTCCTAGCCCTGACGGTAGGGTAACTTATTAGTAGCAAAAAGCTTACAAAGGGAGGGAAAATGGTAAAAATTACAGAAGAGATGAAAGGTGTTATCAACCAGGCGAAAGTAGTTGCACTGGCTACAGCCACTGAGGCAGGTGAGCCGAATGTAGTCCCCATTGCATATAAGAAGGTGCTCTCCGAGACTGAACTTTTGTTGATGAGTATCTTTATGAGGAAAACGGAGGAAAACATAAAAGTGAACCCAGAGGTAGCGGTTTCAGCTTGGTATACTGATAGCTCAGGTAGTTCAAAGGGGTATCAACTCAAAGGAAAGGCTAGAATTGAAACATCAGGCAAGATTTTTGATGAAGGGACAGAGATGGTACAGGATACAGAGCCTGAGCTTATCCCAAAGGGTGCTGTTATTATCAATGTGGACTCAATCTATAGCATCTTACCTGGACCCGACGCCGGTGAGCAAATAGGGTAAAATAATGAGAATATTATCGTGGAATGTTAATGGAATTAGAGCCGTTGAGCGGAAAGGCTTCTTGGAATGGCTATATACAGAGATCCCTGATATTCTCTGTGTGCAAGAAACAAAAGCACACCCTGAACAGTTGAGCGAAGAACTCAGCCAACCGCGAGGCTACCACACATATTGGAGCTACCCTGAAAAGAAAGGCTACAGCGGGGTGGCTACTTTCACTAAAGAAAAACCAGTTGACATCCGCTACGACCTTGCTAGCAAAGGATTTGATACAGAAGGAAGGATTATAACAGTAGAATACCCCGATTTTATCCTGTTAAATGTGTATTTCCCTAATGGCAAAAAGGACGAAGAACGACTGAAATATAAGCTGGATTTTTATGAGCTAGCCCTTAACTTCGTTGAACAAATCAAAACCCAAAATGACCGTCACATTATTTGCGGTGATTTTAATACAGCTCACAGGGAAATAGATTTGGCTGACCCCAGGAGTCATGAGAATACCTCAGGATTCCTGCCTGTTGAGAGAGCCTGGATGGACAAGCTGGGAACTCACCATTATATCGATACATTTCGCTACTTCAATAAAGAGCCAAATCAATATACATGGTGGGATTTACGGACAGGAGCCAGAGAACGAAATGTGGGCTGGAGGCTTGACTACCTTTTTGTGAGTGAAAACCTGCTGAACTCTGTAACCGAGGCATTTATCATGCCTGAAGTAGTAGGTTCTGACCACTGCCCGGTGGGTATCGAACTCAGGTGCTGAGGTGAAAACCTAAAGAGAAAAGATGAATGATACTTCCACAATAATGGGAAGATTCGCGTAAAAAATGAGAACATACCTAGATTGTATTCCCTGCTTTTTTGCACAGGCATTGAGGGCAGCAAGAATTGCTGGCGCTGATGAGAATATGCAGAAGAAAATATTAGATGAGGTTTCCAAATTAGTACCTGATTTCCCCCTAGACAGTACACCTCCAGAGATGGGAAGGATTGTTTACCAGTTAGTTAGCAAATTAACCGGTAACGAGGACCCTTTCAGGGAGATTAAAAAAAGCAGTATTCTTGGGAAGGCTATACCAGGATACAGTAAGGAACCATTGACTTTGGTGGGGCATAGGTGTACAACTAATGACGAAAACAGCTAAAAGGGAGTGATAATCTTCTAAGGCGTGATCACCAAAATACGGGAGACGGTTGGTGGACTGAGATCAGTTTCCCGTATAGAAGGTTTTTAGACAGCCTGAAAATCGAGGAGGTAAACAATATGGCTGAAGAGCTTGTCAGCACACTGGCGGAACTGAAAGAGAAAGAAGCTCTTAAGAATGTCGAAAACAGACTGAATGCAGGTGAAGACCCTCTCAAAATTCTGGAAGACGCCAGACGTGCCATGGAGATCGTGGGCGACCGCTTTGCCAGCGGGGAGTATTTCATCCCCGATCTGGTATACTCGGGCGAGATACTGAAGGAAATAACCGACATGGTCAAGCCAAAGCTAGCCGAGACAGCTACTGAGACCAAGCGTCTGGCTAAGGTTATCATGGGCACTGTTATCGGGGACATCCATGACATCGGCAAGAACCTGGTGGTCTTCTTCCTTGACATCAACGGCTTCGAGGTGATCGATCTCGGAGTCGACGTCTCCTCAGAAAAATTTGTCGACGCTGTCAGAGAATCCGGCGCCCACATTGTGGGCCTGAGTGGGTTCCTTACACTGTCCTTTGGTGGGATGAAGGCGACAGTGGAGGCGCTGAAAGAGGCAGGCCTGCGTGATAGCATAAAAGTGATGGTGGGTGGCGGTCAGATTGATGAGCGTATTCGAGGGTACGCCGGTGCTGATGCCTATGGTGACAACGCGATAGAGGCCGTCTCGCTTGCAAAACAGTGGATAGGAGGTTAAAATCATGTTCATTTATCCCGAAAACTGGAATTCGCTCTCTCCGGACGAGAAGATGGGAGCTCGCTTTGAGCATTGGATATCAGGAGGAGGTACAAAATTTGCGACCGCCGAGGCGGAGAAGACCTTTAGGCGACACGCTCAGCGGATAAAGGACATCGTGCAACTGAGGAAGCCTGATCGCGTTCCTTGTACGCCTATGGCCGATGCATACATCGCCGAATATGGTGGGATTAGATATGGGGATATGTTTTATGATGCTGAGAAAGCGGCGCAAGCGATCATCAAGTTCCACCGAGATTTCCAACCGGATTACAACATGGTGATGCTTGGGCCCGGCAAGATGTACGATCGGCTGGGCATGAAAACCTATCGCTGGCCCGGGGGTGACCTGCCTATGGACACGAAGAGCTACCAAATGGTAGACAGCGATTACATGCGGGAAGATGAATACGATCAACTGATCGCAGACCCTGAAGGCTTCTTCATGCGGACCTACATGCCGCGTGCATTCACGGCACTGGAAGGCTGGCGGATGCTGCCAACCTTCTTTAACGCGATGGAATTTCCCATCGTTCCGATGCTGACGGGCGTGCTTGCTACGCCTCCGGTTCGGGAAGCATTCGAGGCATTCTTGGAGGCTGGCCAGATTGCCGCGGAGTATATGGGTACGATGGCTAAGATTACAGAGGAAGTGGTGGGTAAGATGGGAATGCCGGCCACTATGGGTGGCTTTTGGAAAGTTCCCTATGACATCATCGGAGACACGCTGCGTGGTACAAAGGGCATCATGTTAGATGTGTACCGTCAGCCGGATAAGGTGTTAGCTGCGTGCGAACGCCTGGTACCCATTGCCATCCAGATGGGCATTGAAGGTGCCAACGCGAGCGGGGTCCCGATCGTAATAGGAGTTTTGCACAAGGGCGACGATACCTTTATGTCGGATGCACAGTTTAGGAAGTTCTACTGGCCCTACTTCAAGCAAGTTATGCTGGGCTTGATGGATGAAGGCATCGTTCCTGGCGCACTTGTAGAGGGCCGCTACAATACGCGCCTGGATATCATCGCTGAATCAGGGCTGCCCGCAGGGAAGACTTTTTGGCAGTTTGACCAGACGGACATGTTAGCGGTCAAGAAGAAGTTCGGCGGCTGGGCTTGCTTTGGTGGCAACGTGCCTACTTCGATGCTCCTGGCCTCCACACCGCAAGAGATCAAGGACTATTGCAAGAACCTGATCGACAGTGTTGGGCAGGATGGTGGCTATTTTCTTGCGCCTGGGGCAGACATCGATATGGCAACACCAGAGAACATGCATGCCTTCATCGATGTGGCTCGTGAGTATGGAGCCTACTCCTAGAAGATTTCATGTCTAGCAAACATTGCGGGGAATTTTGGTAGCCGCCAGGTTAACATTATTCAAGATAAAGCACTCGTTGACCATCTGCAGCCGATTAAGCCAGTGGGCAAGTTCCGTCAGCCTGTCCAGTTGCTTTGAGCTGACCAAGAAAGGCTCCTCGACGCTGGGCAATAGCTCGCACACCTCAGCGAGGCCCAGGTGGCGATGCCCATTGTCCCCTGCGCACCCTGAATAACCTGGTGCCAGGAGACCTGCCCCGGTTAAAGTTTGCTAAAGGAGGTGTGAATTATGGCTGGGCCTTTAGATGGGGTTAAGGTAGTGGAGATAACCATGTTTCAGCAGGGGCCAGTGGCTGGAATGAGACTGGGTGACTTGGGTGCCGATGTGATTAAGGTAGAGCCTAATACCGGCGACCCGGCGAGGGGGATGATGAGGATTGTAGGCGCTGATACCGGTTTAAAGGGGCGCAACTATTACTTTGAGAGCAATAATCGTAATAAGAGAAGTATCGTTCTGGACCTGAAAACCAAAAAAGGAATGGAGATATTGTTAAAGCTGATTGATAAGGCTGACGTCTTCCTGACCAATATGAGTATAGAGGCGCCAAAGAGGATGGGAATTGGTCCGGAAGTCCTGTTCAAGAGGAATCCGCGGCTTATTTATGCTCATGCCTCTGGTTGGGGCAGGAAAGGCCCGGATGCTACTGAGCTTTCTTTTGACTATACCGGCATAGCCAGGTCGGGAACCATGATGATGTCCGGGGAGAGGGGTGGTCCGCCGGGAACTCTGATACCGGGAATGGGTGATGAGCATGGCGGACTTATGTGCGGCTGGGCGGTGACCGCTGCCCTCTATGCCCGGGAAAAGACGGGTAAGGGGCAATTGGTTGACACTTCATTAATGGGCAGTCTGATTGCTTTGCATGGGGTCAACTTTGCCGCTCCCGGGATTTTGGGGAAGGAGTTTCCCAGGTTGCTCAGGTCGGAAGCGGGTAACCCGATTTATAACCACTACAAGTGTAAGGATGACAAATGGATTGTTATCGCTCACCTCCAGCCGGATAGATACTGGCCTAATGTGTGCAAGGCAATGGGTTTAGAGGAACTGGAGCATGACCCCAAATTTAGCACTATAGAAGCCAGGCATGATAACGGTAAAGAGCTGGTGGCTATACTGGATGAGCGGTTTGCTACCAAGGCCAGAGACGAGTGGATGAAGATTTTTAAGAAAGAGAATGTAATTCATACTCCAATTCAGTCGGCCAGTGAGGTTTTTAAAGACCCGCAGGCCCTGGCCAATGATTATATTGTCCCGGTTGACCACCCGGTGTGGGGTAAGATAAAGATGCTGGGCTTCCCGTGGACTTTCCATGAGACCCCGGCCTCAGTGAAAAGAGAAGCGCCTGAACTAGGGCAACATACCGAGGAGATTTTATTGGAGCTGGGTTATAGCTGGGAAGATATTGCTAGCTTAAAGAGTGAAGAGGTCATACCCTGAAGCTAGGCTTTTGCAGAAAGGAGCAGTCGATATGCCAGTAGATGTTTCTGGTGGGGGGTTGGCGACGGCAGATAAATACTATCAGGATTATGGCTCCAGAGCTAGAGAACTGAAGAAACAGGGGCAGAGAATAATGGGCTATCTCTGTGCCCTTACTCCTGTTGAGATTATTGCTGCCGCCGGCTTTGTCCCCTTCAGGATAAAAGGGGATGTCAACGAGCCCATTACCAAGGCTGATACCGAGATGGAAACCATTGTCTGCCCGCTGGTGCGGAGCTGCTTTGACATGCTGCTCAAGGGCAAGTATGAATTCTTGGATGGTATAGTTATACCTCACGCCTGTGATAGTATCACCCGGAGCTATAGCACGATAAGTTATAGCCTTGGATTATCTTACTCCCATTTCATCAATATTCCTCACACGACCAAGGATATATCAAAGGAATTCTTTAAGGCTGAGCTTGATACATTTAGAAAAAGTTTAGGTAGATTTGCCGGGAAGGAAATTTCCGACGAGAGTTTAGTCCAAGCGATTCAGCTTCACAATGAAAACAAGGCTAAAGTAAGGGAGCTGTATCAGTTTAGGAAGTCAGACCCGCCTCTAACTTCAGGCACAGAGGTAACCAAGGTGCTGGTGGCTGCCATGGGCCTTCCTGTAGGTGAAGCTAATGAGTTACTGGATGGTGTTATTGATGAGATTAAAAAGAGAGCCGGCCCTCCAGCTAAAAAATCGCCCAGAATAATGGTGGTTGGCGCTGAAGTTGATGATATCGCTTTTATCAAGTTGATTGAAGATAGCGGAGCCAGCGTAGTGGTTGATAGTATGTGCGTTGGTACCAGAGATTACTTTTTCGATGTGGATATTGGTCAACTGAGGTGGACCCCATCATTAGGACAGGATAGGGGCAATATTAAGAGCGGGTCCCGCTATCCTCAAGGGGTCTGGTGTTAAGGATTCTACCACATCTCCATTGGTAGCTTCTACCGGGGTTGAGCTGA
>Ga0315538_1001302_pt1 | contig 15007 bp, 9 predicted proteins | sample SalMarSW160230MG_2_FD_203834 | JGI IMG/M metagenome (GOLD analysis project Ga0315538, IMG submission 203834) | Salt marsh sediment microbial communities from the Plum Island Ecosystem LTER, Massachusetts, United States - Salt Marsh Sediment SW1601-230 ...
ACTAAAAAAACAGCTATCCGCCGCAGGTGGATTCCTCAATTTTGCATTTTTCATTTTAATTTTTACATTCTCGAACTGACCATCGGTCAGTTTGAGTTATTTATCCTGTACTACTCTGCGAAGCGCTGCGCAGCACGAGCATTATGCTGTAAATCCGCCGTCAGGTGTCCCCAGGCGAAGCAATCTCCGGCCTTCGAATGCGTTGAGATTGCCACGCCCCTGCAGGCCTCGCAATGACAAGCCAACTTGTATCGGTAATGGCTAACCGCCGTGGGCGTTGATTGTCTGAATACTAATTGCTTTCCATAATCGAGCGAATTGCTTCTTCAAGCTCCTTGGCTCTTTGAGAACCTATGAGTAGTCGCTTGCCGTTTTTGAATACAAGCTGCACGCCTCTATTGCCGCTTACGTTATATGCCTTACCTTTTCTTAGACTACATCTGACCCCCCAGCCGCCGTACTCAAGTATAGGTCTGTACTGCCGCGCATAATACTCACTCAAATCTTCAACTGCGAATCGCTTGAAGTTAATGTGAAAGGGAAAATAACGTACATACAGACCGTCCGGACGAACCTCTGTTTCCAAGTTCAACAGTAAAAAAAGGACAGCTATTGCTATTGGTACAAATATTCCCGCAATTGTGAGTATGATAATCGGCAGGATTCCGGGTGAGCCTTGCTCTGAAGGAATCTTTATTAATGAGAAGATACTAAGCGGCACTGCCAAAGCCATTAACAGGGCAACTAACCAACGAAGCCACAAGCTAAATCTCTGCTCTTCACGATAGATAAGTTCAGCTTCTCCAATCATTACTACTGCCTCTTGTTTTATTGGTCAGCAGCCGTGGGCGTTATATGAGTTTGATTTTCTGAAAGTTCGAGGAGGTTATGGGTTTGAAAAGTAACGCCGATTTTGTGCTCTACGAGCAAAACTACAAGCTCTTCACCATTCATTAATGCAACAGGGACAGCATCGGGGCGGAGAGCTTCTTTTTTTGCACCCGGGCTAAAATCACTGGTTGTAATAATCAAACCCTGCTCATGAGCGCCAAGGCTACCCCGAACCTGCTGTACTATCGGCTTTTGAATGTTATTACCCCTTTTCCATCGCTTGGCCTGAACCGCCATGCGAATCTTGATAACCTCTCCAACAACGAGAAGGCCACGAACATCTATACCACCGTCATTACTTTTCTTTGTAACTTCTATTTCCTCAAAGCCCACTTCTGCAAGAAGCTGGGCGATAAGTTCCTCAAACTCCGCAGGATTTAAGGCAAACAACTTTTTATGAAGCTTTTCGCAGACTTCCCGGTTGTGCTTCTCGATTTCAAAGGTAAGACCTCTGCCCCTCCACTGTGAAAGTGAAACATAGCCTTTGCCGTGCTGGACGAAACGAGGATGCTTGCCGCGTTTCTTGCTACGGCTAATCTCGGTAAGTATCTGGGCGTACATAGTTGCTTCTGGGGTTTTACCTTCGGTATTTAGAAGTTTACATTCGAGAGCTTTTGCAGTGATAGTGCGATAATGCATAGGTTTTCTATCGCCGAATCGAGCTAAAATACTTTCAGCAGCATTTGTGAAGGAAAGTGTCGTTACTTTTGGAGATTTAGTCCTTTTCGGTATCGAGACGGGGGTAGCTCCAAATTCACGTAAGCTGTAGGTACTGGGTGCGATACGGACGAAGGGAGAGGACTTTCCATCATGTTTTATATCGCTTGCAATGCAAGCTCCAACTGTGGCTGCGGGAGTTTTGCCCTGTGTTTGCCATAAACCACGGGAAAGAATCAGGTCGGTTATAACCTTTACATGAAGAGGTTTGGCTTCTGTGTTCAAGATTTGTATCGCAGCTTCTTTGACAGTCATTGTTGGCTCCTATTTTATTGGCCAGGCGCTGTGGGCGGCGATTACTTCGTCAATTTTAGCCATGATTTTTATCGTCTCATTGATAGCAACGCCGATTTTGTAGTAATACTCTATTCTAACAAATTTTATTTCCTTTGCACAACTACATCTCATAGGGAGTCCTTACGGACTGCCGAAGCCGGGATAGTGTTCGTTATGAAGATGGCCGCTTGTATATCTTTTTGGCGGAATTTCGACTTTACCGGGCCGGGTTGTTCAATCTATTCTTACCGAGAGCCGGGCCAGTTCATTTTTTAGTTGCTCGATGCCTTCAAAAAGAATCGTCACTAAGCCGGCCCGCTTGCCGCCGTCGATATAGTCCTGCCGGTCGTCGATAAAAACCGTCTCCTGCGCCTTGGCGCCGAGCCGGTCAAGCGTCAGCTCGTAAATTCGCCTGTGCGGCTTGGCCGTGCCTTCCACGCACGAGAAGACATAGACATCGAACAGCCCGTCCACCTGCCGGGCGAAAAAGCCCATCACCGGCTTCTCCGTATTCGTCAGCAGCGCCGTCCGATAGCCGGCGGCTCTGAGCCGTTTAGCAAGGCCAAACATCTCCTTTTTTTCCCTGTATGCTGAGCGGAATGCGTCAAACCAGAGGGATTGCGATGCCGGCACGTCGGCATCCAGCTCGCCTGCTATCAGCTCCATAAACCGCCGTTGGCTTATTGAGCCGGTCTGAAAGTCCTCGATGAACTTGCCGTTCGCCGATGCGAAGTCATCTTCGCTTACCCCGAACTCCTTTGCGCAGCAGCCGATTAGCCCCGGCGCCGGGTCGTCTATCAGCACCCCGCCCCCGTCAAAGATAACCGCCTTTATCCCTGCCATAGCCGGTAAGGATAGTCATCTGTGCCGGCTGGAGCAACATAATATACCCTTCAGGGTAGTAAATTCCCGCGAATAAAATTATAACTTCTTATTCTAAAGTTATTTACCCGCGGACTAACGGGAAAACTCAATTGCAAGTAGGATATATCCCGGCCTGCCGGTCATAATTGGTTTTTGACGGGCGCCGCGTGAGAAACTATAATGGCTGCGATTTTGTGAGGATAAAAAAATGGAACAGATACTAATCACTGTAGTCGCCGTTCTCGTGCTGGCCGTAGTTGCCCTTCTCGTTTGGCTAATCCTGTCCAGCTCGGCCGGCAAGGAAAAAATCGCGGGCCAGTCGGCGAGCATCTACCATTTGCAGGAGCAGCTCGAGGCGCTGAAAATCGCCCAGGACAAGACCACCGAGTCGATGCAGCAGTCGCTGCAGGCCGGCCAGAGCGTCCTTTCCCGGTCCCTGCAGTCCAGCCAGGAGGTCCTCACCCGGCTCATCGCCCAGATAGGCGAGCTGCAGGGCACCAACAAGGAGATGCTCCGGTTAGGTTCCGACGTCAAGCGCCTGCAGGACATCCTCAGCTCGCCGAAGCTGCGGGGCCAGATGGGTGAATGGTCGCTCGAACACATGCTCAGCCAGATTTTGCCCAAGGGCAGCTACGAATTGCAGTACTCCTTCCGGGACGGCCAGAGGGTCGATGCATTGGTGAAGATGGCGGAGTTCTCTGCGCCCATCGACGCAAAGTTTCCGCTGCCGAGCTTCGAGCGGCTTGCAAACGCCAAGACCGACGAAGAAAAACATCGCCAGCGGCGGCAACTGCTGAAGGACGTTACAACGCACATCGATAAAATCGCCGCTAACTATATCAGGCCCGACGAAAGCACGCTCGATTTTGCCCTTATGTACATCCCGGCGGAAAACGTTTATTACCAGACAATCGTAAGGCACCCGGATGATTCGCTCGATATTCTGCAATATGCACTCGACAAAAAGGTAATACCCGTATCGCCCAACCTGCTGTATGCCTACCTGATGACCGTCGTGATGGGCCTGCACGGGCTGCAAATCGAGAAGCAAGCCGCCGAAATCAGGCAGAACATCAAAAAGCTCAACTTTTCATTTAAGGACTTCACCGGTAGCTGGGAGACCCTGGGCGCCCACCTGCGAAACGCCTACAACAAGTATGAGGACAGCCAGAAAAAACTCGACCGATTCACTCTCCATCTCGACCAAATCCAGGCCGAGCCGCAGGGCGAAGAAAAACCGGTCGCGGTGGGCAGCGAATCGAGTTCAACTCCGGGTGAAACCCAGGGATAAACCCCCGGTTTTACCGGGGGGTTGATTGGCTTTCAGGAGAAGAAAATGGTTCACAAAGGTTTTACAGGATACGGTTTCAGGATAAGCGCGGTTTTTGTTATTGTTGCGGTCGTGGTCGTTGGGGGTGTCTTTGCAGACGTCGCAAAGTCGCGACGATTTTTCTCCGACGACAGTTTTTGGAACCAGCCGATACCGGCCAGGCCCGAAATCGACCCTCGTAGCGACCATTTTATATCGCTGCTGAAAAAAGAGTCATCCGGCCACCGCTTCGTTATTAACTGCAATGGTTTTACCGTGCCGGTTTATCAGGCGGACGGCTCGACGCCTGCTTACACCGTCAAAGAAAGAGGCCCGCTCGAAGCCGAAAAAAGTGGACTCGACCCGAAAAGCCGGCGTTACAAACGGCTCAGCAGTTTGGGTCACGGTCCCGGCTTTGGCAAAGATGTACCCATCCCCGACGGGGCCGTGCCCGACCCGAACAGCGACGCTCATATAGCAATAGTAGATTGGAACCGAATGCTTTGCTGGGATATGTTCGCCGCCAAAAAACTGCCCGACGGCACCTGGGCTTCATATACCGGAATGGTTTATCGACTCGACGGCACCGGCGTTTTCAAGACCGAGGACTTCTCCGTCAAGAACGGCGACAGCATCCACTTCCACGGCCCCGGCAGGGCCGCCGGTGTCCCTATCATCGCCGGTCTGATTATGTATGACGAGGTAAAGGCCGGCGAAATCAGGCACAAAATCGCCGCCGCCACGAGATTCAACGCCCTGAAGGAATTCGTCTTTCCCGCCACCTGGACTGACGGCCACCTGCCCGGCGGGATACCCGAAGGCGCGGTCATTCAGCTCGACCCCAATCTCGACCTTGGTAAGTTCGATATGCTGCCCGCCGAAAGGGTCGTTGCAAAGGCGCTGCAGAAATACGGAATGGTCAATGTCGATAACGCAGGCGGAAGCGTCCTCTACGCCGAAGGCCTCTACGGCCACAAGCGAAAATCCTGGGACGGCATTCTCGAAAAGTTTGGTGGCATCGATTCGATACCCCTCGACAGCTACCGTGTTCTCAAGGTCGGCGAGACAGTGAAGCTCGGTGATGATAAGCATGGCCCACCGAAATAACGGCTCGGCGGCGATGTGAAAATCAAATATTACTAATAGGCCCATGAAAGGAACACGAAAATGACAAACAGGAAACTATGGCCAATCATGACCGCGATTCTGGTTATCCTCTTTGTTTCGTGTGCAGATGCGAACGATGCGGAGAGCAGAGGAGTTGACAAAGGCGAGATTCGCCTTATCGTCCGCGGCGACGATATCGGCTGCTCACACGCCGCCAACCTCGCCTGCATAAAATGCTATCGCGAAGGAATCATGCGAACCGTCGAGGTTATGGTCCCCTGCCCCTGGTTCGCCGAGGCCGTCAAAATGCTCAACGAAAACCCGGGTCTCGATGTCGGTGTGCACCTGACGCTCACCAGCGAGTGGGAAAACTACCGGTGGGGGCCTTTGACATGCGGCAGGTCGCTTGCCGATAAGGACGGCTACTTTTACCGGATGACACGGGAATGGGACAAATGGCCTGCCGGCACCGGCTTTTACGACGCCAACCCGAAGGCCGACGAGGTCGAAGCAGAACTGCGGGCGCAAATCGAAACGGCGCTTGGAAAAATCAAGAACGTCTCACACCTCTCCGCACATATGGGCGCCGCCACCTGCAGGCCCGACTTAGCCGCTATCGTCAAAAAACTCGCGAAAGAATATAATCTCGACGTTGACCTCAAGGCACTCGGCGTCAAGCGCGCAGGCGGTATGGGCAAAGGCACCGACAGCGGCGCCAAAAGAGAGGCCGCCCTTGCAGAAACGCTCGAGAAATTACAGCCGGGCTTGTGGCTGCTCGTCGAGCACCCCGGCCTTGATACGCCCGAGATGCAGGCAATGGGCCACGAGGGATACAGTAACGTCGGCGCCGACCGCAACGGCGTTACATACGCCTTTACCAGCAAAAAGGTCAAGGAGGTTATTAAACGACGCGGCATAAAGCTGCTCAGCTACGGCGATTTGAAAAAAGCAAAAGCCAAATGACAACGCGAGCCGTCATTGAAGCTGTTTTCAGGGTCCTGCGCTTGCCGGCTGTATTGTGTATTATCGCTTTTGCCGGCTGTGGCGGTACTGCTGCGCAAAACGGACGGGCAGGCAAAGCCGCTCAAACCAACGACTGGGAGAACCCCGAGGTCTTCGCCGTAAATACCGAGCCGCCGCACTGTACGCTGATGCCCTTTGCCGATGTGCAGTCCGCCCTGGCCGACGAAGACGAACAGTCGCCATATTACAAATCACTGAACGGCGACTGGAAGTTCCATTGGTCATCGAGACCCTCGAACAGGCCCGTCGATTTCTACAAACCCGCTTGCGACATAAGCCGCTGGGACGAAATTCCCGTCCCGAGCGACTGGCAGCTTCAGGGCTACGGCGTACCCATTTACACCAATGTCGGCTACCCGTTCAAGCCGAATCCGCCTTTTATAATGAACGACAACCCGCCGGATTTCACCACCGCAAAGTACCCGAATCCCGTCGGCTCATACCGAACCGATTTTGCCGTACCCGACGGCTGGAAAGGCCGGCAGGTATTTCTGCACTTCGACGGCGTCAAATCCGCATTCTACATCTGGCTCAACGGCGAAAAAATCGGCTACCACCAGGATTCGATGACACCGGCGGAATTCAATATCACAAAATACCTGAAACCCGGCTCCAACACCCTCGCCGCCGAAGTCTATCGATTCTCCGACGGCAGCTACCTCGAAGACCAGGATATGTGGCGGCTATCCGGCATCTACCGCGACGTCTATCTCTTCTCAACGCCAAATGTCCACATTCGAGACTTCTTCGCCCGGACGGATTTTGACGATGACTACAAAGACGCCGTATTGAAAGTCACAGCCAAAGTCAAAAACTACGCCCGGCAAAAAACGACGCCGCATACCGTCGAGGCAGCCGTATTCGATGCTGGCAGAAAGCTCGCCGCTCTCTCGAGTGATACAGACCCTTTGGCCGCCGCTGCCGAAAGCGTCCGTACCGTCAATATCAAACTTAAGAAGCCCCGTAAATGGTCCTGCGAAGACCCGCAGCTCTATACGCTGCTGCTCACACTCAAAGACGAAAAGGGAAAGGTGCTCGAAGTCGAACGATGCAGATTCGGTTTTCGACAGGTCGAGATAAAAGGCAATCAATTGTTTGTCAACGGTGTCCCCGTCAAAATCAAGGGCGTCAATCGGCACGAGCACGACCCCGACTTCGGCCGGGCGGTGCCCTACTGGCGAATGGTCCAGGACATCGAGCTTTTCAAACGCTTCAATATCAACGCCGTCCGTACCAGCCATTACCCCAATCACCCGAAATGGTACCGGCTCTGCGACCGCTACGGCATATTCGTTATCGACGAGACCAATCTTGAATCGCACGGCCTGTCCTACGGCAAAGATGCCCTGCCCGGCTCTCTGCCGCAGTGGCAAGCCGCCTGTGTCGCCCGGCTGGCCGCTATGCTCGAGCGCGACAAGAACCACCCGTCCGTCATAATATGGTCGCTCGGCAACGAGGCCGGCTACGGCGACGACTTCAAAGCGATGGCCGACTACGCCCGCACCCACGACCCCACAAGACCCATACACTACGAACAGTTCAACGCCATCGCCGACATCGACTCGAAGATGTACCCACCCGTCAGCTACATCGTTGAACGAGGCCGGGCCGATAAGCCGAAGCCCTTCTTTATGTGCGAATACGCCCACGCGATGGGAAACGCCGTCGGCAACCTAAAGGAATACTGGGACGCTATCGAAACATATCCCGGCCTGATTGGCGGCTGTATCTGGGACTGGGTTGACCAGGGCCTTAGAAAAACCGCACCCAACGGCAGGGGATTCTTCGCCTACGGCGGCGACTTCGGCGACAAACCAAACGACGACAATTTCTGCATAAACGGTCTTGTCCAGCCCGACAGAACCGTCCAGCCGGAGTTGTATGAAGTTAAAAGGTGCTATCAGTATGTCGCCGTCGAACCCGAAGACCTGCCCGCCGGAAAAGTCAAAATCCGGAACAAATACTTCTACACAAACCTGAGCGGCTTTGACATTCGATGGTCGCTCTCGCAGGACGGCACTGTAATTCAAAACGGCTCTATCGGGCCGCTGAACATCCAGCCGGGCGAAAGCAAATCACTAACTATACCGTTTGTTAAACCCGACCTTGCGGCCGGTGCGGAGTACTTCCTGCGACTGAGCTTCCGGCTTAAAAACGATACGCCCTGGGCAAAAAGGGGTTATGAAGTCGCCGCTGAGCAGTTCAAAATCGGCTTCGATGTACCCGCGGCAAGGCCGGTCGAGCTGTTCCGTATGCCGCCGCTGAGCGTCGAAGATACCGCCAAGGCCGTCTCTGTTGTCGGGGATAATTTTACAATCGTCTTTGACCGGAATGCCGGCACGCTCAAATCCTTTATCTACGACGGCAAAACGCTCATCGCCGATACAAACAACGGCGCCGTCAACGGCCCGGTCCTGAACGCCTTCAGGCAATATACCGACAACGACAGGAACTGGGGCGGAAACTGGAAATTCCCCGATATATGGTACAAGGCGGGCCTGAACGACCTCAAACGCCGCTGCAAAAGCTTCCAGCTCGATACAACAAATCCCCGAGCCGTAAAAGTCAAGACCCACGTCACCTGCTCAGCCGCCAACGACGCCGGCTTCGAGCATTACTGCACCTACACGATATACGCCAACGGCTGGGTGCGTATCGACAGCGACATAAAACCCTTCGGCTCGCTGCCCGTCCTGCCGAAGCTCGGCCTTATTATGACCCTGCCTGCATCTTACGAAAACTTCACCTGGCTCGGACGGGGCCCTTATGAAAACTACCCCGACCGCAAAACCGGCAGCCGTCTCGGCCTTTACAAAAGCACCGTCACCGCCCAGTTCTTCGGCTACGTCCGCCCGCAGGAGACCGGCAATAAAGAAGACGTCCGCTGGGCAGCGCTGACCGACTCGGCCGGCGAAGGGCTGCTGGCTGTTGCTGAGCCGACGATGTCGGTTACGGCACTGCACTTCAGGCCCACCGACTTAGCCGTCCCGCACACAAGCGACCTGACCCCGCGAAAGGAAATCATCCTCTGCCTTGACTGCAGGCAACTCGGTCTCGGAAACTCAAGCTGCGGCCCGGGCGTCCTGAAAAAATACTTGGTGAAACCCGAACCCCGCCGTTTTACCTTGACCCTTCGGCCATATAATCCCGGAATGGGTGCTCTTCAGGCAGTTGCCCGAAAAAAACTGCCGACTGTTCAATAGAAAAACCCGGTACGTTCGATAGAAGGAGATTATGATGAGAAAACAAAAATGCACACTGGTTATGTTGTTAGTGCTCACCGCCGTGCCGGCTTTTGCCGCCGACCCGCTCTATGAGCTTTTCAAAAACCCACCCGCACAGGCCAGACCGTTCGTCCGGTGGTGGTGGAACGGCGGCTGTGTCACCGAGGCCGAGGTCGTTCGCGAAATCGAGATTATGCACCAGGCGGGTATAGGCGGCTTCGAGATGAATACCATAGCGATGCCCGCCGGCACCACGGACGCCGCTGCAAAAAATTGTAAACCTCTCAAGTGGTTAAGCCCCGACTGGAACAAGGTCGTCAAGGCCGGCGCCATAGCCGCAAAAAAACGCGGTATGATACCCGACCTCATCGTCGGCTCCGGCTGGCCCTTCGGAGGCCGGTTCCTCAAATCGGGCGAGCAAATCCAAATCATTACCGTCAACAAGAAGAAGCTTTCAGGCCCCGGCACCTTCGAAAGCACGTCAAAGAAACTGGCCGAAGCCGCCATTGCCCTCAGTGGCGGCAGACGCAGACAAAGGATAGAGGCCGGCTCAGAGCCGCGGTTAGTCTTTTTACGGCTCGTACCCGACGGGCTGACCGAATTTCAGCTCGGCACCGAGCTGAGCGACAGGGTAAAACCCGACGGCTCGGTCAAATTCGATATCCCCGCCGGCGATTACATCCTCTATGCCGGTGCCTGGCGAGAGGGCTATAGAACCGTCTCGCGAGGCGCACCCGGGGCCGACGGGCCTGTCGTTGACCATCTGAACAAGGCCGCCGTCGAAAAATACCTCAGCAGAATGTCCGACGACCTCAATCCCGTCTTCGACGGCAAAATGGGCAGCTACCTGCGGGCGATGTTCTGCGACTCACTCGAATTGGGCCATACGAACTGGACGGGCGACTTCGCCGAACAATTCAAAAAACGTCGCGGCTACTCGCTCGACGAGTACCTGCCCTTTATGGTTGACCTCGACCCCGTCAAGGGCGACAGCCCATTCGCCGATACCGTCCGCCGGCTGCGCTACGACTTCAACGTAACGGTCATCGAGTTGTTTATGGAACGCTTTATGACCACCTTCACCGAATGGTGCCATGCCAACGGCGTCAAGAGCCGGGTACAGGCGTACGGCCGGGAATCGCAACCGCTCGATACCAGCTTTCTCGTCGATATTCCCGAATGTGAAACCTGGATACGCGACGCCAACAAAACGCCGTACCCCACGATGATTAACCGCTACGTCGCCAGCGCCGCCCACCTTATGGGAAAAACCGAGGTAAGCTGCGAGGCAATGACGAACACCGTTACCGTCTTTCGCACACTGCCCGAAAACATCAAGAGAACCGACGACTTGAACTTCATCACCGGCGTTACGCACTCGGTCCTTCACGGCTTCAACTATACGCCGCTCGAGGCGGGCTTTCCCGGCTGGGTACAGTTCGGCTGTTACTTCAACGAGAAAAATCCCTGGTGGGACTACTTTAGAAAATGGGCCGACTACAACGCCAGAATCTCCGCCGTCCTGCAGGCCTCATACGCCCAGGCAAACATCGCTGTCCTTTCGCCCGATGCCGATATATGGTCCTCGCTCGGCCGGCTGTACCTGCCGTTTCCCGAAATCGAAAAGCCCTGGTACATCTGGGAAATCTGGAAGGCACTGCACCAGAACGGTTACAACGTCGAATATACCAGCGACAGTGTCCTGGCCCAGGCAAAATTCGAAGGCGGTAAAATCCGCGTTGGCCCCCGCGCCTACGACGCCATCATTCTCGAAGATGTCGAGACAATCCTGCCGCAGACTGCAAAACGGCTTGCCGAATACGCAAAGGCCGGCGGCAAAATCATCTTCGTCCGGAAGGCGCCATATCGCTCGCCCTCGTTTAAGAATGCCGAACAGGATGACAAAATCGTCAGAGACGCCGTCGCCGAAGCGATGGCTGCCAACCCTGATTACGTCGCTGTCGTCGAGCCGCCGACCAAAGAAACAATAGTCAAATGGGCGGGGCGGATAATGGACAGGTTCGGCGTCGAGCCCGACGTCAGAATTTCATCGCCGAACGCGAACCTCTCGCAGATTCATCACAAAATCGCCGACCGTGACATCTACTTTTTCGCCTGGAGCGATATGCAAAACTCCATCGATTTCACCGCCGAGTTTCCTTATACCGGTAAAATTCCGTGGCAGTGGGACCCGGAGACAGCCAGCAGCTTTCCCTACCCCACCGAGGCCGATACGCCCAACAAGCTGCGCATTCATCTCGAACCGCTCGAATCGCTGCTGCTGGTCTTTCAGGCAGGCCGGCCAACCGGGTTGAAGGTTACAAAGCCCCGAACCGACGACAAAAAGTGTGTCCCAATAAAGGCGAAGTGGCAGGCCGAGTTCGTCCACGCCGTCACACACGAGAAATTTACCATTCCGATGACGAAGCTGAGCGACATTTCGAAATCGGACGACAAAAAACTAAGCGCCTTCGCCGGCACAATAACCTATACGGCCTCGTTCAACGTCGCCGACAACAGTTTCAAAATGCTCGATTTGGGCGCCGTTTATGGCGTATCCGAGGTAACGCTCAACGACAAGAACCTCGGCGTCCGCTGGTACGGAAGACACACTTACTACACGGCAGCGGCATTAAAGCCCGGCGACAATACATTGAAGGTAAAAGTAACCACCAACCTCGGCAATTACGTGCGCACGTTCAAGAGAGACACCGCCGCCGGCCGGTGGGCCTGGTGGTATCCGTCCGAGCCGATGGGCATGCTCGGCCCGATCCGGCTGTGTAAAACAAAATGACTTGCCTTCGTTAGGATGCGCAACTGAATGAAAAAACAAAATTTGCTTCTGTGCATATTGGCGTTAATTTACGTTGCACCCGCCCTCGCCGCCGAGCCGCTCTACGAGGGCTTTCGCAGCCCGCCTGCCTCGGCCAGGCCGTTCGTCCGCTGGTGGTGGAACGGTGACGCCGTCACCGAAACGGAAATCCTCCGCGAGCTTGACATCCTTAAACGGGCCGGCATCGGCGGCGTCGAAATAAACCCCGTCTCTATACCCGGCGGCGAAGAACAGCTAAAACAAGCCGGCGCAAAACCGCTCATCTGGTTAAGCGGCGAATGGAACAAAATGGTCAAGGCCGCCTGCGACGGCGCAAAGCAGCGCGGTATGCTCGCCGACCTCATCGTCGGCTCCGGCTGGCCGTTCGGCGGAAAATTCCTCAAGCCCGACGAGCAGATTCAGATTATTACACTCGCCAAAAAACAGCTCACAGGCCCTGCACCCTTCGCCGCCGAATTAAGTGAGCTTATGCAGATTCCCGACGATACCCGTCCGGTCAAACCCGGCTCAGCCGGGCGCCTGATGTTCCTTCGGCTGGTTCCTGCCGGCCTCGAGGCCTTCAAATCCGGTATAGAGCTCAGGGACAAAATCGATCCCGACGGCTCGGTACGGTTCGATGTCCCCGAAGGAGAACATACACTCTACATCGGCGTTTTGCACACGGGCTTTCGCGATGTCTCCAGCGGAGCGCCCGGCGCCGACGGGCCCGTCCTCGACCACCTGAACAAGGCCGCCGTCGAAAAATACCTCGATAATATGTCCTCGAAGCTTGGCCCTGCGCTCGGCGGAAAGCTCGGCCCGGCAATCAACGCTATGTTCTGCGATTCAATCGAGTTGTCCGGAGCGAACTGGACCACCGACTTCGCCGAGCAGTTCGAGAAACGCCGCGGCTACAAGCTCCAGCGGTTCCTGCCCTTTATTCTCGACGAAGACACCGCCCGCGACGACAGCCGGTTCTATGACTCCATCCGCCGGGCAAAATGCGACTTTTATAAAACCTTCGCCGAGCTTTTCCACGAGCGTTTCGCCCGGACCTTTTGCAATTGGTGCCGCGAAAACGGCACGCTCAGCCGATTCCAGGCCAACGGCAATCCCTGGCACATCGATATGCTCAATGGTTTTATGATACCCGACATCCCCGAAGGCGACGGCTGGATTGTCTCCGGCGAAGGACCCTTCGAGCCAAACAGGGCCACCGAAATTCACTACCGTATCTGGAACAAAATCGCATCCTCGGCGGCACATCTCACCGGCAAACCAATCGTAAGCTGCGAGGCAATGACGAACACCATCGGCGTCTTCTGGGTAACGCTCGAATACCTCAAGGAATCCGACGACCTCAACTTCATATCAGGCGTCAACCATTCCGTCCTGCACGGCTTCAATTACTCCCCGCCGCAGGCCGGCTTCCCCGGCTGGGTCAAGTTCGGCACATACTTCAGCGAGCACAACTGCTGGTGGCCTTACTTCCGGCTCTTTGCCGACCGAAACGCACGACTCTCATACCTCTTTCAGAACGCAGAGCACCAAGCCCGGGTCGCCATTCTCGCCGGCACCGCCGACCTCTGGAGCGACTTCGGCCTGTCGAAGTTCCGGTACGTCGATTACGTATGGTATCTTTACCCGCTCTGGCACGCCCTGAACCACAACGGATACACCACCGACTACCTCAGCGAAAGAGCCATTCAACAAGCCGGGTTCAAAGACGGCAAGCTTTGCTGCGGGCCGCAGCGCTACGATGTCTTGCTCGTCCCCGATGTAAAATCAATCGAGCTGAAAACCGCGCAGATGATTCGCAACTTCGCCCGCAAGGGCGGCAGGGTCGTCTTCATCGGCGCCGTCCCCAGCCGGGCAGCCGGCTTCAAGGACCTGCTCAAAAACTCGGTCTCCGTACAAATGACCGTTCGGCAAGTCTTCCGCGCGGGCCAGAAAAAACGTGTCGGTATAGTCAGCGCCCCTCGGCGCAACGCCGACCTTTCGCAGTGGGCGGGCGATCTTATGAAGAGAATTGGCGCAAGGCCCACCGTCGAAATCTCAAAGCCGAATGCTCAACTGCTCTTTACGCACTACCGCGCCGACGCCCGCGACATCTTCTTTTTCACAAATACCAGTCGCACCGACCCCATCGGCTTTACCGCCAAATTCGACACCGCCGACAAAACCCCCTGGCTCTGGAACCCCGAAACAGGCCAACGTTCCGTGTACCCTTACGCTGACAAAAAAAGCGAGCTTGTTCTCAACCTCGGCCCGCTCGAATCGGCCCTGCTCGTATTTGAGCCGAATATGCCCGCGCCGGCCCCTAAACCCAAACCCGAAATCGACTTCGTTCATTCCATCGAAATCGATACCCCCTGGCGGGTCGAATTCACACACTGCGCCACCGGCGAAAAATTCACCCGCACCTTCGATAACCTCATCAACTTTTCCGATGCCAACAACGACACCCAACTGTTCACCTTCGCCGGAACCGCTGCATACCGCACCGAATTCGACCTCACCGACACCACTCGAACAATCCTCGACCTCGGCAGGGTCTATTGCCTATCCGAAGTTGTCCTCAACGGCAAATCCCTCGGCCTGCGCTGGTACGGCCGGCACACCTACGACACAGCCGACGCACTAAAACCCGGCAAAAACATCCTCGAAATAAAAGTCACAACCGTCTTGGCCAACTACGTCCGCTCACTGAAGGATAACCCAAACGCTATGCGATACGCCCACTGGCACCCGCCAAGACCCGCAGGACTCGTCGGCCCCGTAAAA
>Ga0315538_1001307_pt1 | contig 14979 bp, 13 predicted proteins | sample SalMarSW160230MG_2_FD_203834 | JGI IMG/M metagenome (GOLD analysis project Ga0315538, IMG submission 203834) | Salt marsh sediment microbial communities from the Plum Island Ecosystem LTER, Massachusetts, United States - Salt Marsh Sediment SW1601-230 ...
TCATATTATCAAATAAACAAGGCACAGGATTTACTTAATGGTAGACCGAGGAAAGTGCTTGACTGGAACACACCGTATGAAGCTTTTGCTGAAAATGTTGCGTTAAAAACTTGAGACCAAGTTATCTTTTCTTTCGGATAAAAATTTATATTAGAAAATAAAACATTAAAGTTTGATGATGTCCTATTTGCAAAATTAATATTCATATAAAACTCAACGGAATGTAAACTTCTTAATGTCCCCCGCGCAGAAACGAAATTCAAATTCTCATTATCAACCTTTATACCTAAAGGAAAAAATTTATTTTTTATTTTATTACCTAACCATACTAAAATTCCTCCTATAGGTAAAAAACTTACAATTTTCCAAATATCCATATTTTTTATGGTTTTGTAATCTTATAGGGGAAGTAGTCCACCCAGATTGTTTTCTTCTTCAAGCGAAAAATCCTCTTGAAGTTTTCACTGTTAAGCCAAATCAATGGAAACGATGCAATAATCTGTGACAGTAGCATTCCAATTTCCTCTCATCCCCAAATTCCTCAATATCCTTCTCAACTTCTGGATAAATTACATCTATTTCTTTTTTGATTTCGATTGTTTTCTGGGCGGAAGAGACGATTTTGCAGTAATATTTTATAATCAACACACAATCTCCTTCCAGCCTTTTTTCTTTAAAGTTATCATCACTTCAAAATTAGCTAATTTGTTTAGCACTTTATTGTTTTTCAATAATTTTCCTCTCTTCTTCAGTAATCCCGTATAAACGATAAACAAGGTTATCGATTTCTTTGTCGGTTTTATCAATCTGCCGCTGGATTTGTTCCTTTGCTCTTCCTTTAGTATTCTGGATTTTCTTATTTAAATTTAACATCACATCTACTAATGCCACAAGATTATCGTGAAGTTTCTTTTCAGTAGGATTAGAAAAATCAATGGAACGGATAGGCAGTTGACCTAAGATAGTTGGTTTTACTTGTGCCAATACACGTCCCTTTTCAAGGGCCAACAGTCGGTAAATAAACACAAAAAGCCTGGAATTGAGAATCGCCATCACATATTTTATATTGGTGTATTCACGTACATCGAATAAATACAATCCATCTGTAGCAAAAGTGTGAGCTTCATCTAAAGCAACCACAATTTCATCTTCGGTTATGACTCCTATCAACTTTTTATCTTTTAGAAATATCCTTTCTTTTCGTGGGCGATGAAGTGAGTATAATGGATGCTTATTTTGAATAACTTCCTTACAAGTAATTTCATCCTTAAATTGATAAATGAATTTACATATATTTGGTAATTCTTTAAAATTGTCAGTGCGTTTTGTATAAATCAACCAGAGATCTTGATAATGGATAAAATATCGTCTGACTTGTTTACCACCTGTTAATACTTTTCTTAATTTTGATTTTTCCAAATCATAATGACGAATAGTATCATTATCTACTATAAAAGCTTCTTTCAAATCTGGACTAACTCCTCTTTGGATCCCATCTTCATCAACTAAGTCTTTGAGCAATTTGTTAGGTACGCTTTTCGCTTTTATCCAAATGGAGTACCACATGGGATTTGTTGTGATAAATAATGCACCTGGAACCTTGAAAATATCGTCTTGTAAAACTTTATCGAAATTTGTATCATCTGAGATAATTAGTGATTTCTTTGATTTATCTACATCTGAAAAATCAGCAATTCTGATTTTATGCAGTTGTGTTGTTCCCTTCTCCAGTATTAAAATCGATGCTGGGCGAGTCACTTTTTCGAATACGTCCCCCATATTCAACAAGACTTGAATTTTAAAATTCTGTAAGATGAATTCTCTTAGTTTTTCATTATCCTTCTGATACAATATTACATCAGGCATAATCATACCAAAACACCCACTACCCTTTAACTTTTTACATCCCTGGTATACAAAATACATAAATGAGTCGATCATTCTAACAATTATTTCTTTGTTATTTTGTCTATGATATGATAACTCTTGATTAGTGAATTCTGCACCCCATGGTGGATTGCCAATTACCACATCAAAACCGCCTTCATCAACCATAATTTTCTCAAATTCTTCATTCCAGTTGAAGGGTTTTACTTCATACCATTCATCTCCGAAGTATTTTTTAAGTTCTAATACATCACCGGAAATAAGAGAATTACCGCACCGAATATTTCTATCCAATATCGGGAGAATTGAACGACCATGAATAAGACCATATTCACCCTCAAGCATTTTTAACATCAAGGATAATTTTGTAACCTCTACTGCCTGTTCATCGATATCTACACCAAAAATATGCTCACGTAAAATTTCACTTTTTTCCTCAATCGTTAAAAGTGGCTCAACCTCCTCGTATTCAAACTCTAATTTTCTCATCTTTTCTTTTGATTTGCGCTTGTTCTTTTTCTGGCTTCGATAATAGTTTAGCATTTCTTCATAAGCTCTGATCAGGAAACTCCCGGAACCGCAGGCCGGGTCTAAAATCCTCAACTTTTTTATCTTCCTGGCTGATGATTCCTTTAATAATTTGCCAACCGTATTCTTTACTATGTAATCAACGATATATTCCGGTGTATAATAAATTCCTCCAGCTTTCCGAACCTCTGGTTTCAATTCATATTTAGCTTGATGGTCAGTCAATTTGATAGTATATCCCAGATACTGTTCATAAATATTACCTAATACTTCCAGAGGAATAACATCAAACTGATATGGATTATAGGTATCATAAATTATGTCTCGCATTACCTTGAAATCAACAGCTAAGTTTCTTTCCCATTCCTTTGCTCTAAACAGGTCACTATCAAAGATAATATTATAATGCCTGAATTCCTCTTTAAGAAAAAGCATAGTTTTTGTACCTACAATCTCTGTTCTTTCCTCAAATATTTCTTTTAGAGGGGGTCTGTAAGTAAGACTACGGTCTTCACAGGAGCGCATAAATATAATACGGTCAAGAATTCTTTGGGTTATTTCTTTAAGATAATTTGCATCCTTTTCTCGATTGCCAGAATGAAAAAGTTTAGGATTATTTTTAAAGATATCTTTTGCTAAAGTAACCCGCCAGCTTTTAAGGTCATCAAGGATCGCTTTATCGACCGGAATCCTGTCTTTTGGTTTAACAAGAAGTAATTTATCAAGTTCTCCTTTAATTACCGAATCTTTTGATAATAACCATAACTTGTCAAATTGTTCTAAGTATTGGTTCCAATTTAAATCAATCTTTAAGCCTTTAAGAAGATTCCTTGAATCTGGTTTTACGGTTACATCAAATATTTTAATACCTTCAAAATCAGTTAAAAGAACAAAAGGGACACTTTTCTTATTATACCCATACCGAACTGCCTGCTCAATATGTCTATCAAGGTCAGCCTTTATTGGCTTTGCTTCAATAAAAACCTTGGTTATACCCTCTACTTTCAGTCCGTAATCAACCCTACCCTTTGAAACCTTTTCTTCAGGGCTTACCTCATCGTGATTCCTGACATTCCAGCCTAATACATCCTCTAATAATGGCTGTATGAATGAGATTTTTGTCGCCTCTTCGTTATACTCATACGCACGCCCTGATTCTAATTCTTTTTTAAACTTTTTGATTAATTTAGATAAATTTTCTCTGGCTTTCTCTTTAGTCAATTCCATCTTAGTAATTCACCATACTGAATTTTATGTAAGATAAGGTTCGCCGTCAAGGGGAACAGTATGAGGGTCGGTGCCCCCTGCACCAATAGGGTCGGTGCTTGACATTTTGACATTTTTATTTTTTAACCCTTTTCTCTAACGCCCTTTTATACAGTTTTCCGAGTGACGAGTATTTAAGGGATTGAAATACTGCAATCCTTACAATCTCTCTATAAGTTAATCCACCTTTATCCTTCAACAATACCAGCAATTCTCCCCGTAATTGTTTGCCTTTATGAGTATTTAGTGATATCTTATTTAATTTTATTCCCTTTTCTTCTTCGAATTCTTTAATTATCTCTTCAGATGATCTGAATATATAGTCATCCAATCTCATATTTCGTGATTTGGTCTGCCTCCTTCTCCGATCAAACCTCTTTATTGATTCTTTGATAAACTCTTCTTCACCAAGAACATCTCCGATTCTCGTTTTTCTTATTGATAAATCCTTTTGTTTCCATTCATCTAATAGTTTATGCATCTCTTCCCTTGAATTGAACATCTCCTCTATGAATTTATTATCAACAAAAGGAGAATCTTCTCCTGTATAATACTCCTTAATACTAGACCATCTATATCCCTTTGGATCACTTACTATTCCTCTCCGAACAGGATTTAGCAATACATAAATAATCACCATTCTCATATAGGTATCTTCTTGTATTAATGTAGACTTAAATCGTCCTTGGAATACATGTCCCTTTCCACCTCTCCTTTTCCTGTAATACATACCATATTGCCCATTTAATTGCTTCATAAATGCAGATAACTTACCTGACGAATTTTGGATAATTAAATGAAAATGGTTTGGCATAATGCAATAGGCGAGAATACGCATCTTCAATTTATTAGACTTCTCTTTCATACTTTCCAGAAAATAATCGATAGCTTTACCATCAAAAAAGATATCCTTGCCTTCTATCCCTTTGTTCATTAAGTGGTGGTAAGCTCCACTAAAAGTGATCCTTGCCCTTCTCATATAATTATTATAATGAAAAATGTCAAAATGTCAAGCACCGACCCTAAAACTTATTCGTTACTGCTTAACCTGAATCCTATTGTTACAATCTCCTTTGGGAGTGTCTCAAATTGCACTGAATTGTTTTTCTCTATGTCGAGTTCTTTCTGAATTTCTTCGTTAAGATTCAGCTTGTAAGCCTTTTCAATGTTGTTATAAAAAACGATTCTCGCCTTACTCTTCTTCTTTGTTATATTAAAGAGTCTCAATATTAAAAGATCCTCATTTTCTGATTTCTTTAAGGCAGTTATTTTTAAATAATCAGGACTTACTTTTACAAGGCTCATTGTTAAAGGCAGCGAGCCATTATTGGATGGATAAATCTCACAGCATTTTGGTGGCACCTTATATTTATACCCCTCACTCCATATCTGATTTTCATCTGAGTCATGGACTATTGGGATTATAGAGTAATAATATACATACCTACCCAGACACTGGGCTTCTGGCGTTGGAATAGAAGGACCTGCTGGGTATTTTCTTGTGTGCAAGTCATCTCTTGAGAGCCAACCTACTGCACGTAGCAATGTCATAGCTATAGTCTTCTCCCCATCGTTTTTAACTGCATACTCAGTCAGTCCTCTGGTAGCAATTGCCAATCCTCTTGTTTTTCCCTTCACGATTATAATCCCCTGAGTAGGATGCGTTAGGGGTGGAACTTCCATTATACAATTTCCTAGGGCTGGCTTAACAGATTTTATTTGTCTTCTTATTATATCGAATTGCCCCTCAGCAAGCGAGTATATGCAATCCCGTGCACCTGATGGAAAAAGAACTCTGAGACGATGGTCCATACACCGATTTTCTATCACAGTGGTAATATCTATCCTTTTAGAGGTAGAATGGAGTGTTATGTACGATGTTATTGGACAATTGGCAAGCGCATTCATCCGCTCTTTCCGATTACTCTTTATCTTTCTTGGAAGGTTTAGGTTCAGTTTGACCTTGAACCGACCCCACTCTGTTGTTTTCTCCACTACAGAAACATCTGCTCTTTCACCATGTGAAGTAACAATCCTATCTATAGATGGAGGAGAGTAATTGTATTCGTCCCCTACATCTGCCCCATCTTCGAATACATTCAGCCTATTCCAAATCTCTCCTGTGCTCTTTTCCGATATTTTTAGACTTCCATCAGGATTAATTTCAACTTTCAACCTCTTATTTTCCATGCTCATTCTATTCATCCGGAAAGAATCCTCATCATTGCTGTGCCTTCGTCCATGCATTATTCGTAGAGTTTTATAACCCAGAGCAGGTATATCTTTCACAAAAACCCTTATTTTAGTCTCTTTAATCCTTCTAAACCGTCTAATATTCCTCGAGCCAACTATGGCCCTGTCTTTCTCATTTCTATCCAGAACTATATGCGGTACCACCTTGCCATCATAGTCAACTATGAAAAACCCGTCATCCTTGGTTGTGTCCAAACTTACCTCTATCAGTTCATCCCTATCACAACTCAACGGGTTAAAGACGATAATGTAGTGTTGTCCCTCATCACCTTCAGCCTTCACTTGTCTGCCAATACACTCTACTGCTGATGATGTAATATTCCTACCAATATACCTGACTTGAGAAAATCTATATAGCATATCCCTATGTACCTCGTCAGTAGAGCATCCACAGATAGAATCATGTGCATGATTTCTCATTAAATATCTCCATGCCCTCCATAATTTATCTCGTGGATATTCCATTTTATAGATCCATGCAATTGCAGATAGAGGCTCAGCGTATCTCTCAAGTAGATTTTGACATTCAAAGTTCTCTTGCTTTAGATACATTCTGGATGAAAGTGTACCATATAAAAGGAAACCTGGTGCTCTAAGTTCACCTTTAACTCTGGATAGGGAGGGGTTGCTCTCTTCGATCTCCTTAAAGAATTTCAAAAGATTGCTGTGTATTAACTCCCCATCTTTTAGAACTTTATTGGTTGCTTCTATAATTTGTGTAAGATTTTCCTGTGGATAAGCATGGTCTATACCATTCATCATAAGGAGGCAGGAGGTTGTTGCGAATGGCAGCAATTCTTTTTTGATCTTTTCCAACTTCTTTTTCGCATCCTCTAACTGTGAAGGAATCTCCAGTGCATTGGAATAGCCCTGAGGAAGATATTCAATCATCACCGAAGATCCATCTGGTGCTTCCCATATAGATTCAGTCTTTGCTCTCTCGCTATTTTTTTCCACGCCCCGCCATACCACCGCATATTTGATATTAAAACCTCTGAGTATTTGAGGCATCTGTGAGATATGCCCAAACTGGTCTAGTAGATACCCTATTTTCATTGGTTCGCCAAACTCTTCGGCCATCCGATGACCCAAGATTAGATTGCGTATTATAGCCTCACCACTTACCAGGAACTCGTCCATTTGTGTGTACCATGGTCCAATCAGTATTCTTCCTTCTCTTCCCCTTTCTTCTATCTTTCCTCTTTTCTCAGGATGTATCTCAAGGTAGTCTTCTATCATTGAGGTTTGACCGTCTAGCGTGAAATACCTATATTTTGAATCCCTGCTCATAATCCTCAATAGATGCTCAAAGAACTCGCTTAGTTGAAATTTAAATTCCTCATTGGTCTTATACCACTCTCTATCCCAATGGGTATGTGGAACTACATGAAATCTATATTTCTTATTCCTGCTCATTATTCTTTTATAATGCAATTTTTCTGTTTTGTCAAATCTTTAAAAGGTAATATGTTATTTTAAAGCTTAAATGTCTTCTATCCTCTTTTTCTGTGCCATATTTAAAACAAGAAAGGAGGAAGCCATATCTATCTGTGTTCATCTACTGTTAAATGTCATAGAGCTATAAGGTTTTGCGAACTTTTGGGCTTTGCCTGAGCTGAATTAACATCCTATAAATTTTCCGGTTTCTAAATCCCTTTTAACTTTATTCCATGGATAGACTCTGCCATTCATAGCTATATAAATTCCATCTTCTAAGATATTTATCGCACCTATTGCAATACCAACATTTACAGGGGCATCGGAATCAGAGAACTTTTCTGGTTTCATTGCACCAGTTAGAATTATCACTTTATCATTTATATCACTTAATTTTATAGCAGTTTCAATTATTGTATCAGTTCCATGAGTTATGATTATTTTATCGTTCTCTTGTTCTTTGCAAGCCTGGTAGATTATTTCTCTGTCTTCTTCGGTAATATCCATACTATCTTTCTTGCAAATAGAAAGAACCTCATACTCAAAGGTTGGATTTAAATTCTTTAGTATTCTCTTTATTGCTGGCTCGGAAATCTCAAAAGCATATCCTCGCATAGTCCTGGGATAATCTTTGTCTATTGTTCCGCCTGTTTGTATAAATGTTATTTTCATAGTACCTCTTTTCACATGAGTTTTATCCATTTTTGAAGAAAGGGATCCTCTATTCCATACAACCCATTAGCTTTCTCTATTATCCCTTTCACAATCAGATTGTTAAGCGATTTTTGCACTGTTGAGGGAGATTTAAGTCCATAATTCCCTATGAATTCACCTTTAAATACTCCAGTATAACCTTCGTAAGCCAGTCCAATAAGTAATTGCTTCTGTCTTTGCGTTAAGGACTCCCATAAAGTAAGATACATTCCTGATTCCCTCTTTACTAACCATTCAACTGATTTGGAAATATCTTTCATCCCAATCATTTTGGTATCTTCGTTATTTTCGTAAAGAATATGGCAAAGCATCTGAGTATAGTAAGGATGGCACTCAGTTAATTTTAGTATTTCTGATATTGTATCTTCTTCAATTTTATAATTACATTCTAAGAACCTCTCCATAATAAACTTGCCAAAATCCTCCTCATAAATTTTTCCTAATGGAAAATGCTTTGCACTTTTATAAAAAGGTCGTGATGGATTGTCAAAAATTTGCATCATAATATGTCTTTTGCTTCCCATAAATATATAAGATACATTTTGATGAGATTGAAAAGAAGACCGCATCATCCTCTCTATTTCATCATCTTCATAATTTGCAATCTCTTGAAATTCGTCGAGAACTACAACTGCAAGTTTTCTCTCCCAATCTGCTCTCTTCTTTGCAGCTTCGAATAGATCACTTAAAATAGGGGTAGGACTTTTTGTCCTATCAAATTCTATCTCGAATTCCAATCTATCTTCCCTTACTACCATCTTTGGAACAATCTTCGGGAGCAGGTCTCTTATGGACTCAAAAATTCTCTTTCTACTACCTTTAATCCCTTTTACAATCCCATTTGCATATACTTCTATAAATTTATCCTTTGTTACTGCAGGATATAAATCAATATAAAAGGTGAGAATTTTTTGTCGTTGAGATCTCCTTAATATTTCTTTTATAAGTGACGTTTTCCCATGTCTTCTTTGAGAGAAAATTACAACATTTGCGCTATTTCTTATATCACTAAGTATCTCTTTTATTTCTTCTGTCCTATTACAAAAAGATTTTCCAGATACTTCACCACCATAGATAAATGGATTTCTCATAAAAGTATTATATAAAGTAATTATATTATGTCAAGTAGATTACGCTTATAGCGTAACGCTGATGGCGTAAAATAAGATATCCTATTGAAGGAATATATAGACACTTGGCCCCTCAAAACCTTGAAACCCTCCTACTTTACTTCTTACCATAGTACTCTAAAACATCTTTAATTGACCAGGGCTTTGCCTCATTCATAGAAAATCCAAGTTTATTAACATATTCCTTTAGTTTTTCAAGATTTGGAGCTTCTATTTCAAGAAATGCTGGAATATCGGGATATGTATCTATTTCAAAATGAATATTATCTTTAGTATAAGATATTCTATGTTTAAAACTTTTAAAAAACTCTTTAAAGCCCAAATTTCCCAATATTTCTTTCATTACATCTATACTATCTACAATTATTTCATATTCCTCCATAATCTTTGCTTCTTCTTTAGATATCTCATTTTTATAAGTCAGTTCAACCTGGTCGCCTTTCTTCCTTAACCTGAGAATTTTTCCTTCTTTTGCCAACTTCCTGTCTTCAAAATCAAAATAGGTGGTTATAACATCCCCATCAAAAATTTTCCGAGCACCTAAACCTCTTAACCTCTCGATTACTTCCGTTTTATCAACTTCTAAAATCTTTACTTCAATCTCTTCCATCTTTTTACTATCCCAACTCCATTAGAAAACCAGTTAATAGTCCGGCACTTCATTCGTTCAAAACCCCTGAATCTTTTATTTATCCCCAACTTTAAAGACAACGTGGTAATGTTATCTATTGTATAGACTCCCCACCTTCCAAGATAAAAGGGATTTTCGTCTCCTATTGGAATGGAGGTAAAAGCCTTCCTGAAACCTACCTCTCCTACGATTCTCCAATCCTCCTTTTTCGCCCTTCCAAATGGATAGGAAAAATATTCAACCCTCTCCCCTATTTCCTCTGAAATCCTATCATAGGATTCTCTTAAGTCCCTCTCCACCAAACCCCCTGAAATCCTTGAATAATCTGGATGAAGATGAGAATGCGAACCAATAGTAATACCATACTTATGCATCTCCCTTATATTATCCCATGAGAGGTGAGTAAATGATTTACCAAGTGTTATATCCCAATAGTTTCTCTTCCCTGCGTAACCACTTACGACAAATATTAGCGCAGTAACACCTTCCTCCTTGAGTATTGGAAAAGCATATTTATAAAGTTCTAAGAATCCGTCATCAAATGTTATAAGAATACCTGAAGTGCTTTCGAAAAAATCATCCGGAGGGAGGATTTTTAGTCCTTTACTCTTAATGAATCGAATATGTTTTCTAAAGGTATCCGGTGATACAATAGAACCATAGGGAGCAAGCGTAGGAGCTATATTATGATAGAGAAGGATCGACTTCATGGTAAAAATCAAGAACCTCCTGGCTTACTTTTCTCCACGAATATCCTCTGGCACTTGAAAGGCCCCCTCCTATTAAAGATTCTTGTAAGTCCTTATTCTTCATTAAACGGATAATTGCCTTAGCAATCTCTCCAGAGTCAGAGGGTGGAACAAGCAAACCATTTACCCCATTCTCTATTACACACCGGTAACCGGGAATATCCGAAGCAATAACCGGAGTCCCGGAAGCCATGGCTTCAATAAGGACAATTCCAAAACTTTCTCCGCTGATTGCCGGAGACACAAAAAGTGCAGCTTTCCTGAAAACTTCCGGTAAATCTTTCGGGTTTACGAAACCGAGAAAGCGAATGGAATCCTTGACCTTATCAGGAATTTTCAATTTTATTTTCTTATAACCTCCGCCTGCCACGGTAAGGCTTGCCTCTGGTATTTCCTCTTTTACTCTGAGAAGGGCATCAATCAGGAACTGTAGCCCTTTCCGCGGTTCAATCCTTCCAACAAAGAGAATTTTCTTAGAGGTCTCCTTAAGAAGCTCCCCAGGTGTAAAACGTTCCGTATCTACGCCATTAGGAATAATTCTATAAACCCCTGGAAAATACATTGCAATGGAATCATAGGCAGTCCTGGACACAGCAATCTTCCCATGAATACGCTTGAAATAATTCTTCAAATATCTTTTAAACACCATAAAAGGGATAGAAGATTCAAATGTTGGATGAAATGTAAAGATATTTATCCTCCTGGAAACCTTCAGTGCCAGGAGGGGAAGAGTTGGGGCAAGTGTCCCGTGGATATGTACGACTTTATATTTATTTACTATACTGGAAAGATTATCACTCCCAACTCCATATGTAACCCTTGAACAAGAACGATTCGCAGGGATAATCATCGATTTCCCAATCCTTATCACTCTATTTTCATCGGGTCTTAAGTCTCCCTGAATATTAGCAGTAAGTATCGCGACCGAATGCCCCCTCCTCTCAAACTCATTTGCAAGATGATAGATGTGCTCACTAACACCGCCTATATGCGGATAATAAATATCAGTAACAAATAAAATCTTCATTTATTTATCTCTCGCGAAGACAGCAGAGTAAAATCAAATTTTTTCATAAACAAATTCCAGTAGGCCTGGGCCTAATTTATTATAGATTTTAAAACGACAATCCACTATTATCTTTGATATTTGATTTTCTCTTTTATTATCTTTTTTAATATTCTCTATATCCTTCATTTACTCTTTGCGCCTTTGCGAGAACTAGTCCTTCCAGACCCTCTGAAACACAAACCATTGATCGGGAAACATTGATATTTCTCTTTCAAGTAAATTAACCGTTGCCCTCATAAGTTCATCAGTAGAATCATAATCTTCCGGATAAATAGGATTAAATATGCTAAACTTATAACGAGGTGTATCTGTATCTAAAACAAAAAAACCCACTATTAGAGGTGCTCCAGTCTTTTTTGAGAGGAGTGCTACTCCACGTGGAATTGATGTTACTTTCCCAAAAAACTCGCAGTCAACACCAGACTCTTGAATATCTCTATCTGCAACCAGAACAACAATTTTATTTTTTTTAAGTAACCTTACCAGATTAAAAACGAGTCTTCTATCCTCAAGGCGAAGAATAGTATTACCAAGATGTTCCCTGTAATTCAGGTAAAAGCGAAAGAATGCCATCCCGGGGCCCTTAGATTCTGCAACAGAATAGAGAGGGAACCCAAGAGAAGAAAGATAAGGTCCTGCCAGCTCCATTCCTCCAAGATGGGAAGCAACAAGGATTATCCCTTTTTTTTTCTTCAACTCCTCTCCTAAAAGATCTAAATTATAGGGTTTAACCATAGAGTGCAAATAAGATGGGGTCATATTTGGAACATTAAGCATATCACTATAAACCCGCGTGAAATTGATAAACGTTCTCTTTACATCCCTCTCTTTTGCTTCACCTTTTATTACTCTTAAATTTTCTCTAATTACTTTTCTTCTGCCTCTGGCAACGAGATACCAGAGAAGACCTATGCCCCTCGCAATAACATCTCTACAACCAACTGTAGTAAATCGTGATATCTGGGTCATAACCAACATTAAAAATTGCTTCATATTAACGGCTTGTGGATCCAAATCCTCCTTTGTTTCTCTGTGTTTCTCCCAGATTCTCCACTTCTTTTAACTCAACTTTGACTATGGAAGTTATAACTAATTGAGCTATCCTATCCCCTTTCCCTACTTTGAAATCCTTATCACTGAAGTTAAAGAGTATAACCTTTATTTCTCCTCTATAATCAGAATCAATTGTGCCAGGGGAATTAAGAACCCCTATTCCGGAAGTTGCAGCAAGTCCACTCCTGGCACGGACCTGCCCTTCCATACCCTCAGGTACCTCAATGGTAATTCCCGTGGGAATTGTTTTGAAATCGCCTGGACGAACAATACATTCTTCTCTTGCATAAAGATCCAAGCCCGAACTTCCCTCTGTTTGATAATTCGGTATCGGGAGTGTCTTATCGAGCCGCTTAATTCTTACTCTTAAAGGCATGAAGACCTTCTTTCAATATATTCATTGCATCTCGAAGGTCATCCTCCTTCAAAACATATGCTATCCTTGCCTCATCCTTACCTTTTCCAGGAGTCCTATAGAAACCAGCAGCAGGAGCAAGCATTGTAGTTTTTCCATCCTTTTCAAAATCAGTTAACATCCAGCGAACAAATTCTTCACTGTCCTCCACAGGAAGCTTTATAACCGTATAGAAAGCCCCTTCTGGCTTTGAGGTAAATACACCATCTATTTTTTGAATTTCTTCGTAGACAACATTACGCCGATGCTCGTATTCTTTTATCATATCAGATAAAAACTCATGTCGATGTTCAAATCCAGCGGTGGCTCCATATTGTTCTATAGTAGGAGGACATAAACGTGCCATCCCAAATTTTAAAACCGTTTCGTACAATTCTTTATTTTTAGTTACAATGAATCCAATCCTTGCCCCACAACAACTAAATCTTTTCGATATAGAATCAGCCACGACTATCCTATCTCGTGCATTATGAAATTCCAGGAAAGAGGAACATTGTCCCCCATCAAATACAAATTCCCGGTAAACCTCATCGGAAAATAACCAAAGATTGTTATCTTCAACTATTTTCACTATCATTTCCTTTTCATTCTTGGTTAGCACCGTACCAGTGGGGTTATTGGGTGTACATATAAGAATTGCCTTAGTTTTATCTGTTATAAGTGATTCTATTTTATCACGGGTAGGGAGATGAAATCCATCTTCAACAGAAGTGGTAATAGGCACGATATTAACATCGCCTATAGTAGCTATACTGTTGTAATTAGCGTAGAACGGTTCAGGGACAAGAATTTCATCTCCAGGGTTTAAGGTCGCAAGCATTAAGAAAAGAACAGCTTCACTACCTCCAGTGCTGATAAAAACATCATCGGGTTCAATAGTCAGGGAATAATCCTCATTAAGATAATTAGCTATGGCCTTTCGTAACATTAGAATCCCCTGTGAAGGACCATATTTTAAAACTTCTTGCTTGAAATCCCGTATTGGATCAAATATTAAATCAGGGGTCTTTACATCTGGCTGTCCTATATTTAAGTGGTAAACATGAACGCCGCGCGCCTTTGCCTCATCTGCATAAGGTATAAGTTTCCTTATAGGTGATTTAGGAATGGTTTTCCCTCTATTTGAGATCATCAATCCTCCTTTTTTAAACCAAGATACCTATCAAGCGCATCTGACAGTATTTCAAGACCTTCTTCCAGCATCTCAGAATCAAGATAGCGATAATCGATAAGTATCTCCCCGTTATCTTCATAACTTTCCGAATGGAAGTATGTTGCTGGTGCAACAAAAACTGTCTTTTTATCTCGGTTGTACTCAGTTAATAACCACTCCACAAAGGATTCAGTGTTTGGAATCGGAAGTCGGAGAAAGATGGTTCCGGTTACCGCTGACAGAGAAGCTGAAATATCTTTCCTCTCTTCTATAAAGTGGCCAACAACTTTCCTTTTCAGGTTAATTTCTTCGTTTCTCTCCCCTATTATAACTTCCCTATTTTTCAGGAAATAATCTAGGTAGGCAAGTTGATACGGAGATACCTGGAATAGATCCTTAGCGGTCCTCTCTATTTTTTGTGGTATTGCTTCATGAAATAGAAGAACTGTAACTTCATCCATTGAAAAGTCTTTCAATGGTGATGAAATCCTGATTATTCGCTCACTCTCTATAGCAATATTGTGCATTGGAATATATTCTTCTTTATTTGTTATTAGATGAGAGAGCGTTTCATCAACAGCAAGATACAAATAATAATTTCTGCATATAAAGAGAATCCTTTCGAGGGTTTCTTCAGAGTAAGTTACACTTCCAGAATAACTTGGAGAAGAATAATAAAACATCTTTGACCTTG
>Ga0315538_1001312_pt1 | contig 14946 bp, 16 predicted proteins | sample SalMarSW160230MG_2_FD_203834 | JGI IMG/M metagenome (GOLD analysis project Ga0315538, IMG submission 203834) | Salt marsh sediment microbial communities from the Plum Island Ecosystem LTER, Massachusetts, United States - Salt Marsh Sediment SW1601-230 ...
GCCTGAAAATTTTAATTTGTATCTAAACATCTGCTGTTAAGACAAAAAGGTGGTGCTTAAAGAATGGACGTGAAGACTGATGTGTTAATTATAGGCGGAGGCCCGGCGGGCATCCAGGCGAGCAGGATGTTAAAAAACCTGAATCCGTCGGTGGATGTCGCTGTTCTAAGGCCGGAGCAATATTCTATGATATATTGAGCTTGAACAAGGCCGGCTGAAGGTCGTATTGAAATTGCCGTTTTTGGCCATCCCAATCAAAGACTATTTAATCCAGCTTATTCAAAAAGCAGCAACCGGGGTGGACGGAATTATCGAAGCAACAGTAACTCCGCGGGAAATGAACCCGCAGGAACGTGATAAGTTTATGAAAATGGCCAGAAAAGGATGGAAACTTTGACAAAAATATTAAACAGCCAATCGACGACTTCCGCCAGAGAGCTTGAACTTTACTTCGGCCCGCAGCACCTGGGAGTCTGTCCATGTAATAATTGAATGGCCTTTACAAGGTATGGTAGAATAACAGCCGATATTTATAGGGAAAATTCAATTTTGGGAGACTCATAGGGGCATATAGGGACTGTCCTGGTGGGGCGGCATATCAAAATATTCGTGGACGCTTTCTCTCAGGACGCAGGGGGCCAAGGGCCTGAAGGACTCGCGGTGCTTTATTTGCCTGCGGGGGGTGTTTCCGGCGGTATTGGATGCTGGGGCGAATTGGTTTCGCTGGTGTAAGCTCCTGTAAAACAAGCAATTAAGGCGGCATATTTTTTGGTTAACCCGCCTTCGTGCTCTGCCGATAAAAAGGACAATAACAAAAAACGTATGTTGGCTTAGAAAATAGGGGAACCAAAAAATGGGGATTCAGAACTGGTCTGAAAACATAATTCTCGTGGACCTGCCTACCGAGCCGCAGATGGGCGACGAGCTCAAAACGGTTACCGACATTGTCAGGGACAGGGGCGACTGCGACGTTGTGGTTGACTTTTCCAGTGTGGACATCATAACGTCATCGAGCTTGTCCAAGCTGCTCAAGCTCCGCAAGCTGCTGATGGACTGGGACCATCAGTTGATATTCTGCAACGTGGCGCCTGCGACGAACGGGATTTTTGCAGTCACCGGCCTTGAGGGCATCTTCAAGACCGTAGAGGACAAATTTGTTGCACTTGCCTCGCTGCAGATGGTCAGTTGATTCGCCGCTATGGGGGTCTGTTCAAAAAGCGGCAGGGGGCGTTCAAACATTAATGAATTAAGAATTGCGGTTGCCGGTTTTGTTTTGAGAATCAGACCTTGACAATCGACGGCTGCTTCGGTTAAGATGTGATGGTGTTTGTCGAGCCGGCTACGAAAATCGCCCGCCGCGGCGGTGTTCGTAATCTGCTCGCAGGAGTTCCCGAGTTAGGACCCGAGCTAAGATGGAAGACGAAACTCTGCAGCAGATTGAGCGAATAATCGGCTACGAATTTTCCGACCGCAAACTCCTCGCCAAGGCCTTCACACATGCATCCTCTGTCGAGAGCCGTTCGGCGAGCAACGAGCGTCTGGAGTTTTTCGGCGATTCGGTTCTTGCCGTGGTAATATGCCAGGCCATTTTCGAGCACTCGCCAAATTACCTTGAGGGCGAGCTGACAAAAATGAAGAGCATGCTCGTCTCCCGCAGGACATGCGCGCGCATTGTACGCGGGCTCGGCCTGCACAAATTCCTCAAGGTGGGCAAGGGTATGGCGGGCAGCCGGTCACTGTCGCGGTCTCTGGCGGCGGGTCTGCTCGAAGCAATTATCGCGGCCATATATATTGACGGGGGTCTGGACCAGGCGAGAGACTTCATTTTGAGCAACTTTGCGGCGCTGATTGAACAGGCGGATACCGAACAAAACCAGGGTAATTTCAAATCGGTGCTCCAGCAGTACGCCCAGCAAAAGACGGGCACGACGCCGGTATATGAGCTGCTTGACGAGAAGGGGCCCGACCACGACAAGTGCTTTGAAGTCCAGGTAGCGATAGACCGCCGACACTTCCCGAGCGCGTGGGGAACAAACAAGAAAGACGCCGAGCAAAAAGCCGCCTTCAACGCCCTCGTGGAACTTGGGGTCTTCAAACAGGAGAGCGAGGCGGCGGAAGACTGAGCCCGGGCTCAGCGCAGAGCTGCTCAGCCGGTAACGAACCAGGCGATGACGCACAGAACCAGGGCCGTCAATGCCATAAAGACGAGTATCGAGCCGAACAGAAGCGCCGATTCGGTCAGAAATGCAGCCGCCGTTATCCTCTTCACTTTCGTCGCCTTGTAAGCGACGGACACCGCCGCCACTAACGGCAACAGCAGCAGCATCGACTGAGGTGTTGTGCCAATCTGCTCCGGTGTCGTGAAGGTCGCCAGGACCAAAACGGTTTGCAAAAACATATTACTTTCCTCCCGGGCGGTTGTGTGTGGAGGCCGAATAGACGGCGTTGACGATACACAGCAGGTTCAGCAGCCCCGCAATGGTTGTATAGATTTGTCCGATTTCGGCCGGCCTGCCGTAAACACCGAACCGGCCAACCGCAGTGACGCGACCGATTAGTGCCACCGCCGGCGAGAACAATAGCTGAGTTACATACCAGAGTTTGGCTCCGACCGGGTCGATGACGCCGATTGAGCCGATATAGAGTCCCGCACAGAAAGTCAGCGTTAGTGTCAGCAGTATTATCACCGCCCGGCTGTATTCTTTCAGAAGAAAGTAGCCGCCTCCCGGAACCAGCCAGCCGGTGAGCATGACCGAGAGCATAAGCAGCGAACGGTTGTTCTGTGAATCGGTGTTAATCACAATGAATTCGATGTACTTTGATTTTTAGTTTCCAGTTTTGAGTTTTGAGTTTTTTGCTGGACAGGCCTGAACTTCATTCGCTTGAATATGTTTTCCGGGTTATAGTGCACCGCAGCCAGCACCTGGGACCGGTGAAAATCTTCGGCGTACGCCAGTTGAGCCCTTATCCTGTCATAGTCCCGGCGATAAAGCCGTTCGATACTCAGCTCCTTTATGCAGTAAAAACCCATTCCAGGCGCGAACTCAACTATTGTGGGCACCGTCTCGAGCGAGTTGCCGTCCGGCGGCAGAAGAGAATAGAGCTTCTCTGTCAGCCGGCTCTCGATGGTCCTTCTGCCGATGAACGTCCGTGCCATTGGGTCGCCCTCATTTCGAACCATCACCGTCTGGAGCTCAATATCGGAAATTCTGGTCAGAGCCGTACTCATCAGCTTGAGTGTTGCCTGCCGGCCGCCTGCGGTATTCGGCTCGCCGGGGGCGTACAATTTGTTGAACTCATCGACGGCACTGTCCCAGCCGTTTGCATCGGCATATTTGATGAACTGCCGGGCCCTTTTGCGGGTCGTATCAACTGCGGCTAACTTTTTCAAATCGTCGATAACTCTTTCTTTGACCGAGTAACGCTCTTGTTCGGATTCGGCCTTGTCGAGCTTTATCGTGGCGATACTGAAGGTGTAATCGACACTATCCGGCACGCGGGCCTTCTGCGCCGCCACTGCCCGGACAAGGACTGTGATTTTGCCCGAATATCCGCTGAGCCGCGCTCGCAAATCTGTTAAAGGCCCTATCGTTTCATACATCCTCGGCTTCGAGACGTCGAACGGGCCGAGCTTGCTGTCGGCGAGTTCGTCAATCGCAAAGACAAGCCGGACGAGAGATGTCCTCGAGACGTTGCCGGCCCTGGCATACAGCATAGCAAGATTCGGGTCGGCCTGCATAGCCTCTGCCGTGAGCATCCCGGTCTTGCCGGTGTAAACCGGCACGCCATATTTTTTGCTAAGCTCATCGGCAGCGGACTTGTAGTCGCCGGCCAGCTGCCTGAAGTTCTCGGTGGTAAGGTCTTTTGCCTCGATGTCCGCTGCATCGAGAGCCGAACCGGTCAGTGTCTTTGCATCCTGAACAATCTGCTCGGCCTTTGTGTTGATATTCTTTTCCATAAGCGTCTTGAGAATCAGTTCCGCAACCTCTGCGAAGCTTTTCGTCCGCTGCTGAGCCGGCGAGTTCGGGTCGTTCGGGTCGGAGGGCACCTGCTCGACAAGACGGCTCCTGTTTCTCTGGTAATACTCCTCAGCTTCTTCGTCGGTTGGTTTATCGACTACCGTGGCGACATCATCGAGCCGGACCGCAATGTATTCGAGCTGCACGCTGTCGTCCAGCTTGTAGCCGAAGCCGTGCGGGTTGTCTTCGCTCAGCCCGCCGACAAAAAACCGCTTATATTTGTCGAATTGTTCCGCTATTTCGTTCTCGCCCGGCTCAGGCAGGTCTTTGCTGAACATGCCCGGCTCCAAATGCACGTACTCGACGTTGATTTTCTCCTGCGAGGATTTCGCCGATTGTTTGAGCTGGCGAAGCGTAAGGTCCTCCGTCGAGCACATTATCTTTGCGTACTCTATTACGGAAAGCAGGTTTCCGAAAGTAGTGAGAATTTGGTCTTCCGAAACCCCCTGCCACTTCGCTATCGAGTTAATTACGTCCGGGTACGCCCTGCCCTTTTGCAGCCGGGGCACTATTGCCGCGAGCTGATTGCGCATCTGGTCGTTGTCCAGCCGGAGCCCGGCGGCACGCGCCTCATCCCGCAGCAGCAGCCAGTACATCGGCGGCGGATAAGTTTTCCGGTAAAAAGCGTCGATTTGTTCGTTCGTAATCTGGTAGCCGCTCCTTATGGCCATCTGCCTGATTCGGCTGTTCGTCTCCGCAGCACTGCCCTGCTCGGCAAACAGCAACTCTCCCAAAAGAACCACGCGAAAGTCCTGTGTGGGAGCAAACTGTAGCGGCTGCGGGCGAATCAGAACGTCGGCCCCCAACATCCGCAGCATCTCGAGCTCGGCCCGGGCTGCTGCCAGGTCATAGTTGGTTATCTTATGCTTCTTGCCGTAGTAGGCCATCGCACTCTTGCGGCCCGTGGCCCGCGTCCTGCCAAGGCGACTGAGCCAGGCACTGCCTACGAAAACGAACATCAGGACGATGACAACGACCGCCATCATTTTCTTGTTGTTCTTTCGAAACCACTTCGTCAAACCCATATCGATACTCCCATTTTCTATTGCCGATTGATGATTGCTGATTTCAAATCAAAAATCGCAAATCGCATAATATGCTTTCTGTCGCATCTTGAAAGCCCACAGTGTAGTCAGGGAGTCCGGCTTTTGCAAGAAAATATAGAATAAAGACGCCAGACGCCTGCCGCCATCGAATCGGCAACGGCTTTGTGTTGGCCGCCGAGCGGCTCCGGGCCTGAGCAGATTCAGCGGTTGCGCAGCCGTTTCGAGGCATCTGCAAAAACCGAAAAAAACTTATTTTTACAGAAAGATTGAAGCAGTACCGCTTTTTAATCGATAAAAGTATTGTCTGTGCTCTGAACGCAGGGGGGTTAGACCCTGGAAAATTTTTGGTATGGAGCTGGAAGTGATGCGAATAAAGTATGTTGTATCGTCGATGGTGTTTTGGGGACACCAGTCTCGGCTGAGTCTCGAGCGGGAGTGCCGGCTTCTAAAGTCCCTCGGTTTCGGCATTGAGCTTTGGCCTAACACCGGGGGACTCGACGAGTGCCGTTACGACAGGACTAACTGGCCCCGCCTTGCCGCCGCCACCGAGGGGATGACCGTCTCGATGCGCTCGCGAAACGACAACCCCACCATTGAGCAGTGGCTCGAGCAAATACAATGTGCAAAGCTGTTGAATGCCAACATCGTGGCCGACCTCAAGAGCTTGGCTATCGGACAGACCGGCGAGGATAATCCTCTGGATTTTGCCGCCGAGGTCGTCAAAATAGCCGACGAAAACGATTGTTTGATCTGTATCGAGACCGGCCCGCTTGACAAGCTCAAACGGCTCGGCGAGAAATTCAACTCCATTCGGTACTGCCTCGATACCGGTTTTGCAAGTATCGACCCGAATTTCAGCTTCAGAGATTATGTCGATATGCTGGCGGACAGAGTTGTTCATTTGCACCTATCCGATAATTTTGGCTCATCCGACGACCACGAGCCCCTGGGCTGTGCCTGCGGCTTGCAGCGCCGGGACTGGGACTATCTGCTAAATTGCCTGAACAAATACGATAACGACGTAATCGGCTCGCTGGAAATGTCGCCCTGTCCGCCTCTTATAATGATACACAAGGCAAGCGAATACCTTTTCGACCAGCTCAAATGGCCCGAACGCCCGAAAGAAGAGCCCATCTAAGAGCAGCACATAGAAAACCCGAACGCTTAACCGTCGCTCGTGACTCATCGCTCGGAAAACGATTTGTGATTTGAAATGAGCAATCGGCAATGGGTAATCGTCAATTATAATTCGTCAGTGTTTGGAGGTCTGCATTATGAGAAAGATATGTCTGTGTGTGCTGCTGGTCTCGGTTCTGGTTTTCCTCGGCTGTGCCGCGGGCAGGGGCGAAAGCCACGCCAGGGCAAATTTCGATTTCAGTAAAATAGACAAAGTAGCCGTCGTCGATGTTGCCGGCGCCGTCGTCGGTGATGCGGCCAAAAACCAAATTGGCGACTTCTTTGTGATGGAGCTGCTGAAGAAGGGCTATGCACCGGTGGAGCGGGCCCAGGTCCAGACCCTTCTCAAAGAGCAAAAGTTCCAGGCATCGCAAATAACCTCCACCAAGGACGCCGCGCGGGCCGGCAAAATCCTGAATGTCCCCGCCGTGCTGCTTATAAACATTCCCAGCTATAATGAGGAGTTGTCGATGACGGCAAAGATGATAGACGTCGAGGACGGCAGCATCCTCTGGCTCGGCACCGGCTCGGGCAGAACGGGAAAGACGCTGGCGACCATCTTCGGCGCTGCCGCAGGTGCAGGAGCCGGCGCTGCTGTCGCCGGCGGCGACCGGGGCGACAGAACCATCGGCGGTATCGCCGGCGGAATACTCGGCGGGGCCGCAGGCAGGGCGCTTACACCTCAGCAAGCAGACCAGACCCAGAAGATAATACAGCAGATTTGCACAACACTGCCGTCAAGGTTTCAAAATCCGTAAATCGGCTTTAGCTCATCGACGCCCGGCAGGTGGTCATAGTATTCGCCCCTTGGGCCGACGTAGCTGGTCCCCTGTCTTTTCAGCTTGACCGGTGTTACAGAGCCGTTGCTGTTGGTAACATTGACGGTGACAATGTCTGTTTGCTGAGAATATGTGCCGGACTGGCTGGCAGCTTTTTTCTTGTCCTGCTCGTTGCCGATAATATACCCGGCACCACCACCGACAGCCGCACCGATAAGCGTACCTTCGGTATCTCTGCCTATGGCCTGGCCCGCAAGCGCGCCGACACCCGTCCCAACGAGAGCCCCTGTTTGCGCGTCACTTTCACAGCCGGCCGCCGGCAGCAAAACAACGCACGCGGCCACTGAAATACAAATTGTGAACCACTTTTTTCCCATAATAAACCCCCATCAAAAGCAAATGTCCTATGCTCTACTCAATAGCCCAAACTGACTATCGGCCTCTTTGACTAAATATGTATATCGGCCTTGCTTTTGCTCGTACTTTACCATTGTTAGAGCAAAAGTGTAAAAGAGCAAAGGTGCAAAAGTCATAAGAGCATAAGATTTGAGCTTGTTTCGGCCTGTGCCCGGGGCCCATTTTGGGATGAATCGCAAAATGGGAGCCCTTCCTGTACCCTTATGCCCTTGTGCTCTTATGCTCTATTAGTGCTCAACATTACGCAGTCGCAGAGCTAAGTACGGCCCCCCCAGGGGCTTCACTTTCGCCCTGCCCTTAAATGTACCGTCAAGCGGCGTAATCGACATCTGCCACGGGTCGATGACCTCGGCTTTGTATTTTTTGCCGGCGGGCAAAGCAAACGTAAAACTCGAAGGCCTGTGAACGCCGAAGTAGATGAGTATGTAATCGTCGGTTTTTTCCCCGGCCGGGTAGCTGTCCCATATCCAGGAATCGCCGAACGGCTCGAACCCGACCTGCGGGCCTTCTTCGACTAACTTCCTCAAAAATGCGATTCTGGCCGGGCTTTGCCCGTCCAATACACCGCCCTTCGACCACCATAGTACATCATTCGGGTCCAGATACGTCTCGCCGTGCCCGACGTATGCCCCTACAAGCATCCCCATCCAGAAGCGGTTGAGCAGCTCCTTCGCAGGCAGGTCGCCCCACGGCCAGGGGACATTGCCCTCGTACTGGCACTCGTCAAATATAATGGGTTTTCCGTATTTTTTGCGGAAACTCTTCGCCTCGGCAAGATTCGAGCTTTGTATGCTGGCGTGTGTTACCCACGGTTTTGTGTGGTCGTAGAATTTGCCCGCATTATGAATCGAGCGGGGGTGATTGTACGGGTCCTCGGCCTGAACAATTTTGAAGAACCTGTCCCAGTCGCCTGGCTTCTTGGTCTTCATCAAATCCCATTCGTTCGCCATCGACCACCAGACGTTTCGATATGCCGCCAACCGGGCCACGACGTAACGCAGGTATCTGTCGTCGCTCGCAGAGTCCATTCTGTCAAAACCCCAGTGCCCGAAGTCGTAAGGATGAAACAGGATAAGGTCCGCCTGTATGCCGAGCCGCATCAAGTCGCCCACACGCTTTTCAAAATGCCGGAAAAACTCCGGGTTGAACCGCGAAAAGTCCCACCTGCCGTCCTGCTTTTTCTCGAACGGATAGTACACCGGCTCGACATGGTTGTACGTAAACCACTTTGGAAACACGCACATCCGAATCTTGTTGAAGGGCGAATCGGCCAATGTCTTCAGCGTCTGCTGCTGGAGCTTTTCGCTCTGGTGAACCCAGCCATAACACGTTGTGCCGAACTGATAGTACATCGTCCCGTCGGCATAACCGAAGTGATAAGTGTCCCTGACGTGCACCGGCCCGTGATTGCCCGCCGACGGCTTTGTGCATTCGAATTGCCCGTCTTTGCCGTCAAGCTCAGCGGTATCGCTCTTGGTGACGTACCTCCACTCACCCGGCTTATCCGGCATAAATCGAATCCGGTACGTACCGCCGCCGTCGTAAAAACCTCTCACGATGACCGCCTTGTCGCCGTTGCTGAACCGGGCACTCAGCTCAACATCCACGAACGGATTGCCGTCGCTCGGGCCTTTGAGAGTCAGCTCGAATGTTCCCCATTTCTCTACGCCGGCAAGTGCGGATGCGCAAACGAGCAGACAGACGGCACAGCACACAATCACCCCCCGGGGGGCTTTTAATGTCCTCATTTCGGTCCTCCGTAATTTCAGAACATATCTCACCCCGCAGCCCGAGCCGGCCAGGGCACTATATCAATTGCGTTTTTCCGGGCATAGCGACCGGCCTTGCCGGCGCATCACCGAACTCATACTTCGGCGGCGCAAGGTCGAGCTTCGAGGCGTTCATAACCCAGTCCCACTTCAGCTCTCTTCCCGTATAGGCGCTCATCCTGCCCATAATCGCGGTAAGTGTGCTTTCCGCCACACGCCTGCCTTCGTTGAGCGGCTTACCTTCTTTGATGCTCTTGATAAGGTCGAAATGCTCGACGACATAGGGGTTCGGGTTGGCGCCTTCGTATTTGTAGGCGTTGGCGCCTTCGATGCGGCCGTTCGAGCCGTCGGTGTAGGCAGCGCCTTTTGTCCCGACTAAATGCTCGGATACGCGGTCGCTGCAGCCGTTTATCTGTCGGGCCATACTTGCTATCCGCACGCCGTTTTCATACTCGTATTCGACGGCGAAGTGGTCCCATATATTGCCCTGCTCTCGCACGGCCCTGCCGCCCATACCGAGCGCCTTGACCGGATGCGAGCCGAGTGCCCAGTTCATTATGTCGAGGTTGTGAACGTGCTGCTCGACGTAGTGGTCGCCCGAAAGCCACACAAACCAGGGCCAGTTACGCAACTGCCATTCCATTTCCGAATCGGCTTCGTTTCGCTGGTAATACTTCCAGTAGCCAATCATATCGCTGCCGCACCAGTAGCATTGACCGCCGAGAATCTCGCCGATGTCGCCGTTGTGGATTCGCCGCATAATATCGAGGTAATGCTTCTGGTGTCTGCGCTGTGTTCCTGCGACGATTGCCAGGCCCTTTTGTTCGGCCAGTTGTGAAGTGGCGATTAACGAGCGAATACCGGCCGGGTCCACACCCGCCGGCTTTTCCATAAACACGTGTTTGCCCGCCTCGACGGCCGCCTTGATATGGATTGACCGGAAGTGCGGCGGTGTGGCGTGAATAATCATATCGATGTCCGAGGCGATAACCTTTTTGTATGCGTCGAAGCCGACGAAAATCGTATCGGCGGTAACCTTAAATCTCTCGCCGAGCACGGCCTTTAACTCGTCGCCGGACTTTGCTATACGGTCTTTGAACATATCTCCCATCGCGACCAGTTCTACGTCTTTCACGCCCTTGGCACAGTCTTTCATTGCGCCTGTTCCGCGGCCGCCGCAGCCAATCAGCCCGATGCGTATCTTCTCGTCCCCGGCCGCGTAAGCCCGGACGCCCAATGGAGCGGCCGCCGCAGCTAATGACACCACGGCTGAGCTCTTAATGAAATCTCTGCGAGAAATACTTTGTATTTGCTTTGCCTTCATATATCCGGCCTTTCAATTTTTGCTTGTTTTTCGTCTGTGTGAAAATTGTGTCGATTCAAAAGTTGTCGCACCAGCGGTACGCCGTCAGCAGTGCCTTTTCGCCTTCGATGCCGGGCTTGCTTTTGCCGTGCTCCATACACAGCACGCCTTTGTAGCCCTTGTTGTACAGGTGCTTGAATATGTTGCGATAGTTTATTTCACCGGTGGTCGGCTCATTGCGTCCCGGGTTGTCGCCAAGGTGGAACGCGCCGATTTTGTCGTAAGCCATATCGATGTTGGGAATCAGGTTGCCCTCGGTAATCTGCTGATGATACAAATCATCGACCATTTTACACGAGTCGCTGCCGACGGCTTTGCATATCTGGTATGCCTGAGGTATTTTATGCAGGAACATCTGTGGATGGTCTGTCCAGTTGTTGAGCGGCTCGACCAGAACCGTAAAACCCGCCGGCTCAGCCACCTCACAGCAGTACTTGAGGTTATCGACCATATTGGCCGTCTGGTATCCCCACTCGAGATTTGTTGCGTATGTCCCCGGCGCCATCACCGCGTACATACAGCCGGTGCGTTTGCCTAACTCAATCGCCTCCTTGATTTTGCCGACTACCATCCTGCGAATAGCATCGTTCTTGAGTACCAGGGTCGGCCTCCTGAACTCGGCATAGGCCGCGAAAGGCCCCATTGCCAGACCCAGTTGCTCGCACTGCTTTGCGATTTTGTCCTGCAGCGATTTGTCTTTTTTCATCAGGCCGTTGTCGAACATCGCGGTAAAGCCGGTATCGGCTATAAACTTGAGCTGGTCGATGGGGTCCTTGCCGGCGTGATGCTCGAACATCCCGAAATACGGGGCATACTTCAGCTTGAACTTGCCCGCCGCAGCCGAAGCGCCCGCCGCCTTTAGCGACAATGCCGCCGTCCCTGCCGCTATCGTGCCCGATATGAAAGTACGTCTGTCCATTACAGTTGCCTCCTTTATGTAGAAATGCCGAAATTGTTCTGTCAAACGACACATAACTCTATACGGTGTTTTACCGCATACCCGCCGGAATATCAAGCCAATAAATACATTGGCGCTTGCAAGCTGCCGTGCCGACCGGTATCATTTTGAGCTATTCGGTGCAGGTATATATTCAGGAAAGTCAAAATGGGACATAAACTTGTGGTTTGCGGCGCGGCAGGGCGAATGGGCAGACGTATTATTGCAATGTCGGTCGGCGACGGCAGCTTCGAGGTCATCGGGGCCGTCGAAAAGCGTATCCATCCCGAGATGGGCAAAGACGCCGGCCTTGTGGCGGGCATAAGCGAATTAGAAGTCCCAATCGCCGACATACCCGCCCCGGATGCCGATGTCGTTATCGATTTCTCTACCCCCCAGGCAGTCGATGCTACAATAGATTACTGCCTGCAAACAGGTGCCGCTTTGGTGCTCGGGACCACCGGCTTGAGCGAAAACCAGTACGACAAACTTGCCGATGCCGCTGGGAAAATCCCCGTCATCTGCACAACTAATATGAGCGTCGGGATGAACGTATTGTTTAACCTCGTCGGAAAGGTGGCGACACTGCTCGGCCCGGAATACGACGTCGAGATAATCGAGCAGCACCACAGGTTCAAGAAAGACGCCCCGAGCGGCTCAGCCCTTACGTTAGCCAAAAATATCTGCCGGGCGACCGACAGGCCCTTCCCCGACTCGCTCAAACACGGCAGAAGCGGCAAAGAAGCGGCAAGACAGCAGGGAGCCATCGGTATGCACTCGGTCAGGGCCGGCGACATCGCAGGGATTCATTCGGTAATATTTTCAACGCTGGGCGAGACGGTAACACTGAGCCACACGGCACACAGCAGGGACACCTTCGCGAGAGGCGCACTGTTAGCGGCAAAATGGCTCGTCGGCAAAAAACCAGGCCAATACTCTATTGCCGACGTCCTCGGCCTGCAGTAATATACGTCTCTGTTATGGTAAACAGACCGGGTGCGAGTATATTCTGGTTGTTCAGAGTACATAAGCCAAGGGAGTGAACGAAAATGAATAGCGTCTTTGCAGTGATAGCAATTATAGGCGGCCTGGCCGGCTCGCTCGTCGCCTGGAGGGTTATCCCGCTCGAAAAGTGGCTCGGAGCCCGAGAGACCGAGCTCTGGCACGACAGGTACGGCAAAATAATCAAAATCGCCGGCCCCATCGTAGCCGTCATCGGCCTGCTGCTTTTGATTTTCTGACAAAAAGCACAACGAAAGGCGGGCTATTGACTCAATGCACTGAACACCATAGCAGCGTTGAAGAGTGAGTGAATAAAGATGGGCCGAAGCAGCGAGCCGCTTTTCTCGTAAGAGTAGCCCAGACATAGCGCCAGCACAAACAACGCCGGCCAGTGAGGCATGTTCTGATGAAATGCCGCAAAAATCGCCGAACTTATCGCTATTGAAACCCAGGGCCTGCCTGAAAATGTCCTTATCAGCGTCTGCAGCAACCCCCTGAAAAACATCTCCTCGAAGATGGGTACAACCACAATCGCACTTATGCAAATTACTACCCTTACGGCCGGCTGCGGATACGACGCTATTTCCTTCAGCTCGGCGTGCTGCGGCATCTCGAAGCCGGGGCCTGCAATCAACCTGCTCACGTAAGTAGTCAGTATTATCGTCGCAATTACAACCGGCATAATCGTAAGCAGATTAACCAATGCCGCCCCGAAGTCGGCCCGGACGGTTCTCGCGTCCAGCCCGAAACCCCTCAGCCGACGAGCGAAATATCTCCTTGCTATGACAATAATTACCGCTATGCCGCTCAGCGCACCGACGCACATTATGAAGTTATCCGCAAAAACCGCCTGCCAGCCGGCGGACTCGCCGAGCAGCTTCTTTTCAATCAACAGCCCTAACCAGACCGTCAAAGAGCATACCGCGTACGGTATCAGCGGAATATAAATCCCTAACCGGTTGCGTCTCGGCTCCGAGTGGATAAGGGCCTTTCTGCCGAACGACGTCCGCAAAAGCCAGCACGCTAACAAAGTCAGCCCCGCTAAGCAAACGACCAAATCCACAATGCTGATTTCAGTCAGGGCATCTTTAATATGTTCTGTATTCATACATTTTCTGTTTTCACGACTTGAAAAACTCGCCGCCGCATATTAAATTAGGCGTATCGACCCTATACCCCGTCGAGTTTCGCAGAACGCACCGTGCTTTTCAAGGGAAATAGGTTATGGATATATTTCGCATCGAAGGCCCGGTTAAGCTCTCGGGCAGTATCGCCGTCAACGGCTCGAAGAACGCGGCGCTGCCCATAATGGCCGCCGCCATCCTCGCACCGGGAAAATCGGTACTCAAGGCCGCCCCCAATCTTTCGGACATCACCGTAGCCGGCGAATTGCTTTCGCAACTGGGCTGCAAAGTCGCCCGCGACGCAAGCGGCGCTATATCAATCGATGCAGCCGAGCTCGATAATCCGGTAGGCGATTATGAAATCGTCCGCAAGATGCGTGCGAGCATCTGCATACTCGGCCCGCTGCTCGCCCGCCTCGGCAGGGCCGTCGTTTCAATGCCCGGCGGCTGCGCCATCGGGTACCGGCCGGTCGATATCCACCTGCGTGGCCTGCGCCGGCTCGGCGCCGATATCAAACTCGAAAACGGATACATTGTCGCCGAAGCGCCAAAAGGCCTGACGGGCAATGACATATTCTTAGGCGGGCCGTTCGGCTCGACCGTCCTCGGTACCGCAAACGTTCTTATGGCTGCAACCCTCGCAAAGGGCAAAACCATTATCGAGGCCGCCGCCTGCGAGCCGGAAATCGCCGACCTGGCCGGCTGCCTCAACTCGATGGGCGCGAAAATCTCCGGCATCGGCTCGCCTCGACTGACCATCGAAGGCGTCGCCCGGCTTGAGCCATTCAACCACACCGTCATACCCGACCGCATCGAGGCCGGCACATTTATGGCCGCCGCCGCTATCACAAAAGGCGAGATTCACATAAAAAATTGCCGCCTGCAGGACCTGATGGCCGTCGTCGACAAACTGCGGCAAATCGGCGTCATCGTCGAACCTGAAAATACCGGCTGTGTCGTCGCACGCACCGGCCCCGTCAGGCCGGCGGATATTACCACCCAGCCGTTCCCCGGCTTTCCGACTGACCTGCAGGCGCAGTTTATGACGCTGCTGGCCTTGGCCGAGGGTAACAGCGTCGTCATCGAAAAAATCTTCCCCGACAGGTTTATGCACGTCGCCGAGCTGAGCCGAATGGCGGCAAACCTGCGAAAGGAAGGCCCTACCGTTATCGTCTCCGGCGTCAAAAAACTCATCGCCGCCCCGGTGATGGCCTCGGATTTGCGCGCATCGGCCGCTTTAGTGCTGGCCGCCCTCGCCGCCGAAGGGACTACGGTAATCAATCGCGTCTATCACATCGACCGCGGATACGAAAA
>Ga0315538_1001324_pt1 | contig 14868 bp, 8 predicted proteins | sample SalMarSW160230MG_2_FD_203834 | JGI IMG/M metagenome (GOLD analysis project Ga0315538, IMG submission 203834) | Salt marsh sediment microbial communities from the Plum Island Ecosystem LTER, Massachusetts, United States - Salt Marsh Sediment SW1601-230 ...
CCTCCTTCTCCCTCACTTTAAGAACGGATGAAATAGCTGCCTCTCCTACATTTTTTACCGCCGTAAGTCCAAAACGTATCTTATCCCCGGCTACCGTAAATTTGGTGGACGATTGATTTATATCCGGCGGAAGCACTTCTATTCCCATTCTCCTGCATTCATTAATATAGAGGACGAGTTTATCTGTATTTTCCCTCTCCGAGGTAAGCAGAGCAGCCATAAACTCAAGTGGATAGTTAGCCTTAAGATAGGCCGTCTGATAAGAGATAAGAGCATAACCGGCAGAATGCGACTTGTTAAAGCCGTACCCGGCAAAATGAGCCATTAGTTCAAAAATTCGTTTAGCCACCGCCGAATCAAGTCCTTTTTCTTTTGCTCCTTCTATGAATTTATCCCTCTGTTCATCCATTAATCTTGGGATCTTTTTCCCCATGGCTCTTCTTAAGATATCAGCTCTCCCCAGACTAAAACCAGCCAGTACATTGGCGATTCGCATTACTTGCTCCTGGTAAAGAATAACGCCATAAGTTTCCTCCAGAATTGGCTTAAGCTCAGGATGTAGGTACTGAACCTTACTTTGACCATGCTTTCTCTTAATGAAATCGTCCATCATTCGGCTGTGCAGGGGTCCGGGCCTATATAGGGCAAGAACGGCAATGAGATCCTCAAATTTTTCCGGACAGAGTTTCTTGAGTAGATCTTGCATTCCTCTACTTTCCAACTGAAAGACTCCCAGTGTTTCTCCTGCCGAAAGGAGCCGGTAGGTTTTCTCATCCTCAAGAGAAATTCGATCTAGATCAATCTCTTCCCCTTTCTGCTGCTTGATTATCACTAGAGTGTCCTGGATCGCATTTAAGGTCTTGAGACCAAGAAAGTCAATCTTAAGTAGGCCAATGGCTTCCAGAGAATGCATCTCATACTGTGTAGTCATCTCATTCTTGGGGGTTCGATATAAGGGCGTGTAGTGGGTGAGTTTATCCGGTGCTATTACTACCCCGGCAGCATGGGTAGAGGCATGACGGGTTAAGCCCTCTATACTCTGGGCTATCTCGAAAAGATTTTTTATATCTGGATCTTCTTTGATAAGCTCCTTTAACTCTGTGCTTTCCTCTATGGCTGTTTTTAGCGACCTATTAAAGGAAATAAGTTTAGCAATCCGATCCACCTTGCTATAGGGAATACCTAAGACTCTTCCCACATCTCTTACGGCTCCCCTAGCTGCCATAGTTCCAAAGGTGATAATCTGAGCTACATTTTCTTTCCCATATTTTCTCCTTACATAATTGATGACTTCCCCTCTTCTCTCATCCTGGATATCTATGTCAATATCAGGCATGGCAGTCCTTTCTGGATTCAAGAACCGCTCAAAGAGGAGCCCATAAGCAAGGGGGTTAATGTTGGTTATTTCCAGAAGATAGGCAACCAGGCTTCCGGTTACCGAGCCTCTGCCTGGACCCACTAAGATTTGCTTCTCCTTCGCATACCTGATAAAATCCCAGACGACAAGAAAGTAGCCGGCGTATCCCATTCGGCCAATTACGTTAAGTTCTACTTCCAATCTCTTGAGCACGGTAGAGGAAGCAGTAGCATACCGATTAGATACTCCTTCCTGGCAAAGTTTTTTCAAATATCCATTTAAATCATAGCCGGAAGGGATCTGGTAGTGAGGAAGATGTATTTTCCCTAGATCCAGTTTGAGATTACACTTTTCAGAGATGGCCTTGGTATTGGATATGGCCTCGGGAAGATCGGAGAAAACCTTCCCCATCTCCTCAGGAGAACGAAAGTAAAACTCCGAAGAAGCAAACTTCAGGCGATCGGTGTCCTTTAGAGTCTTGCCGGTTTGAATACAAAGGAGGACATCCTGAGCTCTGGCATCTTTTCGGTAAAGATAATGCACATCATTGGTAGCCACGAGAGGGATGGAAAGCTCACGAGAAAGCTGGACTAGAGCCTGGTTGACCTCCCTTTGTTCCTCCAGACCTGTGTCTTGTACTTCCAGGTAGAAATCATCCTTATAAAGGTCCTGATAGAAAAGACAAACCTGTCTTGCCTCATCAAACCTGCCCTTCTGAAGCAAAGAGGGAATCTCACCCTTCATGCAGCCAGAAAGAACTACCAATCCTTCTTTCTTACGGGAAAGGATCTCTTTATCAAGGCGAGGATGGTAATAAAAACCTTCCAAAAAGCCAATTGTTACCAATTCCATGAGATTATGATAGCCTTTTTTATCCTTAGCCAGCAGAGTTAAGTGATAGGAGATAGTCTCTCCCTTTACTCTCTTTTTTTTGAATCGGGACCCGGGAGCCAAGTAGATCTCGCAGCCCAGGATAGGCTTTATTCCTCTTTTGCTGGCAATTTGATAGAACTCTACCGCTCCAAATAGGTTGCCGTGATCGGTCAGAGCTAAGGCAGGCATATCAAATTTATAGGCCTGATTAACTAACTGAGAAATGGAAGAAGCTCCATCCAGAAGGCTATACTCGCTGTGGATATGAAGGTGGGTAAATTCACTCATACCTAATCCTTTATTGTATCTTACAAGATGACTCGGTCCCTGTCAATTTGACAAAAAAATGGTATAGTATAATATATTTAAAACTCTAGGGAGGGAAATAGTAAATGAAGAAAATATGGATGGTAGGATTGGGGATTTTTCTGTTCAGTTTTTTTCTTCTTCCCCAGGTCTGGGGAGAAGAACAGGCCTATAAGGAATTTATATTTGCTCAGGGGCTATATGAAGATGGCAAATTCGGTTTAGCAGCCGTTCAATTTCAAAAGTTCATCGAAAATTTTCCAGAAAATAGAAATTGTGATAGAGCCCAATACTTACTAGGAGCATGTTTCTGGAATCAGGAAAAATATGAGGAAGCCATCTCTGCTTTTGACTGGCTTGCTCAAAAATATCCCGAAAGCGACTGGGTTGATGATAGCCTTTATCAAGTGGGGGAAAATTATTATCGCCTGAGAAATTACGCAGAGGCTATCCCTTATTATGAGACGTTAATTGAAAACTACCCTCAAAGTAATCTCGTTGCCCCTTCCCTTTATTCATTGGGATACGCCTATGTTGAGCAAAAAAACTACGAGGGGAGTCTGCGAGTCTTCAAGAAACTGCGAGATGAGTTTCCTCAATTTAAGCAGATCTCTGAAGTTCACTACACCATTGCCAAGATCCTCTATGATAACAAAAGATATCCCGAGGCTATCAATGAATACTCTACTTTCATCCGTGCTTTCCCAACTTCAAAATATCGATCTAACGCCTATATGGAAAGGGGATGGGCTTATTTCGAAGAAGGAAATTACGGTAAAGCTAGGGATGACTTTGCTGCAGTAGGAGCCTTTTTCTGGCTGGGAGAGTCTCTCTATAATCTGGGTCAGTTTAGAGAGGCAAGGAAGGCTTATGAGAAAGCTTTAGAAAAGCCCGAGCCAACCTGGAAACCACAGGCCTATTATGGCGTTGCTTATACTTATTTTAAGGAAAAAAATTATCCCCAGGCGGCCGATGCTTTTGAAAAATACATCGCTGCCTTTCCAGATTCACCTAATCTTGCCGAATCCTGGACTCGTCTGGGAGATTGCCTCTATTTCCAGAACAAGTTTTCCTCTGCTAGAGAAAGTTACTTGACGGTAGTAACCAATTATCCGCAAAGTGAATTTGTTCCGGATTCTCTTTATGGAATTGCTTATACTTATCTCGATGAAAGAAAATATGAAGAGACGGAAAATTATTTAAGTCAGCTAATTAAAAAATTCCCTAACTTTGAGAATATTCCAGATGCAACTTTCTGGTTGGGAGAATCTTTCCTTAACCTTTCCCAATATGGAAAAGCACTTGAAGCATTCCAGAAGGTCATCATTGATTATCCTGATGATCCACTAGCCGCACGTTCTCAATACGAGAGTGGGTGGTGCTATTTAAAACAAAACCGGTTTGAGGTTGCCACCACTGAATTTGACAAGGTCATCCAGAATTACCCTCAGTCTAAGTGGGTCGATAATGCCCTCCTGATGATGGGAAGTAGCCTTTTTAATTTGAAGAAGTTTAGAGAAGCTATTCAGACCTACTCAAAGATAGAGAAAAATTACCCAACTTCAAATCTCGTTCCCACCTCAATTTATCAAATCGCCGCCTCTCATTTCAATCTCGGTGAGTATGATGAGGCAAGACAACGGTATCAACGATTTCTAACCCTTTATCCTGAGGACAGAAATGCCCCTAATGCTCAATTGTTCATTGGCTGGACCTACTTTAAACAAATTAAATGGGAGCAAGCCAAAGAAGCGCTCCAAAAAGTAATTCTCAATTACCCCCAGGAAGAACAGCTTCATCCAGATGCCTATTCTCTTATAGGAGAGTGCGATTATAATCAGGAAAAATATGGAGAAGCTTTAAACACCTTCGAAACTTTGATTGGGAAATATCCAAACAGCAACTTCATTCCTCACGCCTGGCTTAGAATAGGGGAATGTTATGAGCAGATGAATCAAGTAGAGAAATCCTTGGAAGTTTTCCGCAAAGTGATAAGAGACTATCCCAATTTTGAGAGAGCTGATTATGCCCAGTGGAAGATAGCCATTCATTTTCTCGGAAAAGAAAAGTGGCAGGAAGCTGTTTCAGAAATGGAAAAGCTTATTAATAATTTCCCTGAGAGTTCCTATCTTTCCCAGGCTTATTACCGAACCGGTTGGAGTCTTTACAGATTAGGTAAATTTCCCCAGGCCGCCTCATATTATTCTCAATTTATTAAGTTATTTCCCCAAGATCCCTTACGAGGAGAAGTTTTTTACCAATTGGGAGAATCTTTATTCAAACAGAAAAAATTTAGAGAGGCTATCGACTCTTACGGCCAGGCTCTCCAGGTGACCAAAGAGAAAGAGATCATCCTCAACTCCCTTTATGAAAGTGCCCTCTGCTGGGAAAATCTGGGTAATTGGGAAAAGCAGGGAGAAATTCTGGAAAAATTTATCGAGCGATTTCCCGAACATGGTTTGGCTTCTCTGGCTCACCTAAAACTCGCCAATTCCCTTTTCGAAAGGGAAAAATTTGCCCAGGCACGCCAAAGCTACTCTTACGTAGTCAAAACTACTGAAGAAAGTCAATTAGCAGTAGAGGCCCAGTTTAGAATGGGAGATTGCTGGTTTAATGAGAAAAAATTCGATAAAGCTATAGTGGAATACCTTCGAGTTCCCATTCTTTATCCCCAGTATAAAGAATGGGGAGTTAAGGCTCAATTCCGTGTGGGACGTTGTTACGAAGCCTTGGGCAAGTTCGAGGAAGCGAAAAAAACTTACCAAAAGATCCTGCAAGTGGAGTCTCTTAAGGAAGAATACCGAAATGATGCCCAAGAAAGGCTAAGGCAACTGGAAGGTAGATAAGGAGAAAAAAATGACAAAAACAATATTGCTGTTTGTATTTACCTACTTAATTCTCTTTTCGCACCCTCTTCAGGCACAAGAGCCACCATTGAAAGAGGAGCCACTTCCTACGAAGCTCCCTACTGTCATAGTTAAGGGAACGGATAGGTCTTATTTGGAGATAATAAGGGCGAAGGCTCTTCCCCTCATGGAGCATCGGGGGAAAAAGGAACTAGCCCCGCCCTCCATCCAGATCCCTTGGGGTAAAAAGGTCTATTATCATCCGCTTTCTTTTCCCGGTTTAGAAAGAAAAGAAAGAAAAGTCATAGAAGGAGCCCCCCTAGCTCCTTTAAAACCGAGAAAGAAAATCAGTCCAGTTGCTCTTGTTCTCCCTGAGCTTGTCTCACCATCTGCCAGGTATGTACCTGCTAGATATACCAGAATAGAGGCTCTTCCCCTCATGGAGCATCGAGGAAAAAAGGGACTAGCCCCACCCTCCATCCAGATCCCCAGGGGTAAAAAGGTCTATTATCCCAGTCTAAGGAAAGAGTCACCTCTTCCCTACCTTAATCTTTCTGTGTCTTTGGCTCCCCATGACAGCTTCTCATACCAACTAGATTATGGAAGGCAAAAGGAAAGATTTACCGGCTATCTCAGTGCAGGGAGCGTTTTCACTCCGCATTGGGTGAAATACGAGCCAGAAGAGCTTTATTTAGGAAAACACGAAGAAACTATCGCCTCGGAGCTCATCTGGGGTTCTCTGACAAATAGAACGCTGGTACTTAATTTAGAAAGAGAAGCGAAAAAGATCGATCTTCCCAATGAGCAGGAAAGAAATAAGAACGAAATTGAAATAGGAGCAAACCGCAGGCAAGAGTGGAAAACGAGTATTTTTACCATTGACGGCTGGGCTAACAGGTCAGTGGTAAAAGATCCAGAAGTTGACCAGGAAGATATAGCTCTGGGAACCGGATTAGAGCTGCGACTAAAGAAGATCCCCTTAGATATTGGAGTTAGTGTGGATCATAGTTCCTTCAGCGAGAAAACTCAGACTTACCTTTGGCTAGAGGATGATGCTATTACTTTTAAACGAATAAAGGAGCTAACTCTCGGTTTAGGGGGAGGAATGAAGGCAATAACAGGATCAGGCTCTCAATTTATGCCCTCTCTTAAGCTAACTTACCAGATAAATCCTAGGTTTCAGCTAGGCGTAGGCGGAAAAAGGCATTTTTACCTTGCTCGATTTTCGGATTTATATTTTCTCCAGGATTATGTAGAAACAAATGAGGATCTTGATCCAGTGGAGATCTGGGACTATGAAATTAAGCTGGAGTATGAACTCTCCCCTCTGGCAAACCTTTCCCTGGTGGGATTTTACAAAGAGGGCAAAGATACCATTTGGAATTGGAACGCTATCAGTTCCCTGGCCAGACCGGAAATTCGTGAGATGAAAGTTTCGGGGGGACGTCTAAATTTTTTACTTCACTTCGGTGAGACATTTGAACAGGGGTTCTCTTACACCTTTCAAAAGGCAGAAAATGCCCAAGACGAGACTATGGTAATTCCCCACTACCCCCAGAATGAGGGAGATCTTTGGCTCATAGGGAGAAGAAGCGGCTGGGCAGTTGAGCTAGGAGCAAAATACATAGGCAAAAGATACTACGAGGAAACAAGCGAGGAGAAACTTGATAGCGGCTGGATAGAAAGATTCAAAATCTCCAAAAAGATAGGCAAAGCCATAGAGTTGTTTGCTCAGTTGGAATTAAATGATTATGATCTCTGGAGGAACTATCCCCTGGGCAAGGAAAAAATCTCCCTCGGACTTAAAGCCAAACTTTATTGACCCGGCAAATAGCCTGCTAATCAGCTTCTTTAGTCAGCCGATTCTACATTAGTTAGAGAAGCAGTTAAAGTTCCTATAGATGTGGGTGCTTGAAACTTCACCGGAAGGTGTCTCCCATCATCAGAAATCCATAGTTCCACCTGGGCTTTATCCGAGGCCACTTCCGAACATAAGAAAGCTGAATAATTTCCGCTGTAGGTTGTCACTTTTTCCTTCTTAAGTACTTTTATCTCCACCTTTCTTAGATTACGACCTTCAATCAAAGAAAGTAAAAAAGATTTTCCCACCCGTAAATCCTGAGCTCTGAGCCAGTAGATTAAGGAAACTGTATCCATAGCTGGAAGTGAAAACTCTCTCTTAAACTCTCCCTTCCAATCCTTAATCAAAGCTACACCTTTAATCTGATCTAGCTCAACTTCCCGATCTTTGATACGACTTCCCTCCTCAGAGTGAATTGTTACCCGCAGTGGATAGAGGGTCTTTACATCCACAAAACTTTCTATTTGACGATCAAAATGCCAGAACAGAGAAATAGGGTTAGTCGTCCTCACCCTTGAAAAAAGATAGTAGGTAAGACAACCGTTTATCTTCACCGTATCTTTTATTTCCAGGGTTTGCTCTCCCGCGGGAAGACCAAATAATTTCACCCTATAGGTCAGTTTCTCTCCCGGTTCAAAGGGCTGAGTCTTTTCCCCTCTACCAGGAGTAACCAGAAGAAGAAAAAAATAAAAAATCAGACCAATTCTTGCTAGACTTCTCCCCTTCATCTCGTCCCTTTGGTGGCAGATAAATCCTACCACGCAAGTATCCGTGAATAGTTATAAATATAGCATATGAAGTCGGGTTGTCAAAATCTTATTCCGGTTTCCTGAAAAAGCTCAAGGAGGATCTTTTGGGAAACAAGAATTCATTACTAAATTGACATACTTTTACAGTCTATTATGATAGCCTATCAGGCTGCCAGACTGAAAGCAAGAAAAGTCAAAAATAAAAGGGGAGAGATTAATGCTGAATTTACCTCAGAAATTAGCTAAATTAGAGAAAAAAGATGAGATCATCAAGGTGGGAATTGTTGGAGTAGGGCAGATGGGAGCAGGAGTAGCAACTGTCATCTCTCGGATGAAGGGAATGGATGTTTTAGCTCTTGCCGATATTATTAAGGAAAAGGCTATAAACATTTTTGAGGAGATAGGGGTTTTGCGGAAAGATATTTTTTGCTCATCAAATGATCCGGATGAGTGTAGCAGAGCACTGGAGAAAGGGATGCGGGTAGCAACCAATAAAGCTCAGGTTATTCCTCTCCTTCCTTCTCTAAATGCTATAGTTGAGGCTACTGGCATACCCCGGGTGGGTGCAGAAGTTGCTTTTAAGGCCATAAAGAACAAAAAAAACATCATAATGATGAATATAGAAACCGATGTTACAGTTGGTTGCATTCTTGCCGAACTCGCTAAAAATGCAGGTGTAGTCTATTCGGTAGGAGCAGGAGATGAACCAGGTGCCATCAAAGAACTTTATGATTTTGCTAAATCCCTAGGGTTTAAAATAGTAGCAGCAGGAAAAGGTAAAAACAACCCTCTTGATAAAGAAGCAACACCGGAGAACCTGAAAGATATCGCCTTAAAAAAAGGGGTGAACCCTAAGATGCTGACCGAATTTGTTGATGGTAGTAAAACTATGATCGAGATGACCGCTGTTGCTAATGCTACAGGTCTTGTTCCTGATGTAAGGGGGATGCATGGCCCAAGATGTGAGTTAAGTAAACTTACCTCTATTTTTTCCTTAAAAGAAAAAGGAGGAATTCTCAATGAGGAGGAGGTGGTTGATTATGCTCTTGGCAGGATAGCACCTGGAGTTTTTGTAGTTGTAACTACGGAGAACAAACGTTTGAGAAAAGATCTTGAATACCTTAGGATGGGCAAGGGTCCTAACTACCTTCTCTATCGCCCCTATCATCTTGCCAGTATAGAGGTTCCTCTTTCTGTAGCAAGAGCGGTTATTTACCAAGAACCAACTTTAGTATCTTCAGGAAAACCTGTTGCAGAGGCAATTACTGTTGCCAAGAGGGATTTAAGAGTAGGAGAGAGGATAGATGGTATTGGAAAATTTGATATCTATGGTTCCATTGAAAAGGCATCTGTTGCCCAGAAAGAAAATCTTTTACCCCTGGGTCTGGCAGAGGGAGCAGTGCTAAAAATCAATGTAAAAAAAGGTGATTACATTACTTGGCACCAGATAGAGCTTGAAAAAAGAAGTGTCTTGTTGAGCTTAAGGAAACTGCAAGATAAGCTCTTTTCCCCGAAGGAAAATTAAAATAATCGAGTAGGGGGAGAGTTATATAAGGGGATATCTTATCGTAAAAGGAGAGCTGAAGCTTGACAGAACTATAGAATTGGCTATGGTAAAAAGACCCACTTACAAAGGAGTCATCAATGAAGGCCGCAGTTTTAAAGGCAATTGAGGATTTAGAAATTAAGAAAGTCCCCACTCCCCATCCTTCACCAGAGGAAATACTTATCAGGGTTAGAGCCTGCAGCATATGTGGAACCGATATAAAGGTTTACCATCATGGACACAAGCATATGAGATTTCCTAGGGTTACCGGGCACGAACTCGCAGGAGAAATTGTGGAATTAGGCCGTAAAGTTAATGGCTACAAAATCGGAGAAAGGGTAGCCGTAGCTCCGGCTATTCCCTGTGGCAGATGTTTTTACTGTAGAAGAGGTATGCAGAGTATGTGCCTCAATCTTTCTGCCATAGGCTATCACTATGATGGAGGTTTTGCCGAATTTATGCTGATTCCCGAGGATGCTGTCCATAATGGATGTGTGAATCCCATTCCATCAAACCTTTCCCTTGAAGAAGCAGCCCTAGCCGAACCTTTAGCCTGTGCTATAAATGGGCAGGAGCTCTCCAAGATCAGCCTGGGTGACACAGTAGTGGTAGTAGGAGGAGGTCCCCTGGGATGCATTCATGTGCAATTGGCCAGGGCAAAAGGAGCAGGCAAAATTATCCTTATAGAACTTTCCCCGCAAAGAATAGAGTTCATTGAAAAGTTCACTCAACCCGATGTGATAATCAACCCTTCTCTGGAGGATAGCATGAAAGGGGTGTTAGAAGAAACTGAGGGAAGAGGTGCTGATAAAATAATTGTTGCCTGTCCCAGTGGGAGAGCACAGGAAGATTCACTGCAAATGGTGTCTCCCCGTGGTATAGTCAACTTCTTTGGAGGGCTACCACTGGATGAGCCCTTTATAAAGTTTAATTCCAATCTTGTCCATTACCGGGAATTTTATGTAGTAGGAACCCACGGCTCGGCTCCTTACCATAACCAGCTTGCTTTATCCCTGCTTTCTCAGGGGAAAGTAAAGGTCAAAGAACTTATCAGTCATCGCTTACCTCTGGAAAAACTGGAAGAAGGCCTCCATCTTGCCGAAACTCAGAAAGGAATGAAGATACTTATCACATCTTAACCTTCCCCGCAGAACCATAAGCTTCTAATTTTGTCTTTATCGTTTCTTTAATAGATGAACAGGCCTTTTTCAAAATATCCCTCTCACTAGTTGAATCTATTAACTCCTGAGGATTAATTCTATCAAGGTCCTTTTGAGTCAAATTTTTACGCAGCTCTTCTAAAAAGACTTTCTTTAAAATAGTCCCAACGTTAAATTTATGCACTCCTTTATTGATAACCTTCTTGATCAGTTTGTCCGGAAAGCCTGTTCCTCCATGCATTACCAGAGGTACGTTCACTAATTTATCAATTTTTTCCAGCCGATGCAAATCTACAGAAAATTCCTTATGGATCAACATATGAATATTTCCCACAGAAATAGCTAAAGCATTTACCCCGGTTTGGCGAACGAAATAGCCAGCGACTTCAGGATCGGTCAAAAAATCTCTGTTTATCCTTTCTTTCTGGGAAGGGATCCTGCCCACCTGTCCTTCTACATCTATCCCCAGCTTAGTTGCCTGCTTCACAATTTCCTTGGCAGATTCGATATTATCTTCTAAAGCAAGACCACTTCCATCAAACATCACGCAATTAAAGCCTAGTCTCATTGCCCTTTTGATTAATTCTGGGTCGGAAACCTCATTTAAAATAAAGGCAGTCGGAACTCTTGAATTTTTAATCAGCTCTTTACCTATGGCGGCGAAGCCGGTAAGTTTTACCTCATCCCAACCTGAATCCTGAACAAAAGTTCTCCCCCCAAATCCTATTATTACGGGAGACCGAACTTCCTCAGCTGCCCTCAGAGATGCCTCAAGAGAGCCATAATCCCAGCTCTCAAAGTAACCTACGGCGTAGCCTCTCTTCTCTGCCTCCTTCAAAATTTGGCTCATTGGCATGAGTGGCAAATTATTCTCCTTTACAAAGAGAACATCGTTTTACTCCCAACTCAATCTCATTATTTTTTATAAACTGCTCTGCCTCAGGTCTAGTAAACACTCCGGTTGTAGTTCCCACTTCCCTCACGGCAGATGCTCCCATAGCGCTGGCCAGTTTCAACGTCTCCTCAAGTTCCCAACCATTTATAACACCAAAGATAAAACCAGCAGAAAAGGCATCTCCTCCTCCAGAGGGGTCTACAACTTCAACTTCGTATGTAGAGGCTCGGGCGATCTTATCTTTGGTTCTCACGAATGAACCCTCCTTTCCCATTGTGATAACTACTGTCATCTCGTAGTTATGCCTGAGTATCTCTTCAGCTTGTTCTCGGGGCTCAACCCGACCGGTGATTAACCTGGCTTCGTCGGAATTGGGAAGAAAAAAGTCGGTGAACTTAAGTGCCCTTTTGCACTTGTTTATCCACCTAACCTCTGTATGAGGAATCACCACATCTAGTACAGTAATTAAACCATGTAATTTAGCAAATTTCAAAAGTTTGATTAAAGAATCTTCCTCCAGTTCAGGAAGAACCCCATATCCTCCCACATAGAGAACCTTTCCTTGACTAAGATAGTTGAAATCGATATCGTCGATATTAAAATTAGCATTGGCGCCTAGAGTATGGATAAATCTTCTATCCTCTGAATAAGTAAGGATAATCATGGTCTTAGAGGTTCCGAGTTTATGAGACACAGCAATTTTTGAGATATCCACTCCTTCTCTCGCGAGATCCTCCTTAAGAAAATCGCCGAAATGGTCATGGCCCACTTTTCCTAGCGCCCCGACTTTTAATCCCAGCCTGGCTAAGCTCACAGCCGTGTTGTGAGCATGTCCACCCCCGGAGAGGGAAATCTCATCGGTAGATATTAGCTCGCCAGGCTCAGGTACTTTATCAATAGGGCTGCAAAGAATATCCACTACCAGGATACCCAGACACACCACCTCAATCTTCTCACTCATTTTTTAATCTTCCTCCAGAGTCCATTTTTCTACCTTTCCTGATCTGTGCTAACTTTCCTGCTGATTTTGACAATCTTTCAAAAGGACTTAGTATATTTTTTTCGCAATCCGGTAGCTCTATCTACCCTTTTTTATATCACAGGTCTGCAGTACTGTCAAAGAACCCAAAACACCAAAATCCCCATTTTACTAGCAGTTAGCCTCAAATGTTTGCCATGGCAGATGATTTTGATATAATCTAAGGTATAAAACTACTTTAGGGTCAAAAATGTCTTTCATTTTGGGAATAGATCTGGGAACCTCCAGCGTGAAGGCTATTTTAGTAAGCGAAGGAGGAGAGATTACTGCCAACTCATCCGAGGAATATCCCATTCATTCTCCTCATCCTGGTTGGGCCGAACAGGACCCAGAGGAATGGTGGGAATCTACTATTAGAGCGGTAAGAAAAGCCATTCATCAATCCCATATAAAGCCTTCCCAAATAAAAGCAGTGGGACTCTCGGGACAAACTCACGGGACAGTATTGGTAGGGAAAAATCTTCTTCCTTTGAGAAAAGCCATCATCTGGATGGATCAAAGAAGCATTGCTCAGACCCGATGGCTTCAACAAAAAATAGGAAAAAGATTATCGCGAATAACTGGCCTTCCCATAGCCACAGGCTTTATGGCTCCTTCACTTCTCTGGATCAGAAAAAATGAACCCGGGATCTGGAAAAAAATTCACCAATTTCTTCTTCCCAAGGATTATATAAGACTGAAACTAACGGGAAACTTAGCTGGTGATGTCACCGATGCCGGGGGAACACTTCTTTTGGATACGGCGAAGAGAAAGTGGTCCTCAGAGATACTCCAGAAACTAGAAATTCCTGCCAGCTTCGCTCCTCCTCTTTACGAATCCTGCCAGATTACCGGAAGAATCACCAAAAAAGCAGCCAAAGAGATTTCTTTAAAGGAAGGTACGCCCGTAAGTGCTGGAGGAGCGGATCAGATAATGGGAGCGGTAGGCAATGGTATAGTTGAACCCGGAAGGGTAGCCTGCAGTATTGGAACGGGAGGATTGGTGGTAACCCCCATGGATTATCCTCAATTGGCTCCTGAGGTAGGCTTGCATACTATCCCCCATGCTATACCCGGAAAATGGATTCTCATGGGAGCGATTCTCTCTGGAGGATCCAGCTTGAGCTGGTTTTATAAGCAAGTGATTTTAGGAAGGGGAAAAACTCTTAAAAGTGAAAATTCTTATAAGTCCCTATTCCGACAAGTTTCACCCAGTCCTGCCGCCTCGAAAGGCTTAATATTCCTTCCTTATCTTAAGGGCGAGCGAACCCCTTATCTTGATCCTCAAGCAAGGGGAGCATTTGTAGGCCTCAGCCTTCAACATGGCAGGAGAGATTTAACTCGAGCTATAATGGAAGGAGTTGTTTTTGCTTTGAGGCAATCGTTAGAGAAATTTAAAGAGTTAGGAATTGAGATCACCACTGTCACCGCCTGGGGAGGAGGAGCAAAGAATAAACTCTGGCGGCAGATTCAGGCAGATATATTTAACCTACCCATCCTTATTTCTCCCACCCAGGAAGGATCTGCCTATGGTGCTGCCATAACAGCAGCGGTAAGCGTAGGAATTTTCTCCAGTATAAAAGAAGCTTGCCAAGAATGGATAAAGATAAAAGGCGAAGTCTTGCCCATTCCCGAGAATGTGGCAGTATATAACAAAGCCTATCTGATTTACCGGGGTTTATACTCTAAACTAAAACATGACTTTCATACTCTTTCCGAGTTAGCCACCTAAGGAAAACTCAGTTTAGAGCTTCTTCAATGGAGAAAAAGGGCAGATTATGAGCTTCAGCAACTTTTCTGCAGGTAAGCTTACTATTCATTAAATTCAACCCTCTGGCAAGAGCAGAGTCTTGCCTTAATGCGTTTTTGTACCCTTTATTTGCTATCTTAAGTACATAAGGAAGCGTTACATTGGTTAAAGCAAAGGTGGAAGTCTCAGGATAAACAGCAGGCATATTAGTAACGCAGTAGTGAATCACCCCTTTAACCTCAAATATAGGGTTATCTTGAGTGGTGGGGTGGGTGGTTTCCACGCATCCTCCCTGATCAACTGCTACATCCACTATTACCGAGCCTTCTCTCATAAGCTTTAACATCTTTCTTGTAACAAGGCGGGGAGCTTTTGCTCCTGGAATAAGAACCGCTCCAATTAGAAGATCCGTATCAGGTAAAATCTTCTCCAGGTTATAGGAGTTTGACATCAAGGTTGTAACATTAGGAGGCATAATATCATCAAGATACCGCATCCTCTCAGAGT
>Ga0315538_1001328_pt1 | contig 14825 bp, 12 predicted proteins | sample SalMarSW160230MG_2_FD_203834 | JGI IMG/M metagenome (GOLD analysis project Ga0315538, IMG submission 203834) | Salt marsh sediment microbial communities from the Plum Island Ecosystem LTER, Massachusetts, United States - Salt Marsh Sediment SW1601-230 ...
GTGGTGATATGGCACTTTTACCATGTACATGTGGAAAGGTTGAATCTGAGCATTTTCACGGGTCGCTTAAGCGAGAATGATATGCGCCAGTTCCATGACTTAGCGTACAGGCAATTGACCGGAGAGGCCATCGAAGCCGCCGAGGATGAAAACCAGACCCAACTGCAAGGAGAAAAGGGATAATGCCCCGGCGTCGTATTTATGCGCTGCTGTTTGGCGGGTTGTGCATAAGTCTGCTCGCAGGGCTTTACGCCATCATACTTCCCGGACAGCGCGTATATTCCAAAGAGGTGGGAAACCCACTTCAACAGGCAACCAGCTTGCCGACCCAGATGTCGATTGGCAACGATACTTGTTTGAAGTGCCACGGAAAAGCGGGTCTTACCCTGACCCTCGAGAATGGTGAAACGCTCGACCTGCAGATATCTGCGGAGGTTTACAACCATTCGGTGCATGGGAAAGATGGCTATGCCTGTGTGCAGTGCCATACCACGGTGGGCAATTACCCTCACCCACCGTTCAGCGCAAAAGATATTCGTGATGCAAGTTTACAGCTTTATCAAGCTTGCCAGCGCTGCCACCTAGAACAGTATACCCTCACCCAGGATAGCGTACATGCCACCGCCCTGGAGAATGGCAATCGCAATGCTGCCATATGTACGGATTGCCATACTGCCCATGCGGTGCGCCAACTGACCGATCCAGAAACTGGAAAACTACTGCCCGAGGCACCCGAGTGGATCCCACAAACCTGTGCGCAATGTCACAACGCCATCTATCAAAAATATCTCACTAGTGTGCACGGATCTGCCCTGGTGGGTGAGGGCAACCTTGATGTGCCAACCTGTATTGATTGTCATGGAGTGCACAATATCGAGAATCCCACCACGGCTGCCTTCCGGCTGAAATCTCCAGAAATCTGTGCAAAATGCCATACCGACCCGAGTATCATGGATAAGTACGGTATATCCACCCAGGTTCTCAACACATATGTAGCCGATTTCCACGGTACTACCGTGACCCTCTTTGAGAAGGAGTATCCTGACCAAGAGACCAACAAGCCAGTATGCTTTGACTGCCATGGCATTCACGATATAAAACGAGTAGATGACCCGAAAGAGGGTTTGCGAATCCGCGAGAATTTGCTGGCTCGCTGCCAGGTGTGCCACCCGCAGGCAACTGCCAACTTCTCGGATGCCTGGCTGTCTCATTACATCCCTTCGGCGAGTAAAACGCCCATGGTTTACGCCGTCAATTTGTTTTATTCTATATTTATCCCAACTTTATTGGGCGGCATGGCAATCCTGGTGGCGTTAGACGTCAGTTCGGTGTTCAGGGGAAAAATACGCAAGCTGATACTTTTCAGGAAGCCAATAACCGAGGACCCAACTACGCAGACAGACTCCAAGATCGAGGAGGAATCAAAAGCAGACGCTGCAAGCAATACACTAGGTGAAAAGAAACCTGAGGAAGAGGGTGAGGAGGAAGCAGCCGCTTCATCTGGAGAAGAACCCGCGGTTGAGGTGGCGGATGATAAAGAACAGCCGGTTGAGGTTGAGAGTGAAGACACAAGTGCAGAATCAGTGGAGCAGGATGAAGAGCAGCAGAATGAAGAGGATGAATCGCATGAGTGAGGAATCTGCTCCCCAACCAACCACAACCCCTCTGGCTCTAAAAAAGGCGGTAAGAACTTACCTGCGTTTTGACTATTCAGAACGATTGGAGCACTTGGTTCTGCTAATTTCGTTCACGATTTTGGGAGTTACTGGATTAGCTCAGAAATATGCTATCAGCCAGACAGGAGAGGCTATCTTGGGAATGCTGGGCGGGATTGAGATGACCAGGGTAATCCACCGCACTTCGGCAATCGTATTGATGGTTGTGAGCATTTACCATATTGTGGCGTTATTCTATCGAATTCTGGTTAAGCGAGTTTCTCTTACGATGCTTCCCGTGACAGAAGATTTTCTTCACCTGTACCAGGATATTTTGTATTATCTAGGGCTGCGAAAGCGTAAGGCTTATTACGGTCGGTATACCTATGCCGAGAAAGTCGAATATCTGGCGGTAGTTTGGGGAACCCTGATTATGGCGATTACGGGATTCATGATGTGGAATCCGATCGCTACCACGCGTTGGTTGCCTGGCGAAATTATCCCGGCTGCCAAGGCAGCTCATGGTGCAGAGGCTTTGCTGGCTGTTTTGGCAATCATCTTGTGGCATTTTTACCATGTTCACGTACGACACTTCAATAAGAGCATGTTCATCGGCAAGATGACGGAAGAAGAAATGAGGGAGGAGCACCCGGCTGAACTGGCGCTGATCAAGTCTGGGAAAACCGGGGAATCACCACCAGCCGAGGTCATCCACCAGCGACAACGTTATTTCTTTCCAATAGCGACTATTGCTGTAGGTGTGTTGGGCTTCGGGTTATATAAATTCGCCACTTTTGAAGTGACCGCAATAAACACAGTTCCTCCAGGAGAGACAGCACCAATCTTCGTGCCGATAACCCCAACGCCAACTGCGACAGCGCTGCCTACAGCTACGCCTGCACCTGGTGAGGTGACCCATGCCAATACCTGGGAAGGGACATTCGGACCGCTTTTCAATGAGCGGTGCGGTGCGTGCCATGTGCAGTCAAACCAAGGGGGTCTGAGCCTGGCAACTTATCAGGATGCACTCAAGGGTGGACAGAGCGGCCCCGCTATCGTGCCGGGAGATCCGGACACCAGCTTGATCGTTCAGATCCAATCGAGCGGCAACCACCCTGGGCAGTTGACCATCGATGAACTGAATAAAGTGATCGAATGGATTGAGGCTGGGGCACCTGAGAAATAGTTTGTCAGTTTGAATTTATAACAGTGCTTAAGGAGAATGAATTGATGAGACGCGTTCTAGATGGAATCAGAAGGTTCTTCTTCCCGCCGGCTGATTCACCAAGATGGATCAGGGTATTGCCTTACGCGGTCTTGGGCGTTTTGACCATATTGGTTTTGACCGCAGGAGTTTATACCTGGGATTACACCAACTCGCCTCAATTCTGCGGTACGACCTGCCATACCATGCCGCCAGAGTTCACTGCTTATTTGACTTCCCCTCACGCCCGGATCGATTGCGTAGACTGCCATATCGGGAAGGGTTTTATCGCCACCCGGATCACACGCAAGGCAGGGGATATCAAGCATGTGACAGCCACAATTTTCAAGAACTATGAATTCCCAATCCGTGCTCATGATCTTCGCCCGGCGCGGGAAACCTGTGAGAAGTGCCATTACCCAGAGAAATTTTCTGATGATAGCCTGCGAGAGATGAAACGATTCGCCTCTGATATCACCAACACAGCCTCGACTCTCTACCTCGACTTAAAAACCGGGGGAGGCAGCCAGCGGGTTGGATTAGGTCGGGGAATCCACTGGCATATCGAGAACCAGATTTTTTACTTGCCGAATGGACCAGAAGAACAACAAATTCCGTATATAAAGGTTATCGAAGACGATGGTTCGACGACCGAATACGTAGACATCAAAGCGCAGATCGATACACAGGCCATCAATCCGGGGGATCTAAAGGAAATGGATTGTATTACCTGCCATAACCGCATCACGCACCTGGTACTTACTCCCGAAGAAACTGTAAACCAACTGATTGAGCGCGGGGAGGTCTCCACGGATATTCCAGAGATTCATAAAAAGGCTATCGAGGTTTACAGTCAAATCTATGATACCACCGAGAAGGGCGTGAACGGAATTGCGGGCCTGTCCACTTATTATCAGGCTTATTACCCTGATTTTTACGCCAGCAACCGCGATAAAGTTGATGCTGCCATCACGGTTTTGCAGTACGCTTATCGTAGAAGCGTTTTCCCGGAACAAAATTCCGACTGGACCACTCACCCGAATAATATAGGTCACAAAGACTCACCAGGTTGCTTTCGCTGTCACGATGGAAAGCATTTGGACGCCGAGCAGCAAGCTATCCGCCTGGAATGCAACCTATGCCACGCAATCCCAGTAGTAGCCGGACCAACAGATTTTGTGGCTGAACTGGAAATCAGCCGCGGTCCCGAGCCTAATTCTCATTTAAACCCAAACTGGATCAGCCTGCACCATTCAGCCTTCGATAACACTTGCTCCAATTGCCATACGACTGGAAATCCGGGCGGCACCGATAACAGCTCTTTCTGCTCAAACAGCTCCTGTCACGGGAGTGTGTGGACTTACGCCGGTTTTGACGCTCCAGGTTTGCGGGAAGTTTTACTCGAGCAACTCCCACCAACCCCAACCCCAATGCCAGCACCAGCTGGGGGCGCCTTAACTTATGATGACAGCATCGGCCCCTTGTTCAGGGCACGCTGCGGAGCCTGCCATAGCCCGAGCGGAGGCATTCAAGGGTTGGATTTGATTACTTACCAAGGCGTTATGACAGGCGGTGTAAGCGGAGCGGTGGTTATCCCTGGAAACCCTGATGGCAGTTTGATCGTTCAAAAGCAGCGCGGCGAGCAGCCTCATTTTGGTCAACTATCACAGCAGGAGTTAGAATTGGTGGTCAAATGGATTGAGGCCGGAGCTCCAGAGAAATGAATGGTTTGTGCATGTTTTTCGCAAGCGCTGGTTTGATACCTGAGCGTTCACCGATAATAAATTCAGCAGTTGAGTAGGTAAAGTTTAAAGGAGGTAACTCATGGCGGATGATGATCGCATAAACCGGCGAGGTTTTTTGAGCATCGTTACTGCAGCCATTGGGGGCTTGATCACCGCTGGGCTGGCAATTCCAGCAGTGGCCTACATCATCGGGCCGGCGCTGCGAAGCGACAAGACCGGCGAGTGGATCCGTTTAGGTTCTACCGCCAAAGTCGAGCTGAAAACGCCGACCCTTTTCAAGGCTACCGTTGAACGCCAGACAGGCTGGATAGTGAATGAAGAAGAACTATCCGTTTATGTGTTAACGGAGGACGGTCGCAATTACATTGCCATGTCCAATGTCTGCACCCATTTAGGCTGCAGGGTGCGCTGGATCTCGGAACAAGATCAATTTTTCTGCCCTTGCCACAACGGGATTTTTGATAAAGAAGGAAAGGTGATTTCAGGCCCACCACCCAGGCCTTTGGATCGTTTCGAGGTCAGGGTGGAAGACGATCAGGTTGAGATATTTGGAGGTTGATATGGTGGCACAATTGGGAAATTGGCTTGACGAGAGGTTTGGATGGCGCCGGGTATGGGAACTTATCTTCCTGAGGAAGATACCCAAGGTCAACTGGTTGTACACTTTAGGGAGCGCCACGCTGTTTGTTGCTATCCTGCAGATAGTTACAGGTATCCTGCTGACGATTTATTATGTTCCCACGCCGGATCACGCCTACGATAGTGTGCAATACATCTCTACCCAGATTCCGGCGGGTTGGTTAATACGCGGCTTGCACCATTGGGGGGCGAGCGCCATGGTGGTTTTAACACTGGTTCATATGTTGCGCGTAATATTTTATGGGTCTTACAAATACCCGCGTGAGGTAACCTGGCTCACGGGGGTATTGCTACTATTGGTCGTGACGGGTTTTGGATTCACGGGTTACCTTTTGCCGTGGGACCAAAAAGCTTATTGGGCTACAACGGTAGGGACACGCATCGCCAGCGTGGCACCAGTTGTTGGAGAGTGGATATTACGGGTGATGCGGGGAGGGCAGGAGCTAACCGCGGTGACACTGGCTCGTTTCTTCGGCGTTCACGTGTGGGTGTTACCGGCTGCACTTCTACTGCTGGTTTTTATCCATATGTACCTTATAGTACGTATCGGCATCAGCGCCGTTCCGAAGCGAGAGGAGTAGCCCGATGAACGAGAAAGAAAAGCAGGAATATCTCGAGGGTTATAAAGAAGCCAAAGAAAAAGGCCTTCCCTTCTTCCCCGATATCCTATTCAAAGACGCAGTTTTCGCCTTACTGGTGTTTTTAATCTTGGTGGCACTGGCATATTTCCTGGGTGCGCCCCTGGATGCACGTGCTGATCCTGCAGATTCGTCCTATACACCCCGGCCTGAGTGGTATTTCCTGTTCTTATTCCAGCTGCTGAAGTTTTTCCCCGGCGCTTTGGAGGTGGTGGGCGTTTTTGTGATTCCCACATTGGTGATTTTACTATTGTTTGCCCTGCCATTTATCGATCGCTCATCTCGCAGGCACTTCCTGGGGAGGCCCGTAGTCGTAGGGGTGACCTCTCTGGTCTTGGTGGGAGTCATCTTCCTGACAGTTCAAGCGGTGCGGGAAGCACCTCCGCCTGAAGAAGCTGTCAGCGGAGATCAAACTGCAGTCTTGTATACTCAAAACTGCGCCCCGTGTCATGGACCTTCCATATCTGTACCAACCGGCACCAATTTGCACGCGGTGATCGCACAAGGCAAGCACGATGAGGGTATGCCAGCCTGGAATGCAGACCTGACCACCAATGAAATCGACGCGCTGGCCGGTTTTATCCTCTCGCCGGAGGGGAGCCAGTTGTTTTCCCAGAACTGTGCAGCCTGTCATGAGGCCCCAGAACTTGTAGCCAGCGATCCATTGGAATTGAAAAACGCCCTGGAACAGGGTCATAGCTATTCATTTCATAAAAACTTAGATATCCCACAATGGACGGAAACCTTAAGTAAGGAAGAACGCACAGCCCTCTTGAATTTCCTGGTAGCCCCCGATGGGCAGCGGTTATTTGCGATTAATTGTGCGCCCTGTCATGGACGGTCAGTGGCGTTTTCAGGAGAAGAAAGCGATTTGCGTTCCATCATCAGTAATGGGGGCTTGCACCTTGAAATGCCTCCGTGGCGAGAAAGGCTGAGCGACACTGAACTGGATACGCTGGCCAGATACGTGGTAGACCCTGCTACAGTACCAAATGGAAAAACTTTGTTCAATCAGTATTGCTCTGACTGCCATGGTGAGCGCATTCCAGCAGCTGAGGACGTGGCACAAGCACGCCAGATTATTGCCAGCGGAGGTGGGCATGAGACCATGCCCGTTTGGGGGGATGTGCTTACAGCAGAGCAGCTGGATGCCCTGGTGAGCTATACGTGGGATGCTGCCAAAGGCACCCCTCTGGAGGTTGGTCAACAGTTGTTTGCCAAGAACTGCGCAACCTGTCATGGTGATTTTGGCGAGGGCGGGCCAAACCCCAGCCGACCTGGTGACATCATCCCTCCCATCAGCACTGCTGAGTTTTTGAAAACGCGCGATGATGTCACGTTGCGCTCTATTATTTCCCAAGGCCAACCTAATTTTGGGATGTCACCTTTTGGTACATCCTTTGGAGGGCCGCTAGAAGATGAAGAGGTGGATGCGATTGTTGCTTACTTGCGCGCCTGGGAACAAAACCCTCCAGTCGAATTTCCACCTGAAATAAAGGTGACAACCGTATCCCTTGATGGAGCTGAGATCTATGCTGACGTTTGCGCTCAATGCCATGGACCAGAGGGTCAGGGTCTGGTGGGACCATCCTTGGCTGATCCTGAATTTCAGGCTGATAATACCGACCAGGACATCTTTAATACAATCAACAAAGGTCATGAAGCAACCGCCATGATCGCCTGGGGTGAAATCCTTAGCAGCGAGCAGATTCAGCAACTGGTAGAGTTCATCCGACAATTGAAACCTATTGAAGGGCAGCCTGAGCCCACAGCCAGCCCCACCCCGAGTGTGCCTTCCTTCTCCAAAGATGTCCTGCCAATCTTCCAACAAAGTTGTACGATGTGCCATGGAACTTTCGGAGGTTGGGATGCGAGCAGCTATGAGACTGTGATGAACAGCGGCGATAACGCCCCGGTGGTGAATCCTGGCGATGTGGAGGGCAGCCTATTAGCACAAAAGATCCTGGGGAGCCAGACAGAAGGATCGCTCATGCCGCCTGGCGGTAAGATGTCAGAGGACAAGATCCAAACCATCCTGGATTGGATCGCAGCAGGAGCCCCGAATAATTAACCATGTGCTGGTAATATATTATATCGATTGGGTTGTTTGACCCATTGATCAAAAAGGAGGTCTGTAAAATACATTTGTCACCCCTATGAAAGTGACATTTGCCACTAATCTTATGCTAATAATTGGGGTATAAATCCTAGGATAATATGCCCATTTATCGTCCTGGTGAAATCAGCTTAACCCAGGGAATTTCTTGTTTCTATAGAAGGATATTAGAAAGGAGGACTTGCTCAAAAGAGAATTGATATCGCCCAATATTTACCAAACCTCGTGAATATCATCGCGAAAAGGAGAATGCTATGAAACCTAAGTACATATTAGTAGGGCTGTTTTTGTTGGCTGCTGCCCTGGCTCTGGCGGCATGTGGAAGCCCGACCCCCGCACCAACGACGGTGGCACCACCACAGCCAACACAGGCATGCCCAACTGCCGCACCATGTCCGGATTGCCCCTCATGTCCGGAACCAGTGGTGGAAAATGTGCCCTTCCAGGAACAATGGGCCAATTCACCCCACAATGACAAGACAGCCGAGGCTTTCAACCACTGGAACGAGGCGGACCCTATGGAGGTCCCTACGTCCTGCGCGAGATGCCATAGCACCCCCGGATACCTTGATTATCTGGGTGCGGATGGCAGCGCTCCGGACCAGGTGGACGCCGCGGCTCCAATCGGCACAACCGTGGAATGCGTAGCTTGCCACAATGAGGTCACCCTTACGTTGAACAGCGTGGTCTTCCCCTCCGGGATTGATCTCACCAATCTGGGGGATCAGGCTCGCTGCATGGTCTGCCACCAGGGGCGTGAATCCAAGGTTTCGGTGGACAAAGCCATCGCCGCAAATGTTGGCGAAGATCTGGATGTCGTCAACGTAGACCTCAGCTTTATCAATATCCACTACTTCGCAGCAGCCGTCACGCGTTACGGCACTGAGGTCAAGGGTGGCTATGAGTACGACGGCAAGACCTACGACCCGCGCTTCGATCACGTGGCCGGTTATGACTCCTGCAACGCCTGCCACGACATGCACACGCTGGAGATCAAGGTCAACGATTGCGCCAATTGCCACACCGGCGTTGCCAGCCTCGAGGATGTGGAGAACATCCGCATGAACGGCTCGCTGGTTGACTACGATGGCGATGGGGACATCACCGAGCCGATCAAGGCCGAGCTCGATGGCCTGCGCGAGATGCTCTACCAGGGAATTCAGGCTTATGCGGCAGAAGTGTCTGGCGCAGCAATCGTGTACGATCCTGCCAGCTACCCGTACTTCTTCGCCGACGCCAATGCCAACGGCGCATTTGATGAGGGTGAGGAAGGATATACAGCCTGGACCGGACGCCTGCTACGAGCTGCTTACAACTACCAAGTTTCGGTCAAGGATCCCGGTGCGTTCGCCCACGGCGGCAAGTACATCATCGAGCTGCTCTACGACTCGACCGAGGACTTGAACACCAAGATCACCACCCCGGTCGACCTGTCCACCGCTCACCGGTTGGACTCAGGCCACTTCGCCTCGTCGGAGGAGGCTTTCCGCCACTGGGACGAGGAGGGCGAGGTGCCGGCTTCGTGCTCACGGTGCCACACGGCCTCCGGCTTACCGCTGTACCTGAAGGACGGCGTGTCTATTACCACGCACCCTTCCAGCGGCTTGAACTGCGCCACCTGTCACAACGACCTGACCACCTTCACGCGTTTCGAGTCAGGTGCGGTCAAGTTCCCCAGCGGGGCTTCGCTTGACACCGGCCTCTCAGACAGCAACCTGTGCATCAACTGCCACCAGGGACGCGAGTCCACTGTCAGCGTGGACAACGCCATCAAAAACGCGGGCGTGGGCGACGATGTAGTATCCGACAAGCTCAGCTTCCTTAACCCGCACTACTTCGCGGCCGGTGCAACCTTGTTCGGTGCAGAGGCCGAGGGCGCTTACCAGTACGCGGACAAGGAGTATCTCGGCCGCAACATGCACGTGGAGGCCTTCAGCAGTTGCGTGCAGTGCCACGACACCCACGCCCTAAATGTCAGGTTGGAAGCCTGCGGAGCCTGCCACACCGGCGTGAAGACCGAAGAGGATCTGAAGACCATCCGCATGACCCCAGTTGACTTCGATGGGGACGGCGATTCCGCCGAGGGGATGGCGAACGAAGTCGCTACGATGCAAGAGGCTCTCTTAGTAGCGATCCAGGCTTATGCCCAGGATACAGTTGGGACAGCTATCGCCTACAATGGGCAAGCTTACCCGTACTTCTTCACCGACACGAATGGCAACGGCGAGGTGGGCGATGGCGAGGAGGGTTACGCCACCTGGACGCCGCGCTTGCTGCGAGCAGCCTACAACTACCAGTGGGCTACCAAGGATCCAGGCGCTTTTGCCCACAACGGTAAATACATACTGCAGACCCTGTACGACAGCCTGGGTGACATCGGCGGGGCGGATGCCGTGGCAGGTATGACGCGACCCCAGTAATTCTCTCGATCATTTAGGCTTTATGGAGTAAAAAAGACCGGGCACGCAAGAGCCAGTGCCCGGTCTCGATATTTCAGTGAACTGACATGCGGCTGTTATACTCGCAAGCGTGTGCCGCACGAGCGACAAAAGCGATCACCGGGGGCAGCTCGCTTGCCACACTGATGGCAATAAATGGCTTGCTCATCAGGAGCGGCGGCCTCAATCATATCTGGGGCGGCTCTACGACGACGTCCGCCTGGAGAAGGAATTTGTTCTCGTCCTGATCGCCAATACCAGATGCCTGCTCCCGCTATCATTAATAATCCAACACCACCTAATATCCAGGGAAGGGTTCTGCTTAATATCAGACTTCCTGAGGTTTGCGAGGGGAGCGGGCCGCTTGGCTGGATCGATAAGCTTTTAGCGCTCAAGGCATCGCCAGATTTTTGGTAATCCAGGCTTATCGTAAACGTATCACCAGCATTTAGAGATCCAATCTCGGATGTGTAGTAGGTCAATCCATCCTGGGATTGGGTGCCAGGGCCGAGACTGGGGGAGATGAGTAAATTTGTTGAGCCTAAGGGTTGCTGGACCTGGACAACAAATGTGGTTACATCGTAATCTCCAGGCCAATGATACTCAAAATGACGCTGGTCCCCTTGCATCGTCAGGCGTGGATCATAATATTCAATTTGTACTTCAGGTGTTGTGGCGGTGAAGGTAATCAAAGCCCATTCACCACTAACCTGCTTCTGATAAATCACATCAAATAGTTTTCCGTCCACCTGACGGACAGCCACGGCGTTGATTTCTCCAACGGTTGGGATGCGAAAGGTCAATTCAACCGGTAATGAGACTTCAGGTGACAAGGCAGCATGGTAGATCACCAGCATGGAAGGGCGATCATATTCGGGCCAAAGATCCACTTCTAACCTGCTAAAGGTGATCCCCGCTTGAGCCTGAACATTGAGGGGGAAGAAGGCTAAGGCCAGAAGGATGAGGGTAAACGTTCTTTTCAACAAATGCTTTCCTCCGGAAAAGAAAAGTGTAATAAAAGTAAGCTGATCAGGGAGACAATAAAATCCTTCAGGAACCGTATGGATTGGGTTGAATTGGGGTTTCTGCAGTTATTATGGGGTTCCTGGTCAATTGAGATAGAATCTTACCATGTGTGGGAGGAAGTATGTATGATAAAAAACGAGCAGGGTGAAATACGCATTAGAACCATGAATGGCAAGATGGTTTTATCACGGACAAGAGCAGGGGTAAGTCTTATCCAATGGCGGCGCGCAATCGTTGGGCAAGTGTTCCAAACCCGGCAGTGTAACGGATTTCATCGAGGCGGGGGCGTGGTAGGTCCACTTGTAGATCTAGACGTAATTGACCAGGGCGCGGGCTGAGCACCAAAACCCGATCTGCCAAGTATAACGCTTCGGCAATGGCATGCGTCACCATGAGGACGGTTTTACGGCGCGCTTGCCAGATGCGCAGCAATTCGGTCCCCATGCGCTCGCGAGTTAAAGCATCAAGGGATCCAAAAGGTTCATCCATCAGCAAGACTCGCGGATCGTGAACCAGGGCACGGGCAATGGCCACTCGCTGGGCCATACCGCCAGATAAATCGCGCGGAAGAGTCTCTTCAAATCCCCCTAAACCGACCAGGTTAACCAAATCCTGGGCTTTTGCACGGGCATCCGAAGCGGGCATATTCTGTAGCTCTAGGGGAAGGGTGATGTTCTCAAGCACAGTGCGCCAGGGCATCAGGTTCGCTTTTTGAAATACAAATCCGACATCCCGCTGCGGTCCAGCGAGGCGTTCGCCAGCGTAAACAACTTCTCCGTTGGTTGGCGGCAACAGGCCAGCTAGGACACGAAGTAAAGTGCTTTTCCCGCTGCCAGATGGCCCCAGGACGCATACAAATTCCTCAGGAGACAATGAGAAGGATATTTTCTCCAGAGCGCGTAAACCGCGGTTGCCATCCGGGAAAGAAACGCTCAGGTTGCGGACGAGAAGCATGGGTTCTGCAGCCTTATGAGCAGACGTCTGGAGATTGGTGTCGAAAAATTGGTTTGCTATCATTGGATAAATTCGTTGGTATAGGCCTTGTTTATATCAAGTGGTTGGGTGAGGAGACCCATCTTCAAAAGTACTGCTTGCATGTTTTCCCAGGCTGCCGGGTCGGAATGACCGAGCTGGTCAGCGTGCCAAAACTCGATGGAAGTCGCCAATACCTCTTTTTGGACCGATTGATCCGCTTGAGCCAGATTTTCGACGAAATCTTTGCTAATATCAAAGGCCTCAGCGGGGTTGGCGATGGTGTCTGCCAGACCCTTTAACACTGCTCCTACCATGCGTCTCACCAGGTCTGGATTCTCTTTGATAGTTTGTTCATTGGTAATCAAACCATTAGAAGCCAATTGTACGTAATCGGCCACGCGAATGACGTTTATATCGTAACCTTGGGAGCGCAGTTGAACCGGCTCATTGTTGACATAAATCACCACAGCTTGGTCCTGGCCGGATATTAGCGCTTCTACCTGGTTAAAGCCAATCGAATCGAGCGTTACATCGCTTTCTTTCAAATTGGCTGCGTCTAGCAGGGCGATCAATCCAATATAGCTGGCCCCATACAACCCCGGCAAACCCAGACGCTTTCCAGCCAATTCCTGAGGTGTGCGGATGACCAGATCGGCTTTGGATGCCACGCCCACCGGGAATTGGTGCCACCAAGCCATCACATATACCACCGGTAGACCCTGGGCGCGGGCTAACAGGATTTGCTCGCCTGAAGCCAGGGTGAATTGTAGGTCATTAGCCCCAACCAATTTTATGCCGTCGGTTTCAGAACTATAGTCGAATTCCACTTCAATACCTTCTTCCCGGAAATATCCCTTGCTCACGGCTACGTAGAAGGGGGCGTATTGCACGTTGGGAATGAAACCCATGGGCAGGCGGATGTGGGTCAAGGCGGGTTGCACGGTTGTCGCTTCAGGATTAGAAGCCGGCTGGTTGGTGTTGCATGCGCTGGAAAAAAGTATCACAAATAGGGTGATAAAGGCTATACGGCGCTGGAAGGATATCATGTTCTCCTCTTTCGTTTCTAAGATATTGGCAACAATTCCAATTAAAATAAGTGAAAAAGGTCATATGGTCTGCTCTGGGCGGTTTTGCCACGAAAGCAAGCGCGCTTCTAATAAAACCACCAGCCCATACAAGGCCAGGGCCATGACGATCAGGGCGAACACGGCGACAAATACCAAGGCTGTATCATATTGTCCACGAGCAACATTGATTAGAAAGCCCAGGCCACGGTCTGCGCCTACAAACTCTCCTACCACTGCTCCGATCACCGACAAAGTTGCCCCGATGCGTAAACCACCCAGGAAAACTGGCAGGGCTGCTGTGACTTCAAGGTATCGAAAGGTTTGCCAACGGCTGGCATCCAATGAACGCATCAGATCATGCAGTTCTTCTGGAACGGAACGCAGACCAACAATGGTGTTGATCAATACGGGAAAGAAAACGATCAGCGCACAAATCAACACCTTAGAGAACAATCCCGGACCAAACCAGATCACTAATAATGGAGCGATGGCGACGATGGGGATGGATTGGCTGGCAACGATATAAGGAGCGAGAAGACGTTCAAAAGAGCGTGATTTTGCTAATAAATATCCCAAGGAGGTGGCCGAACTTACCCCTAGAAACAAGCCGGCCAAGACTTCCTCTAATGTATAGGCAGTGTTGCGCAGTAAGCTGCCGTCGATAAGAGCTTGTATCAACCGTTTCCAGACCAGTTCTGGTGGGGGTAAGATAAAGGCGGGAAATTTTCCCAAGTAAGCGACCAGGTACCAGAGCATAATCGCCAAGCCCAAAGACACGGTCAGGAGGTACACCCGGCGGCGCCGTAGGTTTCGCAGCGGAACAAGGTGAAATTTCTGTGTTTGTGTAAGGTCCATTTTTACCATCATGAGAATAGATGGGTTTCTGAGGGCTGTGTGAAAGTGGGTTTAATGCTTATCTCGCCAAGACGAAAAAATGCCTTGAAAAAAATGATGCCCCAAGAGTTCGGGGCATGAGACAACTCAGGAGCGATGCAGGTCCCTGCTAGAAAAACTCCCGAAAACCAGTATTGGCTTTCGGGGCACGCGTCGTAGGATCTGCACCCTCCTCGAGGGAGGTTTACTTAACCTTCTTCCATCCGGACTATACCGTCGGCTCCGGAGTTTCACCGGATCGTGCGAAAACGAAAGGATCGCTTGCGCTCGTGGGCTTTACCACCGGTCGGGATTTGCCTGTTGTTATCTTGACAGCTCACCCTGCCCCGAAGGTTCATCTATTCTATTTGTATTTATTATAATGCCTGAGAGAAGAATGGTCAAATACAAAGAGGAGAAATGCAACCAACCCCATTTGCCCGAGAACT
>Ga0315538_1001342_pt1 | contig 14705 bp, 12 predicted proteins | sample SalMarSW160230MG_2_FD_203834 | JGI IMG/M metagenome (GOLD analysis project Ga0315538, IMG submission 203834) | Salt marsh sediment microbial communities from the Plum Island Ecosystem LTER, Massachusetts, United States - Salt Marsh Sediment SW1601-230 ...
TGCTTGGCGTGCGTTGCTCAAATTGTGGGATATGCTGTGAAGAAACGATGATGGAGCTTTCAAGCGAGGATATCGAAAGGTTAGAGGAGAAGGGTTATCGCTTAGAAGAATTTGCAGTTATAGATGATGGTGTGACTCGGCTCAGAAACGTTGACGGATATTGCTATTTCTACAGCCGCGCTGATAAGAAATGCCGAATATATAAGGATAGACCCTTGGGATGTTACCTCTATCCTGTTGTGTATCTTGCAAATGAAGGCGCCATTGTTGATGAATTATGTCCGATGGGACAGACGATTTCAGAACAAGAATTGAGAACAAAAGGGAAAATCCTTGACAAACTCTTGAAAAAGATAGACAATGAAAGTGCACATTAACCAAAGATTGTATACGCGCGTCTAGTATGCGCAAAAGGTTTTTACTCTGGCGAGCACAAAAAAGTATTCCATGAGGGCTATAGACGCAAAGATTCTCGAAGAGCTAGAGATGCTTTATGGGGACAAAGACTGTTTTGCTTCCCTTCGCGATTGGTTTGGAACCGCAGAAGCGTACTGGACTAATATGGAGCGTCTCTTCATGGTTGCAGATTATGCAAAAAAACACAATCCCTCAGCATTTAAAGAAATTACTACGTATAGTAAACGAATTGTTGAATTATTTCACCAAACTAAGGATTATGCGAGTGGATGGAATTCCGAGCACAAAGAAAAACGCAGACTTTCCACAGAGGATTATACAGAGGCTACAGACGAAAGTTGGGATGCACTAGACAAGTGGACGGTTTCTAAAGAAAAACTACGACAGGCAATCTTGGAACTCATGGAATTTTTGTACTCTGTTATCTCCAAACCGTGATGCATGTTTCGGTATCTACAAGGGCTGAGTAGTTTTGCTGACACACATCATCAAGTTCAATCTTTGAGGCTATTCTTCCCTTCTAATTGCGGCTGTCTTCCTGCTCAATAGAATGTATGTGTCTGTTGTAAATGATACTGTGTATCCTTGATTCGCTAAATCGTTTAATCTTTCATTGAACTTTGCCCATGTTTCTTCGTCACTAGTTTCTGGTACTTTCTCTATTTGCATAATTTTAGGTTTCAAAGGCAACTTTTCACCTCCTAATCTTCAGTGCATTTACGTTATAGGTCTACCGAAAGAGCATTTAAGCACTCCGAAATTGAAGGTCTACAATTCGTCAGAAAGTAGAGTAAACAGTTCAAAGAGTCAAGGGAATGGCTGTTCTTTCCATCTTTTTAGTTGTTCTTCACATTTGCTCTTTATGGCTGGGTCGTCTGTTTTGTCTCTTAGAGTTTCAAGGAATTCGATGCGTTTGTTAACAGCCCGAATTTCCGCAGTCTCGTAGTAGAGTCTTCCTTCAATGAAGTCCTTCATCTGCTGCGTCTTTTGAATAATGAAACCTGCATCATCAATGGGGTCATCGAGAGCTTTCACGTGGAACCATATAGCCGCTTCTTGTTCGCGAAGCTGACTTAACCCAGTGATCTCGCGAATAAGTCTGATGTATGTCCGCAGAAAATCGTAGTATCCTGCAGTTTTGATCATCTGTAGGGCTTCTTCAACCTTAGCAACAAAATCTGGGCTTCCTTTTGCCTTCAAGTTATGCTTGTAGCCCTTCTCTATGAGAGATCGAGCCTTCTTTACTTCTTCCGTAGTGTAGACTCTTTCAGGAAAATCCATTTATCCCCCGTTCCTCCAGTAAACAATTTGATGGAATAAAGTTTAAGCTAGCAGTTTATAGATTTTGAGGTTTTTTCCTCCAGAAACGTATTCAATCATTTTCCGTTTTTCTAATTCTTTAAGGAACGTCTTTGCCAAGCTCAAGCGTATGTTAAAACGTGAAGCCACCACAGAAGGCGTAAGAACCCTCAGCCCTTTCAGTTCGCCCATAACCTTTTCGCTGTTAAGGTCAGGCATAATCAATCCGAGGCTCTTCTTTGCAGCGGGTGGCGCACCCGACTTTCGGTCCTTATGCTTTAGGTCTTTAGGTGCCTTCGGTTTTGTCATTTGCTTGATGGATTGCTTCTTTTTTCCGCCACCCATAATATCTTCACCAAAGTTTGGAAGAAGAATGGTTCCTTATAGCCTTTCTCCTATTTAGGCAACTTCGCCGATTCCAATCTTATGTTTCTGTTTCCACTCTTTTAGGGGTGTTCCCAGTTTTTCTTCGATTTTTGTTCTGTGGATAGAGTTCATTGCGCAGAAGGGTATGATTCTGCCGTCGGGCACAGCGTAGTGGATGCAGCATCTTTGGACTCGTTCTAGATCGAAGTTGTAGGGGTCCATGAAGTGCATAGAGGAGATCAGAAGCATTTTTCTGTGAAGGTTTCCCAAGGATTCGTAGGAGCCAGTTCTGAGAATGGGTAAAAGAGATTTTCGTAGCAAACCAAATTTGATGTGGCGGAGGGCTCCTACCAGACGTAACTTCGCTTTTTTCTTGTGTCCTTTCTTTGCTTCTTCGTAGACTTTTTCTAGGCTTTTGATGAATTTGTCAACGTTGCCGTAGCGGTTGATTGGAATTAGATTGTCGCCTTCGACAAAAGCGTAGGTTGCCATGCCGCAGTGAGGGTGTGTGGTAAACTCTACGTAGTTTTTGTCTTTTAATGAGCCGATCGCCCGGGATATGGGAACTACAGTGGGCACTGGATAGAAATCGGACATCTTTATTTGTCCGTCTGTCTGTTCCTCAACGAGCCGCATGAAGTCGGGGATTGTTATTCTCATTTTTTCTCGTTCGTTCTGTGGGATTCTGCCGCAGATGGAGACGGGTTGAACGTTGACGCATCGAACTATATCGAAGTTCTTGATCGCGAATCGAATAATGTCTCCGAGCTGATGGTCGTTGACGCCTTTTACCAACGTGACAACTAGTACGATGCTGAGTCCGGCTTCACGGCAGTTTTCAATAGCCTTCATTTTGATGTCAAGAAGGTCTACTCCCCGCGTGAACTTGTAAACATCTGAGGTTAATCCGTCAAACTGCAGGTATATTGTGCTCGCGCCAGATTCAAGCAAGCCACGGCAGTAATCTACGCTTTGGGCTAAACGGAGACCGTTCGTGTTGACTTCTACGTGATGAAATCCGAGTTCTTTTGCTTTTTTCACGAGCTCAAATAGGTCTTTTCGTATTGTTGGTTCTCCTCCCGAAAACTGTAATGCTGGGGGCGGAACTGGTTTGTTGTTTCTGAGGTTTTTTATCATGTCGAAAATTTGTTCTTTGGTTGGTTCGTAGACGTATCCTGCTGATGCTGCGTTGGCGAAGCAGATTGGGCACTTCAGGTTGCATCTGTTGGTTACGTCGATGATGGCGAGGCCTGTGTGGGATTTGTGTTCTGGGCAGATGCCGCAGTCGTAGGGGCAGCCTAGTTTGGTTTCGGTGCGGGGGTTTTGGAGTCCGTTTCCGTCGCATCTTAGGGTTTCGGCTCTTTGGTATTGTTCGTAGTCTGACCAGTAGATTTCCCTGAATTTTCCGTGTTCTGGGCATTCTTTTTTTATGTAGACTTTGTTGTCTTCTTCGAGTATGGTGGCGTCTAGGACTTGGAGGCATTCTGGGCATAGGCTTTTTGTTTCTTTTATTACTTGCAATTTGACACCACTCGTAGGGGTAATATTTTTTAATTGGCTGGAGAGCATATAATAAGGTTTCCAAACTTTTCATAAGGTGAAAAAGGTTGCCCACAGCCGTCAGCGAAGACGCAAAAAAGATTCTGCATCAAGTCGGATTAACTGAATATGAAACCAGAGCATACCTGATTCTGCTTGAGCGTGGCGTCATGACCGCAAGCGAAGTCAGCGAATATGGTGGACTCCCATACTCCAAGGTTTATGAGACACTGAATTCTCTTGAAAGAAAGGGTTGGGTAGAAGTTGAGCGCGGTAGACCCAGCAGATATTTCCCCAAGGCTCCGTCTGAGTCTCTGGAGGCTGCCAGATTACGGTTGGAGGATATGGTGGGCAGTTGGAAGCGTGTTATTTTGGGGGAGCTGCAGCCATTGTATGAAAAGCGGGAGTTGATGGAGAAGCCTGACATCTGGATTCTAAGGGGCGAGTTTAGTATTTTGGCGAAGCTGAAGGAGATGCTGGATGTTGCCAAGAACGAGTTGATGATTGCTGTGCCTGCGTTTGCTACGGGTTTTGTTGATGCTTCTGTATCCGTTTTGGGGCGGGTGAGGAGTAGTGGTGTTCGTGTTCAAATAATGATGACTGAAGGTGATTACCTCGAAAAGGTTGCAGAGGTTGGCGAGGCAAGAGTTCGCGACAACCTGTTTGGGGGAGGAGTAATCGTGGACGGCAAAGAAGCCCTCCTCTTCCTTGGCGAAGCAGACACAAAACGCAGCTACAGCGGACTACTAGTCATCTGGAGCAACCACATCGGACTAGTAAAATTCGCACGAGAATACTTCCAACTCCTATGGGACACAGCAAAACCAACATAACACGTTTAACTTCGTTATTAGGAGACAAATCCATATTGAATGTTGACAAATCCTAACTTAATTAAAGATGCGCGGACTAGGACTCGCAAGACACTTCGCCTTGCTCCCACCCACTCGTTCCTAGCCAACCATGTTAAATCCTTAATGCCGACAAAATTTGAATGTTAGTCTCTTTTCTTGCCAGCATCTGAGCGTTTTTTTCGCCACTTTCCTGAATTGGTTCTTTCTCGCTCTTTGGACCATTTTCCTTTCTTTACTCTAGGCGCAGGTATTCTTAATCACCTCCCTAGCATTTTAGTGAATTTACAGACTCATGGTTTCTCTATCAATTCAATATTCAGAGCATTCATTTTTTGGAAATTTGCTTTGAGTTCCTTAATGTTTGCTGGTCTAATTGATCCTTTTACATCATAAATTATCAAATAGACTTTTTCGAATTCCTTGGAATAAGAAAAAACTTGTCCTATCAATGAAGTTAAGGCAGATGGAGAGGATACTAACTTGAGTTCCACCGCATATTTTCCTTCAATTACTATGTCGACTCTGCCCTGCTTACATTGAACTTGATAATCGACGTTTTCAAATGGTCTTTTGAGCCAGATTAGCAGTTGATTTTCAAAATGCTTTTCCTTAAAGCGCCCCCGAGCTAATGGTTTGAAGCTTTTCAGCTCCCTCAATATTTTCCTTTCAATAGCTGTTTTACTTTGTTTTTTAGGTTTTACAACTTTCGTTTTGATTTCCTTTGGAATGCTCTTTTGGTTCTTTTTAGTTTTCTTCAATTTTTTTGGTTTTCCAATCAAGCCAATTTTTGTGGAATGTTTCCTTATTCTTGAAGTGTTCAGTGGTCCGAGTACTTCAATCATGTCTTTTTTACTGGTTGCAGTGCGTGTTCCAAATAAAGACTCAATTTGAAGGGGTATCCCACACTCTTTGGCTAAACAGCGTAATTGTTTTGTGTTCATTAAATTCAAAAGTTCAGAATTTAGTAGGCGTTTTAAGCCTAAAGATTCAATCAAATCTTTTTCTTTAAATTTTGAGTTGGCGAGAACATCGATGATTTCGTTCTTAGTTGAAGCAGGTTGTGGTCCGCTTAACCACCCTTTCTTCTCTAGTTTGATTTTATTTTTTTCAGCTAATTCTTTGAGTTCATTAACTTTTAATCTCTTGAGAACGTCAACAGTCTCGCCATAGTCTCTGAGCTTCTCAGATAATGAAATTTTCCCCACCTGACTTAACTGTATAATTAGAAATCTATTTAATATTTATGCAGGATCGATACAATTTGTAATATCTTAAAAATAATGGATGTTTTTTATAAATTAAGGGTGTATCCATTTACACATATTATATTAAAATTATTGAATTGTCAGGGCAGACTATAACTGATTATAAATGATTTACTGTGTGACTTTAATTGGTGGCAGCAAGCTCGCTCAGGATGTTTTTCGGCGGATGCCGTTCCGCCTACTGACTACGTGAGGGGTTGGGCGCGCGCCTAGAGGTAATTTCCACATTAGCCAAATTATACCCTAAACCGCCATTCATTAACCTGCGACTACTATCCCATTATTTTAGCGGATATGTTTTCGATATTATGTATGATCCATGCTTCGTTTGATTGTGGTTGTATTGGCGATCCCCAGTCCTTTAAACAATGATGACTAGCAATGATGTGAATTAATTCATCAAGGTTTGAACTAACTATGTTTTTTGATACAATTTTTATTCCGCTAACTATGTGATCTTGAATATTATACGTTCGAGTTTTGCCAATATTATTACCGTTAAGTTGATAGCACTTCATTTTTCCCACGTCATGAAGGATAGCACCAGCAATAACTAAATCTTTATTAATTTTCACATCTTCGTCAAAATTGTCTCGAAGTGCGAGAGCTAAATTCGTTGTCTGAACTGAATGCTCCAGTAAACCTCCCACATAGGCATGATGGGGACCTAAAGAAGCAGGAGCTTCGAAAAAAAATTTGTTTTTATCAAAAAAACCTTTCATTGAGTCTCTTAAATTTTCTTCATCAATTCTTTCTAGATGTTTATTAAACTCAATTATTAACTCATCTATCGCCTTAGAAGGTTTCCATTTTAATTTCTTAAATGATAATTTTTCAATTCCGGAAGAATCGAAATGCCAAAGCAAATCAGAATTAAAACTCAAATTGTAAGTTTTCCTTAAAAGACTTTTCAATGTTGTGAATTCGTTAAACAAATAAGGCTTTGCTTCAATTATTCGTATTACATTCTCTTCTCTTCTGAATTCGAGACCTTTACTATTAAAATTAGTATTCAGCCTTGCTAAATTCTCTTCTAAATACATATGAACCCCTGCTTGTACATCGTAAAAACTACATATTAAATATTACGATATGCTAAACATTTTATAAGAACTCACACAACCTACAGAGGATTCTAGACACTTTCCAATTGAAGATGTTTGTTCAGAATTTAATTTACTAAAATCAAACATCTTTCTTTAAGCGAACTATATCGGCTGGAATAAATCCCAAAACGTAGTAACTGTATTCTTGAATGATTTCTCCTTTTAGAGTAGTTTTCCCTGCTCAGTCCTTTCGGCTAGGCGTGAAAGTGTTGTATCAACAAGAAAGAACTGATATTCGATTCTATTAGGAGTCTAATATTACTTCATTGTTGAAATCTAGCTTTTTTCTGTTTTTGCTAGTAAGTTAATGATTTGTTTTCCCGTGCTGGTTTGGCTGTGTGTCAGGAAAGAAAATATTTAAAAGTTGGGAGTGAAGCAGTGTCGCAGACGATATGGTGTATATTATGGAGTTTTGTCCAGACTGTGGAATGCGTCTGATTTCTAGGCGCAAAAAGGACGGAGAGAAAGTCACTGTTCAGATTGTATGCCCAAAATGTGGATACAAAAAACCGGGAAAACATAGCGCAGATGATATCGCCAAACCCATAAAACGTTCACCCAAAGAATCCGTAACAGTAATCGGAAAAGAACACCAACTGCGCACCTTGCCCACCACCAGAATAGCATGCCCAAAATGCGGAAACAACCATGCTTACGTCTGGCAAGTACAAACCAGAGGCGGCGACGAATCCTCAACCCAATTCTTCAGATGCACAAAATGCAACCACACCTTCAGAGAATACACCTAAACACAGGCAGACTGCAGTTCGCTCACGGCGGCACATAGTAAACCAAAATATTCTAGGAGTCTGTCAACAGTTTTATTCTGCAACCCTTAACATAGACAATAATGGAGAGCGTTTCTTGTGGGTAAGATGGATACTCAGCGTGGGCAGAAGTTGACTCTTAGATGTAGTGCTTGTAAGCGTCCTCTGGGAATATTCTATAACAAAAAAAGCGTTTCTTGCCCCGCAAAACTGGTTATCCTAAACGGCTCCGTACACAAAACAGAAAAAGGAACCCACAAAATCCATATCAAATGTAAATGCGGCGCAAAAACAGTTTTCGAAAACCAAACCTCCACAATAACCAAACAAGGCTGGAGACGCATAAAATAGCACAGAATGAAACTCACATATTTTAGGTTACTAAGCCTACCCTTTTTGCCTAAAAAACATGAGTGTCTATTGTTGGCTCTGGAACACATAGCCTATAACGAAGCACCAAACTCATACGCCCTTTCCATTTCTCTTTGATTCTCTGCAACTTCTCCTCTCTCATAGGCTTTAACAAGAACCTCACCCACAAAATCCATTCCCAAATACCCAAAACACAACCGAAACATTTCAACCAGCGGACCACAAGCTTTCGCTCCCTCTGCCGAAGGCGCTACAACAACGGCTTTTTTGCCCCTTAATTTCCCGTTTGCAACGAATGGACGCATTCTGTCAACAAGCAGCTTCATCTTCGCAGTGGGACCGTACCAGTATAATGGTGTGCCAAAAATTATCAAATCTGCCTCTTCCATTCGGGGATAAATCTTTTGCATCTCATCGTTTATGCAGCAAACATGATCCCCTTTTTTGCATTTACGGCAATCAACGCACAGGGAAATGGTGTAGTCGTAGAGGAAAAGTTTCTCTGCTGTATGCCCGCTTGTTCTGCTGCCTTTCAGAATTTGCTCAACTAACAGGTCAGTATTGCCCTCTCTTCTGGGGCTGCCAACCAAGGCTAAAATTTTCATGCCAGTTGCCTTTACTCTTTGAAGAATCTCCTTACATCAATAAGCTCTTTCATCGTGTTAAGAGTAAACCACATTCCATGGTACGTGTATCCCTGAAGCATCTTCTTGTCCGCCAACCGCTGCATGGCAGTGAACTCAAAGTCACCATTGTCTGGAAACAGCTTCTCCACTACACTCTTCTTGAAGACGTAATGGCCAGTGCTAACATAAAAGTCAAGAGTTTCCCTATGCTGAAACCTGATAACATCAATGCCATTCGCAAGCGTAACCTTCCCAAACGGTATCTGCGGCTTCGCCAACAGTATTCCCGCTCCTTTACCTGCATAATCAAAAAGCTCGTTCGGATCATAAAAAACAAGATCATCCACATTCATGACATAGGCTACTTTTCCTTTAATCTGCTCAAACGCTTTTTTGGTGGCGCCTCCAGTGCCCAAAGTATCTTCCTCCAACGAATAAGCAACCGGCTGTTTCGTGAGGTCTGCTCTGTTGGATGCCACAATTATGTTATCGAAATCGTGAGAACGAAGCCACTCTATCTGATGGTCAATCAACGTGTTCTTGCTTATTTTCAGGAGCGGTTTTGGAACCCAAGTTGCGGGCTTCAGTCTCCACCCTTCTCCTCCAGCCAAGATTATTGCCTCTTTCAAACAAGTTCACCCCTAACCTTCTTGTTATTGAAATCCTTTTTCTCAAAGATATATGTTTAGTAAAGCCCCACATTGTGAATGTTTATAAGAATCTCTACCTCTAGTATTTTTCACCAAACATCAAAAAGGATGTGAGATTATACCATCACACGGTTCGTTATCTAAGGCGGGCAAAGTCAGGTCCATAACTCCTAAAGTAGACGCAAGAGAACGACACTCTACGGCTCCAAGAGTCAACAATCGTAGCTCTTACTATAAACGCTTCACCTTAAGCCGAGAAAGCGGCCAGTATAAACCGGGTCAAAGACGCAGAAGAAAACGCAGATAATTCCTTTCCAAACTTTCCTAGAAAACCATTTACAATTTATACTGATTGCTACATTTCCTTTTTCTACAAACGTCTGTCATAGTGTTTCGCAGAACCTTTAAAGTCTAGAAAACAAAGTGTTTGTCGGTGGAAGTAAATTTAACAATAAAAACTAAGATGGGAGTTAACTAATAGGGTTTGCTGAGGCTCCTGCACGGGTAGTTGAATATAGGAAAGAAAGACAGATGAACAACCCTCTGCTATTACCGCTTTGGTTAGTTTCATCTTCCGTGCTTGAGCCGTCTCAGCCCCATTTCTTCCGATGTTTTACTCCCCAATAAAAAAAAGGGAGGGAAAATTTTGGGTTATTTTTGTTTTTTGAGTGCCAAGTAACTGACTATGCCTATGATGATGGCTATTGCAACTGCTGCTATGATGACTAGGTCTATTGTTAGGTATGCTGGTATTTCTGGAATTTCTGGCATTTCTGGGTATGCTGGAAGCATGTTGATAGTCCTCTGAGCAGCATCGGCAGCAATCTCCTCTGCTGTTGGAACGTCTGGGTATGCTGGAAGCTGGCTGATAGTCTTCTGAGCAATCTCATCAGCGGTTGGAGGCACTGGATATGCTGCTGGAGCTGGGTCTACACCAAACGCAGCTGTTGCTTCTGAAGCGTAGTAGGATTCGGAGCCTTCGAACATCGCAGTGACATGGTACTCGCCGACAACGCTGGGAGTCCACATGTGGCTGAACGTGCCATCTGAATTGCTTGTGACGTAGGTTGAGTACCATTCGCCATTAGGATCAAGAATCTTCAAGAATACTTTAACACCTTCAACGTCTTCTGGACGCGGAAACTGCTTGTACACGTATAGCATCCACTCGCTCATGCTCTCATCAGATACAGCGGGAACACCGTCTGGGAAACGAAATCTTAGATTAGAATCCTCAGTACCCGGTGATATATCAGTCACCCTGCCCCTTATCATTACACTATTTCCCTGTGAAATAACATCGTTTTGAATCCACGCTTCGGTTTGACTTGCACCCCTACCGATAGCATACATGCGTAGGTCGAAGGTATCCATGGTTGCTATTATGCTGTCGCCAATAATTGCTAGTCCTCCCCAGCCAGTTTGACGGAACAAACCATCGGCTCTCCATATTACATCTCCAGTTGTAGCGTTGAGACAAAGGAACGGCGCACCGCGCGGTAACGGCTGATTGCCAGAGTGCTCTGAAGAGCCTACGTAAAGTTTGCCATCAGTAATGAAAGTTATTCCGAGCCACCAATTACTCGAAAATGGGCTTTCAGTGTAGGGGTCGCTTGCCTTGTATGTCCATAGCAAGTCGCCTGTTGTGGCATTATAACAGTATAAGATTCCTGCAACTCCACTAGCGTAGAGCCTGCCATAAGCAATCAGATGAGACGTAAGCATTGTGCCTTCATAGAGGTCCAAATAATACTGTGAATCAGTTGGACCCCAAATCATCTTTCCTGTTTCAAGGCTAATACCGTAATGTTGCCTAAGCTCTTTCGACCATAGAACACCAACTTTGTCTTCTGCACTCGAAGCTGCCCAGCTTATACTTTGGTTGCCTGCAATCCAATCAGAAGGCGGCACCCAAGATTCATTGAATAGCACTCGTCCTTCTTCTCCCTGCTTCAAGCTTAAGCCCCAGACCGCAACGGGACTTGGTACAGTCCCACCCATCATACCGCCGCCAAGGTTCGAACCGATTACTCTGTCGCCAAAAAAGCTCGCTTGGACGCTTCCCTGTAAGTCCGTTGGTATCGTCACATTGAAATCCCATCCCTCCTCTGCTGCTGTAGTGTTCGCTCCCGCATCAAACGTCATTCCGTTGACTACGTTTCCCCAGCTACCGCCGTATTCATAATATCCCGTGGATGATGATTCTATAAATCCAGGCATGCTCCACAGACCCATCCAACCATTCCTTTGATCGACATGTAGTACATAGAGTCCGCCATTGGAATCGCGTAAAGTGGTGCCTGACGGAACATTCTCAATAGTGAACGCCCAGTTTCCAGTGTAGGCGTTAAACGCATACCAAGTTCCTGGCAGATACGTACCTGTCCAAAAATCATAGCCGCCTTCTGTTATCCATAAGTACGCGAAAGCGCCCATGTAGTTGAAGCCTTGATAATATAATAGTTGCGCGAAGTCTATCGTTGCGTTGTCCATGAAAACTTTAGTCCAAAGTTCTTCTCCAGTATGTAGGTCTATGCAGTGATATTCAACTGGCTCAGGGAAGGTGCCCATTGACAATGCGCCAGCCGCATAGGTCGCGTAGTAAAGTCTTCCTGCAATGATAAATCGGCTGCTCCATAAGCCCTCGTATGCGTCTCCTGTTCCGAATCCAACAGCGCCTTGGTTTATTGATTCAGCAAGCCCCACATCTCCTCCAACGAGTCCTCCTATAGCTAGCGGCTTTGTCCACAGTATATGTGCAGTCTCTGGTGCGTATTCGTTGTAAGGAGCGAACCGATTACTTGGATCGTACAGCCAGCTTCCTGCGACCATGTACCATTCTCTAGCTTGTGAGTCTATTGGGCGAGTCCAGTATTCGGTTGGAAGTGGCACGCCAGGATAATCGGATATTGCTTCCTTCTGTACGACAAGCGTCAACTCGTCGCTGTCACTAGCCTTATAAAGCACGTGAGTATCAACGTGCATACCCCACACATTAAATCCAGTAAAGTTGTACCACTGCTCAGGGAAATGCGACTGCAAAACATATTCGCCAACCATATTAGGCGTATAAATATCGCCTGTTCCACCTGTTGAATCGGTTGCGTAAGGTCCTAACGTATCGGTTTCGCCGTCTGGTCTTTCAACTGTTACAGTTATGCCCTCCCAACTTTCAGTAGCGAAATTAAGTGGTTCTGTAATTCCGAAGTGCAGCAGAACTTCTTGTCCAACACCAACAGGATTAGGGTTAGCACCAACGAATGCATAGGTTGTTCTCGTTTCCTGTGCGTTAGTGACTGGTAAAGCAACCAACATAACAGATGCTGTTAACACCAGAATTAAAGCAATAGTAGAAAGTTTTGTTTTACAATATAGTTTTTCCAATTTTTTTATTTCCTTTTTTATTTTTTTATGGAGTTCAGGTTGCCTTCAGCAGCTGAATTGAAAGAGACTAAACGCTAAAGGAAGGGCTAGGAATGAAGTCGAAGAAATCAGGAATTGTTGTTGTGCGGTTGCTACAAGGCAAGGTTCTAATCGTAACTTTTTCCCCTTTTTGATGGCTGTTTATGATGGTGAAGATCGCTGCTGTATGGGCCTTCACTCAACTACGATTATTTACGTTTGACTTTTTGTGTTTATAAGCTTTTGCTACATATACGTTGATTCGGCTTTTAATTGAATTTGGAGCGTATTTTTGAAGGATATAGAAAGATAAGGAATACTTTTATTGTTAATTATAGTATAGTGAGCGGGTTGGTGATGGTTACATGCCAGAAGTTAGGGTCACCTTGACGAAAATTTGAATTCTTTCCTTGATAGGATTGTAGCGTCTGGGCTTTATCCTTCAAAAGCTGAGTTTATGCGATGTGGTATGGTTCATCTCCTCAAAGAACTTAATCTATTAGAAAAGCTCATAAACATTTGAACCCTTTTTTCTTCAGCCTCAGCCAAGATAACCTTGTTGGCATGAAGAGTTAAAAGCGATTTGGATGAGACTTTAGCTAGGAGAACTTGAATTTCAGGGTATGAAAGCTTGTTTACCTTTTATTTACTTACACCTTTCCTTCTCCAACATAGAGAGAAAAATTAAAAGCTGAAAAACTAACCTAAAACATGGAAGTAAATTTAACAATAAAAACTAAGATGGAAGTTAACTAAAATATGGTTCTGCCCGCTAAAATCTTCGAGATCAAAGAAGAAATCAATTTTGGTTTGATAATTCAGAAACTGAAAGACTTCCGTGAAGAAGAAAACTGCGAAAAAAGTGACGGAGAAACAGTGAATCTGGTAACAGAAATTTTGGACCTTAACCTAAAAGAGAATCTGATATCTGGAGTTTTCAGCGCAGATTTTATGCGAGGAAGTTACTACAGACGTAAGTTAATTGAGAACCCTGCTACTGAAGAAGCCACTTTCTGGGTAACCCAATTCAAGAACCGAAACTTCCTGATTGTGGTTGCACCCTCTGTGGCTCGTGGAGTCAAAAAGCTGCTGACGAATCACGTGGCAAACAAGCTCAGCAAGATTCTTTTCATAACGCCAAGAGCGATAGTGGAGACGAAGATTCTCAATGAAACGCTTAAGGAGCTTCATGAGTCAAATCCGCAGGCAACCCGCCTCATATGGTTTGACCAGATTGACATACCCGGAGTGGAGAAGCTTTGTTTAGCTGGATCAGACCTCGTTGACACTCAACTCTACCAAGACTATCTAGCCCATGGGCAGATATGGTACGTAGTTTTTGAGGCACAGAAACGTGGGCTTACAATGGGAATCACACGAAACAGCGTGGTGACACTATTCAGCAAAAGCACCAAAGACGAACTCATCAACTATATCCGTGAAGACCTCTTGACGCTAATCGAGTAAGCTATTTGCAATAAGAAATCTTTTAATCTTTAAACGGAATGTTTTCCCAAATTCTGTCAGTTGCATTTTTGTCAAGAAACTTTGACTAAACTGTTCTAATAGTTAGGACAGGTGTTCTAAACTGTAGACTTATATTTTTGAACGCATAACTTATGTTATGTAATTTAATTAATAGAAAAATTTGAGGAGTAATTATGAAAACAAGGATGCAAGTGACAATCAAGGTCGTATTGCTTTTGTTTTCTCTGGTTTTTTCACTACCGTCCTTTTCGCTACCGTCAATAGTACAGGGATCATCACATGTAGGCGTAACTTGGGGCTCTACTTATCACAACACAACATTTGACCCCGATCCAGATTGGTACTCCACTTATGAAGCACCTGCAATGAACGATACTACCAAATATATCATGAATCTCATTTGGACAGGTCAAGCTGGACCTAACTGGATTGGCAATAATTTCTTTGGCGCTATGACAACAGCAACCAATGTATACCAAGTTTCTGATATTATCCAAGGCAGCGCTGACTACGATTATCTATCAACTTTCCATGTTGGAGATATGTACCCAACA
>Ga0315538_1001349_pt1 | contig 14658 bp, 10 predicted proteins | sample SalMarSW160230MG_2_FD_203834 | JGI IMG/M metagenome (GOLD analysis project Ga0315538, IMG submission 203834) | Salt marsh sediment microbial communities from the Plum Island Ecosystem LTER, Massachusetts, United States - Salt Marsh Sediment SW1601-230 ...
AGATTCGTCCTTAATGTATGCGCCGGGATATTTTGGAAAGCCGCCACAACGCTTACCTCCTCGCCGACCGTATCCTGTGCCATTCTGGCAGCAGATGGCGGATGAGGAGGTTTCGGTTCACGGAAATCCACCCTGGCGGTAGCGTCCACCAGTATTTTTCCCTTTAAATCCTCTTTCAACCCTTCTACAGTTGCCTGATGCGCTCCAGGGGGTACGGTAAGAACACAGATATCAGCATGGCGCGCTGCCTCGTTGTTTTGCATACCACGGATAGTTCCCCCACCCAGTTTTAAATTTAATTCATCAGCTATCGTCTGGGCTTTTTCAGTCTGCCTTGACCCGATGATTACCAAATAACCCGCCTGCGCCCATCGCAAGGCTAAGCCTGGACCTTCATTGCCCGTTCCTCCGAAGATGGCGATCACCGGTTTTGGATAATTTCGCTCGGTCAAATTGTCCCTCCGTCGTCTCTTGAGTAATTGTTGAGATCGAAAAAGTCAATAATTGCAAATGTCTTATTTAAATAATGGTAGGCTAATCAAACTGAGCCTTGTATCTCTGCCATACGCCCGGCGCTAAAGATCTTGCCCTAGCTGTAATGTCTTCTTCATCGAGTTGCAGCAGCTGGCGGTCCTTCATTAACACTTTTCCTGCTACCATCGTGGTGGTGACCATGCTCTCGTGAAAACCAAAAACGATATGCCAAGGCAAGTTTGCCTCAGTGAGTGATGTATATGGATGGTAATCGACCAAGATTATATCTGCCAGGGCTCCAGGGAGCAGCTTCCCCAAAATGGCATCCTGAAAGAACTTTCCAGATAGACAAGCATTGTTGTAAATCCCCATGCGAGCGACATCTGAAGCTGACATGCGCCTCGGATCGTGATGCCAGATTTTTTGCAGCAAGTAGGCTGTCTTCCATTCTTCCCACATCGTGTGGGAGAATCCATCCGTCCCCAAACAGACTTTCACCCCAGCGCGCATCATCGATTCCACTTCAGCAGCACCTACCCCATTATTCATGTTTGAGCGCGGCTGGTGGGTAACCCAGATTCCATTTTCAGAAAGCAAAGCGATTTCTACCGAATCAACATGTACAGCATGGGCAACAATGGTATTCGGCCTCAGAATACCGTGGTGGTCAAGACGATCGACAACCCGCATTCCAGATTTTCCCAGGCTATCATACTCATCCACTTCATGCTCGGCTACATGGATATGAAAACCAACTCCTTCAGGAACAGCCTGGCGGCATTTCTCCAAGGTGCTTTCGCTTAGGGTCAGGCTGGCATGTAACCCGAAGGTCGCCGCTACTCTTCCATCGGCAATTCGCTCGTGCAGGCTCCTTCCGATGAAACGCACGTTTTCATTTATTCCTGCACGCGCCTTCGCTTCTCCATCGCGATCAGTGACCTCGTAACACAATACGGCTCGTAATCCACTCCTATCAACAGCCTCAGCAATCACATCCAGCGAGCCATCGATGGCGTTGGGTGAGGCGTGGTGGTCAATCAATGTGGTTGTGCCATGTTTTATGGCGTCGATGAGCATGACCTGTGCTGAGGCGCTCACATCTTCTAAGGTCAGTGATTTGTCTAGCGGCCACCATAACTTACTGAGTATTTCAGGGAAATCCTTAGGGGCACGGCCGGGAATCGCCAGGCCTCGCGCAAAAGCGCCATAAAAATGCGTATGTGCGCAAATATTTCCGGGCATAACATATTGTCCTTCCGCATCCAGCCGTTCTACTTGGGGATATTTCCGGAGCAGCTCTTCTTGTGGTCCAATTTCCTCGATGTGTGCATTTGATATGTAGACAGCCTGGTGTTCAAGAATCCGGTTAGGCTCCTCCCAAGTGATCAGCGTTCCATTTGTTATCAACATCCCGATTTCTCCATTTTGACCTTCATTACTTTACGAAAATCTACTAAAGGCTGGAACGAAGGTTCTTCAAGTTTCTCTTGTGTCAAGCATTATAGGCATCATCGGATCACACCGATGAGGTTTCTCAGTCAAATACTGCTATCCAGGCTGGATCAGCCAGCGCAGCAAATGCATCCCGTATCTGGCGATCTTTGGTACGTTCGCCAGATAAATTCTCAGGAATATCCTTGAATCCGAAAAACGCGACCTCCGAGGTCTCAGTGCTTGGGCGAGCTTCGCCTTCGATCAAATCACACAAGAACATGATTTTGTAAGCATGGAAGACTTCCATTGGGCTGATCCGATTGGCGTCATACACCCCGACAACCCTTCGGGCTCGCACCCGAAAACCGGCTTCTTCCCAAACCTCTCTTTCTGCAGCTTGCGAAGGAAGTTCTTCTATATCCGCCCATCCACCAGGCATGGTCCAACCACCATCAGAGATCTCCCGCACGAGCAAAAGTTCACCGTTCCGGAAGACCGCTCCGCGCACATCTACTTTTGGGGTAGCGTAGCCTTGTTGAGCAGAGAATATCTGCATTAAACCATCGAAATATAAATTGCTATATTCACTAACGATTTCGGCCGCAATTTCGGTCAGGCGATGGTAACGCTCGCGTTGGTATTCGTCCTTAGCATAATGATATCCCGTCTGGGAAAGCGCTTGGATCTCACGAGCCCACTCCAACCAGCGCGGTAGACGATTATCTGGCATAAAAATTTCCTGAGTCGAACAAGATTTTCCTAACTAAAAAATTAAAGCGGGTTAGACAATTCATCTAAACGCCTGGCGATTTCTTCCTGGTCGACAGGCAAGCGGGTAACCCGCACGCCAACTGCGTTATAAATCGCGTTGGTGATGGCAGGAGTGGTAGGTATGCTCGAAATCTCTCCCACGCCCTTGGCCCCATAAGGTCCATCTGCGGTGGGATATTCCACCACGATTGAAATAATTTCTGGTGTATGCACGATGGACGGTATGCGATAGCGTGCCAAACGATCGGTGATCACTTGGCCTTTTTCAACGATAAAATGTTCAGTTAGAGCATTTCCCAGACCCATCATGACACCGCCTTCGATTTGTCCTTGGAGACCAAGCGGATTGATGGCTTTACCGACATCGTTTGCAGCAATCACTCTTAATACGGACACCTCTCCAGTGCGAGTATCGACTTGCACTTCGGCTGCCTGTGCCGCAAATGAGAAAGCGAAGTGCATATCACCCCCCTCGCCTAAGGGTTTGGTTGGGGGCGCCCAATATTCGTATAAAGCGCGTGCTTCTCTGCCCTCGGATCGCATCTCCGCTACGACCTCACCCAGCGGCAGGGTGTGACCATCAACTTGAGCCAATCCTTCCACAAACCGGATATACTCAGGAGATTGGTCGTATTTTTCAGCCAGAGTGGTAACGATAGCTTGCTGCAAGGCTTGAGCAGCCAGTCGGGCAGCGTTCCCACTCACATAGGTCTGTCGCGAAGCGGTCGTTGGACCACCGTCGGGGGTTAAATCTGTATCCGAAAGGAGCACCCTAACTCTTGATAGCGGTAGCCCAAACTCCTGAGCAACGATCATTTGCAGGACAGTCACCAAGCCCTGTCCGATCTCAGCTGAGGAGGTGCGCACTTCGAGCATCCCATCTGGATACAATTCCACCTCGGCAGAAGCCTTATCGGGTGCGCCGCCACCTAATCCAGTATTCTTATAAGCCAATGCGAAACCCCAGGCTCGCTGGAGATAGGCAGCCCCTTCAACCGCCCTTGAGGTAAACAGCGATCCATTGATCGGGAAGCTATTTTGTCTATGATCTTTTTGCCAACAACGGCGCATCTCAGATTCTACCCGATCAATACACTCCAACAATCCCACACTTTCACGTAAATCCTGACCAGTGTTGGTTATACTCCCCAGCTTTAGCCCATTCATCCGGCGCAGTTCGATAGGATCTACCCCTAATGTCTCTGCCAATTCGTCCATGATGCTCTCAATTGCAAAACAAGATTGTGTTACTCCAAACCCTCGGAAAGCGCCAGCTGGGGGGTTGTTGGTATACATGGCATAGCAATCTGCTTTCGCATGGGGCACTTCATAGGATCCTGACGAGTGGGTTGTGGCACGCGTCATCACTTTTTCACCCAAGGAGGCGTATGCTCCTGTATCTCCGTATAATTCAGTCTCTATGGCAGTCAGCTGCCCGTTATTCCGGGCACCTACCTTGACGCGAATTTGAGTCGCGTGTCGCTTCGGGTGTACCATAAAGCTCTCGTGCCGGTCAAAAAGTAATTTCACTGGACGACCGGTAGCCTGTGCTAATAGGGCGGCGTGTATCTGCCCGGCGATATCCTCCTTGCCACCAAAGCCACCCCCAATCATCATCCCAATCACACGCACCCGTTCTTCAAGCCAGCCAAGCACCCGGGCGACCTGGTTGCGGTCGGCATAAGGAATCTGCGAACCTACATAGATTTCCATTCTCCCATCAGTAGTCGTCCGGGCAATGCTGCACTCGGGCTCGATGAAGGCCTGTTCGGTGATAGCGGTGGAGAAGGATCTTTCCAAGGTAACATTAGCCTCAGCAAATCCACGCTCCACATCTCCCTTACGAACTTTGATATGTTTGAGTAAATTTCCAGTCTCATGCAGACTAATTGCGTCAGATTGGTGAGCTTGACGTGGGTTATCGATTACCGGTAAAACCTCAAATTCAACCTCCATCAAGTCTAGGGCGTGCCCGGCTATTTCTCGGCTTTCTGCTGCAACCAGAGCTACTGCATCCCCACTATAGCGGACGCGTTCGCCAATACCTATAAGAACTGGCCAATCATGAATTACCAACCCGTGGTTTTTCTCACCAGGTATATCGTTCGCGGTCAACACTGATACAACCCCAGGCAACCGGCGCGCTTTTTCCACGTCGATCTTTTTTATAAAAGCATGGGGCACCCCTGCACGCTTGACCCGGGCCTGCAACATCCCTTCAAACTTTAAATCATCGCTAAACAGTGCTTCACCTCTGACTTTTGCAGATGCATCGGGTCGAATTTGAAGTGTGCCTACCACCTCCAAAGGTACCTGAGAAGTCGATAAGTGAAGGTCTTCAAGCGGATCACCGGTGCGCAAGCAATGAGCGCTGGCTTTAATCGCATTTATTATGCTCGGGTATCCTCCACAGCGACAGAGTGTGTCTTTGAGAGCTACCCGGATATCCTCATCACTGGGATGTGGATTCTTTTGTAGAAGAGCATATGCCGTCATAATCTGTCCAGGGATGCAGAATCCGCACTGCACAGCTCCATACTTGACAAATGCCTGCTGTAAGATGCTCAATGGCTTTGTAACCAACCCTTCAGCACTTTCTATCTCGGAATGGTAGTCTAGAGCCAATCCTTCTATAGTTAATATTTCCTTTCCTTCGGCGCGGCTGGCAGGATACACACAAGCTAATACCGGGTCACCATTGACCAGCACGGTGCAGGACCCGCATTCAGCCTCGTTGCAACCGATTTTCGTGCCGATCAAGCCCAGTCGTTCCCGCAAAAGGTCAGAAAGCATTTCCCCGGCTTGAGGGGCGATTGTGATCCATTCACTGTTAATTGTAAATTCCATCTTAATCACCTCAAAAATCTAGGCACCATTCACTACCAACAGAAACCAACCTCAAGAATATATTTCTACACCGTTTGGAAAGTACGTTGCCATACAAGAGAAATCGCTTGATCAAACAATACTTTCGAAAGACGCTGCCTGTACTCAGTGGAAGCGCGGTGAGGGCTGCTACGGAAGTGAGCCTCTTGCAATAAAGCTTTCAGAGCCACATCCAATAAATCTTGGTTCAATGGATTACCCCGCAATACCTCTTCGCTATGTCTGGCGCGCTTTGGTGTTGGCCCACTCGGTCCTACCGCCAAGCGGATATCGCCGATGATGCTTCCATAGTGATCGTCTTCGTTTCGCTGCAACCAGACCGCCAGATTTAATATCGGCAATGCCACCCCTTGAGGACGCATCACTCGTTGGAAAACCGAAGCCTTTCGTGGACCAATCAAGGGGAGAGAAAAGCCTAGGATCAGCTCTTTACTTGGGTCGAGAGTGGACTTTCCCGGACCGCTGAAAAGATCCTCAAGGTTTATGAGGCGCTGACCCTCTAATGAGACGACCTGGGCCTGCGCCTCTAAAGCGAGTAAGGCGATCGTGCCATCCGCGGCCGGTAAGGCATGCGCAACGTTGCCCCCTAATGTGGCAACATTGCGGACCTGAGGTCCACCGATCAACTCACAGGCCTCAATGAGAGCTCTGGCATGTTGCCATACCAATTGAGAAGCAATAATCTGGCTTAATGGTGCAGCTGCCCCGATAAACAGGCGGTTCTGGCGCTCCTCAATGATGGTTAGATCGGGAATTGAGCATATATCCACCAAGGTATCAACTGCAGGATAGCGACCTTGCTGAAGGTCGAGCAATAAGTCAGTTCCCCCAGCAATTAACCTAGCTGGACCACACGCGCCAGATAGCGCTCGAAGAGCTTCTTCAACAGAATGAACGAGGTGATATTTTTTCCAGAGAGACATGGATCGGCGTCTGATGATTGATTGGATCAGCCTGCCCGACTGAAAAAGAACACTCAGGACGGCGGCACTTTTCGTCGGGTAAATGGCCCGACGCCGCCGCAGGTCTAGCCCGCGACGACCGCCGATCCACCATAATTATTTTAACACATAAGCAAAGCCAGAGCCGGGTATAATTTACCAGAGGGGTAGTTGAGCGTATGACTTGCCCATTTCTAACTCAAAAAAACTTGGAATGTCTGGTCATAACCAATTTCAACCTCAAATCAAGGAAACCATAAGGAGATATTAATGAGCGATCCGAAATCAACTGCTCTGGAATACGCCAAGAGTCATCGCCAGGATTTTTTGAACGAATTAATCGAGTTCCTTACGATTCCATCCATATCCACAGACCCTGACCATAAATCCGATATGCAACGTGCGGCTGAATGGGTCGCCAACCAACTTAAAGATTTGGGGATGAGTGATGTTCAAATCTACCCCACTCCCGGTCATCCAGTTGTTTATGGCAGATCGATAAGCGCAGGTCCAAACGCTTCAACAGTCCTGATTTATGGCCATTATGATGTCCAGCCACCCGAGCCCTTGGATCTATGGAAAAGCCCTCCCTTTAAAGCCGCTGTAAGGCAAGAGAATTTATACGGACGAGGCGCCACGGATATGAAAGGGCAGGTTATGGCAGCCCTTAAAGCTATAGAGGCGATTGTGCGTAATGGGAACCTGCCCGTCAATGTGAAATTCCTTATCGAAGGCGAAGAAGAGATCGGCTCACCACATTTGGCTGATTTTATCGCCGCCCATAAAAAACTTCTTTCCAGCGATTTTGCCTTAAATCCCGATACCGGATTGATCACCGCTGACCTGCCTACCATCACCTACGCTTTACGAGGATTAGCTTACTTTGAATTACGCCTGTACGGTCCAGATCATGATCTCCATTCTGGGACTTATGGAGGCGTAGTGCATAATCCAGCTCAAGCTCTTTGTGAATTAATCGCCGGCATGCACGATGAACAAGGGCGGGTGACCCTTCCTGGATTTTATGATCAAGTACGGTCTTTAGACGAAGAAGAACAAGCCGAACTGGCAAGATTACCCATGGATGAAGCTTTCTATCTCGATCAAACTCGAGCTCCAGCCTTATGGGGCGAAGCTGGTTACACCCCAGTTGAACGTACCGGAGCGCGTCCGACTCTGGAAGTCAACGGTCTCTTCTCAGGATTCACCGGTGAGGGTTCGAAGACCGTGCTACCTGCCTGGGCGATGGCTAAGATCTCAACCCGCTTAGTTCCCGACCAGGACCCGGAGGAAGTATTCGATCAGTTAAAGCGTTATCTGCAAGCCAATGCCCCCAAGACGGTTCGATACGAAGTTATCAATTTGGTTGGTAGTCCGGCCTCGATATCCGATCGCCACTCGCAAGGTGTCGAAGCGATGGCGCGGGCGATGGAATCGGTATGGGGAAAACCTCCGGTCTTCAAACGCGAAGGCGGTACTGTCCCAGTTGTAAGCCAGCTGCAGGAAATTCTGGGCATCGAGTCGGTAAATAGTGGTTTTTCATTGCAAGAAGACAATATGCACAGTCCTAATGAAAAACTTCATTTACCCACATGGTACCGGGGTATTGACACGTATATTAATTTCTTCTACAACCTGGGGTCTTGATTCAAAATTTGGTACTTGATGTTCTTCTTTATTGTTATAGTAAGAGGTGAAAAGAAATCAAAGATGAAAGATTTAAAACTTCCCGCTTATGGCGGTCAGGCTGTTATTGAAGGCGTGATGATGCGGGGTAAGCGATCCATGGCAGTTGCCATGCGCGCACCTGAGGGTAAAATCGTCCTTCACCAAGAACCTTTAGGAGCGATTTATAAAAGTCGCCTTGCAAATATCCCATTTTTACGCGGTGTGGTAATGCTCTGGGACGCTTTGGGATTAGGGATGCGCTCCCTGACCATTTCCGCCAATATCCAGACTGGAGAGGACGAAAAAATCGAAGGTCCCGTCTACTATCTGACGATCTTTATCTCATTATCCTTCGCCATCGCCTTATTCTTCCTGATCCCAGCGATCACCGGTCAGCTCTTTGAGAGGTACTTTAATTGGAGCGCCTGGTGGGGCAATCTTGTTGAAGGGCTGGTCAGGCTTGTGTTCTTACTGGCATATATTGGGGGAATTGGCAGGATCGATGAAATAAAAAGGGTCTTTGCTTATCACGGTGCTGAACATAAGACTATTAACGCCTTTGAATCCGGGGCAGAATTAACCCCAGAAAGCGTTGCTCGTTTTTCATTAGAACATCCCAGCTGTGGAACCGCCTTTCTGCTCACTTTAGTGGTGCTCTCGGTGCTCCTTTTCGGATTGTTGGGGCCCTTACCTTGGTCATGGCGTCTTATCAGTCGTATCCTCTTGCTGCCTGTCCTGGCTGGTTTGGCTTATGAATATATTCGCTGGACATCTAATCATCTAGATTCGCCTTTAGTACGCCTGATCGTTAAGCCAAACCTAGCATTGCAACGTATGACCACCCGCCAACCCAGCCTGGACATGCTTGAGGTCTCCATCGCAGCTTTCAACGCCATGCGATCTGGAGAAAAGGAAATCATCGCATAGAAAAATTCACCCTACCCAGCACAATAAAGATACCCATGCGCCGAAAAGCTCTTATCGCCGGTGGATTATTTGGGACGTTATCGTGTGTCTTAATTTCCTTCCTGATAATCAGCGCGGCTTGGATCAGGTTCAACCCTCGCCTCCAATCCTCCCCCGTTAGCCAGCAACTGATTCCAGGTATTACCTATCAAAAGGAAACCAGGCAAGCTCCTCGCCCCATGGTTATTCATATCATCACGATCACCCTGCGGGAGAAGGGTATTTCATTTCTCGTCACACCAGGCAATCCAGAGGACGAACTACCTGTTGAAGCACGCACCACCTCTAAGTTCCTTGATGATTTCAATCTACAACTGGCTGTAAACGGTGATGGTTTCACGCCGTGGTATTCAAACAACCTGCTGGATTATTATCCTCACTCAGGTGATCCAGTAAATCCCATCGGTTTTGCAGCATCTCAAGGATTGGTTTATTCCCAATCTACGGACGATGAGCCGGTGCTTTATATTTCCAGAACGAACCGGGCTCGCTTTAATAACCCCATCGGGGGTATATTTAACGCGATCTCAGGAAACCTAATGCTGCTTAGAAACGGTCAGCGCTCTTCAAGTTTGGATAATGAACCACAACCGCGCACAGCCATTGCTCTTGATAAAAAGTCCCGGCAGTTGATCTTGGTTGTCGTGGATGGCCGCCAAACGGGTTATAGTGAAGGTGCTACCTTGGATGAACTCGTCGATATCCTCATTGCCCATGGAGCATACAATGCCATGAATTTAGATGGCGGAGGATCGTCCACAATTGTCATGGAAGGAGTAAACGGCAAGCCCATCTTGCTTAATTCCCCCATTAACAACGGTATCCCTGGTCAAGAACGACCTGTAGCCAATCACTTGGGTGTTTTTTATCGCTCTGACGGGTGATAAGATTCGAAGCCAAGATAGGTAGAGTTCAGAAAGAGATGATCTTCTAATTGCCCAAAATCTGAACTACCAATTCTCGCCGACGTGGGCGAATATCAAAGTCCACCAAAATGACTTGCTGCCATGTTCCTAGCGTTAACCTGCCATCGACAATGGGTATTGTGATGGAAGGTCCCAATAAGGAAGCCCGCACATGGCTGTGTCCATTGCCATCACCCCATCTGGCATTATGTGCGTACGGGCGGCTTGGATCGATAATTTCGTCAAATAAACGACGTAGATCGCTCAGCGCGCCCGATTCATATTCGATTGTCGTAAGTGCACTTGTTGAGGAAGGTGTAAAAATTGTCACGATCCCATCGCGGATACCGCAGTCTTTCAACAAATTTCGAATCTGATCGGTGATATCATGGGTATCAGCGTTTCCATTGGTATTTACCAAGATTGACTTTGTACTGGTTATCATTGTGTTGGTCACCTCCCAGTCCCTCTATCGATTAACATCTGCCATCCCTCTATATCGGGCATATTATACAACCACGAATCGGGAAACTTGCATCAAGCACCTCATAATTGACCCAGCCCCTCATTTGATATAGACTCTTCTCAGAAACACCGTAAACGACCACATAAACTAAAATGGCAATCGATCTTGCACTTTACCGGCGTCAGGTCCGGATATCAACTGATCCCCTGGTCAGGCTTTCAGCGATTGATATCTCCCCTGATCGTCCCAATCACACCATCCTCTTTTTACATGGTTATGGTGGCCAAGCCCATCAATGGCAGTTTCAATTACAAGAATTCTCATTTTCAAACCGCGTTATCGCACTTGATCTCCGCGGTCACGGCAGATCTGACAAACCCAGTAGCGGTTATTCTATGGCATCTATCCAGAGGGATCTCGAAATCGCCCTTCAAGAATTGGCAGTGGCTGATCGCTTTGTCCTGGTTGGCCATTCCTTCGGTGGGGCGGTTGCCACCGAGTTTGCTGTCGCTCATCACGATCGGGTCTCCCAACTAATCCTGATTGCAACAGCAGGCGAGTTTAGACTAAACCCTCTCTACCGCTTCTTGCTTCAATTGCCCTTGCCCATGCTGCGCTCGATCAGCATACTCGTGCGCGGTTGGTTATCTGCGCCACCCCACGTAATGCACGCCTGGTACCATCAAAATCTCATAACCTGGAATGGATGGAGCCTCTTTCGCAGCCTTGAAGTGCCTACCATGGTCATTCGAGGTCACCTTGACATCGTCTTTGCAGAACCATTGTTCGAGGAAGTCGCCCGTGCTATCCCCGGTGCGGAAGAAATTGACGTTGGGGCATCCGGTCATCTGGTGATGTTGGAAAGGCGCGAAGCTGTCAACCGCGCCATCCAACGTAGTTTGGATCGCACCCAGGGTACTTGGCGTGATGAGTCCCTCACATCCCCAACCAATCTTCAGGAATCTCTGATCAACGAACGACCCTGGTTGAATAATTATGACGAGGGCGTTCCATTTACCATCGCTATCCCGCCTATCCCCCTGCACTACTTCTTGCGTTCCACTGCCCATCGCTTCCCACGTCATACCGCGATCATTTTCGAAGGAAATCGCATTACTTACCGTCGCCTGATCCAGGAAATTTACCGCTTTGCCAATGCCCTGCGCTCTCTGGGAGTGGACCGCGGCGACCGTGTGATGCTGCTGCTGCCCAACTCACCTCAAATGGTGATCGCATTCTACGGCGCTCTAGAAGCAGGTGCGATTGCTGTCTTCACCCTACCTTCCACTGACCCTGAAAACCTTATCCACCAATTACAGGAAACCGGCTCGCGGGTTCTGGTCACATTGACCGAGTTCGATAATACCGTTCAAAAGATTAAAACCGCCTTGGCAAGCGTGGGATCATCTCCTCTCGAACATGTTATCTTTACTCGTCTCAGTGATTACATGCCGTTCTCCAGACAACTAAGGCTGGCTCTTTCTCGGAGAAAAAGTAAACAGCCTCAACAGGACATGCCTACCGAAGTCAACACACATAACTTTAACCGCCTGCTTTCTGCCCACAGTTGGAAGTCACCAGAGATCCCCACCACTTCCAACGATCTTGCAGCTATCCATTATACCGGCGGTACCACTGCGGATCCTAAAGGAGTGATGCTGACCCATCGCAATCTGGTAGCAAATGCCCTGCAAACCCGCCATTGGATGCCCACTGCTCAAGAAGGAAAAGAACGGTTTCTTTCCATTTTGCCCTTCTCCCATAGCTACGGTTTGACCGCCGCGCTTAACGTCCCTTTCACATTGGGAGCTACACTGATTGTCAAATCAGATTTTGAGGTCCTTGAGGTTTTAAAGACCATTAAACGCTACCATCCGACCATTTTCCCCGGAGTGCCACGTATGTACCTGGCCATTAAGGATTTTCCAGGCGTCCGAAAATTCGGCGTCAGCTCAATTAAAGCTTGTATCAGTGGATCTGCTCCCTTGCCTGTTGAAGTACAGGAATCTTTCGAGAAGCTCACCCGTGGCAGGCTTGTTGAAGGCTATGGTCTGACCGAAGCCAGCCCGATTACGCACGCCAATCCCCTCGAAGGAAAACGGAAAGTAGGCAGCATCGGGATGCCTCTGCCTTCAACCGAAGCTCGAGTAGTTGACTTAATAGGAGGGAAGAAAGAAGTCACTATCGGTCAAATCGGAGAACTTGCCGTCCGTGGTCCCCAGACAATGCTTGGATATTGGAAAGCTCCAAGAGAAACTGAACAGGCACTCGATTCAGATGGGTGGTTATTGACCGGGGATATCGCCCAGATGGATGCTGAAGGCTACTTCCGAATCATCGCTCGGAAAGTTGATTTATGGTATCCCGATAAACCCGACAAACCGGCTTTCCCGCGCGATGTAGAAGAAGTTTTATATGAAATCCCTCAAATCCAGGAGGTTGCTGTCGTCGCCATCGCAAACCAACCGATTGCTTTCGTAATCGCCCAAAAAGAACGTCCGAATCCAGACTCCATAATCGCATTTTGCAGACGCCGCCTTCCGCCAAATTTAGTGCCACGTTTTGTAATTTTTGTCGAGGATTTCCCTCGCACATTTATCGGTAAGGTAATCCGGCGCGAGCTCGCCAAGCGCTACGAGCAGCGCCTGGAGACGCCCACAACTAATCAATCTTAACCATATGCCAGTTTCATCAGATTTAAATTATCTTATCCAGGGGGATGGCCTGCCGGTGATATTAATCCACGGTATAGCTGCCTCAATGTATGATTGGATGTCCCTGGCATCTGAACTTGTCCATAATGGATACCAGGCGATTTCCCTGGATTTGTTAGGTCATGGTGATAGCCCTAAACCAGATGATCCCGATTTGTATCGCTTCGAAAACATCAACAAACAAACCTCTCAATGGATCTCTTCCTTAAAATTAACGATACCTCCGTTTTTGATTGGTCATTCATTAGGGGGCTTATTATGTCTTACATATGGTATTGAACATCAGGATGAAGTCCAAGGTATAGTCTTGGTTGACCCTTTTTATCACAGCGCGCAACTCTCTCCAATCGTACGCATGGTCAATCATCGACCCGAGATCTGGGGAAAAGCTATGGAGGTGGCACCCACCTGGTTAATCCACGCTTTTGCAGGATGGGAAATTAAAGCCAGCCATAAAATCTCTGATTCATACCGCCAGCAAATTGCTGAGGATTACAAGCGCGCCTCCCCTCACATACTGCAAATCCCTAAAACTGTCCCAGACCTTGAAGAGCAACTTTCAAGAATAGACATTCCTGTATTGGTTATCTGGGGGGAAGATGATCTAACTCTTAATCCCAAGTCCTTCCCAGCCCTTGTCGATAGCTTGCCACAAGCCATTGGTCGGGGTATACCAAATTGTGGGCATCAGCCACATTTAAGCAAACCGGATTTATTCAACCGTCTGATTATGGATTTCATTGCGAATTATTCGGTCAAATCCAGCCTTTGACAACTCCACAAGCTGGAAGGCGTTTAGGTTTGATATCGCGGATTTCGCTTGAGGTCTCATTCTTATTAGGAGTTTAAGAGGCATCGTTACTAAATTTCCTAAGATTGCAGGTTCATACTATAAAGTGGTCAGTTCGGGGGATGATTGAACTCGCCCGAGTTTCGGGAATATTTTTCCATGTTATACTTGCATTCGCATGTTATTCTCCCAATTATCACCGACAAAGGTAAATTAACTTTTATTCACACAACCCTTTAGAACATTTGGGAATCAATGCCCTCTGTAAAATTCCTTGGAAATTATGAAAATTTGGCGAAGATCTGCGATTTCGTCACCCTAGCAGCTAAAGAAGCTGGATTGGGTGAAAAAGCGATCTATGCCGTGCAATTAGCTGTTGATGAAGCTTGTTCAAATATCATTGAGCATGCTTATGGGGGTGAAGGTTTAGGGGACATCCAATGTACTTGCGAGACCACAAAAGATAGGTTTTCTATAATCTTACGAGATCAAGGCCAACCTTTTGTTCCCCTGAGCGTTCCTGAACCAGACCTGAACGCTCCCCTGGATGAAATCAAACCACGCGGAGCAGGCTTATTCTTGATGCATAAATTAATGGATAAGGTCCATTTTGATTTTTCTGAGGATGCCGGAAATGTCCTTA
>Ga0315538_1001353_pt1 | contig 14643 bp, 10 predicted proteins | sample SalMarSW160230MG_2_FD_203834 | JGI IMG/M metagenome (GOLD analysis project Ga0315538, IMG submission 203834) | Salt marsh sediment microbial communities from the Plum Island Ecosystem LTER, Massachusetts, United States - Salt Marsh Sediment SW1601-230 ...
TAAAATCACATCCGTTCAGGCTCAGGCGAGGCTTATTAAAAGGTCGGGTACCAGGTAAAAAAGGAAAAAGATAGTACACTTATAAATAAAAGAAATATCAATCGCTTACATTCATATCAATTAAAATCACATCCGTTCAGGCTCAGGCGAGGCTTATTAAAAGGTCAGGTACCAGGTAAAAAAGGAAAAAGATAGTACACTTACAAATAAAAGAAACATCAATCACTTACATTCATATCAGTTAAAATCACATCCGTTAAGGCTCAGGCGAGGCTTATTAAAAGGTCAGGTACCAGGTAAAAAAGGAAAAAGATAGTACACTTATAAATAAAATAAAAATCAATCACTTACATTCATATCAATTAAAATCACATCCGTTCAGGCTCAGGCGAGGCTTATTAAAAGGTCAGGTACCAGGTAAAAAAGGAAAAAGATAGTACACTTATAAATAAAATAAAAATCAATCACTTACATTCATATCAGTTAAAATCACATCCGTTCAGGCTCAGGCGAGGCTTATTAAAAGGTCAGGTACCAGGTAAAAAAGGAAAAAGATAGTACACTTACAAATAAAAGAAATATCAATCACTTACATTCATATCAGTTAAAATCACATCCGTTCAGGCTCAGGCGAGGCTTATTAAAAGGTCAGGTACCAGGTAAAAAAGGAAAAAGATAGTACACTTATAAATAAAATAAAAATCAATCACTTACATTCATATCAATTAAAATCACATCCGTTCAGGCTCAGGCGAGGCTTATTAAAAGGTCAGGTACCAGGTTAAATATTAAAATCAATAAGTTAAAAAAGGAAAAAGATAGTACACTTATAAATAAAAGAAATATCAATCACTTACATTCATATCAATTAAAATCACATCCGTTCAGGCTCAGGCGAGGCTTATTATTAGGTCAGGTATCGGGTTAAATATTAAAATCAATAAGTAAAAAAAGGAAAAAGATAGTACACTTATAAATAAAAGAAATATCAATCACTTACATTCATATCAATTAAAATCACATCCGTTCAGGCTCAGGCGAGGCTTATTATTAAGTCAGTAATATTTTTTATTTTTTATTTTTTTTCGTTTTTTTCTTTTATTTCTAAAATCATCACCCCGCAGTTACTTTTGAGGTTTTCCTCTTTCTGTGCCCGCCCCCAGCCCCCCGCCGCACCAAGCAAGCGCCCTACACTCCTCCGCTCAGGTTAAAGGCTAAAGATTGCCACCTCGCAAGCCAAATTTGCATTATCATAATGTAAATTATACAACATTCTCCCTGCTTCCAGGTTGCGTGCTTCGTTTTGCTATCCGCACAAAATGCCAATTGCATGAGAGCTTCGTTCCTCAGCACACATGCACTTGGCATTTTTTCTGCATTCCGCACACTTCGCACTCCACCTTCCATCACCCCACCACTGCCAGCCCTATGCCCCACTTCAGTCGTTCGTTCCTCACTCCGCTCACTCACTCACAGCCCTTCTCATTTAACCCTCGCTTGAATGCCAGTATAATTGACATTATGATAAGCAACCCGCAAGGTTAAAGTTATTGCCATCGCTCACGTGTAGGGCGCTTGCTTGGTGCGGCGGGGGGTGCTTTGTCGGGGGGGTGTTGTGTATCGGGCGGGTGGTTCGTCAGTTCTTTTTCCAGGCTCTGTGCTCCGCCCTCTTTTGCGAGCTCCGGGCTTCGCCCTCCGCTCGCATCTCTTTTTTGTTAATCCAAATTTTTAAAACTTAATTTAAAGCTCATATTTGAACGATCTTAGTTTAAGTTGATAATTATGTACTTTTCAGCCCTAAAGGTTTATTATATGTTGTGTAGTGACCAAAATTTTTAATATATTTGCCTATTATTTAACTAAAATTATTAACCAATGTCTAAATTTGAGAAAATTATTAACTGGGTTATAACTATCGCAACGGCTATTCTCGTTGCTGTTCAGTATATTATCGCTCATATCCAGACATTTAATTATTAATGTTACTATGAAAACCAAATTTGGTGCTATTATTGTCGACGGTCGAGGCAAGTTAGGTGGCCACGTTGCCTCAAAAAACCGTTCAGGGTCTTACCTTCGTACTAAGGTTACACCTATTAATCCTCAAACGTCTGCTCAGTCAACTATTCGTAACCGTCTCGGCGGTATATCGTCCGGCTGGCGTGCGTTGACACCCGCGCAGTTGCTGGCTTGGAACGGTGCGGCATCTGACTTTGCGAAAACCAACGTCTTCGGTGACTCTATTAAACCCTCTGGTTTTAATCTTTATCAGACGCTTAATAATAACCTTATCATGTGTGGTGAGGCTGCTATTCCTTCTCCTCCGGTTCCTGTTTCAGTTGATTCATTCACTTCAATCGTCTTAACGGTTGAGGATGCTACTGATGAGGAACTTTTTAGCCTTGCAATCACTCCTGCGGTTGAGGATGATCATTTAGTTAAGGTTTATGCTACTGCCCCAATGTCGGCAGGTAAGTCATTTGTAAAGTCAGAATTTCGTCTTATTGGCATTATGCCTAACAGCCAAACCTCGCCCTGGGATGGAACTACGGCTTATCAAGCTGTTTTTGGTTCCACCGGCGAAGTTGGTCAAAAAATTTTCTGTAAAGTCATTCAGGTCGAAGGATCAACCGGCATCGCTGGTATTCCCCTGAGTTGCTCTTCTGTTGTTGTTGCAAGTGCTGCGTAATTGCAGTTTCTTGCTCTTATTCATTTTTTTTATCAGTATATAATCACCCCGCTTCGGCGGGGTTCACTCCTTCTCAGTTATGGCACGTGTAAAGTTCAGTTCAATTATTTCGGATGTGTCCGGGTCTGTTGGCCAAGTCACTTTTCAACGGTTTTATGGCGGTTCCATGATTCGCAACAAGCCAATTCCTCGCGGATCCATAACAGAATTTCAGCAATCATCTCGCAATTTGATTGTTCAGGTTCAGGCGGCCTGGTCTGGTTTAGGTTCTGCAAAGCAACAAGCCTGGTCGAATTTTCTTTCTTATTTTCCGCAATATCAGTCCCGTGCAAAAAAAGTTCTGCTTTCTGGGTATCAGCTTTTTTTGAAATATAATTTATTGCGGCTTCATGCCGGTCTGTCAATCCTCACGTCAATTTCGTATACCCCTCTCACTTTTCAAATCCCTGATTATGAGTTAACTTTAGATGGCACAGATATGTATTTCGTTTTTGACAGTGCTTTTAATCCTGCTGTCAGTAATTTGCTTATTAAAATATCTCCGGTCCGTCTTAATCCAACCCTCACGCTTCGTCCTCGTATGCGGGTCGTCCAGGTTCAATCTTATCAATCCGGTAACACGGCCTGGTATGTTGATCAATCTTATCTTGCTAAATTTGGAGTACTTCCCTCAATTGATGACCAGGTTCTGTTATCGTTTACTCACTTCTCAGCTCTGTGCCCGATAATCTACGCTCCAATTATTTCGGTAATATCAATTTATGAAGCTTAATTATGGCAAAAGTTGATTACAGTGCAGAAATTAACGAGCTCACGGGCTCAGTAGGCGGCACTTGCTTTCAGCGCAATGCGTCCGGCACAATTTCCCGGCTGAAAAATATCAGGCGAGGTCGATCTACAGCCAAACGCCAAGCGTCTAATATTTTGCTTAATTCAATCGTTGCTATATGGACGCGCTTGCCGTTAACTTATCAGCTAGCTTGGAATGACTGGGCGGCGCTTTATACTAAGTTTAATTATCACGGGTCCGAAAAAACATTAACCGGCTTTAACTGGTTTGTCTCAATTAATTGCAATCGTTCAATTACCGGCCAGGTGCTTCTTACTGCTCCTCCAACTTATGCAACTCCGGGCGTCGTTCCTGAGTTTAGTCTTGATATTGATGACGGGGGTATCGAAGTTGAATGGTCGTCATTTCCTGCAGAAGCGGATTACTATCTATTTATTTTCGCTACTCCGCCTATTTTTAGCCAATCAATTAAAAATCGTAATAAAATCAAGCTTCTTGGTTCTTTCAATCCTAACGGTGCTCATTATATAGACTTAACAAGTTCGTGGGAAGCTGCTTTCAATATCACCTGGCCTTCAACTTCCGTTTCCAATTCTTTTTATATTTTAATTTCTATGGCCGCAGTTGACAAGGTTACGGGAATCTCCGGCCAGTTTACTTCCGTTATTAAACCAATTGTTTTTTAATTTAATTCCCCGGACCTAGATCTGTATAATCAACACTCTACCTAACTAACAACACCCATAAGTATATATCTTAGGTACATGACTAACACTCATTGTGCTGTCTTTTACGTCACAATCAATCAATCAATTCTGATTATTTACACGTTTTATTTTAATTTATATTATTCTTTATTCTTTGTTTTTATTTAGTTTTTATACCGTTGTTATAAAATTGTTATTCAATAGATTTACTCCGATTTGTAATTTTTTTTTTATGTTGTACAACATATTTCCTTGACTTTTGTATTTTTTATACTTAATATTGACTTACCAACCGAAGCGTAACCGGCTCTGCTGAGGAGCAACCGGCCAGGAATAGGGCGGTAACGAATATTTTTTTTATTTTATTGTTAGTTTCTAAAATCTTATTTTCTGCCGGTCTAAGTTCTGAATAGTTCTTATGTACCGGCCTTCTCTTTTAATATCGTTTATGTGTTAATTAAATAATAATATTTGTTGAATATGCCTAAAAAACCTTTTTTAAAATATTAACTAAATATTTACATTATGACTGATCAAAAAAAAGAGATTACCCCTCAGGACTTTTTAAACGATAGTATCGGATCGTTTAAATTCCATAATGTTACAAAGGAAAATCAAGGCCATATAATTGGCGAACTCATGGACATTCGTAAATGCATGCGAATTTTAAACTCAATGAATAAAATTAAAGTTGTCAGTTCAGACCAGCAAATTCATTTGAGTTTAGAGAGATTAATTTCAAGAATTAATAATCTGATCAATGTTCTTGCTAAGTCTGTTTGATGAATTTTTGCAGATGGTAGGCCGTCGCTATATTGGTTTATCATCTGCATCAAGAACTCAAATTTTTTTTATTATTATTAATCTAACTTAAATTACTTTCACTATGATTCACTTTGAAATTGACGAATTGGTTCTGAATATGGCTATTGAAAAATACGGCCAGGATAAACAATTAATGTTATTGCTTGAAGAAACAACAGAGTTAATGAATGCTTTAGTTATATATATCAGATTTAAGGACTCTAATCCCTTACCTCCTTCTTTTTTATATGCTGAAATTGCTGACCTTCTTATTATGATTAATCAGTTTCTGTTGATTTTTCCAAACTACACTATTCAGGATTACATTACTTTCAAAATTAATAGACTTAAATCAAAACTTATTTAATCATGAGCAAACAAACTTATTCTATCGAATGGACAACTAACGCCGGTATTTACCGACAGAAGTTTTTTCCTAATCTTTGTAAACTGAAGCAGTTTGAGCAAAAAGAAATGAAATTCATCGAGTTACCTCGTAAATATTTCATTTTCGATGGTACTAAAAAAGAGGAATTTATCTACCATGGGACCCTATTGATGACTAAATCGTTTATTTTATCATTGCTTAATAAATTTTAAGATTTTTTTTTATGCTACCAAGAAACCCAAATAACCGACATTACTGTTTTTGGTGTAACACCAAGCAATATGAAAAAAACATGACAACCTTCTTCGACGGCAAAACTGATCACTTTGTTTGTGCTGCCGGTTCTGAGTGTGCGGACAATCACGCAACCTCTGTATATGTTGATCTTTTGCGCTTTTTGTCCGCTTTACCGGACAGTAGCCCTTATAAAACTTACTAATTATTTTTTAATAAGCATTAATTAATTTTATACTTAATTATTATTTTTAAAAGTTATGTACTTCGACGAGCCCAGCGTAATAAGCATCCCGATGCTATCAGTTCATCCTGATAGAGTTAATATTTATAACGATTCGGTCAGGCTTAAACCTCGCAAGTGGCCTCGCCCCGAAAAAGTAAAAATGCCGATTTCTAAATTTCATAATAACAAGGTGTCTGACCAGGCACGAAGAAAAGTGGTTAAGGCAATAGATTATTTAGTTTTCTTAGCTACTGATAAAAAGTTGCCTGCAACAGCCCATGGCCGTAATCTTAATTTTAAAATTTCGTTTATAACACTTACTTTGTCAAGCGAACAAAAACATTCAGATAATGAAATCAAAGAAAAACTCCTTAACCATTTTTTTATCGAAGCGAAAAAAAAGTGGAATGTCAAAAACTACTTATGGAAAGCAGAAAAACAGGTCAACGGCAATATACACTTTCATATATTGTCGGACAAATTCATACATTGGAACGAATTACGAAATGTATGGAATAGGATTCAAAATAAACTGGGCTATGTTGACGCGTATCAGGCGCAAATGCTTGCGTTTCATAAAGGCGGCTTTAAAGTTCGTGAAGATCTGTTGAAGAAATGGGAGTATAAAAAACAGATCAAAGCATACAGGGAAGGATCACGTCAAGATTGGATGAACCCTAATTCAACCGATATTCATAGCTTGAGATTTATCAGCAATACAAAGGCTTATGTAATGAAGTATGTAACTAAAGAGCAAAAAGATCATGACATAAAAGGCCGGTTGTGGGGCTGCAATTATGAATTAACGGATTTACCGGGAGGTCGTACAGTTGTTGATTTGGAAATCGAAAAGGAAATGCGCAGTGCGTTTCGTAAGTTTAAGCCTAAGTTCTACAAAGGAGATCATTTTACGGTTATTTATATTACTCCACAGCAGCTCGAAGCTTCAGGCGCTGTTAATATAATTCGTGAATTTGCTGGGTTTCTTTTAGAAAAGTTTAATTATAATTATTCATTCGATATTCCAGGCGGCTAAGGTTCTACTGCCCTCCATGAGCCAATATATCCTGCAGGATAGCTTAATCCTAAACTTTCAATCTCAAATCTTAATGTACTTGCATTATAAACAGCTTTAGCGGGCGGCATTGCCATAATGTGAATTCTTATAAACACTTCTTGTTCATCTTCCGGCAATTCTTGATAAGGTTTCTTCCAATTAGACATGATAATTTATTTATTATTTATATTTCCAGCTTATTACTTGCTCTGCGTAAAGGCCTATTTTACCTCCATATAGTGTAAAAGACATATAAGTTTTATAAAATGTTGCTGGCGTAGGTCTGTTATAATCAAACATTGTTCTTATCCATACGTCCTTTCCATTCTCAGGTATTTCTTCTATTGTGTACTTCCAGGCACTCATGTTTATAGTAATTTTTTTCAAATTTAGTTATTAAAAAATAAATAAACATCAACCACTTACATTCATATCAATTAAAATCACATCCGTTCAGGCTCAGGCGAGGCTTATTAAAAGGTCGGGTACCAGGTAAAAAAGGAAAAAGATAGTACACTTACAAATAAAAGAAACATCAATCACTTACATTCATATCAGTTAAAATCACATCCGTTAAGGCTCAGGCGAGGCTTATTAAAAGGTCAGGTACCAGGTAAAAAAGGAAAAAGATAGTACACTTATAAATAAAATAAAAATCAATCACTTACATTCATATCAATTAAAATCACATCCGTTCAGGCTCAGGCGAGGCTTATTAAAAGGTCAGGTACCAGGTAAAAAAGGAAAAAGATAGTACACTTATAAATAAAATAAAAATCAATCACTTACATTCATATCAGTTAAAATCACATCCGTTCAGGCTCAGGCGAGGCTTATTAAAAGGTCAGGTACCAGGTAAAAAAGGAAAAAGATAGTACACTTACAAATAAAAGAAATATCAATCACTTACATTCATATCAGTTAAAATCACATCCGTTCAGGCTCAGGCGAGGCTTATTAAAAGGTCAGGTACCAGGTAAAAAAGGAAAAAGATAGTACACTTATAAATAAAATAAAAATCAATCACTTACATTCATATCAATTAAAATCACATCCGTTCAGGCTCAGGCGAGGCTTATTAAAAGGTCAGGTACCAGGTTAAATATTAAAATCAATAAGTTAAAAAAGGAAAAAGATAGTACACTTATAAATAAAAGAAATATCAATCACTTACATTCATATCAATTAAAATCACATCCGTTCAGGCTCAGGCGAGGCTTATTATTAGGTCAGGTATCGGGTTAAATATTAAAATCAATAAGTAAAAAAAGGAAAAAGATAGTACACTTATAAATAAAAGAAATATCAATCACTTACATTCATATCAATTAAAATCACATCCGTTCAGGCTCAGGCGAGGCTTATTATTAAGTCAGTAATATTTTTTATTTTTTATTTTTTTTCGTTTTTTTCTTTTATTTCTAAAATCATCACCCCGCAGTTACTTTTGAGGTTTTCCTCTTTCTGTGCCCGCCCCCAGCCCCCCGCCGCACCAAGCAAGCGCCCTACACTCCTCCGCTCAGGTTAAAGGCTAAAGATTGCCACCTCGCAAGCCAAATTTGCATTATCATAATGTAAATTATACAACATTCTCCCTGCTTCCAGGTTGCGTGCTTCGTTTTGCTATCCGCACAAAATGCCAATTGCATGAGAGCTTCGTTCCTCAGCACACATGCACTTGGCATTTTTTCTGCATTCCGCACACTTCGCACTCCACCTTCCATCACCCCACCACTGCCAGCCCTATGCCCCACTTCAGTCGTTCGTTCCTCACTCCGCTCACTCACTCACAGCCCTTCTCATTTAACCCTCGCTTGAATGCCAGTATAATTGACATTATGATAAGCAACCCGCAAGGTTAAAGTTATTGCCATCGCTCACGTGTAGGGCGCTTGCTTGGTGCGGCGGGGGGTGCTTTGTCGGGGGGGTGTTGTGTATCGGGCGGGTGGTTCGTCAGTTCTTTTTCCAGGCTCTGTGCTCCGCCCTCTTTTGCGAGCTCCGGGCTTCGCCCTCCGCTCGCATCTCTTTTTTGTTAATCCAAATTTTTAAAACTTAATTTAAAGCTCATATTTGAACGATCTTAGTTTAAGTTGATAATTATGTACTTTTCAGCCCTAAAGGTTTATTATATGTTGTGTAGTGACCAAAATTTTTAATATATTTGCCTATTATTTAACTAAAATTATTAACCAATGTCTAAATTTGAGAAAATTATTAACTGGGTTATAACTATCGCAACGGCTATTCTCGTTGCTGTTCAGTATATTATCGCTCATATCCAGACATTTAATTATTAATGTTACTATGAAAACCAAATTTGGTGCTATTATTGTCGACGGTCGAGGCAAGTTAGGTGGCCACGTTGCCTCAAAAAACCGTTCAGGGTCTTACCTTCGTACTAAGGTTACACCTATTAATCCTCAAACGTCTGCTCAGTCAACTATTCGTAACCGTCTCGGCGGTATATCGTCCGGCTGGCGTGCGTTGACACCCGCGCAGTTGCTGGCTTGGAACGGTGCGGCATCTGACTTTGCGAAAACCAACGTCTTCGGTGACTCTATTAAACCCTCTGGTTTTAATCTTTATCAGACGCTTAATAATAACCTTATCATGTGTGGTGAGGCTGCTATTCCTTCTCCTCCGGTTCCTGTTTCAGTTGATTCATTCACTTCAATCGTCTTAACGGTTGAGGATGCTACTGATGAGGAACTTTTTAGCCTTGCAATCACTCCTGCGGTTGAGGATGATCATTTAGTTAAGGTTTATGCTACTGCCCCAATGTCGGCAGGTAAGTCATTTGTAAAGTCAGAATTTCGTCTTATTGGCATTATGCCTAACAGCCAAACCTCGCCCTGGGATGGAACTACGGCTTATCAAGCTGTTTTTGGTTCCACCGGCGAAGTTGGTCAAAAAATTTTCTGTAAAGTCATTCAGGTCGAAGGATCAACCGGCATCGCTGGTATTCCCCTGAGTTGCTCTTCTGTTGTTGTTGCAAGTGCTGCGTAATTGCAGTTTCTTGCTCTTATTCATTTTTTTTATCAGTATATAATCACCCCGCTTCGGCGGGGTTCACTCCTTCTCAGTTATGGCACGTGTAAAGTTCAGTTCAATTATTTCGGATGTGTCCGGGTCTGTTGGCCAAGTCACTTTTCAACGGTTTTATGGCGGTTCCATGATTCGCAACAAGCCAATTCCTCGCGGATCCATAACAGAATTTCAGCAATCATCTCGCAATTTGATTGTTCAGGTTCAGGCGGCCTGGTCTGGTTTAGGTTCTGCAAAGCAACAAGCCTGGTCGAATTTTCTTTCTTATTTTCCGCAATATCAGTCCCGTGCAAAAAAAGTTCTGCTTTCTGGGTATCAGCTTTTTTTGAAATATAATTTATTGCGGCTTCATGCCGGTCTGTCAATCCTCACGTCAATTTCGTATACCCCTCTCACTTTTCAAATCCCTGATTATGAGTTAACTTTAGATGGCACAGATATGTATTTCGTTTTTGACAGTGCTTTTAATCCTGCTGTCAGTAATTTGCTTATTAAAATATCTCCGGTCCGTCTTAATCCAACCCTCACGCTTCGTCCTCGTATGCGGGTCGTCCAGGTTCAATCTTATCAATCCGGTAACACGGCCTGGTATGTTGATCAATCTTATCTTGCTAAATTTGGAGTACTTCCCTCAATTGATGACCAGGTTCTGTTATCGTTTACTCACTTCTCAGCTCTGTGCCCGATAATCTACGCTCCAATTATTTCGGTAATATCAATTTATGAAGCTTAATTATGGCAAAAGTTGATTACAGTGCAGAAATTAACGAGCTCACGGGCTCAGTAGGCGGCACTTGCTTTCAGCGCAATGCGTCCGGCACAATTTCCCGGCTGAAAAATATCAGGCGAGGTCGATCTACAGCCAAACGCCAAGCGTCTAATATTTTGCTTAATTCAATCGTTGCTATATGGACGCGCTTGCCGTTAACTTATCAGCTAGCTTGGAATGACTGGGCGGCGCTTTATACTAAGTTTAATTATCACGGGTCCGAAAAAACATTAACCGGCTTTAACTGGTTTGTCTCAATTAATTGCAATCGTTCAATTACCGGCCAGGTGCTTCTTACTGCTCCTCCAACTTATGCAACTCCGGGCGTCGTTCCTGAGTTTAGTCTTGATATTGATGACGGGGGTATCGAAGTTGAATGGTCGTCATTTCCTGCAGAAGCGGATTACTATCTATTTATTTTCGCTACTCCGCCTATTTTTAGCCAATCAATTAAAAATCGTAATAAAATCAAGCTTCTTGGTTCTTTCAATCCTAACGGTGCTCATTATATAGACTTAACAAGTTCGTGGGAAGCTGCTTTCAATATCACCTGGCCTTCAACTTCCGTTTCCAATTCTTTTTATATTTTAATTTCTATGGCCGCAGTTGACAAGGTTACGGGAATCTCCGGCCAGTTTACTTCCGTTATTAAACCAATTGTTTTTTAATTTAATTCCCCGGACCTAGATCTGTATAATCAACACTCTACCTAACTAACAACACCCATAAGTATATATCTTAGGTACATGACTAACACTCATTGTGCTGTCTTTTACGTCACAATCAATCAATCAATTCTGATTATTTACACGTTTTATTTTAATTTATATTATTCTTTATTCTTTGTTTTTATTTAGTTTTTATACCGTTGTTATAAAATTGTTATTCAATAGATTTACTCCGATTTGTAATTTTTTTTTTATGTTGTACAACATATTTCCTTGACTTTTGTATTTTTTATACTTAATATTGACTTACCAACCGAAGCGTAACCGGCTCTGCTGAGGAGCAACCGGCCAGGAATAGGGCGGTAACGAATATTTTTTTTATTTTATTGTTAGTTTCTAAAATCTTATTTTCTGCCGGTCTAAGTTCTGAATAGTTCTTATGTACCGGCCTTCTCTTTTAATATCGTTTATGTGTTAATTAAATAATAATATTTGTTGAATATGCCTAAAAAACCTTTTTTAAAATATTAACTAAATATTTACATTATGACTGATCAAAAAAAAGAGATTACCCCTCAGGACTTTTTAAACGATAGTATCGGATCGTTTAAATTCCATAATGTTACAAAGGAAAATCAAGGCCATATAATTGGCGAACTCATGGACATTCGTAAATGCATGCGAATTTTAAACTCAATGAATAAAATTAAAGTTGTCAGTTCAGACCAGCAAATTCATTTGAGTTTAGAGAGATTAATTTCAAGAATTAATAATCTGATCAATGTTCTTGCTAAGTCTGTTTGATGAATTTTTGCAGATGGTAGGCCGTCGCTATATTGGTTTATCATCTGCATCAAGAACTCAAATTTTTTTTATTATTATTAATCTAACTTAAATTACTTTCACTATGATTCACTTTGAAATTGACGAATTGGTTCTGAATATGGCTATTGAAAAATACGGCCAGGATAAACAATTAATGTTATTGCTTGAAGAAACAACAGAGTTAATGAATGCTTTAGTTATATATATCAGATTTAAGGACTCTAATCCCTTACCTCCTTCTTTTTTATATGCTGAAATTGCTGACCTTCTTATTATGATTAATCAGTTTCTGTTGATTTTTCCAAACTACACTATTCAGGATTACATTACTTTCAAAATTAATAGACTTAAATCAAAACTTATTTAATCATGAGCAAACAAACTTATTCTATCGAATGGACAACTAACGCCGGTATTTACCGACAGAAGTTTTTTCCTAATCTTTGTAAACTGAAGCAGTTTGAGCAAAAAGAAATGAAATTCATCGAGTTACCTCGTAAATATTTCATTTTCGATGGTACTAAAAAAGAGGAATTTATCTACCATGGGACCCTATTGATGACTAAATCGTTTATTTTATCATTGCTTAATAAATTTTAAGATTTTTTTTTATGCTACCAAGAAACCCAAATAACCGACATTACTGTTTTTGGTGTAACACCAAGCAATATGAAAAAAACATGACAACCTTCTTCGACGGCAAAACTGATCACTTTGTTTGTGCTGCCGGTTCTGAGTGTGCGGACAATCACGCAACCTCTGTATATGTTGATCTTTTGCGCTTTTTGTCCGCTTTACCGGACAGTAGCCCTTATAAAACTTACTAATTATTTTTTAATAAGCATTAATTAATTTTATACTTAATTATTATTTTTAAAAGTTATGTACTTCGACGAGCCCAGCGTAATAAGCATCCCGATGCTATCAGTTCATCCTGATAGAGTTAATATTTATAACGATTCGGTCAGGCTTAAACCTCGCAAGTGGCCTCGCCCCGAAAAAGTAAAAATGCCGATTTCTAAATTTCATAATAACAAGGTGTCTGACCAGGCACGAAGAAAAGTGGTTAAGGCAATAGATTATTTAGTTTTCTTAGCTACTGATAAAAAGTTGCCTGCAACAGCCCATGGCCGTAATCTTAATTTTAAAATTTCGTTTATAACACTTACTTTGTCAAGCGAACAAAAACATTCAGATAATGAAATCAAAGAAAAACTCCTTAACCATTTTTTTATCGAAGCGAAAAAAAAGTGGAATGTCAAAAACTACTTATGGAAAGCAGAAAAACAGGTCAACGGCAATATACACTTTCATATATTGTCGGACAAATTCATACATTGGAACGAATTACGAAATGTATGGAATAGGATTCAAAATAAACTGGGCTATGTTGACGCGTATCAGGCGCAAATGCTTGCGTTTCATAAAGGCGGCTTTAAAGTTCGTGAAGATCTGTTGAAGAAATGGGAGTATAAAAAACAGATCAAAGCATACAGGGAAGGATCACGTCAAGATTGGATGAACCCTAATTCAACCGATATTCATAGCTTGAGATTTATCAGCAATACAAAGGCTTATGTAATGAAGTATGTAACTAAAGAGCAAAAAGATCATGACATAAAAGGCCGGTTGTGGGGCTGCAATTATGAATTAACGGATTTACCGGGAGGTCGTACAGTTGTTGATTTGGAAATCGAAAAGGAAATGCGCAGTGCGTTTCGTAAGTTTAAGCCTAAGTTCTACAAAGGAGATCATTTTACGGTTATTTATATTACTCCACAGCAGCTCGAAGCTTCAGGCGCTGTTAATATAATTCGTGAATTTGCTGGGTTTCTTTTAGAAAAGTTTAATTATAATTATTCATTCGATATTCCAGGCGGCTAAGGTTCTACTGCCCTCCATGAGCCAATATATCCTGCAGGATAGCTTAATCCTAAACTTTCAATCTCAAATCTTAATGTACTTGCATTATAAACAGCTTTAGCGGGCGGCATTGCCATAATGTGAATTCTTATAAACACTTCTTGTTCATCTTCCGGCAATTCTTGATAAGGTTTCTTCCAATTAGACATGATAATTTATTTATTATTTATATTTCCAGCTTATTACTTGCTCTGCGTAAAGGCCTATTTTACCTCCATATAGTGTAAAAGACATATAAGTTTTATAAAATGTTGCTGGCGTAGGTCTGTTATAATCAAACATTGTTCTTATCCATACGTCCTTTCCATTCTCAGGTATTTCTTCTATTGTGTACTTCCAGGCACTCATGTTTATAGTAATTTTTTTCAAATTTAGTTATTAAAAAATAAATAAACATCAACCACTTACATTCATATCAATTAAAATCACATCCGTTCAGGCTCAGGCGAGGCTTATTAAAAGGTCGGGTACCAGGTAAAAAAGGAAAAAGATAGTACACTTACAAATAAAAGAAACAT